>ENA-UEQK01000534-UEQK01000534.1-human-gut-metagenome-genome-assembly--contig:-NODE-534-length-27058-cov-11.322523_pt1 | contig 27058 bp, 23 predicted proteins | sample MGYA00242939_ERZ507942 | MGnify/ENA primary metagenome ERZ507942 (study PRJEB26167, sample SAMN06115485) | human gut metagenome | host: Homo sapiens | place: China:Chongqing | collected 2015-03-30... | reverse complement strand
AATCCCGAAAATACTTACACAACAGAATCTGGTTTGCAATCAGCCTTGGCTATGTGTGATTATGGCTTGAAAGAAATTCGATTGGACGATATGTTACAGAGGAACCTCTAAAAACGGTTCCGTTACCCGCATCCGACGATGAGGAAAATACAACTCCCTCGCCGACACTTGCTGTCGTAGAGCCGAAAGAACCTGAAACATCGGCCCAGGGAAACACTGCCTCGCGTCCCGCAGAAGATTTGGGAACAGCAACATCCGAAGAATCACATTCGTCTTTTGCGGAAAAACAAAACGTTTCCCAAAACAGCACAATGACTTCAAGGGAAAAAGGTAGCCAAAAGAAAAAGCCCCCAAAAGCCATTGACACAAGTGCTCTTCACTTGTCTGAATTAAAACTGGACAAGGACATTGAAGCGAGATTAATTGGAGCTGGCTACACCACGATCCAAGATTTAGTTCCCAATAAGCTAAAGAGCGACTTGGTTTCTAATCCTATCTTAAATCGAAAGAGTCGACGTGAAATCGAAGCAAGATTAAAGCAACGAAAAATACCATTGAGATAGATATGTCTATCATCAAGGCCCCTTTCTGTAATATATGGGTTGTGGCTTTTGCCTAAAAAAGATATGTCCTCTTTTAATCTTCGACATTAGATACAGTATACAGTTGCAACGAAAAACGCCGCTGTCTGCGAATCGCAGACAGCGGCGTTCATACATATCAAGCGCTTTTTGCTGGGCAATTGTCGTAAGTTTGTCGTAAATTCACCGATTGACTTCCGCCAAACCCAGTCATTGCAGTGCTTTGCGGCTATCTCCTTAGTACATGCCGCCCATGCCGGGATCAGCGGGAGCTGCGGGCGCGGGGGGTTCGGGCTTGTCGGCCACCAGAGATTCGGTGGTCAGAACCATGGCGGAGACGGAAGCGGCGTTCTCCAGAGCGGAACGGGTCACCTTGGCGGGATCGATGATACCGGCGGAGACCATATCGCAGTACTCCTCCTTGTAAGCGTCGAAGCCGTAGCCGACCTTGCCGGAGTTGCGGACCTTCTCCAGAATCACGGAGCCGTCCAGACCGGCGTTGGCAGCGATCTGACGGATGGGCGCTTCCAGAGCCTTGGCGATGATGCGGACGCCGGTCTTTTCGTCGCCGTCAACGGTGTTCAGCAGCGCTTCCACAGCGGGGATGATGTTCACGAAGATGGTGCCGCCGCCGGCAACCACGCCTTCCTCAACGGCGGCGCGGGTCGCGTTCAGAGCGTCCTCGATGCGGAGCTTCTTCTCCTTCATCTCAGTCTCGGTAGCAGCGCCGACCTTGATGACGGCCACGCCGCCGGCCAGCTTGGCCAGACGCTCCTGCAGCTTCTCCTTATCATAATCGCTGGTGGTAACAGCGATCTGGTTGCGGATCTGTCCCACACGGTCCTTAATGGCCTGTGCGTCACCAGCACCGTCCACAATGGTGGTGTTCTCCTTGGTGACCTTCACCTGACGGGCGCGGCCCAGCATATCGATGGTGGCGGTCTTCAGCTCCAGACCAACCTCCTCGCTGATAACGGTACCGCCGGTCAGGGTGGCGATGTCTTGCAGCATCTCCTTGCGGCGGTCGCCGAAGCCGGGGGCCTTGACGCACACCACGTTCAGCGTGCCGCGCAGACGGTTGACGATCAGGGTGTTCAGGGCTTCGCCCTCCACATCCTCGGCGATGATGACCAGCTTCTTGCCGGACTGCACCAGCTGCTCCAGAATGGGCAGGATGTCGGAGATGACGGAGATCTTCTTATCGGTGATGAGGATATAGGCGTCATCAATGACGGCCTCCATCTTCTCGGTATCGGTGACCATATAGGGGGTGATATAGCCGCGGTCGAACTGCATACCTTCCACGACCTCGCTGTAGGTCTCAGCGGTCTTGGACTCCTCAATGGTGATTACGCCGTCGGCGGAGACCTTCTCCATAGCGTCGGCGATCAGCTTGCCGATCTCCTCATCACCGCTGGAAACAGCGCCGACACGGGCGATGTCGTTGGAGCCGTCCACCTTCTTGGCCTGCTTCTTGACCTCAGCCACAGCGGCCTCCACGGCCTTGGACATACCCTTCTTCACCACGATGGGGTTGGCGCCTGCGGCCAGATTCTTCAGACCCTCATGGATCATGGCCTGTGCCAGCAGGGTAGCGGTGGTGGTGCCGTCACCGGCAACATCGTTGGTCTTGGTGGAAACTTCCTTCACCAGCTGCGCGCCCATGTTCTCAAAGGGATCGGGCAGCTCGATTTCCTTGGCGATGCTGACGCCGTCGTTGGTGATGAGGGGAGCGCCGTACTTCTTATCCAGAACTACGTTGCGGCCCTTGGGGCCAAGGGTGATCTTAACGGTATCGGCCAGCTGATCGACGCCGGCCTGCAGAGCCTTGCGGGCTTCATCGCCGCGCATAATGAGCTTAGACATAATTCATAACCTCCCAGAAAATTAGAAGCAAAGACAAATTTCAATCATTTTCGCCGCGACATGTGCGTGGCGAAAATACATTGACCCAGCCGCCGGGGGCGGCGTTCACCAGTTCTCAAACTGGTGGGGGAAATCTAAAGGGGGGATGAAATCCCCTCTTTAGGTCACTCGACGATGGCCAGAATATCGCCCTGACGGACGACCACATACTCCACATCCTCCAGCGTCACCTTGGTGCCGGCATACTGGCTGGTGATGACCTTGTCGCCGGGCTTCACGGTCATGGTGACTTCCTTGCCGTCCACCATGCCGCCGGGGCCGACGGAAATGACTTCTGCCACAGAGGGCTTCTCCTTTGCGGAGCCGGTGAGGATGATGCCGCCCTTGGTGGTCTCCTCGGTTTCTACCATCTTCAGGATCACACGATCAGACAACGGGGTGAGTTTCATGTTGGATTCCTCCTTATATATTTTTAATCATCAACAAATTTCAGCGTTAGCACTCAACTCTTTCGAGTGCTAACGCTGTTATCATAGTACACTTCCCCCGGTTTGTAAAGGGGGAAATTGTAAATAAGATATGAAATTTTCACCGGGGGCCTGCGCCGTAATTGGGGTCGCAGCCCTGCGGGCCGAAGAAGTTCAGCTTCCTGTCGGACAGGGTCAGATGAACGTCCCGGCTGTGGATGGATTCCCCGTCAAGGCAGGTGACAATGTCGCTTTCCGACTGGATGCGGACGTTTCTGGCAGTGACGACCCGGATCAGCTCCGGCGGCAGATCCCGGTAGCGGCCGTTGGAATAGGGGCCGAATAGCCGGGCAAATTTCAGGCGGCTGATATTTTTGACCAGTACGGTATGTAAAATGCCGTCGTCCATCCGGGCCTCCGGCACCGGCGTGGAGCCGCCGCCGTAGTACCGCCCGTTGCACATGGACACCAGCGCGAAATCGTCCTCGATCACCTCGTCATCCAGCGTCACCCGCCAGTGCCGGCCAATGCCACGGAACAGGAAATTCACCGCCACGGCAGCCAGATAGCTGCCCCGCCCGCTGAGCAGGGGGGAGTCCCCAAGTTCATGAACGCTTTCCGCCACACGGGCGTCAATGCCGCTGCACGCGATGGTAAGACACTGGCGGCCATTGCAGTCGATGAGATCCAGTTGCCGTTCCTCGCCGTTCCACAGGTTTTCCGCGTCTGCGAATCTGGCGGCGTCCGGGCCGAAATTTTTCAGAAAATCGTTGCCGGTGCCGGTGGGGATGCAGGTCATGGCGGCGTTGGGAAACCCGGCAATGCCGTTGGCCACCTCGCTGACAGTGCCATCCCCGCCGCAGGCATAGAGCCGGAGCGCTTCGCCGGACTCCGCCAGCCGCCGGGCCATCTCCTCGGCGCCGCCGGGGCGCTGGGTCAGCAGGCACTGGCACTCCAGACCGTGCTGCGCCCGCAGGCGGTCCGCCATCTCATAGATCCGGCCCGTCTGATCTTTTTTCCCTGCGTGGGGGTTGATGATGAAGATGTGCCGCATGAAAGCAGCTCCTTCCTGCGGTCACGACCGCCGATTTTGATTACAGACTGTAATGATTGCGGTGAAATTTACTTTCCGTACATGAATACGTCACATTTGATCATGCCGTTGTAGAGCTTGCGCTTTTTGTCGGCGCTGCGGCCGAAGCACCGCTCGAACTCTGTGTGGGAGCTGAGCACCAGCACCCGCCACTTGGGCGGCAGGCCCCTGAGAGCCGCGCCGAACGCCCGGTACAGCTCCTCCGCTTCCTTCTTTTCCAGCAGACGCTCACCGTAGGGGGGATTGGTCACCAGCTGGCCGTATTCGCTGTCCCGGTGGAATTTTCCTGCGTCCGCCACCTCAAAGCGGATGCAGTCGTCCACCCCGGCCAGCGCCGCGTTGTGCTTTGCCAGCTCCACGGCGGCAGGGTCGATGTCGCCGCCCCAGATGTCGTATTGGCCGTGGAATTCCTTGTCCATGGCCTCGTCGGCGGCTTCCAGCCACAGCCTGGAGTCCATGTTTTTCCACTTCTGGGCGGCAAAGCTGCGATCCAGCCCCGGCGCGCGGTTCTTGGCGATCAGCGCCGCCTCGATGGGAATGGTGCCGCTGCCGCAGAAGGGGTCGCAGAAGGGGTCCTTGCCCCGGTAGCGGGACAGTGTGACCAGCGCCGCCGCCAGCGTTTCCCGCAGGGGCGCGCCCATGTTCCGGGCGCGGTAGCCCCGCTTGTACAGCCCCTCTCCGGAGGTATCCAGATACAGCGTGGCCACATCCTTGATGATGGAAAACTGGATCTGATACCGGCTGCCGGATTCCGGCAGCGTCTTCAGACCGTATTTTTCTCCCAGCCGCTTGGCAGATGCCTTTTTCACAATGGCCTGACAGGCGGGGACGGAATGGAGCTGGGAATTGAGAGAATAGCCTTTCACGGGGAACTCACCGTCGCGGGGAATGAAGTGCTCCCACGGCAGGGCGTACACCCCCTGAAAAAGCGCCTCAAAATCACGGGCAGGGAAGGAGCCAAGCTCCATCAGCACCCGTGCGCCGCAGCGGAGGTTGATATTCAGCCGGGCGATATCCGCCAGCGTGCCGTCGCAGTGTACCCGGCCGTTTTCCGCCCGGACGTCCTTCAGATTCAGGCGGCGCATTTCGTCCGCCACCAGACTTTCCAATCCAAACAGGCAGGGAACCGTCAGCGTCATGGTCCGTGCCTCCTTTCACGCAGTAAAATGATCGAATGATAAATCAAGTATACCAGACTGTTCGGAAAACCGCAACTGGGAGACTGCGTATCTGTTTGGCTGGTATTTCTTCCGCCGCTGTGATAAAATAACAGGGTTATTTCAGATTGCCGGAACGAAAGGAACGACTATGGATATCATTCAGACGCTCGCCGATGAGCTTGACAAAAACCCCCGCTATGTAGAGAACATCGTCCGTCTGCTGGACGAGGGCAATACCATTCCCTTTATTGCCCGTTACCGTAAGGAGCTTCACGGCGCCATGGACGACACGTCTCTCCGCACGCTGGAAGAGCGTCTCCAATACCTCCGGGGGCTGGAGGAGCGCCGGGAGGCGGTAAAAAACGCCATTGAGGAGCAGGGAAAGCTGACGGCAGAGCTGACCGCCGCCATTGACCGCGCCAAAACGCTGGCAGAGGTGGAGGATCTTTACCGCCCCTATAAGCAGAAACGCCGCACCCGCGCCACCGCGGCAAAGGAGAAGGGTCTGGAACCTCTGGCGGCCCTGCTGTTCGCACAGGAGCGGGACTGCCCCCGGCCGGAGGACGCCGCCCAGGGCTTCATCGACCCGGAAAAGGGCGTGGAGACCATTGCCGATGCCCTGCAGGGAGCCAACGACATCATCGCCGAGTGGATCAGCGACGATGCGGCCGTCCGCAAGAGCCTGCGGGAGCTGCTGGAGCGGCGGGGTACTCTGCGTTCCCTCGCCGCCACGGAGGAGGACAGCGTTTACCGCCTGTACTACGAGTTTGAGCAGTCCCTCAGCAGATTGCAGGGCCATCAGATCCTTGCCATCAACCGGGGGGAGAAGGAGAAAAAACTCAGCGCCACCGTCCTGCTGGATCGGGAGCTGGCGCTGCCGCTGCTGCGGCGGGCCGTAGTGAAGCCCGGCTCCGCGGCCATGGAATTTGTGAAAGACGCCGCAGAGGACGCCTATGACCGCCTCATTTACCCCTCTCTGGAACGGGAAATGCGGACGGCACTGACGGAAAAGGCCAGCGAGGGCGCCATCGGCCAGTTTGCCCTGAACCTGAAGCCCCTGCTGATGCAGCCGCCGGTGAAGGGCAAGGTCACCATGGGGCTGGACCCCGGCTACCGCATGGGCTGCAAGGTAGCGGTGGTGGACGGCACCGGCAAGGTGCTGGATACCGCCGTGGTATATCCCACCTACGGCGAGCGCCAGAAGAAAGAAGCCATTGCCGCGCTGGCAAAGCTGATCAAGAAGCACGGCGTGGAGAACATCGCCATCGGCAACGGCACCGCCAGCCGGGAAACGGAGCAGATGGCGGTGGAGCTGATCCGGCAGGTGAACGAGGCCGGCACCCGCGTCAGCTATATGATCGTCTCCGAAGCCGGCGCCTCCGTGTACTCCGCCAGCAAGCTGGCTGCCGAGGAATTTCCCCAGTACGATGTGAACCTCCGCTCTGCCGTGTCCATCGCCCGGCGCTTGCAGGACCCGCTGGCAGAGCTGGTGAAAATCGACCCCAAGGCCATCGGCGTGGGGCAGTATCAGCACGATTGTCCCCAGAAACAGCTGGACGAGGCTCTCAACGGCGTGGTGGAGGACTGCGTAAACGCCGTGGGCGTGGACGTCAACACGGCTTCGCCGTCCCTGCTGCAAAGAGTGGCAGGACTGAACGGTACCACTGCGAAAAACGTGGTGGCTTACCGGGAGGAAAACGGCGCGTTCACCTCCCGCGCCCAGATCAAAAAGGTGCCGAAGCTGGGGCCGAAGGCCTTCCAGCAGTGTGCGGGCTTTTTGCGGGTGCCGGAGAGCAAAAGCGTACTGGACAACACCGCTGTCCACCCGGAGAGCTATAACGCCGCCAAGGCCCTGCTGGAGCTGACCGGCCACACGCTGGCAGATGTGAAGGCCGGGACGCTTTCCGACCTGCCGGGGCGGGTAAAGGCCTATGGCGAGGAACAGGCGGCGGAAGCCATCGGTGTGGGCGTTCCCACCCTGCGGGACATTGTGTCCGAGCTGCTGAAGCCGGGGCGGGACGTCCGGGACGAGCTGCCCAAGCCCATCCTGCGGACGGACGTACTGGAAATGAAGGATCTCAAGCCCGGCATGGTGCTGACCGGCACTGTGCGGAATGTCATCGACTTCGGTGTGTTTGTGGATATCGGCGTCCATCAGGACGGGCTGGTTCACATCTCGCAGGTGTCCGACAAGTTCATCCGGCATCCCTCGGAGGTGGTGTCCGTGGGAGATGTTGTGAAAGTGGCTGTACTGGAGGTCGATGAGAAGAAAAAACGCATCAGCCTCAGCATGAAGCAGGCCAGGTAACGCCCATGGACAGCAGACGCATTGCCCATTACCATCTCCCCGGCCTGTTTGAATTTTTTGAGTTCTATCAGGTATTTCTGCCGCTGTTTTATGCTCACAGGGAATATTTTTTCGATTGGTGCGACATTGGCTCCATCTACGGCGCTCCGGCGGACTGCATCTGGGGCGGCGGACGGGTCGGCGGCGGGAAGCACGATCCCCATGAGGTTCTGGCGCTGCTGGGTGAATACGGCATCTCCGCCCGCCTGACCTTCAGCAATTCCCTGCTGAAAGCGGAACATCTCTCAGATGCAAAATGCAATGCCCTTTGCCGCCTGTTTGAACGGTCAGGGGAAAACGGCGTGATCGTCCACTCGGATCTGCTGCTGAAGGCGCTGCGGCAGCGGTACCCCGGCCTCTATTTCGTCTCCTCCACCACCAAGGTGCTGACGGAGTTTGACCAGTGCAGGCACGAAGCGGAGCGGGGGGAGTTTCGATATGTGGTGCCGGACTTCCGCCTGAACAAAGCCTTTGAACAGTTACAGACGTTGCCGGGACCGCTGAGGGAAAAGCTGGAATTTCTCTGCAACGAGTGCTGCTGGGTGGGCTGCCGGGAGCGAAAAGCCTGCTATGAGGCGGTCAGTCGGAAAAATCTGGGAGAAGCCGGCCCGGAACACCGCTGCACCGCCCCGGACGCCCAAGGCGGCTATCGGTTTTCCAAGGCTATGAAGAATCCGGCGTTTATCAGCGTTGATGACATTCGGAGCCGATACCTGCCTATGGGATTTTCCAACTTCAAAATTGAGGGGCGGGGACTGGGCAGTGCCCTGCTTCTGGAATTTCTCCTCTACTACATGACAAAACCCGAATACCATCTCCCGGTCAGGGAGGAGGTCTATCTGAGCAATACGCTGGATCTCTTCTGACCGGCCTGAAAGAAAGAATACCCTCCGCAGTTTGCAAAGCTGCGAAGGGTATTTTTTGCGTCGATTCAGGCTGGGGAATGGGGACGGGCTTCCTCCTGCCGGAGAAACTGCCGGTAGCAGAGGACGCCGCCCAGCGTGGTCAGAATCTCCGTGATGGGAAAAACCATCCAGAACGCCGCCAGTCCGCCCAGACGGGCCAGCAGCCACCCCAGCGGCACAAACAGGATCACCGTCCGCAGGATCGTCAGGAACGAGCTTTTCAGGGCGTAGCCCGTGGCCTGAAAGAACACGGGGAAAATCTGCGCCGTCACAATGGGGAGAAAGCTGGGGCCGATACAGCGGAAGGCGTAGACGCCAATGCGGAGAACCTCCGGGTCCTGAGAAAATACCCGCAGCATGGGGCCGGGGATCAGTTCAAAAAACAACGTGCCGGTGGACATGAGCGCCATGCCGAATACGATGGACTCCATCAGGGTCTTATGGCAGCGGCGCAGGTTCCCGGCGGCGTAATTATAGCTGATGACCGGCACGATGCAGGTCTGCATGGCGCCCAGCGGGATGAAAAAGATGGTCTGCCACTTATAATAAAGGCCCAGTGTCGTGACCGCCTGATCGGAAAAGGTCTTTAGGATCAGGTTCAGACCCAGAATGTAAAACGTGTAGGCGGACTGCATCAGGATATTGGGAACGCCCAGCCGGTAGATCCGCCGCATCAGAGCAGGGTACAGCCTCGGAGCAGGGGAGGGGCGGAAGCCGCCCCGGCAGACTATCGTCGCCGCTACGATCTGCCCCGCCACCGTGGCAATAGCCGCACCGGCGATACCCAGTTCCGGCAGACCCGCCAGCCCGAAGATCAGCAGGGGATCCAGCACGATATTGACGACCGCGCCCAGAATCTGCGCCGTCATGGGGCGGGTCATATTGCCCTCCGCCTGTAAGACCTTGGTCCAGCCGCTTTCCAGAAACAATCCGATGCTGCACACGCAGGTGATCCGGCCGTAGGTCACCACCTGACGGATGACCTCCTCCGACGGCGTGGACATCCGGGCGTAGGCAGGCATCATCAGACAGGTCACTGCGGCAAACAGCGCCCACATCCCCAGCGCCAGCGGCGTGCTGACGCCGGCGATCTCGTCTGCCCGTTTTCGGTCGTGGATGCCCAGAAAGTAGGCCATGGCGGTGTTGATCCCCACGCCGGTTCCCACGGCCAGCGCGATCATCAGCAGCTGGAGGGGATAGATGATGGAGAGGGCCGTCAGCCCGGCTTCCGAGCAGCGGCCGATGAAAAAGCTGTCCACAATATTATAAAGCGCCTGAATCAGCTGGGCCAGCATCACCGGCGGCGCCAGCTTCATCAAAATGCGACTGATCCGGGCCGTACCGAAAAATTCACTATCTGTCATGAAAATGCTCCCTGTTCTCTGCGTCCTGCCTGACCGGGGGCCATCCTCCGGCGGTGAAAGCCGCTGCACGGCAAAGCGCTGTGCCTGTCGGAAATTTTGCGGGTATCTCATTATACACAGCAGCGCCGAATTGTCAAGATACGGCGGGATGTGCCGCAAATGAAACGGCTTACACGGAAAAATCCCACGCTCCGATGAGGCCGGAAGGTTTCTCAGGAAGAATGTGAAAGTCTGCCCGATCGTTTTATGGATAATGTACACAAATTGTAATCGCTTACCTCCGGCGTTTTGTAGAAATCGGCCAGATTGTATTGCAATTTCCGAACAGCACTGTTATATTTGAATAAATAAACGGAGAAAGCGCTGGTTTAATTTATTCAAGTTTATGTAAGCGTTTTCATTACAAGGGGGGTTCCGGCATGGATTCGCCTACGATTTACGATGTATCCCGCCTGTCCGGCGTCTCTACCGCCACGGTCTCCAGAGCCTTCACTGCGCCGGAACGGGTCAGGGAGGCCACCCGCGTCCGGGTCTACGCCGCGGCGGAAGCCCTGCATTACCAGCCCAGCGCCATTGCCCGCGCAATGGCCCGGCAGCAAACCGACAAAATAGCCTTTCTAATTTGCAAGGAAGGCGCTACTATTTTAGACGAGTTTTATGCCGGCATCTGCGAAGGCGTGATGCGGCAGGCCAATAACACCAGATATCAGCTGGTGATCTCCACCGCAGATGAATGGCAGCGCACCGCCCAGAGCAAGCAGATCGAAGGAGTCATTCTGGGCGGCGATGCCAAGGCGTCCCTGATCGCCCAGTTTCAGCGGCAGAATATCCCGGTGGTGCTGGTGAATAACCGGGCGGCCGGTTTTGAACTGCCCTGCGTGGTGGCGGACGAAGCGGATGGCGTGCGGCAGGTCATCGCCCACCTGACCAGATCCGGCCACCGGCGGATCGCCATGCTGGTGGGCCGCTTTTCCCCTTACATCACCGGCAGCCGGTACAATGCCTTTCTCTCCGCCATGGCGGAGCAGGGGCTGGCTGTGGAGGAATCCTGCGTCATGATGTGCGACCGGGATATCCGAAGCGCCACGGAGGCGGCATTGGAGCTGCTGAGCCGCCCGGAGCGGCCCACCGCGGTCTTTGCTTTCAACGATGTGCTGGCGGCTGGCGTCATGAAAGCCGCCCGGCGGCTTGGACTGGAGATCCCACAGGAGCTTTCGGTGGTGGGCTTTGACGATTCCACCATCTGCGCCATGCTGGAGCCGGAGTTGAGTTCCGCTCATGTGGACTGCCGCCGGATGGGCGAGTTGAGCATGGAACGGATGACCGCCCTGCTCAGCGGCACGGAAAATGTCCCGCGTCTGACCGTCGTGCCGGTGGAACTGCGGGTACGCGCTTCGTCCCGCACTCACACTTGACACAGGCTTTACACAAGTTTCACTTCGGTTTGATTGCTTCCGGGGGATAAAAACCGTATACTTTTCCTTCGGAAAACGTTTTTCATATTCAAAATCCACAGGGGATGCAAGGAGGAGATCTCGTGAAACGGAAAAAGAGGATCGGAACGGTCGGAAAGGCCATCGGCTGCGTGATTCTGCTGTTTGTGGCGCTGTTTCCCATCTATTGGCTGGTGGCCATGGCCATCCGCCCCACCAGTGAGATGACAGGTCACATCTCCATCATTCCCCATGCGCTGACCGGCAGCCACTTTATCCAGCTGTTCCGTGAAAAGGGCTTCAGCACCGCCATTGTCAACAGCCTGCAAACGACCATCGGCTCGCTGGCGCTCTCCCTGATCGTGGGCATCTGTGCAGCCTATGTGCTGGCGCGCCGCCGGTTCCGGTTCGGCCTGAAAAAGCCCATGACCTACTGGATCCTGCTGGTGCGCGTGCTGCCGCCGGTGGCGTTCACGATTCCGCTGTACACCATGTTCAGCAAGGTCGGGATCCTGAATACCAAGCTGCCGGTGCTGCTGGCCTGCGTGCTCATCAACGTGCCGCTGATCATCTGGTTCCTCATCGGCTTCTTTCAGGATCTGCCGGAGGAGATCGAGGAAAGCGCCAAGGTGGACGGCGCCACGGAGTGGCAGCTGTTCCGCAAGATCGTGCTGCCGCTGGTGGCGCCCGGCATTGCAGCCGTGGCCATGCTGAGCTTCATGTATGCGTGGAACGAGTATACCTATACCGTCATTTTCACCCGGACGCCGGCAAACAACACGGTTCCTCTGGCGCTGTCCCTGCTGAACACGGAGGATAACCTCACCAACTTCGGCCTTGTGGCCGCAGGCGGCGTGGTCTCCGTCATACCCATCACCCTGTTTGTGATCTTTGCACAGAACTACTTGATTTCCGGACTTTCAAGCGGTGCTGTCAAGGAGTAACAAAGATACGGACTCAACATTTAAGATTAGGAGGAAAACACGATGAAAAAAGCACTGTCCCTGATTCTGGCGCTGGCCATGGCCCTTTCTCTGGCTGCCTGCGGCGGCAGCAAGACCGAGACCCCTGCTGATAACGGCGGCTCGACCGCAGACAACACCTCCGCTGAACCCACGCAAATGACCCTGATCCTTCGCGGCGGCACCTATGCCGAAGCCCTGAAGGCCTCCCTCCCCGATTTTGAGGCGGAACATAATGTAAAGATCGACGTGCAGGAGCTGTCCTTCGACGATCTGCACACCGGCATTGCGCTGGATGCCGTGAATTCCACCGGCGCGTATGACCTGTGCATGGTGGACGGCTCCTGGATGGCCGAGTTTACCGAGAACAACGTGCTGGCCAACCTCAGCGAGATGGGCTACAGCTTCGATGACGACATCATCCCCGCCACCACCACCATCTGCAAGGTGGACGACAACATCTATCTGGCTCCCTTCTTCGGCAACGTGACCGTCATGCTGTACAACAAGCAGCTGATTGCCGACGCCGGCTATACCCCTGAGGACATCACCACGTTTGAAGATCTGAAGGTCATTGCCCAGAAGACCAAGGACGCTGGAAAGACCGGCTTCCTGATCCGCGGCGGCTCTGCTGACAACATCGTTTCCGACTTCATCCCCCACCTGCTGGTTCACGGCGGCTGGGTCATCGATGAGAACAATCAGCCCACCGTTGACACCCCCGAATTCAAGGCTGCCATGCAGGAGTATCTGGATCTGTACGCACTGGGCGGCACCATGGATAAGGACGATATCGTGGCTGCCATCGACGGCGGCACCGCCGCTCTGGGTCAGGCATGGCCCGGTTGGTATGTCCCCACTGCCGACACCGCTGCCAACTACACCGTGATCCCCACCAAGCTCAACGACTCCGACACCGCCAAGAACACCTCCATGTACGGCGTGTGGTGCATCGGCATCCCCAACAACGCCCCCCACAAGGATCTGGCGCTGGAGCTGCTGGAATACGTGATGAGCCCTGAGGTCCAGCTGGCTTCCATCGAGGTCGGCGGCGTTCCCTGCCGCACCAGCTGCCTGCTGAACGAGGACGTTCTGGCTACTTATCCCCAGTATGAGACCGTCTGCGCCGCGCTCCAGACCGGCGTGTACCGTCCCGTGATCGCTGAGTGGACGCAGTTCACCAATATTCTGGGTACTGAGATGGACAACATCATTCAGGGTACCAAGACCATCGACCAGGGTCTGGCTGACGCGCAGACGCAGCTGGTTGAGCTGATGAACGGCTGATCCGACGTAAACATTCCCATCTGATTTACCAGCTGTGGGGCCGGGCAAGGCCCGGCCCCACAACCGATATGTACCTGTTTGGCAAACGAAACATTCCGTTTTCCTAACGCTCCAGAAATGTGAGGCCGCTGTTATGAAAAGAAACACAACCGCGAGACTACAGTCCGCAGACAGTCAGACCAAACGGTTCGGCATTGAAATGCTGACGCCCACCATGATCATTCTGATCATCATGACTGCCTATCCGCTGATTTTCACACTGATCTACAGCTTTACCGATTATAACTACCTGAAAGGGACGGACAAAGCGTCCTTTATCCTCTTCAAAAACTACATCAAGCTTTTCAAAAACGATTATTTCCGTCAGGCGGTACTGAACACCATCAAGTTTACTGTATTGGCAGTCATTCTGGAAATGGGATTGGGCCTGCTGGTGGCGGTTTTCATCAATAGCCTGAAGCGGGGCCAGAAGATCATGCGTACCCTGCTGCTCCTGCCGTATCTGCTGCCTGCGGTCACGGTGGCGCTGAGCTGGCGCATGATGCTCTCCTCCAACTATGGTATTATCAACCAGTTTCTGGAAAGTCTGGGGCTGCCATGGTACAACTGGTTCCTGGATACCAAAACGGCTTTCGGCACCATTTTGCTGATCGACGTCTGGCAGAACACGCCTTTCGTTTTCCTGCTGCTGTTCGCCTCCCTGCAATCCGTGCCGGAGGGGCAGTACGAGGCCGCCCGGATCGACGGCGCAGGCGCTTTCCAGCAGTTCTGGTATGTGACCATCCCCAACATCAAGAACAGTCTGGCTCTGTGCGCCCTGCTGCGTACCATTGATACGTTCCGTCTCTTCGAGAAGGTCAACGTACTCACCGGCGGCGGCCCTGCGGGTACCACCTCCACCATTACCCAGTACCTCTACAATTACGGCATCAAATCTCTGGACTTCGGCTTCGGCAGCGCCGGCGCCATTGTCATGACGGTTCTGGTGCTGCTCCTTTCCAGTGTATACATCAAACGTGCGATCTCGTAAGTGCTTATGGAAGAGAAAAAATTGACCGTAACTTTTGTGAATGTGGGCTACGGCGAGGCCATTTTGCTGGAGTGTCCCGATCCGTCCAGACCCGGCGGCGTGTTCACCGCCCTGATCGATGGCGGCAGCGCCGAGGAAAGCGAGTTTGCAGACCGCGCCTCCGGCCGCCTGCCGGTGGAGGAGTACCTGACAAAGCGGGGGATCCGCCATCTGGATCTGGCAGTCAGCACCCATATTCATGAGGATCATCTCTGCGGACTGCTGCGGGCGGCCCGCATCGCGCCCCCGGATGTCCTGTGGCAGACCCTTCCGGCGGATTTCTACAAATCCCTGTCCCCGCTGGACAGCTCCGCAGCCCGGACGCCCTCGGAGAGCAAGTTTCTCCGGGCGCTGAACGACTATCGGGTTCTGTGCGGTCTGGTAGAGGAACGGGGCGGCGTTATTCTGGCTCCGGAAGCCGGAACGGAGTGGGCGCTTTGCCCAGATTTCTCCGCCAAAATCCTGTCACCTTGCACAAAAAAGCGTGCGGCTCTTGCAGAAGAAATGAAAGTGTTGTATAATAACGCAAACGTTTGCAAGGACTTCTTCTCCAAGCTGGACGCACTGGACGCCCGCATGAACAACTACAGCCTGATCCTGCTGCTGGACTTCCGCGGCACCCGGCTTCTGCTGCCGGGGGACACCAACCTGACCGGCTATGACGGGATCGCCCCCGGCGATCTGAGGGCCGACCTCTTCAAAGTCGGACACCACGGCCAGAAGGACGGCGCCGACACGGCGCTGGCGGAGGCCATCCGGCCTGCCGCTGTGGTGTGCTGCGCCTCCAGCGACCGGCGGTACAGCAGTGCCTGCCCGGATACGCTGAAACTGCTGGCTGACTGCGGCGCAAAGCTGTATTTTTCCGATTGTCCACCCGTCCCCGGTATGTCCGTTCCGCCCCATCAGGCGCTGGCTTTCACAGCCGGCTCCGCAGGGGCGCTGGAAGCCCGGTATGTTCCCGTTGTCTGAAAACGTAGAGGAGGAGATCCACCATGGCAGAAGTCATTTTAAAGAATATCAAGAAGGTCTATCCCCATCAGGAGCCGAAGAAAAAGAAAAAGGGTGAGACGGAGAAAAAGACCAATCTGCAAATTACCGACGAGGGCGTTCTGGCCGTCGATAACTTCAATCTGGAGATCAAAGACAAGGAATTCATCGTGCTGGTCGGCCCCTCCGGCTGCGGCAAATCCACCACCCTGCGGATGGTGGCCGGTCTGGAGGAGATCTCCGGCGGCGAGCTGTACATCGGCGGCCAGCTGATGAACGATGTGGCCCCCAAGGATCGGGATATCGCCATGGTGTTCCAGAATTACGCCCTGTACCCCCATATGACGGTGCGGGAGAACATCGCCTTCCCCCTGAAACTCCGCAAAGTGGATAAGGCGGAGATCGGCCAGCGGGTAAATCAGGCGGCGGAGATCCTGGGCATCACGGAATATCTGGATCGCAAGCCCAAGGCGCTCTCCGGCGGCCAGCGCCAGCGGGTGGCCATTGGCCGCGCCATTGTCCGGGAGCCGAAAGTCCTGCTGATGGACGAGCCGCTGTCCAATCTGGACGCGAAGCTCCGCAATCAGATGCGTGCGGAGATCATCAAGCTGCGCCAGCGCATCAACACCACGTTTATCTATGTGACCCACGACCAGACCGAGGCCATGACGCTGGGCGATCGGATCGTAATCATGAAGGACGGCGTGATCCAGCAGATCGGCACGCCGCAGGAGGTTTTTGACCATCCCGCCAACCTGTTTGTGGCAGGGTTTATCGGGATGCCCCAGATGAACTTCTACGATGCGGAGCTGACCCAGGAGAACGGCAGCTATGCCGTGACGCTGGATGGCGCCAAGGTGGTTCTGTCCGGGGAGAAGCAGGCCAACCTGAAGAAGAACCATGTGAAGCCCGGCCCCATTACGCTGGGCGTCCGGCCGGAGCATCTGCTGCTCAGCGGCAGCGAGGACAACGCCATCCGCGGCACGGTGGACGTCAGCGAGATGATGGGCAGCGCAGTCCATCTCCACGTCAGCGCCTGCGGCCGGGATACCATTATGATCGTACCCACCACGGAGATTGAAAGCTCTGCCGCCTTTGCAATCGGCAGCCCCATTGCCTTCACCTTCAGCGGCTCCACGGCGCATCTCTTTGACCGGGAGACTCAGAAGAATCTGGAGGAATAAGGCGGTTTCTTCCTTCGGCGGCGGGCGCAGAAAGGGAGATTGTTATGATCGACTATTTGCGGGAGCTGAATTTTGTTTCCATAGCCCTGCGGCTGCTGCTGTCCGCCGTCATTGGATTTTCTCTGGGCATGGAGCGGGGGCGCAAGCGCCGTCCCGCCGGATGCCGCACTTATATGCTGGTGTGCATGGGCGCCACGCTGACGCTGCTGCTGAGCCAGTATGAATACTATATGCTCACCAACCGCTGGTACGACCTGGCGCTGGAGATCGGCCTCCGAACGGACGTGTCCCGCTTCGGCGCGCAGGTCATCAACGGCGTAGGCTTTCTGGGCGCAGGCACCATTCTGGTCACCGGGCGCCGGGAAGTCAAGGGCCTGACCACGGCGGCAGGCCTGTGGGCTTCCGCCTGCATGGGTCTGGCCATCGGCGCCGGCTTCTATGAATGTGTTGCTCTCGGCACGGTGCTGATCTTTCTTTCCATGCGCTTCCTGCCCACCGTTGAAAATATGATGGTGGAGCGGGCGCCCTTCCTCAACATCTATGTAGAATTTGAATCTCTGGACAATATCGGAGCCATCATCGGCCGCATCAAGGAGCGGAATTCGCAGATTCTGGACGTGGAGATCGACCATGGCAGAGGAGAAGGCTCCGGCAATCCCAGCGCTGTGTTTTCCCTGCGGCTGGCCAAGCGCCAGCCCCATGCGGATGTGCTGGTGGCTGTGTCCGGGCTGGACTGCGTTTACACGGTCGAAGAGTTTTGAGGAGGGGGAGAGCGAGTTATGCTGCCTTGGTTTGACGGTCTGCGGGATGTAACGCTGGTCTCTGTGACGGTTCGGATGCTGCTGGCGGTTCTGTGCGGCGGGATTATCGGTCTGGAGCGTGCCTATAAGCGCCGTCCCGCCGGATTCCGCACCCATATTCTGATCTGCCTCGGCGCGGCGATCACCACGCTGACCAGCCAGTATCTGTATCTGAATCTGCACTACTATACCGATATGGCCCGTCTGGGCGCGCAGGTCGTGGCGGGCATCGGCTTTATCGGCGCCGGAACCATTGTGGTCACCCGGCAGCAGCGGGTGAAAGGGCTGACCACAGCGGCGGGCCTGTGGGCCTCCGCCATCATCGGACTGGCTATCGGCGGCGGCTTTTATGAGGGGGCGCTGCTGGCCACCGTGCTGGTGTTTTTCGCGGAATCCTTCCTCTCCCGTCTGGAATATCGGATGCTGGATCATGTGCCGGAGATCAATCTCTACATGGAATATGCCGATAAGGCTTCTCTGGAAGAAGTCCTGCGGCTGTTCAGGGAAAACCGGGTATCCCTTCAGGACATGGAGATCACCCGTGCTTCCGGCAGTGAAAACCACAACGCCTGCGCCATTTTTTCCCTGCGGTTCAGCAAGGGCGTGTCTGTAGACGAGCTGTTGACCAAAGTCACCCGGATCGACGGGGTAGTTTCTGTTCAGGAATTGTGACAGGATGACCGCTGTGCGGTCATTCTGCTTTTTCAGAAATCAAAGTATCATGCAAAAGGAGTGCGTTTGCCATGCAAAAGGAATACGACATCATGGTGGTCGGGCCGATTTCTTTGGATCACAATATTGACTATCTGGGCAACGAGCGCCGGGAAGTGGGCGGCGCTGTGGTGGCCTCCGGCTTTGCCGCTTCCGGAAGCGGCGCAAAAACCGCAATTTTCTGCAAGTCCAACGCTGCGGATGCCAATGTCAAGGAGCGCTTCGCCGGGGTTCATGCGGATCTGTACTGGGCAGAGTCCAAGGCCACCTGTTCCATCCGCAATCAATATTTCACCGCCGACAAGGAAAAGCGGGCCTGCACCTCCATGGGCGTGTGCGATCCGTTCCGCTTTGACGAGTTGCCGCAGGTAAAGACCCGCGTCTACCATTTTGCAGGGCTGGTTTACGGCGATTTTGACGGTGCGCTGCTGGCGGAAGCCGCAAAGCACGGCAAGGTGGGACTGGACGTGCAGTGTATGCTGCGGCACGTAGAGCCGGATAAGTCCATGGCGTTCCACGATTGGGCGGAGAAAAAAGAGCTGCTGCCGTTGATGGATTATTTCAAAACCGATGCTGCCGAAGCGGAGGTGCTTACCGGCCTGACAGATCGGGCGGAAGCCGCAAAAATGCTCCACGACTGGGGTGCCAAAGAAGTGGTGATCACGCACAATACGGAAGTGCTGGCCTACGACGGCGACAGAATCTACACCTGCCCCATCAAGGCGCGGAATCTCTCCGGCCGTACAGGACGGGGCGACACCACTTTCGCCGGGTACATTGCCGAGCGGCAGCGGGCCGGTGTGGAGGAGGCTCTGAACTTCTGCACGGCGCTGGTCTCCCTGAAAATGGAGACGCCCGGCCCCTTCAAAGGCACGCGGGAGGACGTGCTGGCCTACATGAAGGAATTCTATTGAACTCCATAACAGTCTGACAGCAAAAGCAGCGGTATTCGGTTTCCGAATACCGCTGCTTTTTATGAACGCTCGCCGATAAATTCGTTCTGCTCTGCGGCGGCAAAAGTAAGGTGGCCTGCACCGCAAAACGACCGATTTTGAGAATATTTTCCCCTAAAAACTCGAAAAATCACATATCATTCGATGAAAAATCTTCCAACGTGCCGTTTGGATAAATTGCCAGAAAGTCCAAAGACTAAGCACAGTTTCATGAGGATAAGGAGATTTGATATATGAAAGCAACAGGAATCGTGCGGCGGATCGACGACCTTGGCCGGGTAGTCATTCCCAAGGAGATCCGCCGCACCATGCGTATCCGCGAGGGTGACCCGTTGGAGATCTACACCAGCCGGGACGGCGAGGTTATTTTCAAGAAGTATTCCCTGATGGGCGGTCTGGAGGACTTTGCAGGGCAGCTGTGCGACACGATGAGCCGTTCCACCGGGGCAATCTGCGCCGTGACGGATCGGGACAGCGTTATTGCCGTGGCGGGCGGAGCCAAGCGGGATCTGCTGGGCAAACGCATTTCTGCCCCGCTGGAGCAGATTATGGAAAACCGGCGGATCTACCAATACGAGGGGGACGGCCCGCGGATCCCGGTATCTGACAGCAGCGACCGCCTCAGTGTTGCCGTTGCGGCGCCTATTTTGTCCGAGGGCGATCTGCTGGGGCTGGTGCTGTTCATCAACAGCGATGGGCAGAATGGAGCCGATGACGCAGAGTACAAGCTGGCGCAGACCATTGCGGCCTTTCTGGGCCGCCATCTGGAAAGCTGAAAATCTGCCGCTTCCAGATAAAAATCCGGGACACACTGTGTCCCGGATTTTTCATTCACTTTTTCAGCGGCATGGTAAAGATAAACCGGGTGGATACCGCGTCACTTTCCGCCCGCAGGGTTCCCTTGTGTTCTTTTGCGATGGTGTCCGCAATGGAAAGCCCCAGCCCGAACCCGCTTTTCTCTCCCCGTGAACTGTCCGCCCGGTAGAAGCGCTCAAACAGATGCGCCAGATGCTCCGGCGGGATCGGTTCTCCGGGATTGGCGACGGTGAGTCTGGCCTGCCGCTCCGTTTTTTCCAGCGTCAGGGAAATCGCGCCGCCTTCCGCCCCGTATTTCACGGCGTTGTCCAGCAGGATGGAGACCAGCCGCCGCAGGCGGTCTGCGTCGCCGGTGACGGCAACCTCGTCCGCAATGTGATCCTCCAGCGGCTTCCCTGCCTCAAAAGCCACAGGCTCAAAGGCCAGCGCGCAGTCGGTGGCCACATCGGAGAGGTTCACCGGTTCCATGGCGGCAGGCCGGACGCCGTTATCCGCGCGGGCCAGCGTCAGCATCTGCTCCACCAGTGTACGCATCTGCTCCGCTTCCAGACGGATATTGCCGCTCCACCGGGCAGGCTTGTCCGTCAGCCCGGCCCCCTCCAGCAGTTCCGCGTTGGAAAGAATCACTGTCAGGGGCGTTTTCAGTTCATGGGAGGCATCGGACAAAAACTGCCGCTGCTGCTTCCACGCCCGCTCCACCGGGCGTGTGACCCAGTGGGACGCTGCCACGGCGATAGCCAGCAGCGCCAGCATGGCGGCCAGCGCAATGACCAGATAGGAGCGCACCAGACGGATCAGCACCGCCTGCTCCATGGACATATCCACGAAAGCCAGCTTTCGGTACAGGCCGTTGTTTTGAACGAGGTAGCGGAGGTGATAATCGTTGATGACGCCTTCCGCGGTTCCCTGCGCCAGACATTGGCTGAGGATGTCCTTGAGAACGTCGGTATCCTCCAGATCCGCATAGGTTCCGCCGGTGATGTAGGCAGTATCCCCCCAGATATTCACTGTGAAATAGGGCAGCAGGATCTGGTCGCCGCCGATTTCAATGGTCATACCGGGAGAAGCCCCCCGGCCGTTATCCGCCGTCAGCACCTGCTGGAGCATCTGGCGGCTGAGATCCTCAATATTCTGCCGGACAGCGTGGTATGCGGAGCCGAATACCGCCGCAAGCACCAGCGCAACCAGCGCCATGCACACCGCCACGAACTGCCGGCGGAGCTTTCGTATCATGACAAGTGCCTCCCCTTGTCGAAAAGTCTGTGGAAAATGTTGAAAAAGCGGTGGAAAAGTGGAAAAATCCACCGCTGGCAAACACCTGATGGCAATTCTGTCCGCTACGCCTGCGCCAGACAGTAGCCCACCATGCGGATGGTGCGGATCTTGACGCCGGAGTGCAGATGCTCCAGTTTTTTCCGAAGAAAGGAAATATATACCTCCACATTGTTGTCCTCGGCGTCGGACTCATAGCCCCACACCTTCAGAATCAGCTGCTCCTTGGTAAGCACCATGTCCCGGCTCCGCATCAGCAGCTCCATCAGGTCAAATTCCTTGCGGCTGAGCCGGACGGAACGTTCTCCGCAGGAAAGCTGAAGGGTATCCGTCTCCAGACGCAGGTCGCCGTACTCCAAATCGTTGGACGCCCGCTGCTCCGGCTGGCGGCGGGTCAGCATCCGAACACAGGCCAGCAGCTCCTTCGGCTCAAAGGGCTTGGTCAGATAGTAATCCGCGCCGCAGTCCAGTCCCTCCACCCGGTCGGATAGCTCCGAACGGGCGGAGAGCATCAGCACCGGCATGGCCTTTCCGGCCTGCCGCAGCTCCCGCAGGACAGAGAACCCGTCCTTTTTGGGCAGCATCACATCCAGAATCACCAGATCGTAAATGTCGGAGAGGGCGTTGTCCAGCCCGCTTTCGCCGTCGTGGCTGATATCTGCGGTATAGTGTTCCAGCTCCAACAGGTCCCGCAGGGTTTCCGCCAGCCGCACCTCATCCTCTACGATCAGAATACGCACGTTTTTTCACCTCACATGATCGAATTTCGTCAGTCCGCGCTGCCTTCCAGTCCCTGATAGGCCAGACGCATCATGGGATCCAGCAGGCTCAGCTCCATGAGATAGACGGCGCTCTCCTCGCCGATGCGGACATAGCGGCCGGTGCCGTCCATGTTCTGTTTTCCGATATACAGGACAAAGGTTTCCGCCGCGCCGGAGGACGTTTTATAGTTGACCGTCAGGACAGAGGGATCATCAAAGCCGCAGAAGGACGCCGCATCGTCAGAGGGCTTGAAGTCCACACACTGGCTCACCCGCAGGGCGGACAGATCCTCCATCAAAGCCCGGACCTCCGCCGCGTCGGTGACGTTGGCTCCGCCGGAACGCCAGGAGACGTCGCCGCCGTCGGAAGCGGCGGCTGTCAGGACGGTGGCGGGACGGGTACCGTCCTCATTGGACGGGCCTTCGATTTCAATGGAGGTCATGGCGTCCTCCGTCAGCTGCGGCAGCTCCGGCAGGACGCACATTTCGTAAATGGGCTTCTGCATGGCCAGATACAGCGTGTTGGCGATGATGAAAATGTGCTTGGGATCGCTGCTGATGGCAGCGTAGTAGCTGTTGCCGTCAGTGGTGGTATTGCCCATGCTGACAGTCAGAGCCGCACCGTCCGGCGTCGTGGCAGTCAGGGAGATCTGCGGATCTTCCAGCCCGTAGGCGGACAGATCTTCCGGCAGATCCAGCGTCTGCTGGGGCTTCAGCGCCTTCAGCAGAGCCAGAATGGACTGCACCGTTTCGTCATTCAAGGGAAAATCAGGCTCGCTCTCCCAGTACCAGGCGCCGTCCTCGTTCAATGCAAAGGACAGCTGCGTTGTCCCGTTCTGATAGGACAGGGTTATGTAATCGCTCTGAGCGGCCTGCGCGATGTCCGATGCCGAGGTCTGGGAATCCTCCGCCCTGGCGGCCTGCGCCGCCCGGTAGCGCACGCTCAGCACCAGCAGAACCGCGGCGCACAGCACCGCCAGAATGATGCTCAGAATGGTAATCAGTCGTTTTTCTTTCCAGCTCATGGAAGCCTCCTTATTGATACTGCGCCGGTTTCCGGCGGATCATATTCATACATAATATTTTATTATATCATGCTTCTCTCTGCGGAACAAGCGGAACCTGCCGCTGTCCCGTGGGGGGCAAAACGGAAATTTGCAGGGCAGACAGCGGAAAAATCCGTTCTCCGTGCGGCCTGTAGCTGCTTAAATTCCCTCCGGCAGCAGAAACGACGGCCCGGAAACGGGCCGCCGTTTTGTCAGCTGTAGGTGTGATCCACGTGGACCACGGCGTTGTAGCGGCTGTCCAGCGACTGCACCAGAGCGCGGATCTGCCGGACGATCTCCTGATCGCTGAGACGGAACCCGAAGGGGGCCGCAACATCAAAAATCAGATTGGTGTGGGTTGGGCCGGGAACCATACGAAAATCGTGAAGGGCCATAACCGGGTCGATACAGTTGACCAGTTCTTCCACCTGCGCCCGGACGGCAGCGGTAGCGCCGTCATCGTCCGCAATGGGATCCATGTGGATCACGGCCTCGCAGCCCAGCTTCCGATGCAGCTCCTGCTCAATATTGTCGATGACGTCATGCAGCTTCATGACGCTGCCGGAGGCAGGAACCTCTGCATGGAGGGAGATCATCACCCGGCCGGGGCCGTAGTCGTGTACCACCAGATCGTGGATCCCGGAGACTTCCCTGTGCGCCAGCACCAGATCCTGCACCTCCCTGACGAATTCCGGCGTAGGCGGCGTGCCAAGCAGGGGGTCAATGGTATCCTTTGCGGCGTCGATCCCGCCCTTGAGGATAAACAGCGCCACCAGAATACCTACCCAGCCGTCAATGGCGACGCCGGAGAAATGCCCCACCAGTGTGGCCAACAGCACGGCAAGGGTGGACACGCAGTCGCTGAGCGAGTCCGTGGCAGCGGCCAGCAGAGCCGGGGCGTTCAGCCGCTTGCCGATGGAGCGGTTGTATACCGCCATATACAGCTTCACGCAGATGGACGCCGTCAGAATCCCGATCACCAGCCAGCTGAAATCCACCAGCGTGGGGCGCAGGATCTTCCCAACGGACTCCTTGGCCAGCTCCACGCCCATCAGCAGGATCAGCATGGAGACCGCCAGCCCGGAGAGATATTCCGCCCGGCCGTGGCCGAAGGGGTGGTCTGGATCCGGCATTTTGGCGGCGATGCGGAAGCCCAGCAGCGTCACCACGGAGGAACCGGCATCGGACAGGTTGTTGAATGCGTCCGCCGTGATGGCAATGGAGCCGGAGAGGGTTCCGGCAAAGAACTTCCCGGCAAAGAGCAGCAGATTCAGGCCGATCCCCACCGCGCCGCAGAGAATGCCGTAAGCAGTCCGCAGCTGAGAGGGAGTCCTGCCCTCTGGCTTACAGAAAAAACGCGCTAAAAATGAGATCATGCAGCGTACCCCTTTCTGTTCATGGCCCGTTCCACTTGCTGTTCCGCAGGCGGAGCGGGCGGGATGAGCTGGTTACTGCTTCCCCGGAATGACCAGCTTCATGTGGCAGCAGAGATCGTCCAGATCCCGGTCAGTTGCGGCGCTGAGCCGCAACCGGGCGCCACAGTCCCTGCACACCAGCTCCACCGCGTCCCGGCGGATCTCCATGCTGTAGCGGCGGCTGCCGCAGCTGCACGTAATGCCGTCCGGCCGGGCGGCGATGTCCTTCAGCTCCGAGAGAAATTCGTACATGATCACATTGTCCGTAAACGCCTCCGCTTCACCATTGCTCTCCTGCGCCTTTTCCTTGGAGATGGCAATGCCGGCCTCCCGGAGATGATGCTCCACAGTGCCTTCCTCCCCGATAAAGCAGCAGAACTGTCTGCTGTCCGGGCAGCTGAGGGCGGTAGCGCCCCGGAGCATCCGCTCCGGCGGGCAGACGGCCTCGTGGGTTTTGCCGCAGACGCCGCAGGGAACCAGCAGCCGGTAATTCTGCCCGTCGTATCTTGTGTGCAGAACGCTGCCGCCGCAGGAACACTCGATTTCCGCGTCAGACGCTTCCAGAGCAAAAATGGAGCGGGCGCCCATGACCGGTGCGCCGCATTGGGGGCAGATATAGCCCAGAGTTCGCATATCGTCAGCCATAAAGCGGCCTCCTTAAATTGAAATATCCTGCCCGTGGGGCAGATGGGATTGCGAATAGAGAATGACCTGATCGCCCTCCAGCAGAACCAGACTGCCGCGGGGGATCAGCATCCGTCCCCGGCGGCGGATCATGACGATGACGGCCTGCCGGGAAATGTCCAGATCCCGGATGGCGCAGCCGCTCCATGGATGATGCTTCTGGAGCACGATCTCCTTGAGCTGGATGCGCTCGTCCTCCGCATAGGATTCCGCCCCCAGCACCAGATTATCTCCGGGGGCAAGCACCACGTCGCCCCGCGGGACGAGGATCTCCGGCTTGCGCTGGATGGCAGCCACCACGACGCCTTCCGGCAGTCCCAGATCCCGGATGGCGCAGCCGCTCCAGCGATCCCGATGGGTCAGGTGGATGCGGATAAAGCGGACGTCCGATTCCGCGCCGTATTCGCTGATGCGCTTAATGCGGGAATACTGATCCACGAAGCCGGCGGAAATGATACCTGTGGGGATCGCCACCATGCCCACCCCCAGAAAGGTGATGAAGATGCTGAAGATCTTGCCCATGGTGGTGATGGGATAGATATCGCCGTACCCCACCGTCAGAAGGGTGGAGACTGACCACCAGATACCTGAGAAGGCGTTGGAGAACACCTCCGGCTGGGCATCATGCTCCAACGAGTACATACACAGGCTGGAGGCGATCATCAGCACCAGAATGATGAACACGGAAGAGAGCAGCTGCTGGGCCTTGCTGGCCAGCACCTGTGTGATGACGTTCAGGGAATCGTAGTAGGCGTTGATCCGGAACAGCCGGAAGATCCGCACCACCCGGAACATCCGAAAGGCCACAGTGCCGGAGGGGAAAAACACCGGCAGATAGTAGGGCAGAAAGCTCAGAAGATCCACAATGCCGGAAAAGGAAAAGACATACTTACAGACCGCCCGCCACTCCTTCATGCCGGGGCTGCGGAATTTGGCTGTCCAGATACGCAGGGCGCAGTCCACCGCGAAGAACGCCACCGTAGCGGCCTCAATGTCCAGCAGCCCGCCGCAGCGGGCTTCCGCCCCGTCGAACGTGTAGGCGATGGTGACAGCAAGGTTTACCAGAATCACCAGCGTGTAGAAGATATCGTAGGCACGGCTGATGAAATCATCCGCTGTTCCGATGTCGATGATGGAACAGATGCGCCGCCGCAGCGGCTCAATAGATCGGATATCGGGCATGGCTGCCTCCTGACGGGCCTTTTTTGAGGTGTCTCGCTCCCGGAGCAAATGTCCTTACATTATAGTAATTTCCCTGCGGATTGTAAACAACCTTTTCTGATTTTTGGAAGAAATGCGTGTGGATTTGTCAACATATTGGGCAGAGAACTCTTTACGGTGGAAGATGATAAAACGGTCTATGGTTAAGCCACTGAAACGGCGGTTGCAGATGGAAAGCTGTTTTGCGAACTTCTCGAGGAAATAAAATTCGTAGTGGGAGTAGAGATGCTCCTATCTTTCCGCTGTGACTTGGCGTGTAGGAGCGGATACTTGGCTCGGCAGTGTTTTCCGGAACATCGTCGGCAGATCGCGCCTGCTGTCAGAGAAGCGATTGGCGCCCCCAAACCCGTTGCCCGTTTGAACGCGCTCACCGGGGCGGGGCATCTGTTCGTAAGGCTTCGGTATGTGCGGATCTTTCAATTTTTCAGGTGAAAACAGGCAATTTCTCTTTTCTGAAAATTTTCCTTGACACCGTGTGTGGGATGTGGTATTCTAATTGATGCCGAAGAGCTGCCGGTGTGGTGGAATGGTAGACACAGGAGACTTAAAATCTCCCGGTAGCGATACTGTACCGGTTCGAGTCCGGTCACCGGCACCAAATAAATATCGCGGAGTAGAGCAGTTGGTAGCTCGTCGGGCTCATAACCCGGAGGTCGCAGGTTCGAGTCCTGTCT
>ENA-UEQK01000527-UEQK01000527.1-human-gut-metagenome-genome-assembly--contig:-NODE-527-length-27325-cov-10.206804_pt1 | contig 27325 bp, 30 predicted proteins | sample MGYA00242939_ERZ507942 | MGnify/ENA primary metagenome ERZ507942 (study PRJEB26167, sample SAMN06115485) | human gut metagenome | host: Homo sapiens | place: China:Chongqing | collected 2015-03-30... | reverse complement strand
GGTCCATGGGTCCCCGGGCCAGTTGCTCCTCAATGGTCAGGTCGCGCTTGCCGGGCTTGCAGTGATAGGTGACATTCCAAGTCAGCATAAGGGTTCCTCCGTAAAATATTTTTGGGGGTTATCGGCGTATTGCCGCAGCGCTCGAACGGGCGCTTACTTTTCCTCTTTCATCGCCTTGACAGCGATGACCGCACCGGCAATGGCAAGAATATAGAAGGGAAGAAGGATAATCAGGCTTTCACGGCCCAATTTAAGGAAATTGTGTGAAATCAGAGTCATAGCTGTCATCAGCCAGCCGGTTCCGTCAATCACGCCGCAAAGCATCAGGGTGCAGCCGAGAATTAATTTTTTTATGTAAATGACATTCTTTCTTTAAATCAGTTTTTCCATATCCGCCGGAATGGGGGCGGTAAAGGACAGATGTTCCCCGGTGACGGGGTGGGTCAGGGACAGGGCATAGGCGTGGAGCGCGGGGCGGGCGATGAGGGCCGTGTCCTCCGTGCCGTAAAGCCAGTCCCCGGCTAAGGGGCAGCCGAGATAGGCCATGTGGACCCGAAGCTGGTGGGTGCGGCCCGTTTCCGGTATCAGCTTTAAAAGGGAGAGACCGTCCCGCCGGGAGAGGACCTCGTAATGACTGACAGCGCTCTGCCCGTCCGGCCGCACCATGCGGCGGACAGCGGAGGTCTCGTCCCGGCCGATGGGGGCGTTGACGGTTCCAACGGGCGGCGCGGGGCAGCCCACGCACACCGCCCGGTATTCCCGGTGAAAGTCAGTGGTGTGGAGCATCCGCCGCAGACGGTCATGGATATATCCGCTTTTGGCCACGGCCATGAGGCCGGTGGTGCCCTTGTCCAGCCGGTTTACCACATGGAAAATGAAATCGCTCCCCCGCCGGTAGGCCAGCGCACCGGCCACCGTAGGCGTGCCCGGCAGAAAGTTGGAGGCGTGGGCGGTCATGCCGGCAGGCTTGTTGACGATCATCAGATGGGCGTCCTCATAGACGACAGGCAGCGGCCAGTCCCCCGGTGTCGGCAGGAGCCTTGGCGGCCGCAAATCATCGGAGCGCACCGATACGGTGTCCCCGGCGTGAACGATGTCTACCGTCCGGGCGTGAGCGCCATTGACCGTGATGCCGTTTTCGGCCCGGGTGAGCCGGGCGACGGCATGGGTGGAAAAATGGAGCCTGGCTTTCAGAATGTGCCGGACGCAGACTCCATCCTCCTCCGGCGGCACGGTATAGGTGATGCGCTCCATCAGGGCTGTCCGAGATAGGTCCGCAGGGCGGGCAGCGCCGCCTTCGCGTCCCCGGTCCCCAGATCGTAGACCGCCTGAAGCCGGTCGGCATGGCGCTCCAGCCGCCCGATCTCAATGGGGAGGCTGGGGTGCAGCACCCACGCCTTGCCCTGCTGCTCCCAGTTCAATAGCTCGCGGACCGCGTTGTTATACGTGCTGTGGCGGTTTTTGAGCTGCTCCATAAACGCGGGATAGTGCTTGTACCAGACCTCAATGGGCCCCGATGCCATGGGCTTTTTTACATAGCTCCGGTCCCGGGTCAGGATGACCACTACCCGGTCAAAGCCCAGCTTCTCGGCGGCCTTGAAGGGAATGGAGTCCGCCACGCCGCCGTCCAGATACAGCTTTCCGCCCAGCTTCACAGGCTTGGACACAAAGGGCATGGAGGCGGAGGCCCGAATCACGTCCATCTGCTCCATAGCGTGCTCAAGGCGGATATACTCCGCCCTGCCGGTCTCCACATTGGTGACCACAGCCCAGAACGGGACGTCGGAGGCGTCAAACGTGTCCACGTCAAAGGGGTCCAGCTCCCGGGGGACCTTATCGTAGGCGTAGTCCGTGTCCACGATGTTGCCGGTTTTCAGCAGGGGTATCAGCCCCATGTAGTGACGGTCGGCGTTGAAGCGCTTGTTGTAGCGGATGACCCGCCCCGGCTGGCCGGAGAGATAGTTGACGCCGAAAGCTGCCCCAGCGGACACGCCGATGATTCCGTCAAATTTGATTCCGGCGTTATAAAAGACGTCCAGCGCCCCGGCGGTGTACATTCCCCGCATGGCGCCGCCTTCCAAAACAAGACAGGTTTTCATAGATAAAGCCTCCTATCGGCACTTGCCGGTTTGTGAAAATTAGTATATAGCTAAGTACGATATGCCCCTTTCGGGGCAGACATCACAAGAAGCTTGTGATATATTGGGGGCGCGGCTACAAGTCTCCGCTACATCTTGTTGTAAAGGGGTGAAACTATACAGTGCGTGAAGTCCAGTATTGCCGTCAGATGAGGTGGCACAAGAAGCACCTGCGGACGGTCACGGCGAAGCTGACCACCGCAGAATATGCCATGTTCAAGGAAATCTGCAAGGAGCAGGGAACCACGCCATACGCCGTCATCAGCCGCCTTGCCCGTGGATACATCAAAGGAACCATCCGGGGCGCGGCAGAAAGCATTGCGGATACCGTCCGCTGAGACGGCACGAACGAACGTTCGAGATTGAAGCCCCCATGGGGCCACCATTCAGACGGCCCCCAGCATACCGCCTTTGGCAAGGGTCAAGATGAACAGCCCCGCCGCCCCGTGGCCGCGATGCGCCTCCCGGTTTGGGGCAGTCCGCGCCGGGTTCGTGCGCCAGCGCCCGCCCCCGCCACGGCCAGCCCCACCCCGGCTTGACGCCGGGGGGCGGTGGTGCTGCCCTTGCCGGCGGCGGTGATACGGGGTTACATCTGAAAAGGAGGTAACCCCATGATTTCTGCCAATCTCACAAAGAACGTCCGCCGCACCATCTACAAGCGGGACGGATACCGCTGCGCCCTCTGCGACAGCCCCAAGGGCTTACAGATTTACCACGTCATGCCCCGCTCTGAAGGCGGCTCCAACGACCCGATGAACCTGATTACCCTGTGCTGGGTCTGCCATGCCATCGCACACGGAACCCGGATGCCGGACTGCGCGGACTGGATGACGCCTGTTGAAATCCATGAAGCCTGCATCGAGTACGTAGCCGATATGTACGCGCCGGACTGGTATCCATGGAGGGATGGGGGGCTGTAATGGCCCCCTTTTCCCTCAAATGTGGAAAGAATGGGGAAAATTTCAGCCTTTTTGTCAAAAAGTTGTGGCTCCCCCCGCGCGGCCAGCGGGCCGCTTTGCGCGTGGCGTGGTTGCGGGGCGGCTCGTTTGCGGCTCCGCTCCGCTGCGCCGCAAGGGGATTCCGCCGCCTGCGGGCGGCGGGGGATTAGGTTTTCATAGATAAAGCCTCCTATCGGCACTTGCCGGTTTGTGAAAATTAGTATATAGTATACCACGGAAATGAAAAAAAGCAAAGGAGAACCGCTATGCTTTTATCTGCGGAGCATCTTTCCATCAACTTCGGCAGCCGCCAGCTGCTGGAGGATGTGAATTTTTATCTGAACGAAGGGGACAAGATCGGTGTCATCGGCATTAACGGCACCGGCAAGTCCACGTTTCTGAAAGTGCTGGCAGGCAGGCTGGAAGCCGATGCCGGAACGATTTCCCGGAACCCCAATGTGCAGGTGAGCCTGCTGGAGCAGAACCCGCCCATGGAGGATGACGCCACGGTTCTGGAGCAGGTATTCCTGCACTTTCCCAAAGAATTCCGGGAGCTGAACGAGTATGAGGCCAAATCCATGCTCAACCGGCTGGGACTGCCGGACTACGAGCAGAAGGTGGGAACCCTTTCCGGCGGACAGCGGAAGCGGGTGGCTTTGGCGGCGGCGCTGATCCATCCGGCGGATGTGCTGATTCTGGATGAGCCTACCAACCATCTGGACGCGGAGATGACCGCGTGGCTGGAGGACTGGCTCCGCCGGTTCAAGGGCGGACTGGTGATGGTGACCCATGACCGGTATTTTCTGGAACGGGTGGTGAATCACATCACGGAGCTGAGCCGGGGCAAGCTGTACCACTATGAGGCCAACTACTCCAAATATCTGGAGCTGAAGGCTCAGCGGGCGGAGATGGCGGAGGCCAGCGAGCGCAAGCGCCAGTCCATCCTGCGGACGGAGCGGGAGTGGATCATGCGGGGCTGCCGGGCGCGGACTACCAAAAGCAAAGACCGCATCGAGCGGTATGAAGCCCTGAAAAATCAGGACGCCCCGGAGACGGACGACACGGTGCAGCTGGCGGCGGCATCCAGCCGTCTGGGGAAAAAGCTCATCGAACTCCATGATGTCAGCAAATCCTACGGCCAGCGGGCGGTGATCCGGGATTTTTCCTACAATCTGCTGCGGAACGACCGCATCGGCATCGTGGGTCATAACGGCGCGGGAAAGTCCACTCTGCTGCGGCTGTTTGCCGGGGAATTGGCACCGGACAGCGGCACGGTGGACATCGGAACCACGGTGAAGATCGGCCATTTCTCTCAGGAGGGGCGGGAGCTGGATCTGAACCAGCGGGTCTACGATTTCATCCATGAGATCGGCGACGAGGTACGCACCGACGAGGGAACCTTTACCGCCAAAGCCATGATGGAGCGGTTCCTTTTTCCCGGCGACCTGCAATCCGTCCCCATCGGGCGGCTCAGCGGCGGCGAACGGCGGCGGCTGTATCTGCTGTCCGTTCTGATGGAAGCGCCCAATGTGCTGCTGCTGGACGAGCCTACCAACGATCTGGATGTGATGACCCTCTCTATTCTGGAGGACTATCTGCAAGGATTTCCCGGCCCCATCCTGATCGTGTCCCATGACCGCTTCCTGCTGGACAAGCTGGCGGAGCAGGTCTTTGAGGTGCGGGACGGGGAGGTGCTGCGCTATACCGGCAACTGGTCTGACTGGCAGGCCAAGCGGAAAGAGGAGGAGACGCCCGCCAAGGCGGAAAAGCCGAAAACGGCGCAGGAGCGCCCGCGGGAACGGAAGCTGAAGTTCACGTTCAAGGAGCAGCGGGAATTTGAAACCATAGACGATGATCTGGCGGCGCTGGAGCAGCAGATCCGAGCGTGCGAGGAAGCGCAGGGGGCTTGCGGCAGCGACTATGTAAAGCTACAGGACTTGCAGGCAAAGCAGGCGGAGCTGGAAGCGGCGCTGGAGGCAAAAACCGAGCGCTGGATGTATCTCAACGAGCTGAAAGAGAAAATTGACGCCCAGTGATCTCACCGGCAGACAATATGACAAAAAGGGGAGCGGCTTTACAGCCGCTCTTCTTTTGTGCCGGCATACCAGAGATTGTAGGTCTGCCGGTAGATCCGCGCGGCGGACTCCGAGTGGCAGACCATCCGCACCTGCCGGGGATGCTCGCAGGCGCGCAGTTCCTCCATGATGGCCTTCAGGGCCACGGACGCAGCCTGGGCCATGGGGTAGCCGTAGACCCCGGTGGAAATGGAGGGGAAGTCCACCGATTCGATGCCCTGCGCTCTGGCCAGAGCCAGACAGTTTCGGTAACAGGCGGCCAGCGCCGCCGCTTCCCCGTGTCCGCCGCCCTGCCAGATGGGGCCGACGGTGTGGATGACATACCGCGCTTTCAGGCGGTAGCCGCCGGTTAGCTTTGCCTGACCGGTTTCGCAGCCGTGGAGCGTCCGGCATTCCGCCAGCAGCTCCGGCCCTGCGGCGGCGTGGATCGCGCCGTCCACGCCGCTGCCGCCTAAAAGGGTGGGATTGGCGGCGTTGACGATGGCTTCCGCATCGGATGCGGTCAGATCTCCCACCAGAATGGAAAAGCGATCCATAGAGAAGCCTCCTTAGCAGTTGTTTTCTTTCAGTATACCAAAAAAATGCAGGATTTCCAGCGGCAGAAAAAGAATTTTGCGGACTGGTGAAAATTTTCACGATTTCGGTTGCCAAGTCGCAGCGAACCCTGTATAATGAAATAGCATAAAAAAACCGTTAAGAAACAGGGGGAACTTTGTGAATACGACAGGACGTTACCGCTCTATTTTTCCGGCTACCATTGTTTTTTCCGTTGCATTGATGCTGATCGGGGTCAGCATGGGACACCCGGAGCAGATCCTGCCGGGACTCTGGAAAATCGTGACCATGCAGGATTTGCTGATTACGGATTACATCGACATTGCCGGTCCGGCTGCCGCTTTTATCAACGCAGGGCTTGTAACCATCACCTCGGTGTGTATCCTCAAGCTGGCAAAAGACCCGTTCAACGGTTTTACCATTGTGGAAATGGGATTGATGGCCGGTTTTTCCCTGTTTGGGAAGAATATGTTCAACATCTGGCCTATCATTCTGGGAACGTGGCTGTATGCCCGTTACCAGCGGGAACCGTTTTCCAAGTACGCTTCCGTAGCGCTGCTGTCCACCTCCCTTGCGCCGCTGGTGAGCTATATGGCGCTGGGCAGCGTTCATGCCAGCCTGCCGCTGGGGATTCTGTCCGGTGTGGCCGTGGGTTTTCTGATGCCGTCGCTTTCGGCGTATACCTACAAGGTGCAAAACGGCATGAACCTTTACAACATGGGGTTTGCCTGCGGCCTGTTTGCCATGATGGTGGTGCCGGTGCTGACGGCTTTCGGCGACAAGCCGGATTCCGCCATGTACTGGTCTACCGGCCATAATAAGGAGCTGGGGTTTGCCTGCTGCGCGATCTGCGCCATGTTTATCCTGCTGGGCTTCTTTGGGTGCAGAACACCTGCATGGGCTGTATGGGCGGGCTATCGGCGGCTGCTCAGCACCACCGGCCGGGCGCCCAACGACTACCTGCGTATGTTCGGCGTGGGACCGGTACTGGTCAATATCGGCCTGAACGGCCTGATCGGCATGGCCTATATTCTGCTGGTGGGCGGGGATCTCAACGGCCCCACACTGGGCGGTATTTTCACGATCATGGGCTTTTCCGCCTTCGGTAAGCATCCCCGGAACATCATCCCGGTGATGGCCGGCGTGTGGCTGGGGGCTTATGGAATGCACCATGAGCCGAATTATCCGGCCTTGCAGCTGGCGGGCCTGTTCGGCACCACGCTGGCGCCCATCGCGGGACATTTTGGCGTGATTTACGGTGTGCTGGCAGGCTTTATCCACTCGGCGCTGGTTTTGCAGACCGGCGGCCCGGTGGCGGGACTGAATCTCTATAACAACGGTTTTTCCGGCGGCCTGATTGCCATCGTGCTGTATCCGACGCTGACGGCCATTGTCCGCCACCGTCGTCCCAAGCTGCGGGATGCCGATTACTATGACCTCTTTGAAGAGGATCAGCCCATCAATATGTCCTACTGGCATCTGAAGCCGCCGAAGCCGGGGGAGGAGCACGGCAGCCGGATGCGGGATGACGTCCCGGATCATGAGGGGGCGCAGCGGGAGGAGGACTCTGGCAGCTGAGCAGCTTCCGGCAAAAAAGTTTCGCGGTTCAAACGGCAGATACTTGCCCTTTTGAAAGATTTGTGTCATAATCATACTATTATACTTTATGCGGCAATGCGTGCGTTCACTGCCGATAACGGGAAATGAGAAAGGCGGAGCAAGTGGAATGATCCCGACAAAAATCGCCCTGCTGACAGATTCCAGCGCGGATCTGCGCTGGGAGGAAGCAAGGGAAAACAATATCTTTTTTGTGCCTCTGCGGATTCTGTGCCGAGACGGAGAGTATCTGGACGGCGTGGATATTCGCGGACAGGACATTTACCGTCGGCTGCGGAGCGGGGAGCTGCCCCAGACCTCGCTGCCGCGGGTGGAGGATTTCAGCGCCAAGCTCCATGAGATCTTTGATCTGGGGTATGACGGCGTTATCGCCGTGATGCTTTCCAGCGGCCTGTCCGGTACCTATAATCTGGCCCGGATCGTGGCGGAGGAGTGCAGGGAACAGGGACGGGCCATGGTGGCTTTCGATTCCCTCAGCGGCTCTCTGGGGCTGGGCATGACGGTCTTGCAGCTGGCGGAGGACATCCGAGACGGCATGGGCTGGGAGGAGCTGACGGAGCACAGAGTTCCGCAGCTGATTCGGAACACCTATCCGTTTTTCACGCTGGACACGCTGGAATATCTGCAAAAGGGCGGCCGCATCGGCAAGGTGACGGCTATGGCCGGCACCATGCTCCAGATCAAGCCGGTTCTGACCTTTGCCGACGATGGCCAGCTTCAATCCATTGCCAAGGTGCGGGGGCATCAGCAGGTCATGCGGAAACTGGTGGAGCTGACGGTGAACCGCTGCGGCAGCCACAAACGGTATAATCTGGCGGTGGCCAACGGCGGCTCGCCGGAGGAAATGGAGACGGTACGCCGCCTGCTGACAGAGGCCCTGCCCCATGGGGAGCATCTCTGGGACGGCGAGATCGACGGCACGCTCAGCGTCTACATCGGCGACGGCGTGCTAGGCGCTGCGGTGCAGGTGCTGGACTGAACGGCAGACTTGCGCGGCGGGGGGATCGACCCTTGAAAAAGTGTTGTAAATGGCGGAAATTCCGTGTATAATACACATAATTCTATTGCCTGATTACCTGTTAAGGAGGAATTGTCATGAATAAAACTGCTCGCTTTGTACTGAAAATGGTGGCTGCCGGACTGGCATTCAGCGCGCTTGTCTGCCTGATCGTAGGCAGCTGGAGCGATGTTTTTGAAGCGTTGGAACGCCGGAAAGCCTGCCGGCTGAGCAAATCGGAGAGCAGCGATTATGCCGATGAGGAACTCTATCAGTAAGAACGGTTGATTAAGTTGATTAAAAGCCCCGGCTGTGCCGGGGCTTTTCTTTTAGGACGGAAGAATGTATAATGGGGCGGAAAGGATGTGGAAGCGTGCTGCAATCAACGCTGTGCTATCTGGAACGGGGCGAGGAATACCTGATGCTCCACCGGGTGAAAAAGGCCCATGACGCCAACCGCGACAAATGGATCGGGATCGGCGGCAAGTTTGAGGATCGGGAAAGCCCGGAGGACTGTCTGCTGCGGGAGTGCCGGGAGGAGACCGGCCTGACCCTGACGGATTACCGCTATCGGGGGCTGGTGACCTTTGTGAATACGGAGTGGCCCACGGAGTATATGCACCTGTTTACGGCCACCGGCTGGACGGGGGAGGCCCACCCCTGCGACGAGGGCAATCTGGCGTGGATCAGGAAGGCGGATCTGCTGGCTCTGCCCATGTGGGAGGGGGACAGAATCTTCCTGCGGCTTCTGGATTCCGATGCGCCGTTTTTCTCCCTGAAGCTGTGCTATGTCGGCGACCGGCTGGAAAGCGCCGTATTGAACGGAAAGGCGATGAGCTTATGAAAAAGATCCTGCTTTTCGGATTTGACGCCCTGCCGGAGATCCTGACGGCGGCGGGCATTGCCCAGAGGTTTGATGCCGAAGCGGTCACGGTCTCGCGGGAAGGCTGCGGGTTGACGCTGGCGGCATTGTCGCAGGGACAGACCGCCGGGGGCGCCGGTTTGCCGGTGGGCGGCAAGATGATGGTTTTCTGCGGACTGGAGCGGGAACTGGACGATCTGCTGGCAGCGCTGCGCGGGGCGGGGATCGTGTGCCTGAAAGCTGTGCTGACGCCTGCCAACCAAAATTGGACGCCGGGGCGGCTGTATCGGGAACTGGAACGGGAACGCCGGGCCATGGGAGGAAGATGACATGAGACTTCTGATCTCGGCGTGCCTGCTGGGAATCCCCTGCCGGTATGACGGGGTGTCCAAGCCCCAGCCGTGGGTAGAAAAAATGGCGGAACGCCATGAACTGGTGCCGGTATGCCCGGAGCAGCTGGGCGGCCTGCCCACGCCCCGGCATCCTTCGGAACGGCAGGGGGAGCGGGTGGTAATGGATACCGGCGCAGACGTGACGGAGCCATACCGCCGCGGCGCGGAGGCGGCGCTGCGGCTGTGCCGTTTGTTGCACTGTCAGGCGGCGATCCTGAAAGAGCGCAGCCCATCCTGCGGCTGCGGGACGATATACGACGGTACCTTTACCGGCACATTGACGGCCGGAGACGGGGTAACGGCGGAACTGCTGCTTCAAAACGGGATCACGGTGCTGGGCGAAAGTCAGGCGGAAACGCTGCTGTAAGGCGTCATCGGCATGACAACTCTCAGCCTGTATCATCCCCTGCTTTTCAGAGCTGTGTATTTTGTGTAATGAACATACCGCTCCGCAGGAAAAGAGATTTTTTTGAAAATGTACTTGAAAAGGGAAGAAAGCTATGGTAATATAAGCTTCTGTAAGATGATTTTTTGCGCCTGCGCGCAAATGAATGTTCGGAGGTTGTCCCTATGAAGATTGCGATTACGATTCTGCAGCTGCTGTGCGGCTTGGCTATCATCCTGATTGTCCTGCTTCAGTCCGGCAAGAGCGAGGGCCTGTCCGGCGCGATTGGCGGCGTTGCAGATTCTTTTCTGGCCAAGAACAAGGCAAAGACCATCGATGCCAAGCTGGCGCGGGCTACCAAGTGGTTTGGCGCCGTGTTCCTGATTCTGACGCTGATCCTGCTGATTATTGGCTGATTGATTTGTGCGGAAAGCACCGGGTATTTGCTTACCCGGTGCTTTTTTATACCGGAGAACAGGAGACGGGAAATTTTTCCCAAGGCGGTACGCAAAAAAATGAAGCCGTTCGGATGAAAAGCACCGGAGAAATGTTACCGTTTGGTAGCATGATTGAGAGGTGATACGATGTTCTTTCAACGGCTTGAAGATTTACGCGTCGATCATGACAAGTCGCAGATTGAAATAGCGGCGTACCTGAATATGAACCGGAACGTATACTGGCGTTATGAAAAGGGAGTCCGGGAAATACCGGCATGGGCGGTCATTAAGCTGGCGGACTACTACCACGTCAGCACCGACTACCTGCTGGGGCGGACGGACCGGCCGGAGCCGTATCCTGCAAAATGAGAAAGCTGGCCCTGTTTTGCGGCGGCTTTGCCGCCGGGATCTTTCTGGCGCAATACGCCCTGCCGGACGGCTGGCTGCTGCCCGGCGGTCTGGTATGTCTGGGCGCAGGCGTTCTGGCGCTGCTTCTGCCGCGGGACTGGCGGAGACGGGCAGTGCTGTGTCTGGTTGGCGCGGCGCTGGCTCTGGGATGGGACTGGCTGTATGTACGGCAGGTCAGCGCACCGATGGAAGCGCTGGTGGGCAGCCGCCAGACGCTGACCATGACGCTGACGGAGTATCCCGCGGAGACGTCCTTCGGCGCGAAAGTCACCGTACAGGCGGAGGGACTGCCGGGGAAGCTGGCTTATTACGGGGATTCCACTCTTTTGCAGCTGACGCCCGGCCAGCGGATCACGGACGATGTGTACCTGCAAAGCGCCTCCCGCATCCGGGACGATGACGTGGCGGTATTCAACTCCAAGGGCGTATTCCTGCTGGCCTACAGCCGGGGAACACCTGCTTTCGGCAGGGGAGACCCGGAGGCAGTCCGCTGGTGGCCTGCCCGGCTGGGCCATAGGATGCAGGCGCAGATCCGCACACTGTTTTCAGGGGATGACGCCGGGTTTCTGCTGGCACTGCTGACAGGCAGAAAAGGGGAGCTGTCCGCTCAGGCGGATGTAGATCTCTCCGAAGCTGGTGTCTACCACATTCTGGCGGTCAGCGGGATGCACTGCGCCTATCTGCTGGCGCTGGTGGAGTTCCTGACGGGGAAGCACCGGCGGCATCTGACGGCAGCGGTGTCCATTCCCATTCTGATGTTTTACGCACTGCTCACCGGGGTGTCTCCATCTGTGGTGCGGGCCTGCGTCATGTTGAGCCTGCTGACGGCAGCGCCCCTGTTCCGGCGGGAAAGCGACCCGCCCACAGCGCTGCTGACTGCGCTGTTCCTGATTCTGGCGGGCAATCCCTTTGCGGCAAAGTCCGTCAGTCTCCAGCTGTCCTTCGGGGCGGTGACGGGGCTGCTGTGGCTGTCGCCCAGAGTCTATCAGGGCCTCATGAGGACAAAAAAGAAACATGGCAGGCTCACTGCCGCTGCGGCGGCCAGCTTTTCTGCTACGGCAGGGTGTCTGGCCCTGACAGCGCCTGCCAGCGCATATTATTTCGGCAGCTTTGCACCGGTGGGCTTTCTCAGCAACCTGCTGTGCCTGTGGGCGGTGGGGATTGTATTCGCCGGCGGGCTGCTGGCGGTACTGCTGAGCTTTGTGTGGCTTCCGCTGGGGCTGCTGGCCGGCCTTGTGCCGCAGTTGTTCATCCGCTATATTCTGGCAGTGTGTCACGGTCTGGCAGCTCTGCCGTATCACGGCGTCTATTTCTGCAATCCATACCTGAAGTGGTGGATGGCGTTCCTGTATGTCCTGTTTGCCGCCGCGTGGCTGATGAAGCCCAAGGGGCGGCGGAAGTACGCAGTGGCTGCGGCGGCGGGCGTTCTGACGCTGGCGGTAACGGTCTGGGCCGGTACCGCCCGGTTCCACCACCGGCTGGATGCCGCGGCGGTGGACGTAGGACAGGGGCAGAGTGTGATCCTCAAGTCCGGGACGGACTTTGCCGTGGTGGACTGCGGCAGCGGAAACAGCTGGCGGGACGCCGGATGTGACACGGCAGACCAGCTGCTGACCATGGGATGCCGGTCTGTGGAGCGGGTGATCCTCACCCATTTTGACGATGACCACATCAATGGCCTGAAGCATCTGCTGGCCCGGATCAACGTGGAAACGCTGACGGTGCCGGAGGAGACGGAAAACGATACGGCGCGCCGGGAAATTTTGCGTCTGGCGGAGCAATACGGCGTCGCCGTGGAGACGGTGACAGAGAAAACGGTTCTGTCCCTTGGAAGCGGGGAGCTGACGATTTTCCCACCCCTGGGCGCAGGCGGCAGCAACGAGTTGGGCCTGACCATTCTGGCCGCGGCAGGGGAGAGGACGCTCCTCATCACCGGCGATATGGAACGGGCCACGGAAAAGAAACTGGTGGATACCTACAGCCTGCCGGATGTGGATGTGCTGATGGCAGGGCATCACGGTTCCCGTGATTCCACCTCCGGAGAACTGCTGGAGGCAGTGACGCCGGAGACGGTCGTTATCAGCGTGGGCAGCAATTCCTACGGCCACCCGGCGGAGGATACCTTGCAGCGGCTGGCGCGGGCGGGCTGCCGCGTTTATCGGACAGACCATCACGGCACAGTCTATATCTCATTTGATTAGGAGCGCATCATGGCATATGCGAAAAAGGCGTCGAAAAACGAAGCCTATCAAAAACTGAAAACCGACCTGAAAGAGGGCAATCCCCTTGGAAACGCCTACCTGTTTTACGGGGAGGAGAGCTACCTCCGGGAGTACTATCTGGGGGAGATCAAAAAGAAGCTGATCCCCGCCGGATTTGAGGAGTTCAACTACCATGTGCTGGAGGGCAGGGATCTGACGGCCCAGAGCCTGACGGAGATGGCGGAGGCCATGCCCATGATGGCGGAGCGGACGCTGATCGTGGTGACGGACTGGGACATCTACAAGCTGAACGAGGATCAGCGGGAGCGGCTGATCGCCTTGCTGGAGGATCTGCCGGAATACTGCTGCATCGTGTTTGTGTACGACACGGTGGCCTACAAGCAGAACAAGACTCTGAAAAAGCTCTGCAAGGCCATGGACGCCCATGTGACGCCCATTGAGTTCAAGGCGCAGGACACCTCGGATCTCACGGCGTGGATCGCCCGGCGGTTCAAGGCCCTGGGCAAGCAGATCGACCGCCAGACGGCGGAGTATCTCATTTTCCTCTGCGGCGGACTGATGACCGGGCTTTCTCAGGAAATTGCCAAGATCGGCGCCTACGCCAAGGGGGATACCATCACCCAGAGGGATATTGACGCGGTGGCGGACCCGGTGCTGTCGGCGGAGATCTTCAAGATGACGGATGCGGTGTCCCAGAGCGATTACAACAGGGCCGCCGCGATTCTGGGCGACCTGCTGAAAATGCAGGAGGAGCCGATTGTGATTCTGGCGGCGCTGGGAAGCCAACTGCGGCGGCTGTACACCGCCCGGATGGCCATTGACAGCGGCAAAGATAAGTACTGGCTCATGGAGCTGTGGGAAATGCGGTCGGACTACCCGGCAAAGCTGCTTTTGCAGTCTGCAAAGCGGGTCAGCGCCCAGTGGTGCAGCGATGCGGTGAAAATGTGTCAGGTGGTGGATCTGCGGATGAAGAGCCAGCGGGGGGCAGACCCGGCGGAGGAGCTGAAGCTGCTGCTGGCCCGGTTAGGAGCGGCCCGGAAATGAGAAAGATCAGGGAAGTCATTGTGGTGGAAGGCCGCTACGACAAAAATACCCTGTCCCAGATCGTGGACGCCACGGTGGTGACGCTGGGGGGCTTTGCCGTGTTCAACGACAGGGAGAAGGTGGCCTTCCTCCGGCGGCTGGCGGAGGAGCGGGGGCTCATCGTCCTGACGGACAGCGACGGGGCGGGCTTCGTCATCCGCAACTATCTGAAGGGAGCGCTGCCCCGCGACAAGGTGAAGCAGGCCTACATCCCGGATATCCGCGGCAAAGAGAAGCGGAAGCGCGCCCCCGGCAAAGAAGGCAAGCTGGGGGTGGAGGGCATGAAGCCGGACGTGATTCTGGAAGCCCTCCGCCGGGCAGGGGCGACCTTTCTGGACGAGGAAACAGCACCGCAGGCGGAAAAGACGCCCATCACCAAGGCAGACCTCATGGAATGGGGACTGGCCGGGGGAGAGGGCAGCAGCCAGCGGCGGCAGGCGCTGCTGCGGCGGCTGGAGCTGCCGGAGCATCTGACAGCCAATGGGATGCTGGAAGCCCTGAACCTGCTGGTGAGCCGTGAGAAATTGGAGGAATTGCTGGCGGATGACCGCTGAGCAGCGCGGGGAAGCGGCACAGATCGGATGGTTCAGCGGATCCTCTTGTTAACCGAATCCATGAAACCGCGCAGTTCACTCACGGAGCGAACTGCGCGGTTTTTCCGCTCATAGGTGCTGAAAACGCGGGGAAGCGGCTGACTGCAAATTGAAAACTGAACGGTTCGCAGGGCTGCGCCTTTTGGCACGGAGGGGGAATAAAGGTTGAAGCAAGTGGAAAAGTTTGCTATAATGTGCTTGAAAATCTTCTGTCTGTAAAGACAATGGTAAGATATGGAGGCGACAGCATGGGCAGAATGTCCCACAGAAATCATGAACGGACAGAGCGGCGGATCTCTGCCGCAACCAGCTTGCTGATGTGCGCCCTGACGGTGCTGGCGCAGATCGCGGTGACACTGCTGCTGGTGCATCTCCTGAAGGAAAAAGCCAGCTTTGTGTATGCGCTCCTACAGTTCGTCGGCGTTGTGGTGGCGATTCGGGTCTATCAGCGTACCGGCAGCCCCTCCTATAAGCTGAGCTGGATGTGCCTGCTGCTGATTTTGCCGGTATCCGGCATGATCCTCTTCTGCCTCTGGGGCGGGACGCATCAGGCCAAGCAGCTGAGCCTGAAGTCGGTTCCGCCGATCCCGCAGCGGGAGAGCGTGAAGATGCTCAGCGGCATGAATCAGGCGGCGCTGACCCGCCGCAGCCCTGCGTGGGGACGGCTGTCGGCCTATCTTCAGAAGCGGGAATTCTGGCTTTACCGAAATACCAACGCCGCCTATTTTGGAGAGGGCGAGGCGTTCTTTCGGGATCTCGTTCAGCATCTGAAACAGGCGGAAACCTACATTTTTATGGAGTATTACATTCTGGCGGAAGGAACCGTCTGGGATGAGATCTTCGCAGCTCTGCGGGAACGGGCCGCAGCCGGGGTGGAGATCCACCTGATTATAGACGACTTCGGCACGCTGACCCGCCTTTCCGACGAGACGCTGCAAACCATAAGGGACGCCGGCATCGAGGTGGAGATTTTCAATCCTGTCCATCGGTATATCAGCCGCCTTTACTTCAACTATCGGGATCATCGAAAGATCACGGTCATCGACGGGGATACGGCTTACACCGGCGGCATCAACATCGGCGACGAGTACGCCAACCGCATGGAGCGCTTCGGCCATTGGAAGGACAGCGGGATCCGGCTGGAGGGCGACGGGGCATGGGGCTTTGCCGCACAGTTTATGCAGATGTGGAAAATGCTGGGCCGCAGCTTTCCGAATGAGGACGATTACTACCGTCCCCGGCGGGAAGCGCCGGCGGCGGAGGGCTTCTGCCAGCCCTTTGAGGACGGCCCTCTGAATAACCCGGATAACCCGGCGGAAGCCGCCTATTTGCAGCTGATCGCCTCTGCCAAGCGGATGCTCTACATCACAACGCCTTACTATGCGGTGGAGGAATCCATTCAGGAGGCGCTGTGCATTGCCGCAGATGCCGGGGTGGATGTACGGCTGATGATCCCGGCGATTCCTGATAAGAAATTTGTCTATATGGTGGCGGAGACCTATTGGGGCGACCTCCTGCGCCACGGCGTGAAGATCTATAAGTACACGCCCGGCTTCCTCCATGCCAAGAGCGTGATGGCAGACCGGGAGGCGGCGCTGATCGGCAGCACCAATATGGATTACCGCAGCTTTCAGCTGCATTATGAGGACGCGGTGCTGCTTTACCATATGCCGGTGATCGAGGATCTGCTGGAGGATATGGACGCCATTATGGACGCCAGCCAGCCGTACACGCTGGAGGACTGGGAAAAGCGGCCGTGGCTGCGGCGGATGGCCGCGTCAATTTTGAAATTGGGAGCCATCTGGCTGTGATAAGAGAGGATCGGAAACGATGTCACGGGAACTGACGCCACAGGAGATTGCAGAACGCAGTCTCATCAAAACCTACCGCAAATCCATCTAGAATCCCTTTATTGCCGCAGTGAAGCGGTATGAGCTGATCCAGCCGGGGGATAAGATCGCCGTGTGCATCTCCGGCGGCAAGGACTCCGTGGCGCTGGCCAAGCTGATGCAGGAGCTTCAGCGTCATACCGCCCAGCCCTTTGAACTGGTATTCATGGTGATGGATCCCGGCTACAATTCGGAGAATCGGAAGCTCATTGAGGACAACGCCGCCTTATTGGGAATTCCCATTACGATTTTTGACAGCGATATTTTTGATGTCACCGTCAGCGTGGAAAAGAATCCCTGCTATCTCTGCGCTCTGTATCAAGGCAAAGCTGAAGGACTTGCGCCTGTTCTTCACAGACGGCAAGTCCTTCAGCTGCTTTGAATGGTTTCTGCTTTAAAATTTTGTCTGACTATTTGGGGTCACTTCATGGCGCTCTTTTTTGTGGGAAAGTTCAGGCCGTATGGGGCGCCTGACCGGTGCTGTCCTCGGTGTCCCGGAACAGCAGCGTGATGCACCACAGACCTGCCAGCCCCACAAGGGCATAGATGATCCGGGAGAGAATGGCCATCTGGCCGCCAAAGAGAAAGGCAACGGTGTCAAAGCCGAACAGCCCCACGCCGCCCCAGTTCAGCGCGCCGACGATCACCAGAATCAGCGCAATTTTGTCAACGATCATGTTCTACCTCCTGTGATCCGTGAACTGCCCATAGTTTGCCGTGGATTCCGAAATCTATTCATGACTTGCAAGAACACGGGTTCCGCATTATAATACAGATACTTTGAATTATAAATTGACGAGGTGTCAGCATGGATAAGCGATTTGAACAGACCGCCTTTTTTCCGGCGGATATTCTGCTGCCGCAGGTGAGCGAAATGGAAAAATGGCCGGTGGTGGCCTGCGATCAGTTTACCTCCCAGCCGGAATACTGGGAAAAAGCGGAAAAAATTGTGGGAGATGCGCCCTCTGCTCTGCGGCTGGTGCTGCCGGAGGCATATCTGAACAGTGCGGAGGTCAACAGCCGCATTGCGGCCATCAACGCCTCCATGGAGCGCTATCTGGCCGACGGCGTATTCAAGACGCTGCCGGACAGCCTGATCTATCTGGAACGCACGCAATCCGACGGACGGGTGCGGCACGGGCTGCTGGGCTGCATTGATCTGGAGCGGTACGATTTTACCCCCGGTTCCGGCGCACTGATCCGGGCCACGGAGGGGACGGTGCTGGAACGCATCCCGCCCCGCGTCCGGGTGCGGGAGCACGCGCCGCTGGAATTGCCCCATGTTATGCTGCTGATCGATGATCCGAAGGGCACTGTTATCGAACCGCTGGCCGGGGAGACTGGCAGGATGGAGACTCTGTATGATACGGAGCTGATGCTGGGCGGCGGCCATGTGAAGGGCTGGCGGCTGACGGATGAGCAGATGAGCCGCGCGGCGGCGTCCCTGAACGCCCTGAAAAACCCGGAAGCCATGGCGGAAAAGTACGGCATGGCGGGGGCGGCTCCGCTGCTGTTTGCCGTGGGCGACGGCAACCACTCTCTGGCAACGGCCAAGGCCTGCTACGAAAAGCTGAAAAAGGAAACGCCGGAGGCGCAGTGGGCGTCTCTGCCTGCCCGGTATGCGCTGGTGGAGGTGGTGAACCTCCATGATGATGCGCTGACCTTTGAACCCATCCACCGGGTGCTGTTTCATGTGGACGGTCAGGATCTGTGGGCGGCGTTCCGGGCCTTTTATCCCGCAGCCCATACCGGCGCGGGAGCGGGCCACACCGTGGAGGTCTGCGGTCAGGGGCTGGACGGCGCATGGACGGTTCCGGCTCCGTCGGCGCAGCTGGCAGTAGGAACGCTTCAGGCATTTCTGGATGATTACTGCAAGCGCCGCCCAGAGGTGGAGATCGACTACATCCACGGGGATGACGTGGCCCGGAAGCTGGGCGGCCAGCCGGGCAACCTTGGCTTCCTGCTGCCGCCCATGGGCAAGGATCAGCTGTTCCGCACGGTGATGGCGGACGGCGTTCTGCCCCGCAAGACCTTCTCCATGGGCGAGGCGCAGGACAAGCGGTACTATCTGGAGGCGCGGAAGATCCGGTGAATACACAGGAACAGGCTCCGGCCAAGATCAATCTGGCGCTGGATATTTTGGGCCGCCGGACGGACGGCTATCATGAACTGCGGATGGTGATGCAGGCCATTTCCCTCTGCGATACCGTGACTGCGGCGGAGGGAGGCAGCGGATTTCATCTGCTGGCGGACGGCTTTGCTGTTCCGGAAGGGAAGAAGTCTCTGGAACAGCAGGCGGCGGAAGCTTTTTTCGCAACCATTGGCCGTCCCATGCCGCCGCTGACGGTGCATCTGAAAAAAGTGACCCCGGCCTATGCGGGGCTGGGCGGCGGCAGCGCGGATGTGGCGGCGCTGCTGCGCTGCCTGCGGCGGCAGTATGCGCCGGAAATGACGGCGGAAGAGCTGCGGGCCATCGGCCTGACCGTAGGCAGCGACGTGCCGTTCTGTGTTTCCGGCGGTACGGCGCTGACGGAGGGCCGCGGAGAGCGGCTGACGATGCTGCCGGGCCTGCCGGACTGCCGGATCGTGCTGTGCAAGCCGGATTTTGGCATCCCCACGCCTGCGCTGTTTGCGCGTGCTGACGGCGTGCGGTTATCCCGCCGCCCGGATGTAGACGGCATGGTGCAGGCGCTGGCAGAGGGAAATCTGGAAGGGATCGCGTCCCGGCTGTGCAACGTGTTTGAAGAACTGCTGCCGGAGGAGTACTGGGAGGTGTTCCGCATCCGGGAACAGCTTCTGGAGCTGGGGGCGCTGAATGCCGCCATGAGCGGCTCCGGCCCCACGGTGTTCGGCATTTTCCGGGAGGCGGCGGCTGCCAAAACGGCGGCGGATGCACTGAAATCCCGCTATGCACAGACCTATCTGGCAAAACCCGTGGGGACACTGGTATAAAAAGCAGAAATTCCGTCCAGAATTCCGATACAACGACTTGTATCGGAAAGGACGGAATTTTTTATGAAACAACGGTTACATCCCGTCGAGATCCTGCTGATGCTGACGGCGGCACTGCTTCTGACCTCCGGCGCGGTGGCGCTTCAGACCCAGAGCGAGCTGGCGGACAAGGTGGTACGGCTCCATGTGCTGGCAAATTCCGACTCTGAGGAGGATCAGGCCCTGAAGCTGAAGGTGCGGGACGCGGTGCTGGCGCAGGCGTCGGAAACGCTGCAGGGCGTTACCGGCAGGAAAGAAGCCTGCCGGCGGCTGACAGCCCTGCTGCCGGAATTGGAAAAGACGGCGCGAGAGGTCATTGCGGCCAACGGATATGCTTACGGCGTCCGGGTGGAATTGTCGGAGACATCGTTTCCGACCAAAACCTATGATGGCTTTGCGCTGCCTGCCGGGGAATATCTGGCGCTTCGGGTGCTCATCGGGGAAGCGGCAGGGCAGAACTGGTGGTGCGTGGTGTTCCCACCCCTGTGTACCGCAGCAGCCAGCGACGTTCCGGCGGTGGCGCTGGACGCCGGGCTGACGGATCGGGAGGTGGCGCTGATCACGGAAGCAGATGAGGGATATGTGCTGAAATTCAAAGCGGTGGAGCTGTGGCAGGCCCTGAAAGCCGAATTGGCAGGCTGAAAATTGAGGGGACTGAAAGGAAAAAACGGCGGCAGGTATTCGGCGTGCTTCCAAATACCTGCCGCATTTCATAGGGCTGGTGATGCGTACCACAGGGGAAATAAGAAAACTCCCGGACATTTGTCCGGGAGTTTGTCTGTACATTTAGATCGCTCTGGTGACCTTACCGGAACGCATACACCGGGTACAAACATAAACATGGCGGGGGGAACCGTTCACGATTGCCTTCACACGCTTCACATTGGGCTTCCATGCACGATTGGAACGCCGATGAGAGTGGGAGACCTGAATACCGAACGTTACGCCCTTGTCGCAGAACTCGCACTTTGCCATCCGTTGCACCTCCTTGCTGTTGCGTAATCCGTGCTTCACATACAAGCACAAGTAGTATCATAGCAGAACGAAACACAAAATGCAAGGAAAATTTTCAAAAAATACAAAAAAATTTTGAAAGCGCGGGGGAGCGTCGGAGCAGGCTTTCGGCAGACGTGCAGAAAAGACTGCTGGCAAACGCTGGGCAGGAGCGGAAGCGGAGAGAAAGCAAAACGGAAGTTGTCCGTCTGCAAAGTATTGTAAAGCATCCATAAATCATATATAATAGAAACTGTATCAACAGGAAAAATTTCTGACCGCCGCCCCGCGTGTGCGGTGTTGGAATACAGATGAGAAAGGTGGACATTATGAGCGAGAAGGGGACCAGCCTGGCAAGATATGTAGAGCATTTTGGCCTTGAGATCCTGAATCGGGGGGATACTTATGACACGGACCGTATTGAGGTAGTCAACCTTAACCGCCCGGATCTGCCGATTCTGGGCCTGTTCGACTATTTTGACGCCCGCCGGATTCAGGTCATGGGCAAGGCGGAAGTGACGTATATCATGAAGATGAGCGAGACCCGCCGCACCAAGGTGTTTGACGACCTGTTTTCCTATACCATCCCGGCGCTGGTTCTGGCCCGGAACATGGAGTGTCCGCCGGAGTGTCTGGAGAATGCCAGAAACCATGGCCGCACCCTGCTGCGGACTACGGAGAAAACCGCAGACTTTGTCAGACGCACCATGGAGTATCTCAGCAAGGAGCTGGCGCCCTGCATCACCCGCCACGGCGTGCTGCTGGATATTTACGGCGAAGGCGTTATGATCACCGGCGACTCCGGCGTGGGCAAGAGTGAGGCGGCCATTGAGCTGATCATGCGGGGCCACCGTCTGGTGGCGGACGACGCGGTGGAGATCCGCTGCATTGCAGACCGTCTGATAGGAACCGCGCCGGAGGTAATCCGAAACTATATCGAGCTGCGGGGCATCGGCGTGATCGACGTCCGCCAGCTGTTCGGTATGCGGGCGGTGATGCCGGAGTCCCAGATCGATCTGGTGGTGGAGTTTGAGCCGTGGAACAACGAGAAATTCTATGACCGTCTGGGCATTGAGGATCGCTTCATTGACATTCTGGGCAAGCAGGTGGCCTGCGTGACCGTGCCGATCCGGCCGGGCCGGAACCTGGCCAGCATCGTGGAGGTGGCGGCGCTGAACAACCGTCACCGGCGGTATGGCTACAATGCCGCCGAGGAGCTGGCCCGGAAGGTGGATCTCCGGGCGGATATGGGCAGTCAGCCCGGCGGACAGGCATGATGGATGTCGGAATTGACGTAGGCGGAACCAACCTGCGGGCAGGCGTTGTGGATGAGCAGGGGAAGCTGCTCTCCCGCGTGTCCCAGCCGGTGGGGACGCTGGAAAGCCCGGAGGAGTTGATCCGGCGTCTGGCAGAGTTGGCTCAAAAGGCAGTGGAAGATGCTGGGACGCCGGAAAACCAGATTCAGTCTGTAGGCGTGGGAATTCCCGGTGCGGTATCGGAGGGAAGCATCCTCTATACCTGCAATCTCCCTTTGCGGGAAGTGCCGTTTGAGCGTATGTTCCGCCGCTTTTTCGACCGCCCGGTGTATCTGGAAAATGACGCCAACTGCGCGGCGGCAGGGGAGTGGCTCTACGGCGCAGGCAGAGGGCGGAAGAATTTTGTGATGGTCACGCTGGGAACCGGCCTTGGCGGCGGCTTCATTCTGAACGGAAAGCTCTACGGCGGCGGTGGAATGGCCGGAGAGATCGGGCATATGGTGATCCGGCGGGACGGCCCGGCCTGCGGCTGCGGCCGCCGGGGCTGCTGGGAAGCCTGCTGTTCTGCCACGGCGCTGATCCGGCGGACGCGGGAGACCATGGCCGCGCACCCGGAGAGCCTGCTGAACCGCCTTGCGGCGGAGGCAGGCACCGTGGATGGCCGCACGCCTTTTTCGGCAGCGGAACAGGGCGATCCGGCGGCGCTGGCGCTGTGCCGGGCTTATGCGGAGGATCTGGCAGCCGGTGTGACGAATCTGGTGAATCTTCTGGACCCGGAGACGGTGGCCATCGGCGGCGGTGTGGCGGGCGCGCCGGAAGAACTGCTGCTGAAGCCTGTCCGGGAACTGGTGGAGCGGGAATGCTATGGCCGTCATGTGGGCAAAGTCCCCCGGATTGTCACGGCGGAGCTGGGCGGCGACGCCGGACTAATCGGCGCGGCGTCCCTGCGGAATGTGAATTGAGGAGGCATCCTGATGGATTGGACAATACAATTTGATGAAGCGGTCAGCCGGTATCTGCCGGATCTGGAGGTGGTCTGTGACGAACCCATGAGCCGCCATACCACCTTCCGCATCGGCGGCCCGGCAAAGCGGATGGCGTACCCCACCAGCCGGGAGCAGCTGGTGCTGCTGCTGAATTTCGCCGAGGAAAGCGGCGCCGATCCGTTGGTGATCGGCAACGGAAGCAACCTGCTGGCCCCGGACGAGGGATTGAACCGGCTGGTGATCGATACCTCCGCCCACCTGAACCGGGTGGAACAGACGGCAGAGCATATCATCCGTGCAGACGCCGGTGCCACGCTGGCACGAACGGCGGATCTCGCCTGCAAGCTGGGCCTCACCGGGCTGGAATTTGCCCATGGGATCCCCGGAACGGTGGGCGGCGGCGTGTGCATGAACGCCGGGGCCTACGGCGGCGAGATGAAGCAGGTGCTGCGCTCGGCTTCCGTGCTGTTCCCGGAAACGGGCATCCGAACCCTTACCTGTGAGGAACTGGAACTGGGATACCGGCACAGTCTGCTGACGGAACACCCGGAAGCGGTGGTGCTGGGGGCGGAATTTGCCCTGACGCCCGGCGATCCGGCGCAGATCCGGGAGACCATGCGGGAGCTGATGGCCAGACGCAAGGCCAGCCAGCCGCTGGAATGGCCCAGCGCAGGCAGTACCTTCAAGCGGCCGGAGGGGCATTTTGCCGGAACGCTCATCGACCAGTGCGGATTGAAGGGCCTGACCGTAGGCAGCGCGCAGGTGTCAGAAAAGCACGCGGGCTTCCTCATCAACCGGGGCGGGGCTACCTTTGCGGATATGACGGAGCTGATCCGTCAGGTGCAGCAGCGGGTGCTGGATGCTGCCGGTGTCCGGCTGGAGCCGGAGGTCAAAATCGTAAGATAAGCGGGTGATTGCATGGAAATCCTCATCATTTCCGGCCTGTCCGGCGCAGGAAAGAGCCGGGCGGCATCCTTTCTGGAGGACATGGGCTTCTATATTGTAGATAATATGCCGGCGGCCATGATCCTGAAATTTGCGGAGTTCTGCGCCGGCGGCAGTCAGCGCTACGACAAGGTGGCGCTGGTGTATGACGTCCGCACCTCCAACAGCCCTACGGAGCTGTTTGACGTGCTGGACACCCTGAAGCACAGCGGTGTGTGCAGCCTGCTGTTTCTGGAGGCGGAGCCGGAGACGATCATCAAGCGCTACAAGGAGACCCGCCGCCGCCACCCCCTGATGAAGCAGGCGGACTCTCTGGAAAAAGCGGTTCTGGAGGAGAAGGATATGATGGCGCCGCTGCGCCAGCGGGCGGACTACGTCATTGATACGACCCACCTTTCCACGGCGCAGCTCCGGGGGGAACTGCTGCGGAATTTTGGAAGCGGCGCGGCGGAAAAAGAGGGAATGACTGTCAGTGTTACCTCTTTTGGCTTTAAACACGGCTTGCCCATGGAGGCGGATCTGGTGTTCGACGTCCGCTTCATGCCCAATCCTTACTACATTCAGGAGCTGCGGGAGAAAACCGGGCTGGACCGGGCGGTTTCCGACTATGTGTTCTCGTTTCAGCAGACCCATGACTATATGGCCAAGCTCCGGGATCTGCTGGCCTTTACCCTGCCGCTGTACGCGGAGGAGGGGAAAACGGAGCTGGTCATTGCCATCGGCTGCACCGGCGGACATCACCGTTCCGTGGCTGTGACCCATGCGCTGGCGGCGGATATCCGGGATCTGGGCTACCGGGTGCGGGAAAACCACCGGGATATGAACCGATAATGGACTGAAAGGAGGACGGAATGTCCTTTTCCTACGAGACGAAAAACGAGCTGTGCCGCCTGCCGGTGCAGAAGCTGTGCTGCGCGCGGGCGGAGGCCTACGGGATCCTACTCTACTGCAATACCTTCAGCGCGACGGAGGTGCGGATCATCACGGAGAATCCCAACTTCGCTGCCCGACTGCCCAAGCTGTTCCGCAGAGCCTTCAACCTGTCCTTTGACCGCCAGCCGGAGAGGGAACAGGAGGATGGAAAGCGAATCTTCCAGATCACGGATCGAAAGAAGCTGGATCATATTATCAACCTTCTGGGCTTCGACCCCAGACAGAATCTGGTGCTTCACATCAACTTCGGGCTGGCGGAGGAGCCGTGCGACCGGGCGGCCTTCCTGCGGGGGGCGTTTTTCGCAGGGGGGAGCATCACCGACCCCCAGAAGCGCTACCATCTGGAACTGACCACCTCCCATTTGCAGGTGAGCCGGGAGCTGGGATCGCTGCTGGTTGAGTGCGGCTACCCGCCAAAAAGCGTCAGCCGCAGCGGCAGTTCCATTACTTATTTCAAACAAAGCGACCAGATCGAGGACTTCCTGACCCTGATCGGCGCGCCGGTGGCGGCAATGAACATCATGTCCGCCAAGCTGGAAAAAGATCTGAGAAACAGCGTGAACCGCCGTCTGAACTGCGACAGCGCCAATCTGGATAAGTCGGTGGTGGCGGCGCAGGAGCAGATGGAAGCGATCCGCCGTTTGCAGGCGGCGGAGCTGCTGGAACAGCTGCCGGACAAGCTTCAGGAAACGGCGGCGCTGCGGCTGGAATACCCGGAGCTGAGCCTTTCCGAGCTGGCGGCGGAGTTCGATCCGCCGGTGAGCAAATCCTGTCTGAACCACCGGCTGCGGAAGCTGCTGGAGCTGGCGAAGAATCTTGACGAATCCATACAGAAAGAAGGACGAAACGATGAATCGGTGTGAACAGGCTGTGGGATACCACAAAAAGGGCTTCAACTGCTGCCAGAGCGTTCTGGCGACATTTCAGGACTGCATCGGACTTACGGAGGCGCAATGCATGGCTCTGGGCGGCGGCTTCGGTATGGGAGCGGGAACCGGCGAGCTGTGCGGCGCCATTACAGGCGGCGTGATGGTGCTGGATCTGCTGACCCCCGCCGACCCGTCGGATGTGCTGGGGTCCAAAAAGCGGTCTGTGGGGCAGGCCAAGGAGCTGCAAAAGCGGTTCGCGGCGCGGTTTGCCAGTCTGCGGTGCGCGGATCTGCTGCAAAAGAAATTCGTCCCCGATGATACCACTCCTGCCGCCAAGGCACTGGGACTGACCGGCCACTGCGACATCATGATCGCCACAGCGGTGGAGCTGGTGGAGCAGATGCTGACGGAGCGGGAAAACGGCTGATTTCATCTTTATAAAATCAGGAGGAAGCACAATGCGAAAAGGGGAGCCCATGGGCGTCTGCAAGGCGCTGACCATTACGAAGATCCTCTTCTGGAGCGGGATGGGGCTGATGCTGCTGAGCCTGGCAATCATGTCCATAGCGGATGATGCAGGCGCATGGACGCAAGGGCTGGCTTTTCTGGGCCTTCTGGTCTGCTTCGGCGGAATCGGATTCGGTTTCTGTAAGGTGCGCTGTCCCTATTGCGGAAAATCTCTCATGGCCGGAGGGCGGATCCCTGGCAGCATCCCTAATTTCTGCCCGGAGTGCGGTAAGAATCCGCGGGATTTTGATTGAATTCCTCTCAAAATCATGTAAAGCGTATTGGCATTACACGGACTGATGCATAACTATTTGCAAAAAATGTAAGAGAAAAGAACAGGAGATGCCCTATGGCCTTCACCCATCTACACGTGCATACGGAGTTCAGCCTGCTGGACGGCTTCTGCAAGATCAAGGAGCTGCCGGGAGTTGTGAAGTCCATGGGGCAGACCGCCTGCGCCATTACGGATCACGGCGTCATGTACGGCGTCATCGACTTCTACCGGGCCTGCAAGGCGGAGGGGATCAAGCCCATCATCGGCTGCGAGGTCTATGTGGCCCCCCAGGGCCGCACCCGGTTCGACAAGGTCCACGAATTCGACGGCGAGAGCCGCCATCTGGTGCTGCTGTGCGAAAATGAGGAGGGCTACCGCAACCTCTCCTACATGGTGTCTCTTGCGTGGACAGAGGGCTTCTATGTGAAGCCCCGGATCGACCAGAACCTGCTGCGGGAACACGCCGGAGGACTGATCGCCCTGTCCGCGTGTCTGGCCGGTGAGATCCCCCGCCGTCTGCGGAACGGCGAATACGATAATGCCAAGGCATATGCTTTGGAAATGGCGGAGCTGTTCGGCCCGGACCGCTTCTATCTGGAATTGCAGGATCACGGCATCCGGGATCAGAAGCTGGTGAACCAGTCCATCCTGAAAATCCATCAGGAGACCGGCATCCCCATGGTCTGCACCAACGACGCCCATTATCTCCGAAAGGAGGACGCCGAGGCTCACGACATCCTGCTGTGCATCCAGACCGGCAAAACCGTGGACGACGAGAACCGGATGCGCTACGAGCCTCAGAACTTCTATCTCCGCAGCGAGGAGGAGATGGCGACGCTGTTCGAGGGCTACGAGGGCGCACTGGAAAACACCCAGAAGATCACGGAGATGTGCAATCTGGAGTTTACCTTCGGCAAGTACCACCTGCCGGAATTCAAGCTGCCGGAGGGGTATGACAGCTTTTCCTATCTGAAAAAGCT
>ENA-UEQK01000526-UEQK01000526.1-human-gut-metagenome-genome-assembly--contig:-NODE-526-length-27365-cov-5.238456_pt1 | contig 27365 bp, 18 predicted proteins | sample MGYA00242939_ERZ507942 | MGnify/ENA primary metagenome ERZ507942 (study PRJEB26167, sample SAMN06115485) | human gut metagenome | host: Homo sapiens | place: China:Chongqing | collected 2015-03-30... | reverse complement strand
CGTATACCAACACGCTGATCGGGGCGCAGATCATGTGTGCGCGTGCGACGGACATGATTGGAGAGATGGCAACGGCGTTTCTCCCGTTACACCAAGGAGCTGGAGAAAGAGTTTGATGATGACGCTGAATCTGTTATCACTGACCAGAGATATGTATACATCCAGAAAGTCATCGAGGAGACTGTAAAGAAACCGGCTCAGAAGATGAGTCTTTCTGATAAGATCGATAGCATCGTAACCAACCGTTTACTTGGTATTCCGATCTTTGTTCTTGTTATGTGGGCGGTTTACTATGTATCCGTTACTACCGTTGGTACATTCGTAACAGACTGGACCAATGATACATTTGTTGGCGCAATTCAGGGCTGGGCTGGCGATGCACTGGCAGCAGCAGGCGCTTCTGACCTGATTGTAAGCCTTGTAGTGGATGGTATCATCGGCGGTGTTGGTGCCGTTCTTGGTTTCGTTCCGCAGATGGCTATCCTGTTCCTCTTCCTTTCCATTCTGGAAGATTGTGGTTACATGGTACGTATCGCATTCGTTATGGACCGTGTATTCCGTCACTTCGGATTGTCCGGTAAGAGCTTCATCCCGCTGCTGATTTCTTCTGGCTGCGGCGTTCCTGGTATCATGGCGTCCAAGACCATCGAGCAGGACAACGACAGACGTCTTACCATCATGACAGCAACCTTCGTTCCGTGTGGTGCGAAGCTGCCGGTTATCGCTCTGATGGGCGGCGTTATGGCTGGTTATATGAGCGGCGACATGGATCTGGCTACTATGATGGCTCCGATCATGTACTTTGTAGGTATCGCTGCGGTTCTTGTATCCGCGATCATGTTAAAGAAGACCAAACCGTTCTCCGGCAAACCAGCTCCGTTCGTTATGGAGCTTCCGGCGTACCACATTCCGTCCGCTAAGACCGTTCTCCTTCATGTTTGGGAGCGTCTGAAGGGATTCATCATCAAGGCTGGTACAATCCTGTTCCTGGCTTGCGTTGTTATGTGGTTCCTGTCCTCCTTCGGATTTGTAGACGGTGGATTTGGTCTGGTAGAAGAATCTGCTGATTCTATCCTGGCTATGCTGGGCGGCGCTATCGCAATCCTGTTCCGTCCGCTTGGTTTCGGCGAGTGGCAGCCGGTTGCAGCTTCCATCACTGGTTTCACAGCAAAAGAGGCTATCGTTTCCACCATGGGTGTTCTGGCGAATGTATCCGAGGATCTGTCTGAGGAGACCGATGTCGTAGCAGCAGCTATCCAGACATGGTTCCCGACAACCATCGCAGCCTTTACATTCCTGCTGTTCAACCTGCTTGACTCTCCGTGTCTGGCAGCTATCGCAACGATGGCACAGCAGCTCCAGTCCAGAAAATGGTTCTGGTTCGCTATCCTGTATCAGAATCTCTTCGCTTACGCTGTATCCCTGATTGTATATCAGTTAGGTGGTCTGGTACTTGGCGCAGTTGCATTCAACGTATGGACTATCGTGGCAGCAGTCCTTCTGGTATTCATGCTCTTCATGCTGTTCCGTCCGGATCCATACAAGGATCAGAAGAGCTACACAAGAAGCTCTGTAGAGGCAGCTTCATAAGTTAGTTTCTAAATGAAAAATAAAACAGGTTCTGCCGTCCGGCCGGTGGTTTTGCGTTTCCGCTGACCGGGCATCGGCAGGTGCCTGTAATCATAAGTGATAAAATTAATCCTTTATAAGGCTGCCTCGGATAGCAGGATGAAAGTCTGCTGTTTGGAGGCAGCTTTATTCGATTTCAAAAAAGAAAAGGAGAAAGCATAGATGGGAGATTCATCCGGATCCATGTTTTATGGTGTGATTGGTTTTCTGGTAGTTTATTTTGTAGGATATTTTATCTGCCGTGTGTATGATAAAATAAAAAAGATACTCCGAAGCCATTCATCGAAAAGTCAGAGAAGAGAGGACGATAACGTATGAGACCGATTGATATTGGAATTTTAATTGTAGTAGCGATTTTGCTTTTGCTGGCATTACGTTCGGCGATCCGTCATTACACGGGAAAAGGCGGCGGATGCTGCGGATGCTCCGGTGGAAGCTGCGGTTCCTGCGGCAGCGATGGGAATGCTGGTGCGCGCGGCGAAGATCTTTCCAAGAAAGCGGTTACAGCGGGTACCCCGTCCAAGATCATGCGGATCGAGGGTATGCACTGTGCAAACTGCAAGAAATCCGTTGAAAAAGCCCTGACCGCCCAGAACGGCGTCATCCGTGCAGATGCGGACGTAGACAGAGGCATTGCCCGCGTGTTCTATGAGAATGGCGTGGACGATGCGAAGCTGCAGGAAGCGGTTGAAAAAGAGGGATTTGTGGTTAAGAATATTGAGACTGTTGTCTAAGAGAAACGTGTGATCCTGTTCTGGTTTCAGATGTGCTGGATAGGTTTATTTTGTATCGCAAAATAAAAAGACTTGTGGTATACTTGGAAAAAATGATAAAACTTATACAGAGAGGCAGAACGTATGATCAAGATTATAAAAGAAGCACAGGTTCGAAGCGAGGAAGATAATCGGAATCTGCGGGAGACCGTGGCGGGGATTATTGGTGAGGTCCGGGGGCGCGGGGACGCGGCTCTGAGGGAGTACAATGAGAAGTTTGACGGATGTACCCGTGAATCGCTGCGGGTCAGCCGGGAGGAGATTGATGCGGCTTATAAGGAGCTGGGCGAGCAGGAGCTGGCGGATCTGAAAGCGGCGCATCACAATATCGAGGCATTTGCGAACGCGCAGAGACAGACCGTGAAACCGCTTGACAATTTCAGCCCGGAGCCGGGAGTCTTTTTAGGACACCGCATCATTCCGGTGGAGTCCTGCTGCTGTTATGTGCCGGGCGGCAATTATCCGCTGTATTCGACGGCGCTGATGTTAGCGACTCCGGCGAAGGCAGCGGGTGTAAAACGTATCACCGCCTGCTCTCCGGTAGTGCGGGGAACGGGTCATATCAATGCCAAGACGCTGGTAGCGATGGATCTGGCTGGCGTGGATGAGATCTACGCACTGGGCGGTGCACAGGCGATTGCAGCATTTTCCTATGGAACTGAGAGCATCAAGCCGGTGGATATTATTGTAGGGCCGGGTAACCGCTTCGTAACCGAGGCGAAACGTCAGTGCTACGGGCAGGTCGGCATCGACTTTGTAGCCGGGCCGAGCGAGGTCCTGGTAATCGCGGACGGAAAAGCGAGCGCGAAGGTGGTAGCGGCAGATCTGCTGGCACAGTCCGAGCATGATGTCAATGCGAAAGGCATTCTTCTGACAACCGATGAGGCATTTGGAAAGAGCGTGATTGAGGCGGTAGAGGAAGAGCTGAAGATTCTGGATACGGCAAAGATTGCGAGACAGTCCTGGGATACGTTTGGAGAGATCGGCGTGGTAGACAGCCTGGACGAGGCAGTTCAGTATGCGAATGAGTATGCACCGGAGCATCTGGAGATCAACGTGGAAGATCCGGATGCACTGATTCCGAAGCTGGTTAATTACGGTTCCCTGTTTATCGGTCAGAATACGGCGGAGGTATTTGGTGATTATGCTTCCGGAACCAACCACACACTTCCGACTCTTCGGGCGGCACGTTATACCGGTGGCGTCTGGGTTGGTACATTCTTAAAGACCTGTACCCACCAGAGCATGACCCCGGAGGCATCCGCGCGGATCGCACCGCTTGTATCGCGTATGGCGCATGGAGAAGGATTATCTGGACATGCAGCGGCTGCGGATGTAAGAAAATAGGGAAAATAGAAAATAATAGAATAAAACCCCTAAGATGCTGCAGCATCTGGGGGTTTTGTGTTTCAAAGCATACCGCCTGCTATTCTTGTCTTTTATTCCGGATAAACCAGTCTCTCCGGACCAATTCCATCTAAGACTTCGCGCAGAAAGCGGTCAGCCAGCCAGTTTGCCATCGGCAGGTTCATATCGAGGTAGTTGCCGCAATCTTTTGCACAAGCACCCGGAACCTCGTCTTTGTAGTCGCGCATGAAAGTAAAGAGCCCTTTCATCAGCGGCACGATCTCCTCGGATGTCAGGTCGCCTGCGAGAAGCAGGTAAAAGCCGGTGCGGCAGCCCATCGGTCCGAAGTAGAGGACGCGGTCTTTCCACTCATCGTTATTTCGCAGCCAGGTGGCAGCCAGGTGCTCGATGGTGTGAACCTCCGCCGTATTCATGACTGGCTCATAGTTGGGGCGTGTCATGCGGATATCAAAGGTGGTGATGACCTGATCGCCCACGCGATCCTTGCGGGATACATAGACGCCAGGGAGCAGTTTCAGATGGTCAATGGTGAAGCTTGTAATTTTATCCATGAAAATACCTCCAAGTCAGTTTCATTCATCCCTATTATAAGGAAATAACGCGGATCAGACAAGGGCTTTATTTACCCAGAACCGACAAGATTTTACATGTTAAATGCATAAAAATGCATAAATCATGCATAAACCATCCGAAAATGAATAAAAAACCTCTTGACGCATAGAACCTACCTATGCTATAATCTTTCAGAAAATGAACAAAGGCGTTCATGGGCTCTGCTCATGGACGCCTTTGTTGCAGAATCAGACAATTTATAAAATATGTCTCTAATGATGTAAAAAACGCATCTGAGGAAAAACAGATTTGCTCAAATGTGAGGCTATTGAGAATGAAAAAGTAAACTGCCTGCATGAAGCTATTCACAGGCGGGGTACGAGAGAGAAAGGAATGGTGACCAGATGGAGAAACCGGTATATCTTCTGTTGGAAAACGGCGACTATTTTGAGGGAAAAAGCTTTGGCGCTCCTTTACGTGAAGTGACCGGAGAAGTCGTATTCACAACCGGTATGACAGGATACCTTGAGACGATCACAGATCCCAGCTATTTTGGACAGATTGTCGTTCAGACATTTCCGTTAATCGGAAACTACGGAGTGATTCCGCAGGACTTCGAGAATGAAGAGGTATATTTATCAGCCTATATCGTAAAAGAGTGGTGTCAGGAACCTTCCAACTTCAGATGCAGTGGGGATCTTGACACCTTTTTTAAAGAAAGAAACATTCCAGGCGTCTATGGAATCGATACGAGAAAGCTGGCAAAAACCATTCGTGAATCCGGTTCGATGAACGGCTGGCTGACCGAGGTGAAGCCGCCGTATGATGCGAAAAAGCTGGAGGAAGTGAAAAACTTCCACATTACAAAGGCAGTTGAAACCGTTACACCAAAGAAATGTGAGATCAAACCGGCGGATGAGAAAGAAGAGTTCCAGATTGTGCTCTGGGATTTCGGCGCAAAGGAAAATATCATCCGCGAGCTGACCAGGCGCGGATGCCGCGTGGCTGACCTTCCGGCAGGTACGACGGCGGAGGAGATTCTGGCGATGAATCCGGACGGAATCATGCTTTCCAACGGTCCAGGCAACCCAGAGGACAACCCGGAGATCATCGAGGAGATCCGAAAGATTACGAAGGCTGGAAAACCGATGTTCGGCATCTGCCTGGGACACCAGCTGCTGGCGATTGCCAAGGGCGCGAAGACTGGAAAGATGAAATTCGGTCACAGAGGTGCGAACCAGCCGGTCAAGGATCTGACGACCGGACGTGTCTACATCAGCAGCCAGAACCACGGCTATGAGGTACTGCGCGATACGCTGCCGGAGGGCGCGGAGGAGACATTTATCAATGTCAACGACGGCACCTGCGAAGGCATCACCTACCACGATATGCCGGCATTTACCGTCCAGTTCCATCCGGAGGCGTGTGCAGGTCCGAAGGATACGGAAGAGCTGTTTGGACGTTTCATTCAGATGATGAGAGATTATAAGGAAAAGGAGGGCGCGTCATGCCGTTAAATAAATCCCTGAAAAAAGTTATGGTAATCGGTTCCGGCCCTATCGTCATCGGTCAGGCGGCAGAGTTTGACTATGCAGGAACGCAGGCGTGCCGGGCTTTAAAAGAGGAAGGTCTGGAGGTCGTTTTAGTAAACTCCAACCCGGCAACCATCATGACGGACAGCGCCATTGCGGATCACGTATACATCGAGCCGCTGACCCTGGAATTTGTCAAGAGAATCATTGAAAAAGAGAAGCCTGACAGCATCCTGTCCACCCTGGGCGGACAGACCGGACTGACACTGTCCATGGAGCTTGCCAAAGAAGGTTTCTTAAAGAGCCACAATGTAACGCTTCTCGGCGCGTCCCCGGAGACCATCGATAAGGCGGAGGACCGCCAGTGCTTTAAAGATACGATGGAAGCTATCGGTGAGCCGGTCATTCCGTCCAAGGTTGTCACCACCATCGAGGATGCGCTTGATTTTGCCGAGGTTATTTCTTACCCGGTTATCGTGCGTCCGGCCTTTACCCTGGGCGGTACCGGCGGCGGTATTGCGGCAAATAAAGAAGAGCTTTACAACATCGCGGAGGCGGGTATCCGCCTGTCACCGATCAATCAGATTCTGGTTGAGAAATGTATTTCCGGATGGAAGGAGATCGAGTTTGAGGTAATGCGCGATGCCATCGGCAACGAGATTACGGTCTGCTCGATGGAAAACTTTGACCCGGTCGGCGTCCACACCGGCGACTCCATTGTTATCGCACCGGCTGTGACGCTGGCGGATAAGGAATACCAGATGCTTCGTTCCGCAGCGCTGAATATTATCCAGGCGATGGGCATCGAGGGCGGCTGCAACTGCCAGTTTGCGCTGAATCCGGAGAGCTTTGAATATGCCGTTATCGAGGTAAACCCGCGTGTATCCCGTTCTTCCGCCCTTGCTTCGAAAGCAACCGGATATCCGATTGCCCGCGTGGCAACCAAGATTGCGATCGGTTATCATCTGGACGAGATCCCGAACGAGGTAACCGGCGAGACGATGGCATGCTTCGAGCCGGCACTTGACTATGTAACGGTTAAATTCCCGAAATGGCCATTTGATAAATTCGTTTACGGACGCCGGAAGCTGGGTACCCAGATGAAGGCAACCGGCGAGGTTATGGCGATCGGCCGCAACTTTGAGCAGGCGCTCATGAAGGCAGTCCGCGGCGCGGAGATCTCCCAGAACAGCCTGAACATGAAGAAACTGGCGCCGATGAGTGTGGAAGAGCTGAGAGAAAAAATTCTGGCGCAGGATGACGAGCGTCTGTTTGCAATCTATGAGAGCTTCAAGCGCGGCGTGACCGTTGCCGAGATTCATGAGCTGACCAAGATCGACGAGTGGTTCTTAAATAAACTGATGCATATCCTGTCCCTGGAACGCCGGATGCAGTCTGAGACGCTGAGCGATGCGCTTTATATGGAAGCCAAACAGAACGGATTCCCGGATGCAGTCATCAAGGAGATGACCGGGCTTTCGGAAATCAAGCATGTTCCGGCATGCTACCGCATGGTTGATACCTGCAGCGCCGAGTTTACGGCAAGTACCCCTTACTTCTACAGCACCTTCGGCGAGGAAGATGAGGCAGAAGAATTTATTAAAGAGAATGCAAGCGGAAAACCGGTTGTTATGGTATTTGGTTCCGGTCCGATCCGTATCGGTCAGGGTATCGAGTTCGATTTCGCCTCTGTTCACTGCGTATGGTCGTTAAAGAGAGCCGGTTATGAGGTTGTCATCGTAAATAACAACCCGGAGACCGTTTCCACCGACTTCAACGTAGCAGACCGTCTGTATTTTGAACCGCTGACACCGGAGGATGTGCTGGATATTATCCGGATCGAGAAGCCGATCGGCGCAGTTGTGGCCTTTGGCGGACAGACAGCGATCCGTCTGACAAAATGCCTTGTAGAGAACAATATTCCGGTTCTCGGCACTCCGGCAGACAGCATCGATATGGCGGAGGATCGCGGACGTTTCGCAGCCCTGCTGAAAAAATTAAATATGAAACAGGCAGCGGGTCAGACCGTTTACACTGAGGATGAGGCAATCCAGGCGGCAAATCATCTGGGCTATCCGGTTCTGATGCGTCCGAGCTATGTATTAGGCGGACAAAACATGATTATCGCGTACAACGACGCCGATATTCATGAGTATATGAAGATTATTCTCTCACACAAGATTGAGAACGCGATCCTGATTGATAAATACCTGATGGGTACCGAGCTGGAGGTCGACGCGATCTGCGACGGCGAAACGGTTCTGATTCCGGGTATCATGGAGCACATCGAGCGTGCGGGCGTCCATTCCGGCGACTCCATCGCGGTATATCCGGCATTTATGCTGACCGAGAGCCAGAAAGACCGTCTGGTGGATTATTCCATCCGTCTGGCGCTGTCCATGAATACGAAAGGTCTGATCAATATCCAGTATGTCCTGCATGAGGATACGATCTATATCATCGAGGTCAACCCGCGTTCGTCCCGTACCGTGCCGTACATCAGCAAGGTAACTGGCGTGCCGATGGTCGATCTGGCAACCCGCATCATGATGGGCGAGAAGCTGGCTGACATGGGCTACGAGACAGGTCTGTATCCGTGCTCTCCGTACTACGCAGTCAAGGTTCCGGTCTTCTCCTTTGAGAAGCTATCCAACGTAGATACACAGCTCGGACCGGAAATGAAATCGACCGGCGAGGTACTGGGTATCGCCCGGACGATGGAGGAAGCGCTGTTCAAAGGCCTGGTAGCAGCCGGATATACGATGAAGCGCGAGGGCGGCGTCTTAATCAGTGTCCGCGATACCGATAAGAGCGACCTGCGCGAGCTGGTCAAAGAGTACGTGGCGATGGGATTCCACATCTACGCGACCTCCGGTACTGCAAGCCGGTTAAACAGCGTCGGTATTTCTTCAACGTTAGTCAAGAAGCCGAAGGAAGCCAAAGAGGGCGAGGAGACGACCATTTCCCTGCTGGAAGAAGGAAAGATCAGCTATGTAATTTCCACTTCCAAGACGGGACGCCAGCCGGGACGCGACAGTGTCCGCCTGAGAAGAAAGGCAGTCGAGCTTGGTATTCCGTGCCTGACATCGCTTGATACCGCGGCTGTCCTAGCGCTGACCCTGGAAAGCAAGTACAACGAGGATAACGTTGAACTGGTAGATATCGCGCACATTGCACATGGTGCAGCGGCTAGAAAAGAGCTGAGCCAGATGGAAAAACCGGAAGAAATCCAGATTCCGGGTTATGTGCTTCAGGAGCATGAGAACGACTAAAAAGAACGATGGTCTGCATGGATTCTGCGTTTTGAGGGTTGCGGAATCCGTGCAGGCTGAAATCTTTTGCGAAGGCAAAATTTGACAGAATCATATATGACGGAAAAAGTGGATTAATATTTTAAAGAAAGGAAGAGGAGGAAAAGCAGATGGCAAAATTTATTTTTGTGACAGGCGGTGTTGTATCAGGATTGGGGAAGGGTATTACAGCAGCGTCTCTGGGACGTCTTTTGAAGGCACGGGGATTTAAGGTAGCAGCGCAGAAGCTGGATCCGTATATCAACGTCGATCCGGGAACCATGAGCCCGTATCAGCACGGCGAAGTATTCGTAACAAACGACGGTGCGGAGACGGATCTGGATTTGGGACATTATGAGCGTTTTATAGATGAAGATTTAAACCGTTATTCGAATCTGACGACCGGTAAGGTCTACTGGAATGTGTTAAATAAAGAGCGCCGCGGCGAATATCTGGGCGAGACGGTACAGGTGATTCCACATATCACAAATGAGATAAAATCATTTATCTATTCCGTGCAGGAAAAGACCGATGCGGACATCGTTATCACAGAGATCGGCGGAACAACCGGCGATATTGAGTCACAGCCGTTCCTGGAAGCCATCCGCCAGGTGTCCTGCGAGGCGGGACGCAGCAACTGCCTCTTCATCCATGTAACCCTGATTCCGTATCTGGAATCTTCAGGCGAGCATAAATCAAAACCGACGCAGCATTCGGTTAAACAGCTGCAGTCCTTTGGTATCATGCCGGATATCATCGTGGCGCGCTGTGACCGTCCGGTGGACGATCCGTCCATTTTCCGCAAGATCGCACTGTTCTGCAACGTCAAAGAGGACTGCGTCATCGAGAACCTGACCCTTCCGGTTCTCTACGAGGCACCGATCATGCTGGAGGAAGCAGGACTTGCCAAGATCGTGCTTCGCGAGCTGGGCATCGAGAAAGCGCCGCAGGAGTGCGATCTGACGGAGTGGAAACATATGCTGGACCGAATCAAGAACAGCCGCAAGACGGTCAAGATTTCCCTGGTCGGCAAGTACGTCAAACTGCACGACTCCTATCTGTCGATCGTAGAATCCCTGCACCATGCCGGATGGGAAAATGGCGCGCAGGTGGAGATCAACTGGGTGGATAGTGAGACGATCACCCCGGAGACTGCACCGGAAATCCTGGGCGGTTCAACCGGTATCATCGTGCCGGGCGGCTTCGGCATCCGAGGCATCGAGGGCATGATTGCGGCAGCTGATTATGCGAGAAGAAACAATATCCCGTACTTTGGCATCTGCCTTGGTATGCAGATCGCGGCGATCGCATTTGCCAGAGGCGTGTTAGGCTATGAGGATGCGAACTCAACCGAGTTTGCGCCGGACAGCAAGCATCCGGTCATTGCCCTGATGGAAGAGCAGATGGATCTGGCTGACATGGGCGGAACGATGCGTCTGGGTGCATATCCGTGCCGCATCAGTCCGGATACGCTGATGATGAAAGCGTATGGAAAAGGTCTGATCGAAGAGAGACATCGCCATCGTTATGAATTTAACAACAAGTTCCGGGAAGTTTATATGGAGCATGGCGCTATCTTTTCCGGACAGTCTCCGGACGGTACGCTGGTAGAGGCGATGGAGATTCCGGGACATCCGTTCTATCTGGGAGTTCAGTACCATCCGGAGTTCAAGAGCCGCCCGAACCGCGCACATCCGATCTTCCGGGAGTTTGTGAAAGCGGCTCTGGAGGTAAAGGAAAAAAATTCTTAAAATATGGAGAAAATAAAGTATGAAGATCAACGAAAACTATAAAAATCTGGAAGAAAGCTATCTGTTTTCCACCATCGCTAAAAAAGTAGATGAATACACCAAAGCCCATCCAGAGGCAAAAGTAATCAAAATGGGTATCGGTGACGTAACCCTTCCGATCTGCCAGAAAGCAGCTGACGCATTTGCAAAAGCAGCTATGGAGCAGGGCAAGGCGGCTACGTTCCATGGATATGGTCCGGAGCAGGGATATGATTTTCTGCGCGTAGCAGTTCAGAAGTATTATGCGTCCTTCCAGGTTGAGGTGGCGGCGGAGGATATATTCATCAGCGACGGCGCGAAGAGTGATGTCGGAAATATCCTCGATCTCTTTGATGCGGACAACACGGTCCTGATCCCGGATCCGGTATACCCGGTTTACATGGATACGAACGTGATGGCAGGCAGAAAGATCGTATTTATGGATGCCAATGTGGAAAATGGCTTTCTTCCGATGCCTCCGAAGGGACAGAAAGCGGATATTATTTATCTCTGCTCCCCGAACAACCCGACTGGCGGTGTGTACAACCGTGAGCAGTTAAAAGAGTGGGTTGACTATGCGAACGAGCAGGATGCGATTCTTTTATTTGATGCGGCGTATGAGTCCTTCGTAGCAGATCCGGCGCTTCCGAGAAGTATTTTTGAGATTGAGGGCGCAAGGACCTGCGCGATCGAGTTCTGCTCCCTTTCGAAGCTGGCAAGCTTTACCGGAACCCGCTGTGGCTATACTGTGGTTCCGTCTGAATTAGAGCGCGGTGGTTCTTCCATCCGCAAGATGTGGCTGCGCCGCCAGACAACCAAGTTTAACGGCGTTTCCTACCCGGTACAGCGCGCCGCAGAGGCAGCTCTTTCACCGGAGGGCATGGCACAGTGCCGCGAGCACCTGGACGTATACCGCACCAATGCGAAGATCATGACAGAGACCTTAAAAGAGCTTGGAATCTGGCACATCGGCGGCGAAAATTCACCGTACATCTGGATGCAGTGCCCGAACGGCATGAAATCCTGGGAGTTTTTCGACGATCTGCTTGCCAAGGCAAATGTGGTCGGCACACCGGGCAGCGGATTTGGTAAGAATGGAGAAGGATTCTTCCGTCTGACTGCATTTGGTACGACTGCGAATACAAAAGAGGCAATGGAGCGGATCAAGAAGGTTTACGGAAAATAAATAGCTCTATTTTATAAATGAGGGGGCTGGTGCATCTGGGGCATTGTTATCCTATGCACCGTCCCTTTTTTGCTGAAGCAGAGATTGAGCTGTTTCCGCGACCTGATCGCGTACCGGATCGTGATTTCACTGCCGAAGTGTTACCTGAAACCGGGAGAATCGCAGCAGGAGGCGGATATCCGGTACCTGTACCAGATAGCGAATGAGCTTCCGGAGGGCGCGTGCGTTTATTTTGACGAGGCATACGAGCGCTGCCAGCGCCTGGTATCGCTCAATTTAGCTGAAGTGGATGTCAATATGTTTTCGGCGATCAACAATGACCTTGTCAATGACGGCTGCGGGCTGTACCGGGGGCGGCTGATTCTGCCGTATGAGCATTTGTCGAGGCATCAGAATGAGCTGGTGGATTGAGGGGTTCACGGGCAGGCATGAATCTGGTTGCGAATAGTTGACGAAACGGGAAGATTCATATATAGTTGCCTGTAAAGGAAAAATGACCGAAAATGATAGGGAGGAACCAGTTTATGGACCATACATCCTGCCGCCTGCGTCTGGCTGCTATCGCCGATGCACCTGCGATATTGGAAATTTATGCACAATATATGGACACGCCGATCACGTTTGAGACGGAGCTGCCGTCCCTGGAGGAATTTGAGGGGCGCATCCGGGCGATCACGGCAGAATATCCGTGGATTGTCTGCGAGGATGAAACGGGCAGAATCATTGGCTATGCATATGGGCATAAGCAGCTTGAGCGCGCGGCGTACCGTTGGAATGCGGAACTTTCTGAATATCTGGACAGTCGGGTGACGTCGAAGGGCATCGGCAAACGGATGCTTCTGGTGCTTTTAGAGCTTTTAAAGGCGCAGGGCGTCCACACCGTCTACAGTCTGGTGACAAGTCCGAATGTGAAGAGCGATGCGATGCATAATGGATGCGGATTCCGGACGATGGGCGTGTGCAAAAATACCGGTTATAAGAGCGGAAAATGGCATGATGTTACCTGGTATGAGAAAGCACTGCTGCCATATGAGGATGTGCCGGCGGAGATGATTCCGATTGGGAAGATGGATAAGGAGACGGTAGATAAGATTTTGGCGTCTTTTTGAACAGAGACATAAAACAAATCTGCATAAAATAAACAGGGCGTGTGAAAATGGAATTTCCTATTTTCACACGCCCTTATCAGTTCTCTTTTATTCACCAGCGCCGTAATGCGCTGTCCATTCATTCACTCAGATTAGTTGAAGTATCTCTTTAACAGACCCTCAAATGCCTTGCCATGTCTAGCCTCGTCACGAGCCATCTCATGAACGGTGTCATGGATTGCATCCAGGTTAGCAGCTTTCGCACGTTTTGCAAGGTCAAATTTGCCTTCGGTTGCGCCGTGCTCAGCCTCTACACGCATCTCCAGGTTCTTCTTGGTGGAATCAGTTACAACCTCGCCGAGAAGCTCTGCAAACTTAGCAGCGTGCTCAGCCTCTTCGTAAGCTGCCTTCTCCCAGTACAGACCGATCTCCGGATAGCCCTCTCTGTGAGCTACACGTGCCATCGCCAGGTACATACCAACTTCTCTGCACTCGCCTTCATAGTTAGCTCTTAAATCTTCGAGAATATCCTCGCTGACACCCTGTGCCACACCAACTACGTGCTCAGCTGCCCATGTCATCACGCTGACTGTACAACAATATACCGATAGTTACCGCAAAAATAGGAATACAAATCAATAAACGTTTCGCTATACTTTTTTGTTCCAAATGCATAAAATCGGCAACAATCAAACGAGCTGAACGTAAAGCGGTATCTCCACTGGTAATAGGAGCGGCAATTACCCCCAGTACAGCCAATAAACCTCCTATCGTACCCAACCATTCCTTGGTTATGCTGTCCACAATAATCGAAGCATTACTCTCCTCCATACCATTTTGATGAAAAAAACAAGTAGCGGCAGCAGCCCAAATCAATGCCACGATCCCTTCGGTCACCATCGCTCCATAAAAAATAGGACGGCCATACTTCTCATTCTTCATACAACGTGCCATCAACGGAGATTGTGTGGCATGAAAGCCACTGATTGCCCCACAAGCAATAGAAACAAACATGATAGGAAAAATTGGTAATCCGGCAGGGTGGGTATTATGCAGCCCGTCCGTAATTTCGGGCAATGCCGGATGATTCCATAACAACATCACCAAAATCCCCACCGCCATAAACAATAAAGCAATGGCAAACAACGGATATATTTTTCCTATAATCTTATCTACCGGCAACAATGTAGCCAACATATAATAGACAAATACGACTATAATCCAAAAAGTAACATCCATATACTCCGGAGTAAGTTTGGCAAGCAATCCGGCAGGTCCTGCCACAAAAACCGCTCCGACTAATATCATCAGCACAACCGTAAAACCGCGCATCAACTGCTTTGTGGGAAGGCCCAAGTAACGACCGATAATTTCCGGCAAACTCTCGCCATCATGCCGAATGGAAAGCATTCCGGACAAATAATCGTGTACCGCCCCGGCAAAAATGGTACCTAAAACAATCCACAAATAAGACGCCGTACCAAACTTCGCTCCCATTATAGCACCGAAAATAGGTCCTAAGCCGGCTATATTCAAAAATTGAATCATGAAAATCTTCCAAGTAGGAAGTGGAATAAAGTCAACGCCATCCGCCATGGTCAGGGCAGGTGTCTTCCTTATCTTGTCAGGACCGAACACACGTTCCACATAACTTCCATACAAAAAGTATCCGCCTACAAGAACCAATAATGCAATAATAAAGGTTATCATATTCTATTTTTTGTTTTGTTGGGGCAAAAGTAACGAATTAATTGATTACTTCGTATCTTTGCCCTAAAATTAAAGTAAATGCGAACATTCTTTATAACTTTATTACTAGTCATAGTGAGTTTATCACCCGTTTTCTCACAACCTAAATATGAAATCCGTGCCACCTGGCTCACTACGCTCGGAGGAATGGACTGGCCTCGTAACAAGGCAGTAAACGCATCAGGCATCCGGCGTCAGCAAAAAGAATTATGTGATATACTGGATCGTCTGAAAGCCGCCAATTTCAATACGGTATTGTTGCAAACCCGTCTGCGCGGAGATATGATTTATCCTTCCGCCATAGAAACTTTCGCCGAATCACTGACAGGTAGCACAGGAGGGAATCCCGGATATGACCCTTTGGCTTTCGCCATCGGAGAATGCCACAAACGCGGCATGGAACTACATGCATGGATTGTTACGATTCCTGCCGGAAACACCCGTCAAGTACAATTGCAAGGACGTAGCTCCGTAGTACGGAAAAACCGGACTATTTGCAAACTTTATAAAGGTAACTGGTACTTGGACCCGGGAAATCCGGGAACCAAAGAATATCTGTCATGCATAGTAAAAGAAATAACTTCCCGTTATGATATAGACGGCATTCATTTCGATTACATCCGCTACCCCGAGCAAGCCGATAACTTTCCTGACAAGGACACCTACCGGAAATACGGTAAAGGTAAGGAGTTGAAACAATGGCGGCGTGATAATATCACAGATATTGTGCATAGGCTCTATACCGACATCAAGACTATCAAACCCTGGGTGAAAGTCAGCAGTTCCCCTATTGGCAAATACCGAGATACCAACCGATATCCCTCCCGTGGATGGAACGCTTATCATGTAGTTTACCAAGATGCTCAGAAATGGCTAAAAGAAGGTATTCATGATGCGTTGTTCCCGATGATGTATTTTCAGGGAAATAATTTCTATCCTTTTGCATTGGATTGGAAAGAGAATTGCGGTAACCGCTGGATAGTACCAGGTTTGGGCATTTATTTCCTCTCTCCCGACGAACAAAATTGGCCGTTGGACGAAATAGTCCGCCAACTTCATTTCACCCGTCAGATAAAACTAAACGGACAAGCCTACTTCCGCAATCGTTTTCTATTGAACAACACCAAAGGCATTTGGGACGAACTCCAAGAGAATTTCTATACCACTCCGGCATTGATTCCCCCAATGACCTGGATGGACAGCATCCCCCCATCCACTCCGGCCATGCCTTCCCTGCAACTGTTGCCGGACGGCAAAATGCATATGAGCTGGCAGATTTCCACAGATAACAACGGAGGTCTTGTCACCTATCATCTTTATGCCTCGGATACCTATCCGGTAGATATCACAGATGCCGGAAACTTACTGGAAACCTATCTCACCCATACGGAATACGAATATACCCCTATTTCACCTTGGCGACAAAAACGTTATTTTGCCGTAACAGCTGCCGACCGTTTTGGAAACGAAAGTGCTCCCTTGGAACTGAATGCAATTTCAGAAACGGACATGCCTTTACTAAATGACGGAGATATTCTCACCCTGCCTGAAATAAAAGAGGCAAAGACAGTGAAAATATTTACTGCTACCGGTGAAGAAATAAAATATTTTGTTTATGCACCCCAAATGTCCATAGCCTCATTACCTGGCGGATTCTATACAGTATATATCTTGAATAATGCAGGAGCACAAACCTTTGTCGGAACAATCGTAAAATAAACACAACCACAAAGGAAAAGCAGAGAGATAAAAATATAACCGTTCATTTTACTGAATACAATAAAAAAATACTGCTTGTAACTTTTAGATAAACAGTATTTTTGTTGTATTTCGTTTATGATTTTATAATCTTACCCTTACTTTTTAAGTTCCAAAATGTATATTTGTTTCTCTGAATTGTCATCAAATTCTTGCTCTGTAAAATCCCCGAATTTATGGATAATATTAAATCCTATTTGTTTGAGATATGAATTTAACTCTTGGGGAAAGAACAATCTCATGTCCATATTTTGGACTGAATGAAATTTATCATCAATAAAATATTGCCACTTTATACGATTAATTTGAGATGCGCTTTCATAGTGCATGCTTTGTTTTATCAACACTTTTTTTTCATCATTGGTTGTATATTCGGCAATAACATGTTGCTTCCGCTCGTTTTCAACAATATATTGGATATTAGGATTGAAACAGTCCAATAAAAACAAACCTTTTTCTTTCAAATGATTTCTTACGACATTAAATACCTGAAATAAGTCTTCATTCTTATATAAATGATGGATTGAATTAAATGGAATAAAGACAAGATCGTATTTGTCCTGCAAATTTAAAGTTCTAATATCTGCCTCAATAAACCTTATTTCTAATCCTGCTTCAGAAGCCTTGATCTTCGCTTGGTCGAGCATTGAAGACGTATAATCAACGCCACTAATATTATATCCATCCTTTGCAATTGGAAGAGTAAGCCTGCCTGTTCCACAGCAAAGTTCAAGTATTCGGGCATCCTTACTTTTGGGTAACCACCGCTTATAAAAATGCAAATCAGCCAGATCGGTATTCATCCCATCATAAATATTTGCATCATAAATTAAATCGCCAACTTGATAATTACTATTCATTCATGTCCTCCAATCTCTTTTTATTTTCACTCTACTCGAAACCAATATCCTTTGCATCCGGCCTCAAATGACCAGTAACTCCTCAATCAGCCCTAAGAGTTACTGGTCGTTCGCAAATTTAGCAAATATCTGTAAGCCAACTATGATTATCTTTTAAAACCTTCATTTTAATGATCTTCAATTCTAATAGAAGCCTGATATGGAATATTGTTGATATAGTCTACCGAAATTCAAACCAATCAATATTCATCGGACTAAGTATGTGAATCTTCATTGTATGTGTACCGGCTGATAATTGCAGGTTCGACACTGTAAAATCATTGTATGTAGTCCAATTTCCCGTAGTTGTGACTACAGGATTCAACTGTGCGCCTCCATCAAAAGAAAGGGCAAACTTTCCATCCTTCTCCGCTGCTGCACGAACCTTGACTGTAGAAACCTTCTCCTGAACATTAAATGTATATTGAATCCAATCGCCACCGGAAGTATTACTTATATGAACAATATTATTACTTGCACTAATCGCTACCCCCTGGTCGCTCCGGTAAGACTTAAAGTTGCCGGATGAAGCATTCTTAAAGCTATATTGTCCGTCATCAAAATCTTCCGCCTGAATGATACCGGGCACTTGACTGTGTCCTGCCCCAAACTTAATCCAATCGATATCAATATCCCCACTCTTTATACGAAAATCAATATATTGTTCGCCTGTTTCCAACTCTATTGGATACACTAAAGTCTCATTCCATACTCCGGCAGAACCGCTTAATACTATTTCACCAGTCTTATAAACTCCATTCACAGCAATACGGAATTTACCCCCCGAACGCTTCTGAAACATTCTGCAAGTAATACCATAACGTCCAGCCTCTTTGACGTTGATTGAATAACGCACCCACTCTCCCGATTTCATACCTTTAAGATAAGTGATTCCGTTTTGCGTTTCCTGTTGCATTCCTCCCTCCAACGGATTTTTATGGTATCCATAATGTTCACCGCCTGTATTGTAGTTTTCAGCCTGTATTACTACAGATGGCGTCATCCTCACTTCTACAGCCCGACCACTACGGGGACTCCCCCAGTTTTGTACCATCTTCAATTTATTATTCTGATCATACTCGATCGGATCGACACAAACCGAACGCAATGCTCCTTTTCCCGAATAATTAGCCGTATGATAAAAAGAATACCACCGACCTTTATACTCTACAATAGAGCCATGAGCCGTTTCTTCACCATGAGGATACATATATGCGCCGCATGGAGTGAATGGTCCCAAAGGATTGTTCGACATAGAATACTGCATCCGGTTACCTCCCTGACTACCCGCATGATTATCCGAATGGCTCAAATAATAGTTGCCTTTGTACTTATGTACCCAAGGTGCCTCATGAAAATCAGTAAAACCACTCAAAGGACTCATTACTCCATCCAGTTTAGTCCAGTCATCCTTGCGCAATTTAGCACCCCAACAGCCTTTGCCGGCACCGCTGGTATAAATATAAGGTTGTCCGTCATCGTCTACAAATACACAAGGATCAATCGTAGAAGGAATACCGTCAATCACTCCTTTCACCCTAAACTTTGCCGCAGGCTCCTTACTGGTTGCTACAAAGATGCGCCACGTATTAGCGTCAATCTTATGAGGGAAATAAAAATAATATAACTGTTCTTCTTTATTATAAGCACAATCAGGAGCCCACATAAAGCCATCGATTCCCATACCCACATGTGCTTTTACTGTGGCCGAATTCATGATCTCCCCATGATCCGTCCAGTTTTTCATATCCGTAGTGGAAAAAACATGGTATCTGTCCATGCGGTCACATCCTTGTGTCGGTTCCATATCATGTGAAGCATAAACATAAAGACGACCGTCTGCCCATACATGTGCTGAAGGATCGGCAGTATAAAGCGTTCCCGTAAATGAATTCTGATACATCTGCGAAGAGAAATCAACAAACAACGGATTATGCTCATAATAACCGTATCTTGGATACTCAAATTGAGAACCGTCTACTTTATCCCCGGTATATTCTCCGGTACGCGTAAACACAAACTTATCCAGATTCATACTCCCCGTAGTGCACCATCTCAATACATGCCTGCCCTCACTTAGTTGTACATTGGTTACCTTCACCGAATGTGAGTAGACACTCCATTCATCCTCCGGCGATTCTACGATCTGACCGGCAGACTTTCCGTCCACCTCAAAATAAAAGCTGGTCTTTCCCCCACCCGACACACAATAAGTATCAATGGAATAGGCTCCTGCCTGATTGACCTGTAGTGTATAACAAAGCCAATCACCGTTATTGACATTACCTATATTTATAACTTCTCCGCTTTTACTGATAGCCACTCCTTTCTCTGTACGGTAATCCTTATAATTTCCTGCCGTACTGTTTTTAAAAGAGAAAGAAATATCCTGCCCACCATCATCAAAATCTTCTGCTTCTATCACTGAAGACACTCCCGATATCACAGACAAACTATTTCCTTCCGAATCTTTTTTAAACGGAATTCCCCGATAATTGGTCAGATATTCCTCGCAACTGATCCCATTGTCATAGCGGTCATCAACATACTCATATTCATCGCCGCCATCGTCCCCCTGCCCCGGATCATCATTGATTGACGCACGTTCCTCCTTACAAGAATTTAAAGCAATCATTCCTCCCAAAAATAGTGGAAGAAAACACCTCAAAGTAAATAACAAATTGTGTCCCATAGTTTTTCTTTTTAATTAAATTGAACTCGTTAGATTTGTGATTGTAAAGATAGCATGAGGCGCTTACCTCCGTTATTAAAACCGGATTAACCAAGAATTAAAAAACAATTAAATCACTTAACAAGCAATTTTTCTTATCAATCATCCCCAAAAACAGTAAACCGGACACCGAATAAAATCATTTTCTCCATCAGTTTTTTTAGTTCCGCAAAGATGCTTGCCAAGGAATATTTTACCCTTTATTTAGAAGAAAAACAGATGTTTTATACAATTAATCACTTTTTAATCCCAGATTAAGCCCTTTCATTCCTCCTTTTTAATGCTTTTCCCTTTACTTTGCCGCTAACTAATAATATCCGAAAAACTATTAATATACAAATATGAAGAAGAATCTAATCCTATTGTGCAGCTTGCTGACAGGTTTTACCTTACAGCCCATACAGACAAATGCACAAAAAGCGACTAACGATCAAAAGTTATTTTATCCCTACTCTTTTGCTCCCAGTGAAGGCTTGGTCAATAAAACCGAGAAAGAGCATCGTCAAGAGATTTGCCTGAATGGTTATTGGGATTTTCAACCCGTCTCTTTACCGAAAGAGTACAAACAAGGAAAAGGAGTAGCTCCCCAACTGTCCCTTCCGAAAGATGGCAACGGTTGGAGCAAGACACGTATAAAAATACCTTCTCCGTGGAATATCAATTCTTTCGGCTATCGCGATCTGGAAGGTCCCGACCATCGCAACTATCCTTCTTATCCTAAAGAGTGGGAACAAGTAAAAATGGCATGGATGAAAAAGAACATTACGATTCCCGCCAACTGGACAGGTCAGCAAATCAAACTTTACTTTGAAGCAGTGGCCGGATATTCCGAAATCTATATCAATCAAGAAAAAGTAGGTGAAAACTTCGATTTGTTTCTGCCGTTTAGCTTCGACATCACGGACAAAGTGACTCCCGGTGAAACAGTGGAAATTCTGGTAGGCGTACGCAGCCAGTCCTTATTCGAAGATAACTCGACTATCGGTCGCCGCATTGTGCCGGGAGGTTCTATGTGGGGATATCATATCAACGGTATCTGGCAGGATGTATATTTGCTGGCCTTACCCAAAGTTCATATAGAAGATGTATATATAAAACCATTGGTTGCCAAAAACACATTGGAAATAGAAGTGACCCTACAAAATAAAACCGACCGGAAAGCTGATATACAACTGCAAGGTAATGTCAGAGAATGGATAAATTGTGCCGGAACAGACATAAACTCTGCTCCCGTTCCTGCATGGACACTGGGTACGGAAGTATTACAGGTAGCACCGCTCAAAGTTACAGTTGCGCCTAATGCATCACAAAAAGTAACCTTGCAAGTCCCCGTCAATGAAAACATACTGGAATACTGGACTCCCGAACAACCGAATCTGTATGCCCTGTTACTTTCCATAAAAGATAAAAAGCAAACCATCGATACAAAATACGAACGTTTCGGCTGGCGTGAATGGACATTGCAAGGAACCACACAATACCTGAACGGTAAACCTTATGCTTTACATGGAGACTCCTGGCATTTCATGGGTATCCCACAAATGACACGTCGCTACGCATGGGCTTGGTTCACTGCCATTAAAGGTATGAACGGAAATGCAGTCCGCCCGCATGCACAGGTTTATCCCCGCTTTTATATGGATATGGCAGATGAAATGGGTATCTGCGTATTGAATGAAACGGCCAACTGGGCCAGTGACGGCGGACCGAAACTGGACTCCGATCTCTTTTGGGAAGCATCGAAAGCGCATTTGAAACGTTTTGTCCTGCGCGACAGAAATCATGCGTCGGTTTTCGGCTGGAGTATCAGCAATGAAAACAAGCCTGTTATCCTGCATGTATATAATCGTCCCGAACTGATGCCTGTTCAAAAGAAAGCATGGGAAGAATGGCGCGACATTGTACATCAGTACGACCCTACCCGCCCATGGATTTCAGCAGACGGTGAAGACGACGGTGATGGCATATTACCTGTAACCGTAGGACACTACGGAGACATCAACTCCATGAAGCGCTGGACCGAAATCGGAAAACCTTGGGGAATCGGTGAACACAGTATGGCATATTATGGCACGCCGGAACAGGTTTCCAAATACAACGGAGAACGTGCCTACGAATCACAGGAAGGGCGTATGGAAGGACTAGCCAACGAATGTTACAACCTGATAGCTAACCAACGCCGGATGGGTGCTTCATACAGCACTGTTTTCAACATGGCATGGTATGCACTGAAACCACTCCCACTCGGCAAAAAAGATAAAAGTAAAGCACCCAGTGTCAGCGAAGACGGTGTATTCTTCGGCGAATACAAAGAAGGTGTTCCGGGCGTCCAACCGGAACGCGTAGGACCTTATTGCACGACGTTCAATCCGGGTTATGACCCGACTTTACCACTCTATCAGGAATGGCCGATGTACAGTGCCTTACGTGCAGCCAACGCTCCGGGCGAACCGGCATGGTCTCCTTATGCAACAATCGACAAAGAGCAGTATCAGGCTCACAAAGCTACCAATACGGCTAAGAACTATAAAGAAGTAGTATTTATCGGTAATCCGGACAGCAAAGTAAAACAATTGATGGATGCGCAGGGAGTAATCTTCGCTTCCAAAACAACCATCCCTTCCTCACTGCTTTACATAGTGGATGGCAGCGAGGCTTTAAACGCCGCTACTCAAAAAGAAATTCAGAAGCAACTAGCCAAAGGCGCAGACTTATGGATATGGGGAATAACACCGGAAACCGTAGAGAAATACAATGAAATCCTACCTCTTCCCGTTGCACTAGATCCGCTGAAACGTTCTTCTTTCCTGCCTGTACAGAAAGCATGGATGCATGGACTCAACAATTCCGACTTCTATTTCTGTGAACTTCAAAAAGCGGATGCCTCCAATTATTCGTTAAAAGGCGCATTTGTAGAAGAAGGTGAAGTTTTATTGAATGCCTGCAAGACCGACTGGCGCAAATGGAACAAACGTCCGGAAGAGATCAAAACAGCCGGAACAATCCGCAGTGAATACGAATGTACGTCTGCCACTCCGGTATTTGTTAAATATCAGCATGGCTCTTCCACTGTCTATTTGAATACATTGACTGAATTCGCCAATTCAGAAAAGGGATACAACACGTTGAGCATTATCCTGAAAAACGCAGGTATAAACTATCAGAAGCCGGAAATCAACATCAATGAAGTTTTCTTCCTGCGTGACGAGCAAATGAACTTCCCGGTAGCAACCAAAGAAAAGTTTGTGAAAAAGAATAATGGTTGGGCATTGGAATTCTACGTATTTAGCCCACGTCCTTTGGACGACTTATTGATAGAACCCAATATGCCGAAGCTCTCTTTGATGTTAAAAGCCAAAACCCGCGAGTTGTCCATCAATGACAAGCCTTACACAAGCCTGTCGCACGATGGACGTAACGAGGTAATCTATAAAGAGCTCCCTCTGTTGCAAGGCTGGAACAAACTGGTTATCACCATAGGAGACGGAGACCGGAATGACTTTAGCGGCTTCTTTCAATGTGACAACAAAAAGGATTTTCTCCCAACGTTGAAAGCTGCCTTTACCAATCCGGAAGCCAAATAAATGACTAATAAAAACGATTAAATATAAAAACTACCATGAAAATCTTACATTTCTGCGCTGCTATAACAATGGCTGCAATGTTAAGCGGATGCAATGGAGGGCAATCACAGACCGCCAACCGGACACCGGTCGATTATGTCAATCCATACATAGGGAATATCAGCCATCTGCTGGTTCCCACATTTCCTACCATTCAATTGCCAAACAGTATGCTTCGTGTCTATCCGGAACGTGCTGATTATACCACCGAATTGTTAAACGGACTGCCATTGATTGTCACCAATCACCGGGAACGTTCCGCGTTCAACCTTAGTCCCTATCAGGGGAAAGAACTGCGGCCGATCATTACCTACAACTACGATAATGAGCACCTCACGCCTTACTCGTATGAAGTGGATCTGAACGACAACAGCATGAAGGCAGAATATGCCCTCTCCCACCAGTCGGCTCTTTACCGGATCACATTTGAAGCGGACAAACCTGCCTATATCATTGTAAACTCCCGTAACGGTTCGATCCATGTAGGAGAGAATTTCATCAGCGGACACCAGCAGTTAAGTGCCAACACCAATGTGTATGTATATATTGAACCACAAGAAAAACCGGTAAGCACCGGCATCCTGAAAGATGGAGTCATCGAAGCCAGCAAAGACAACGCAGAAGGTATCAACGCTTGTGCGGCATGGCGTTTTGCCGATGGCACAACAACAGTCAGCCTTCGTTACGGCATTTCTTTCATCAGTGAAGAACAAGCGGAGAAGAATATGCGCAATGAGTTGAAAGACTATAACATCAAAAATCTGGCAAAAGCAGGACGCCAAATCTGGAACGAAGCCTTGGGACGTATCAAAGTAGAAGGAGGAACCGAAGATGACAAGACCGTATTATACTCCTCCTTCTACCGTACTTTCGAACGCCCGATTTGTATGAGTGAAGCCGGTGGTCGTTACTTCAGTGCTTTTGACGGCGAAGTACACGACGACAACGGCACACCTTTCTACAACGACGACTGGATTTGGGACACCTACCGCGCTGCACACCCGCTGCGCACGCTGATCGACCAGAAAAAAGAAGAAGACATCATTGCTTCCTTCCTGCTGATGGCGGAACAGATGGGAACAATGTGGATGCCTACCTTCCCCGAAGTGACAGGTGACTCACGCCGTATGAATTCCAATCATGCCGTTGCTACCATAGCCGACGCTCTCGCTAAAGGATTGAATATAGACGCGGCCAAAGCCTACGAAGCCTGCCGGAAAGGAATTGAAGAGAAAACGCTCGCTCCCTGGTCGGGAGCAGCAGCCGGCTGGCTGGACAATTTCTACCGGGAAAATGGATATATCCCTGCTCTTCGCCCGGATGAAAAGGAAACCGACCCGAACGTGCATCCTTTCGAGAAGCGCCAACCTGTTGCCGTTACACTGGGAACGAGCTACGACCAATGGTGCCTTTCCCGCATCGCCGAAATATTGGGCAAGAAAGACGAAGCCGCCCATTACCTGCAATGTTCTTACAACTACCGGAATCTCTTCAACAAAGAAACAGGCTTTTTCCACCCGAAAGATAAGGAAGGCAACTGGATAACACCATTCGACTACCGTTACGCAGGTGGCATGGGTGCCCGCGAATATTATGGAGAAAACAACGGCTGGGTGTATCGCTGGGATGTGCCTCACAATGTAGCCGACCTGATTAACCTTATGGGAGGAAAAGAGCAGTTCATCGCCAATCTCGACCGTACCTTCAGTGAACCGCTGGGACGTAGTAAATATGAATTCTATGCACAACTACCCGACCACACAGGTAACGTAGGACAGTTTTCCATGGCAAACGAACCCTCCTTGCATGTACCTTATCTCTACAACTATGCAGGCCAGCCTTGGAAAACGCAGAAACGCATCCGTCAAATGCTGAAAACATGGTTCCGCAACGACCTCATGGGTATGCCGGGAGATGAAGACGGCGGAGGTATGACCTCATTTGTAGTCTTCTCCTCACTGGGCTTTTATCCTGTCACTCCGGGAGCACCGGTCTACAATATCGGAAGTCCACTTTTCACCCATGCAGAGATAACACTCAGCAACGGTTCCGTATTTGAAATCGAGGCTCCGAATGTTTCCGAAGAAAATAAATACATCCAATCGGCTACGCTGAACGGTCAAAAATGGGAGAAACCCTGGTTCCACCATGACGACTTGAAAAATGGAGGCAAATTAGTACTGACAATGGGCAACAAACCGAATAAGACATGGGGCAGCGGAGCAAATGCCGCTCCTCCTTCTGCAGACGATAAATAGGCTCTATCCGGTTGATATGAAGATGTCGCAAAATAGAATTTTCATTTTCTACATTCTATTTTGGGACATCTTCATGTTTCATTAAACGTATGATACGTAATAGCAAACAATTGTTTCAAAGCATTGCCTTATAAATAAACTCCGTTTTTTGGGTATATCATACAGTTTTTTGTATTTTTGCACTATAAATAAAGTACTATGAAATATCAACTACAAATCTTGCTCTCCGTCCTGCTTTGCATGGTAGGTAAAGTGGACGCATCCTCTTTGTATGATTATGGACTTTCTCTTAAATCCCATGCAGTACCGGGTATAGAGAGGACAACCTTGTACTTGGACGATAACCAACCTTTCTCTATAAAAAACGATTTTATCATTTCATTTCAAATGTATGTACGCGCCAATGAGCATGACTTTGGCACCATTCTCCATCTGCATACAAACACCAACCAATTTATTCGTTTCTCATTTGTGGCAGGTGAAGAAAGACATTTTCCGGCATTGGTACTCAATGAGGGAATCATCAACATAAACAGTCCCATCGAACGGGAAAAATGGCTGGATGTCTCGTTGCACCTGCGTTTGAAAGATAATGTAATTGAAATAGATTACGACAATAAAAAAATATCAGCGATGGCTCCCTTGCAAGGAGTGAAAAGCGTAACGGCTTTGTTCGGACAGATGAAAGAATATCTTTCGGACGTAGCTCCCATCGACCTTCGCAATGTAACCATCACACAAGATGGAAAACAGATACGTGAATGGAAACTGTGGAAGCACAATGATACCGTTTGTTATGATGAAATAGAAGGAGCTGTGGCACGTGCCATCCATCCGGTATGGCTGATAGACAATCATATTGAATGGAAACTTGTTCATCAGGCTAAAATCCCGGGAAAACTGGACGTAGCTTTCAACGCTCGCGAAGCCTTATTCTATTTAGTCAGATCCCAATCAATCGATGTATTGGACGAAAACGGAACTTTGCAGAAGGAAATTGCAATACGTGGAGGCTATCCGGCGGTAGAATTCCCCAATCATCTCTTATACGATACTTTAAGCAATAAATTAGTGTCTTATTATCCCTGCGAAAAGGCTTGGGGGTTCAGCACCAAAGAGAAGTCCCGGATTGCCGCCATGATTGAAAAAGAACGCATGGA
>ENA-UEQK01000523-UEQK01000523.1-human-gut-metagenome-genome-assembly--contig:-NODE-523-length-27470-cov-10.631366_pt1 | contig 27470 bp, 20 predicted proteins | sample MGYA00242939_ERZ507942 | MGnify/ENA primary metagenome ERZ507942 (study PRJEB26167, sample SAMN06115485) | human gut metagenome | host: Homo sapiens | place: China:Chongqing | collected 2015-03-30... | reverse complement strand
ACAATACAAGCTATGTTAGAATCTATGGGAATTAAATATTCAGGATGTGATCCTCTAACTAGCGGAATATGTATGGATAAAAATATGAGCAAAAAAGTATTAAAAGCATCAAATATACCTACTGCTCCATGCCACTGCACCTCCCTTGCACTTTTATTGTAGGGAAAACACCCTATATCGTCTACCAAATGGCTTTTACATCACTTATCATGTACGTCAAAATCCTTTTACATCTGCTGTGCTTTTCACTTTTACCTCGAAAAATCCATATTTATCGCTTCCAATTCATTCAGTTCCATCCTGGGCGGGAACCGCATTTCATACTGTTCGATTGCCAAGACTCGCACGGTGTCCCGTCGGTCTTTCATCCGCTTCTTCAACCACGAAAGCTGTTCTTTGGATAATCGCCAGGGAAGGTTGACAAGCCGGGTAAGCGTCATTTCTTCCGCCTGCTTTTCTGGCGGGAGAGCGGCGCAGGTTTTACAGATGTGCGCGGCATGGCCTTTGCCGGAAAACTTTTCGTTTGCCTTATACTCGCCACAGACCTTGCAGTAGTGTCCACGCTTTTTCATACCGTGCCCTCGCAACGAGCGAACAGCTGACGGACCGCAGCCATGACCGTATCCCAGCCAAGGTCGGACGCATAGGAGAACTTTTGCTGATAGGCCGCCCACAGGTCCTGCATGACCGGGCTGTTCTCCACTTCATCAAAGACCTCGGCGGCCTCGGCCAGATGGCGCTCGGTGCCGCGCTTATGAGCTGTTGCCAGCAGCGCGTCATGGAGAATGTGCGGGTCCAGAGTGCTGCCATAGAGTTGTTGCAGGATGGCGATGTCGTAAAAATCTCTCATACGGGTGTTGGTAGTAGTCCGGGTAATGATGGTCTCCAGCTTCTCCGCAAGCACAGTTTCCAGGTTATAGGCCCACACATCAATGGATCGGTCCTCCAGCATGAGCTTAAAGCTGTACCGTACCTCTTTGGGAGTAATCGCATCGCCAGTGGAAATGTCGATTTTCAGCGGCGTGCGCACCCCGTCAAAAAGCGTTGTCATTGTGACCCGGATGCCGGGATATTCTGCTTCATCCATGATCTCCGAGATGCTTTTCACCTGGAAGGTAACACCGTCATCAATGGGAACAGCGATGATCTCGGCCATCATGTTCTCCACGTCCTCCACATTGACGTTGGCTCCCTTAACCGTTGCGTCCAGGTCCATCGTGGAGCGGGCATCCAGACCGACCATCGCGGCCACCAACATCCCGCCTTTGAGAATAAATTTGTCCCGGTAGGCCGAGAGAGAAATGCGCTCCAGGAACCGCTCCATCATGTAGTTTCGCATTAGGATCTGCGCGTCCGCAGCATTTTTCTTTGACAGGTTACGGATCAAATCTTTCAGCTGTCTGGCTGTCTTTATCATAGGAGTACCTCCAAATACTGGCGTAAAATCTTCTCGACCCGGAACAGCTTGGCATAGCGCACCAGCGTCCGCAGGTCCTTATCTTTCCGGCGAGCATACGCTTTCAAAGCGTCCTGGAATGTCTGCATCTCGATATGGCTCCGGCTGCGCAGCACATCGCAGATCGTCCGTTCCATATCATATACCGGCACATCGTGACCGAAGGGGGTCTGCGCGGTTGTCAGGCCGACCTCATGCAGCTCCGCCTTGATGCTAAAGACCTGAACGCCCTCGTCCTTGAGCCGGGTCGGATTGTAGCCCGTCTTGACCGTAATGGAATAGGCCAGCGGCTCCCGGTCGGTCAGGTCGTGGAAAAACAGCGCCGTTTCATGGGAAAAAACTGCCTGCGGACAGCGAAGATGCAGCAGATACATGGCGTCCACCCAGGCGTCTTTGGAAAGATAAATCCCATGCGCCGCCTGTTCCAGCCCACGAGACTGCACGAATTGATAAAAAACAGGTTTTGAGATCCCGGCCGCGAGGACCTGCCCGGTGCGCAGCATCCCATCCTGGCGTTCCATCAGCTGGTCCAGCTGTTGAAATTGGCTCACGTTCTTCACCTTCCTTTCATGCTAATATTATACGCAAAATTAGCACGAAAGTAAAGTCAAAAAATTGCCGGGCACTCACTCCCGGCAATTCTTCGCTTCCTATTCAGCCATACACCGCGTCCTGGATCGCATACCGCAGGTCCTGTACCTTGCCCACCAGCCAGACGGCGGCCATCGGCAGGCCCAGCGGGCTGACCAGGAAGGCGATCACCAGCAGGATTACGCCGTTTTGCGGCGAGTAGGTCACAAGCACCGCGATCCCCAGCAGCGCCACCACCGTGGAGACCAGGCCGAAGATGAAGCTGGACACATACAGCAGCCAGAAGCACAGCCAGGTGAACAGCGTCAGCGCCAGCACCACCGGCACGGCAAGGATTTTCAGCCCCAATTTCAAAATAAACAGCACCGCTCTCATTTCAGCGCCTCCTTCCGCCAGTCCAGGTAGGGCTGGCACAGTTCTTTCACGGCTTTTTCATCGGCTTCTGTAACTTCCCGGCGGCCTTTCGTCCGGCGGAGCAATTCAAAGTCCTGGTAATCCGTGAGCAACAGGTCAAACAGTTCCTCCGGGATTCGGCAGAGGATACCGTCCACACAGTAGCGGGAATCCTTGTTCCAAGTCAATCGGACATAGCCGCGTTTACAAGGGAGAACTTCTTCCTCCGGGTCGTGCAGCAGGTACTCATGAAAAATCTCCAAGACGTTTTCAAACGTCAACATCAGCCATCACCTCGTTTCTGACTCCATTATCAATCACACCCCACCAAAACGCAACGATACGGGCAAAGAAAAAAAATAGGGAGGCCCGGCGATGCAGTCTGCACGCGCCGGACCTCCCTCACAGCCGGGGCGTATGCCCCTGTCACGACAGCTTTGCCAGCTGGGTCAATACCTGATGCACCCCATCCCACAAAGCCTCCTGCCTCCGGGATATATCCTCCAGGTCGGCGTCGTAAATGCGCCCGGTTTCATGCGCACGGCGGGCCAGCTGGTTTAAGTTGTTGCTGGAATAGCGCATCAGGGACACCAACTCCTTCAGCTCCGGCAGTTCCAGGCGCACCACATAACCGTCCAAGGCCATCTTGCGCAGGTAGGCTTCCCGGTTCGTTGTTCCCAGCTGGGCCATCTTCTGTTCGATCAACGCCAGTTCTTCCGGCGAGACCCGGAAGTTCAGCTGCACCTCCCGCTTGCGCTTGGGGGCGCTCATCGCTCCGGCTCCTTTTTCTTATAGATGGGGGATTTTTTCTCCGGCTTTTCAGCGGGGCGCGGCTCCTGTTTCAGCTGGCGGCGGACCGAGGGGCGGCGCTGGCGCAGCTCTTTGGAACGGTCCTCGCTGGCCAAGATGGTGACATAGGTGCCGGGCAGTTCCTTCATGCCGGTGATCGCCAGACTGCGGAACGGCAGCAGCGTCATCAGCTGGTCATGGGCCTGGGTGCCTGCGCGGGCCAGAAAGTCTGGCGAAACGCGGGCCATGTAGTGGGTGCCGTGGGGGCTGTTGGGTGTACCCGGCGCACGAAGCTCCTGCAAAAGCCGGGCGGCCTCGGCACGGATTTCCTCCGGCGTCAGCGGCTGGAGCCGCAGATAATCCTGCCGCGCCTGGCTCAAGAACAGATCGACCAGGCCGGAGTGGCTGTCCACCACAAAGTCCAGGTTGCGTTCGCCGCCAAAGCCGTCCGGGTTGGGCGGGATGTCCACCGTCCTGGCCCACGCCTTGTTGGCCGGGCTGAAACGCTCATCCCACTCTTTCTGCTGCACGGTATTTGCCAGCACATAGAGGATGCGGGTGTAGCCGAACTGCTCGATCACCTGGGGCACCGCGTCCTTGTCCAGCCGGTTGTCCCGGTAATGTTCCGAAATGGCCGCCTCGATGGCCTCCTTGCAGGCGATGTTGGCGCGGCGGGACGCCCGGTACAAATCCAGGTCGCCCTGTTCGCGGGCATAGGCGGCGTCGTGGCGGTAGAGCGGCAGTTCCCGCTGGGCGTCCAGCGCCGCCTCGGCCCGCTGCTCGATGCTGTCCCGCACCACATCCATGTAGGAAGTCTCCCGGTCAGAAAACTCCTTGTAGACATCGGCCAGCGGGGACGACGACGCCAGCAGCGCGGCGGCCCGGCTTTGGGGCAGATCCAGCTCCTCCATCGCCATCAGGATGTCCTCCCGGACCGTGTACTCATAGGTATGCTTTAGAATTTCCTCCGGGGGCTGGCTTTTCAGCCAGTCCCGGAACTTGTCCTGTTCGGCGGCCATCTTCTCATAGAGGGCCGTGTTTTTGTCGGTATTCATGTTATCGCACCTCCTGTTCGTGGTGTTTGGGTTTCTTTTCGGGGCAGCGCGGCGGCACCGGGCGTTTCAGACCCTCCAGCACCGAGGGGCGGCTGCTCTTGGCAAGCACCGCCTCCGGCGCAGGGCGGCCCCGGCCGTCCATGTTCAGCAGTACGTCCAGTTCGGCCAGCCGGGCAGATTTGTCCCGCAGTTCCTGCTCCTGGGGGAAGGGCTTGCCCACCTCCGCCTTGGCGGCGGCCTGTTGCTGGTAGAGATTGTCCAGCTGGTTCTTCACCGCCTCCAGCCGCTGGGGCATCTGACTGAGCGCATTGTCGATACGGGTGAGGTTGCCACGGGGGTCTGTGCCCAGCGTCGCCCGGTGGGTCATCTGGCCTTTCAGCAGGAGCATATACTCCTGCCGGAAAGCGTCAAACGACACCGACATAGCGAAGCCCCGGTAACTGCCCACCGGCACCGGGTCGGTCCCTTTGACCTCCTTGCAGGCGTCCAGCAGCGCCGCCCCGGCGTTCTCCTTGTCGGTGAGGGTGTCGCCACGGACTTCCATCCCGGCAAAGCCGTCCTCCGGGTGCGGGTGTTCCGCCAGCGTTTTCATATCCGCTTCCAGCCCGGCGATAAATCCCTTGTTTTTCTCGATCTCCTCCGGGAAGGTTTTGAGCAGCTGGTCCTCCAGGCGGTACTGCTTGCTCTGGTGGTCGGCCTTCATCAGCTTTAACCGCGCCACGTCCACATCCAGGTCCATACGCTCCTTGATGCGCGGGTCTCCGGCGCACAGCGCCTTGATCTCGGCAAAGGACAGCGCGGTTTCGTCCACATCGTCGCAGCTTCGCACCGGCGATTTGGAGGTCATGATCTGGCTGATGAATTTCTGTTTGTTTTCCACCGTCTGCCAGAGGTAGGCGTCGAAAGTCCCCTCGGTGACGTAGCGATACACATGGACGGTCTCGTTCTGGTTGCCCTGGCGCTCGATGCGCCCCTTTCGCTGGGCCAGGTCGCCGGGCCGCCACGGACAGTCCAGATCATGCAGTGCCACCAGGCGGTCCTGGACGTTGGTGCCCGCGCCCATTTTAGCCGTGCTGCCCAGCAGGACGCGCACCTGGCCGGTGCGGACCTTGGAGAACAGCTCTTTTTTGCGCACCTCGGTGTTGGCCTCATGGATAAAGGCGATCTGCTCGGCGGGTACGCCCTGGGCGATGAGTTTTTGCCGGATGTCCTCATAGACCGTAAAGGCCGGTTCCGGCTCATCCAGCGGCACCGCGTCCTCCAAAGCGTAGAGGGTCGGGTTGTCCAGCGCCTTCGCTACCTTTTTGGCAGGCCGGGCCTGGGGCGTGGAGATGTCGCAGAACACCAGCTGGGTCAGCTTGTCGGCCTCGCCGTCCCGCCAAATCTGCATGATATTGTCCACGCATTGATTGACCTTGGTGCCCGGCTCATCCGGCAGCAGCTGGTTGATGATCCGTTGGTCCAGCCCCAGCTTGCGCCCGTCGCTGGTGATCTTGAGCATATTGTCCTGGGACGGGTCCACCGTGCCGCTGTGTACCAGGGAAGCGCGTTCCGAGAGCGCCTTCACCATTTCCTGCTGCTGTTCGGTGGGCTGGGCCACGATGTTGTGATATTCTACCTCCGGGGTGGGAAGATGGAGCTGGTCGGCGGTCTTGATGTCTGCCACCTCTTTGAACAGGTTCATCAGCTCCGGCAGGTTGAAGAACTTGGAGAAGCGGGTCCGCGCCCGGTAGCCGGTCCCTTCCGGGGCAAGCTCCAAAGCGGTCACTGTCTCCCCGAAGCGGCTGGCCCAGCAGTCAAAGTGCGCCATGCCCAGCTCTTGCAGCCGGTCATACTGGAGATACCGCTGCATGGTGTAAAGCTCGGTCATAGAGTTGGAAACCGGCGTGCCGGTGGCAAAGATGACGCCCCGGCTGCCGGTGATCTCGTCCATGTAGCGGCACTTGGCGAACATATCTGAAGATTTCTGCGCATCCGTGGTGGAGAGGCCCGCCACGTTGCGCATTTTTGTGTAGAGAAAGAGGTTCTTGTAATTGTGCGCCTCGTCCACGAACAGCCGGTCTACGCCCAGCTGTTCAAACGTCACCACATCGTCCTTGCGGCCCTCGGCTTGCAGCTTTTCCAGCCGCGCTTCCAGAGACTTTTTCGTGCGTTCCAGCTGCTTGACGGTGAACCGTTCCCCGCCGCTGGCCTCCACCTCGGCGATGCCCTCGGTGATTTCCCAAATCTGCTCATGCAGCAGCCGCTCCTGGCGTTCCTTGCTGATGGGGATCTTCTCGAACTGGGAGTGACCCATGATGATGGCGTCGTAGTCGCCGGTGGCGATGCGGGCGCAGAACTTCTTGCGGTTGTGCTTCTCGAAGTCCTTTTTGGTCGTTACCAGGATGTTCGCGGACGGGTACAGACGCAGGAACTCCGAAGCCCACTGTTCGGTCAGGTGATTTGGCACCACAAAGAGGGATTTCTGGCACAGGCCCAGGCGCTTGGCCTCCATCGCGGCCCCCACCATTTCAAAGGTCTTGCCCGCGCCCACCTCATGGGCCAGCAGCGTGTTGCCGCCGTACAGTACATGGGCGATGGCGTTTTTCTGATGTTCCCGCAGGGTGATGGCCGGGTTCATGCCGCCAAAAACAATGTGGCTGCCATCATATTCGCGGGGGCGGGTGGCGTTCATTTCCTCGTTGTACTGGCGCACCAGCGCCTGCCGCCGCTCCGGGTCGCGCCAAATCCAGTCGCGGAAAGCATCCCGGATGGCCTGCTGCTTTTGCGCGGCCAGGGTGGTTTCCTTGGCGTTCAGCACCCGGCGCTCCTTGCCGTCCGCGTCCTCCACGGTGTCGTAGATTCGCACGTCCCGCAGATTGAGGGAATCTTCGAGGATTTTATAGGCATTGGCGCGGCCGGTCCCGTAGGTCGAATAGGCGGCCACGTTGTTTTGCCCCACAACATTTTTGCCGGAGATCTGCCACTCCGCCGTAAAGGGGGTGTAGTGGACTTCAATGCTGCGCTGGAGGTAAAAAGGCGTGTCGAAGGTCTCGTACATGAATTGCTGGATATACTCCTTGTCGATCCACGTTGCGCCCAGCCGCACCTCGATCTCGGAAGCGTCCAGGTCTTTGGGCTGGGCGGCAGTCAGGGCCTCCACGTTGACCGCAAAGGCCGGGTCCTGCTCCGCCGCCCGCTGGGCCTGGCGCAGTTTCCGGCGCACGTTGCCGGACAGGTACTCGTCGGCGGTCACATAATGTGGAGTTCCGTCCGGCTCAGTCTGGCCCGGCACACGGAAGATGACACCGCGCAGCTCGTCAGCCAATTCTTCGCCGGTTTTGCCGGTGAGCTGTTCCATGTAGGCCATATCCACGCAGGCTTTTTCAGAAATGGAGACTGCCAGGGCCTCGGAGGCGGTGTCTACGGTGGTGACAGCCTCATGGGGCTTAATCGTGCGCTTGGTGAACATATCTGCCTTGCGCTCCAACCGGCCATCCTCGTCCAGCACCTCCAGCGCACAGAGCAGGTAATAACTGCTGTCATCGGCAAAAGCCAGCCGGTTCGCCCGGTCATTGATAAGTCCGTACTTGGCGGAAAAATCGTCATAGCGGCGGTTCAACTCGGCCATCTGCGCCCGAATGTCGGCATCCGGCGCGGCGGCGTCCATCTCCAGGTCGATGAGCCGCTGCACACAATCCCGCAGCCCCACCAGCCCTTTGACGCGGGCCTCGGCGGTGGCGTTCAGGTCAGGGCGCACCATGCGGCTGTTTTCCCGGAAGTACACCGCGCCGTCCACCACCGTGTAGGAGTAGTTCTTCACGTTAGGGTCAGCCGGGAGGGATTCGTCGATGTCCTCGCCCTCGCCCAACTCCGGCAGCGCGGCCTCCTGGTAGGTGCCGCGAATGTACTTCACGGCATCGTGCAGCTGATCGGCCAGCTCCAGCCCCTCGATGGGGGCCACGGTGTAATCCTGTTTGCCGTATTGGGTGCTTTCGGCGGTAGGGCGGCCCAGCACCATCTCCGGGTGATCCAGAAAATACTGGTTGACCGTGAAGCCTTCCTCGGTCCGGCCAGTCTGCGTCCAGTCCGGGGCGATGTCCAGCGGACGGTCCCGCTTTTGCAGAAACAGGATGTCGGACACTACATCGGTCCCGGCGTTGGCGCGGAAAGAGTTGTTGGGCAGACGGATCGCCCCCAGCAGCTCGGCCCGCTGGGCCAGATACCGGCGCACGGTAGAATCCTTGCCGTCCATTGCATAGCGGCTGGTGACGAAAGCTACCACGCCGCCCGGCCGCACCTGGTCCAGCGCCTTGGCGAAGAAGTAGTTGTGGATGTTGAAGCCCAGCTTGTTGTAGGCTTTGTCGTTTACCTGATACTGTCCGAAAGGGACGTTGCCGATGGCAAGGTCATAGAAGTCCCGCCGGTCAGTGGTCTCGAAGCCCGCCACGGTGATGTCGGCCTTGGGGTAGAGCTGCTTGGCGATGCGCCCGGAAATGCTGTCCAGCTCCACGCCGTACAGACGGCTCCCGGCCATGCTCTCCGGCAGTAACCCGAAGAAATTGCCCACGCCCATCGACGGCTCCAAAATGTTGCCGGTGCGGAAGCCCATCCGCTCCACGGCTTCATAAACGGCGCGGATGACGGTGGGGCTGGTGTAGTGGGCGTTGAGGGTGGAGGCCCTGGCCGCAGCGTATTCCTCCGGGGTCAGCAGTTCTTTCAGCTCCACATACTCGGCGGCCCACGCGGGTTTGTCCGGGTCAAAGGCATCCGCCACGCCGCCCCAGCCCACATATTGTGAGAGAATATGCTGTTCTTCTGGGGTGGCATAGCGATTTTCCTGCTCGATCTGCTTCAGCGTGGCAATCGCCTTGATGTTGCGCCAGAACTTTTCCTTTGGCCCGCCTTTCCCCAGGTCATCGTCCAGAATGCGGAAATTCTCAGGCGGACGCTGTTCCGGCGGCGTGGGTTCCGGCTCGTCTATGTGTAGCCGTTCCACCACCACATCATAGGGAAGTCCGTTTTTGTCGCCGGGATAGACCGTTACCGGCTCGGAGGTGATTTCCGGCGCAGGGGTTTCTCTGGTGTCCGGCGTGAACAGTCCGGCATTTCGCTCATCCTGGCGCAGCCAGGTTTCAAACTGTTCCCGGCTGATGACATCATAACTCCAGGTGTAAGGCCCGGTATAAATACGGACCGTTGTATCTTCAATGGCATCAATCGTGCCGGCGATGGGGTGGTCGGGCGCAGGGAGCGTTACCTGATCGCCTACCTGGTAAGATGGGATTCCTTCCAGGAAGGGCGTGTTCAACCGGACCGCAAAGGCTTCAGCTTCTTCCCATGTTTCAAAGGTCTGGTATATATCATCCAGATCATAATAGCGCCCCGTCTGCTGGTCGCGAATAATGAAGGGTTCTTCAAACGCATCCGATGTTTCTTCTACCACATACCGCTTAAAGCCTTCCGGGTCTTGGAAGAAGCCGTCCAGTTCATACACATACAGTCCCCGGAGAAGCGGAGCCAGTTCATCCCAGTGGTATGCCAGGGTCGTAAGTTTTCGTTCCTCATGGTCCAGGATCTCCACCTCAACGCTGGTGGTGAAGGTGCGGTAGTCCGCTATGTCGCCGGTCACAAGGTCCATCGTTTCCACGCGCCCGGAATACAGCTCAGATAACCGCTGGGCAATTTTAGTGTTGCCCTCGCCATCCCGCAGCCAGTGAGAAATATACTCCTTGTCGTGCCGGGTAAACAGGCCGGAAGTCAGCACTTCTCGCAGGTCCTGGTCCGCTTTCTCCGGGTCAACGTAAAGGAACTCGGTAACGGGGCCGTTTCGCAGGTCGTTTTGTAGAAGCTGCTCGAACCGCTCCCGGCTCTCAGCCCGGAAGATGGGATAGCTCATGCCGGTAGGCAGCAGCTGCACCGTATCCTCCCGCAGTTCGGTGATCTGGTATTCCTGATTGTCCAGATAGACCGTATCGCCCACATGGTAAGGGGGTGTTGCGGGGTCGTAGGCGATAGGCTCTTCTGTTTCCGGGATAGTCTGCCGGATAGCCTCATATTCCTCGTCAGAAACGGTGATGTCGATCTCATGGGTAGGTTCACCGCTGCCGATGGTGAGGGTGTCGCCCTCGCGGGTGATGGGCTGGCCGGATAAGTCAGGCACAGGCGGCTTTGCCGCTGCCTCGGCCTGTTCCTCGGCCGCGACGGCCTCCACATCCCGCATGACCTGCTGGATGAACGGATCGTTGTCCAGCTTTTCCGGGTCCACCACCTGGCCGTTCACGATGCCGCGCTCGGCCAGGGCCTCCCGAATGGCGATGGGGTCGATGTTGTCAAATCGGTCCTGCTCCGCTTCGGTATAGAACCGATCTTCCTTGATGAGCTGGGCGATCCGGCGCTGCACCTTGGGCCAGGGCACGTCGCCCACCGCGCCGTCCACCGTCACAGGTAAGGCCGGGAGGTCATCGCCGTACTCCTGCCGCAGCCAGGCGGCGGTATCCTTTTCACGGGCGTGGTCCTTCATGTAGCGGACAACCGCGTTCTTACTTTCAATATTGCCGTTCCATTCCTGGATGGCGGCGTCGATTTCCGCCTGGGTCAGCGCCCGGCGCACAGGTTCCGCCTGCGCAGCGGGTTTTGGCATAGAAAAAGCAGAGGGCGTTTTCACACTCTCTGCTTCGTCTATTCTTTGGATTTGTTCCGCTTCGGAGAGGAACAGGTTTAAGGTCAGCTGTTGATAAGTTTCGCCAGCAGAATCTCCTCCGCCTGGGCCTTGCAGGTGTTCATCAGGCCCACCCAGGCCATCGGGTCGCGAGCTTTCAGCGCCTCCGTCGCGCCCGCCGACTCTGCCAGCCGGGGCATCATCTGCTCCAGACGGCTGTTCGCGGTCTCGTCGATCTCCAGAAGGTGCGAGTACAGCTTCTCGGTCATCAGCAGCTGGTTGTAGAGGATGGGCCGGTGTTCCTTCAGATACGCTTTCCTCATCCTGCCGTACTTGCCCAGGGGCTTCTCCGGCTGTTCGGACAGCTTCAGGTCGGGGATCAGGTAATCGCCGTTCCTCGTGTAAGTCAGGTTGTTCTCCATGTGTGGCACTCCTTTCCGCGCTCTTGGCACGCTCATAGTTCTGGATGGTGACGCCGATCTGCCGCAGCACCTGCTGGTTTATCTGGCTGACCGCCGTGCCCAGCGCCCCCACGGTGGCAGGGGTGTTGAAGTCGAAGATCGCCATGAAATCCTCATGGCTGAAATACTGCTCCGGCTCCAGCCCACAGCGGGACATCAGGGCGTAGGTGATGCTGACCGTGGCGGCGGACTTGAACTGGACTTCGATGTTGTACTCATCGTACTCCTCCAAAAAGGAACCGTCAACGATATAGAGAATGTCCTGCCGGTGATCCGTCCAGTATTCTTCCGCCAGACCGGCGGCCACATCGGCCAGCTGCTGGGGCAGTTCTTCGCCGCCCACACCGTAGCTACTCTCCAGCATCGCCATGACCGGCGCGGCGTGTTCCTCGTTCATCGTCCACAGCCAGGGGGTGCGGGAGTGTTCACGGGTGCCGGTGTCAGAAATATCAAACACATACCGCAGCCGGGGCCGGTCCCCGGAATCGTCCACCAGCGCGATACCCTTGGACCCGCGCCGCACATACCGGCCCATGCGGTTGTTCCACAGGTCGTACTCGGCGCAGGCAGTGGCGTCCGGGCGCTGGGCGTAGATCATCATCTGCTCATGGAACGGATATTTGTAAAGTCGGGCGGCGGTGGTGAGAAAGCCCGCCCACTCCTGCCAGCTGCCGGTGAGCTGCCGCGCCACCTGGTCGGCCATCTGCGCATATTGTTCTGCTTTGGTTGGCATGGGGTTCTATCCTCCCTTCCTTCGGATATGAAAATGGGGCGGCACGGCGGCCGCCCCGGCTGGTTAAAACAGCGGGTTACTCGTCAAAATCCGGGTACAGTTCCAGCTCGTCAAACTCGGTGTCGGTCATGGCACGCAGCTTGGCGAGGGTGCTGTCCGTCAGGGCCAGCAGCTCGGTCTCGTCCGCCTGCAAGTGGCCGCGCATCTCGGTCAGGGCCTCGATGGCCCCCTGGCGGGTGCCGGGGTTGTAGATGCACAGCAGGTTGGTTTCCTCAAAGGTCAAAGCGTTCATATCAGATCTCCCTTTCCGCGCTCTTTTTGGGCGCTGTCTTTTTATGTTCGGGTTTGGGCTGGCTTTTCAGCTGCTCCACAACGGATTTCTTTTTATCCCGGTCCTCCCGGTGGGCGGCGGCAGCCAGGTCCATCAGGGAAATGGGCTGGCCGCTACGGGCCTGCTGTTCCAGCTGGGCCACCGTCTGCTCCTTGGGGCCGTTGTTGATGATACCGTCGATCATGCCGTAGTCATCCTCCACGGCCATCTCCGCATTTTTCAGCGGGTTGTCCGGCAGGAAGCCGGGAACCTCGGCAAAGCCGAAGCTGTCGCAGTAGTGACAGGATACCTTGCCGTCCCGCTTGATGGCAACGATGTCGCTGACGCTCATGGACGGGTGGCGGTAGTCGGCGGGGTGTTCATTGTTGAAGCGGTATTCAAGATTGTCCAGCACGCTGCCTTTCAGGTCGCCGGGGGTCAGCGGCGCGGTGTAGACCAGATCGTAGTTGTCTCGCTGCACCGTCTGCCCGATGGACTTGATCCATTCCAGCCCCTCATAGCGGATGTCCCGCAGCTCATCGGTGTGCTTCACCTGATAAATGGCAAAGCAGTCGCCCTTATGGTCGAGGAACGCCTGCTCCCGTTCCTGCTGGTGGTCCATACGCTCTTTGACCTGGGCATCGAAAGCCGTGCTTTCCTCCCATTCCTCGCGAGTAACGGCAAAGATACCGTCATGGGCATCCAGGTCAGTGGTATCAAAAGCCATCGCCGGATTCTCACCCTGCTGGATGATGTAAACGGTCAGGTCGCGCTCCATCAGCTCATAGGCGCGTTCTTTGGAAAGGGGCAGAAGGTCCCCGTCCAGATAGCCGCACTTTTCCAAATCGTCCTGGATCAGCGTCGGGTCCGGCATGGGGTATTCGTCCAGATGCTGTTCCGGGGCGTCCGGCAGCTGGGTGGTGGCAGCTTCTGCGGTCTGCTGGTAGGCGGTCTCCTGCAAGGTCTCGATTATGGACAGCGGCGCATACCGAATGGTCTGGCCGCCCATCCCGTGCATCTCGCAGATTTTCAGCGCGGCGGTGGACAGGGGCAGCTCCGGCGCATCCAGCTGGCCGCCGTCCAGCTGCTTCCTGGTGGCGGCGTCGTAGAGCGTGTAGTCCCAGCCGGTGTCGCAGGGCTGAACATGAAGATAGGTGGTATCATCCAGCACCAGCAGGGCCTCGCGGTACTCGGTGCTGGGCGGAGTAGTTTCTACGCCCATCGCTATCGCTTCATCCGCCATTTTCACAAGATTGGGGTCAGGTTCCGGCACCAGTTGCTCCAGGCGATCCAACAGCTCGGCAGCTTTTGTGGCCGCTTCTCCAGGTTCATTTTCATCGGCAAATTCCTGGAGCCAGTCCCGAACACCGCTGGCATCCCCGCCGCGGAACGCAGCGGTCAATTCCCGCAGCGCATCCTCACGATTATCCACCTGATCCCGGTATTCATAGGTATCGTAGTCAAAAGAAAACTGGTCGATGTCGGCTGCCAGCTGCTCGATAGGGTCCCGCTGCGGTTCCGGGGCAGCAGTCAGGTCAATGCCGCGCTCCTTGCAGATAACCTTATAATGCCGGTCAATGTCCGCGATCAGTTCCCCGGCTGCCTTGTTGATAGTTTCCAAACTGGCCCGCAGTTCCGGCAGCTCCTTACCCTGGCTCCAGTTGGCGATGTAGCCGAAGCTGTTCTCGCCGGTCTGGATTCCAAAATACTGGCAGACCGCATAGGAAATGCTCTCGGCCTCCACCTCCTCGGTGTTGCGGTCTTTCTTCTTGGGCGGCTCCTTGTCACCGGCCCTGGCCGCTTCCTCCTGGACCTGGGCGTAGTTATGCAGTTTACTGTGGGCGATCTCATGGACGGCGGCGGAAACGGTCTGCACCTCGCTCATGCCTGTCCGGATGGCGATGCGCTGCTGGTCCGGCGAGAAATACCCGTCCATGTTGGCGGCCATCGGCTCCACGGAGAGCGGCACCGGCGCGGACCGGCGCAGGGCTTCCATGAAAGCCTCATAGTTCTGGACACTCCCGGACAGGGTGGACGCCAGCTCCGGCAGCGGTTTCCCGTCCGTCTGGCTCACATCGAACACCTTCACCGGACGGAACATGGGGATCTCGACTTCCCGTTCCTCCATGATGACCTTACCGTCCTGATCCAACATGGGGGCTTTGGTGTCCGGGTCCAGCTTCTGTTCCTCAATCTTTTTCTTGAACGGCGTGGGCGCGATGATGGTAATACCGTGTTCGCCGCGCTTCACATGACGCTCAAACTGATTTTTCCACTTGTTGTACCCGGCCACCAGGGTGGCGTCCGGCTTCTGCATATAGATGAGCATGGTGTTGTTGACGGAGTAGCGGTGGAACCGGGACATCACAGACAAGTAACGCATATACTTTTCGCTCTCGAACAGCTCTTTGATACCCTGCTCGATGCCCGCCGTGATTTGCTGCAACCGTTCCCGGTTGGTGGGTTTGTCAGCCATGATTTTCACTCTCCCTTCTATGGCCGAAATTTCAGCGGTATGTTCTGCGATCCACTGGTCCTGTTCCTCGGTGCTGCTGTCGAGAAAGGTGTCCAGCAGATAGCCCATGTAATCTTTCTTTTGGATGGCCTCCAAAAAACGTGGGTGCGGGGCCTCGTCCGGCGTCTTGGGGGAATAGTCGGCCTCCCATTTTCGGAGCAAGTGATAGTAGCCCGTCAGGACGCGCCAGCCGTGTTCGCGCTTTTCTTTCCGCACCTGTGCCTCGGATTTTTGCCGAACATAGCTTCGCCGGGGCGGGGCCTTGCTGTCATAGGAAAGGCCAAAATCCTGGGCCAGCTTTTCGGCGGCCTCCTTGGGGGACAGGTCGTAGAACCTAGCGGTGAAGTCGATCACGTCGCCGTCTGCGCCGCAGCCAAAACAGTGGAAACGGGTGTCCACCTTCATGCTGGGGTGGCGGTCATCGTGGAAGGGGCAGCAGGCCATGCCGCCGCGCCCCACCGCGATGCCGTAAAGCTCCGCCGCCTCTCTGGCGGTGACGGACTGTTTTACGACTTCAAAGACGCTCTCGCCCATGCTTACTTGCCGCCCGCTTTCGGGACGGGCGGTTTATACCCGGCAGCCTTGGCCCGTTCGCTGGCGGCCTTGCGGCGCTCGGCACTGTACGGCTCCCGCACCGACACGCAGCGTTTGGGCACCGTAAAGGTCTGGCGGTCCTTTTTCGCGATCTGATCTGGGTACTTCTCGGCCAGCCGCCGCAGCTTTTCCAGCAGGCGCGGGTCGTGGGAATAGACCTCGGCGGTGGCCTCGGCCTGGTTGTAGAGGATAATCGTTTCCTGTTCATACAAACTCAGTTTCATTTGCCGCCGCCTTTCTGCCGGTCAAAGTCCAGCTTGAAGTTGACGTACTGGCCGGTATCCTCCAGCACCACGGTGGCGTCGTAGGTCTTGCCGCTTTTCTCGGAATGCAGCCCCGTCACATGGGCGCGACCATCTTTCAGCAGCGCCGCCACGATGGCCTTGGTGGGCTGCTTGCGCTTGGCGGCCCACCACTTGCTGTTTTTCCAGATTGCAAATTTGCAAGATTTGTCCTGGCAGAAGAAGCCTTTTTGCATTTCTGCAATCTCGCCGCCGCAGCGGGGGCATCTGCCCACCACCTCGCGGGGCGGGGCAAACAGGTACTCGCTGCCCTTGATGACCTGATAAGTCCCCACCAGCTCCTTCAGCATGGCGGTGATCTCGGCCATGAAATCCTCCGGGGTCAGCTCGCCGCGCTCGATCTCGCCCAGCCGGTACTCCCACTCGGCGGTCAGCAGCGGGGATTGCAGCTGCTCCGGCAGGACGGTAATCAGGGAAATGGCGTCGTGGGACGGCAAAAGCTGCACGGTTTTCTTGCTCTTTTTGCGTTCCAGAAAGCCGGAGGAGACCAATTTCTCTAAAATCCCGGCGCGGGTGGCGGGGGTGCCCAGCCCTTTACGCTCGGCGTCCTCCGGCATATCGTCCTTCCCGGCAGTTTCCATCGCGGAGAGCAAGGTGTCCTCGGTGAAATGCTTGGGCGGGGTAGTCTTGCCCTCCTTGACGGCGGCACCGGCGACCGGCAGCTCCTGGCCCTCGGACAGTTCAGGCAACGCCTTATCTTCGGAATTGCCGTCCTGTTCCGGCGCACTTTTCATGCTGGCCCGGTAGGCGGCATCCAGCGCCCGCCAGCCGGGTTGCTTCACCGTGCGGCCCTTGGCGGTAAACTCCGCACCGGCGCACTCCACAACAACGGCAGTTTCCGCAAAGGTATAGGGCTGGGCCACAGCGCACAGCAGCCGCAGGGCCACCAGCTCCAGAATGGTCCGTTCGCCCACCGGCAGAGCGGACAGGTCAGCCTCCCGGATGTTGCGGGTAGGGATCACCGCATGGTGGTCGGTCACTTTCTTGTCGTTGATGACCGCCGCCGCATCGCAGGAAATGGCGATGCCTTTGCGGAACAGCATGGCGTTGGCGACCAGATTCACCAACACCGGCAGGCCCTCGGCCATGTCGGAGGTCAGGTAGCGGCTGTCCGTCCGGGGATAGGTGCATAGCTTCTTTTCATAGAGGTTTTGTAGATAGTCCAATGTCTGCTGGGCGGTGAACCCCAGCAGGCGGTTGGCGTCCCGCTGGAGGGTGGTGAGGTCATAGAGGGCGGGCGGCTTCTCAGATTTGTCCCTGCGCTCCACCTGTTTGACCGTCACCGTGCCGCCCTGGCAGGCGTTTTTCAGCTGTTCGGCATCGGCTTTCTTGTCCATGCGGGCGCTGGCAGCGGTAAAACCGAGCAAGTCCAGAGCCACGGTATAGAACGGCACCGGCTTGAAGGCGTCGATCTCGGCCTCCCGCTGGACGATGAGGGCCAGCGTTGGGGACATGACGCGCCCAATGTTGAGGGTGCGGTGGTACAGCACTGAAAACAGCCGGGTGGCATTGATGCCCACCAGCCAGTCCGCCTTGGCCCGGCAGAGGGCCGCCTGGTGCAGCCCGTCATAGTCCGTGCCGGGGCGCAGCTGTGCAAAGCCCTCCCGGATGGCGGAATCCTCCATGCTGGAAATCCACAGCCGTTTCATGGGCTTGGTACAGCCCGCCAGGCAGTAGACGGTGCGGAAAATCAGCTCGCCCTCCCGCCCGGCGTCGCAGGCGTTGACTACCTCGGTCACGTCCTCCCGCCGCAGCAGGGTGCGCAGCACGTCGAACTGGTCCCGCTTATCCTTGGCGATGGTAAAACGCCAGGTTTCCGGCAAAATGGGCAGGTCATCATAGCGCCACTTGGCATAGTCGGGATTATAGGTGGCGGCATCCGCCAGCCCGGCCAGGTGCCCCAGGCACCAGGACACCAGCCAGCCGTTGCCCTCCAGGTAGCCGTCTTTGCGAGTAGTGGCCCCCAGCACAGCGGCCAGGGATTTTGCCACCGAGGGCTTCTCAGCGATCACAAGGCGCATCTTCCTCAACCTCCATTTCTGCATTGGATTTTTTCAGCTTTCTGGAAACGCTGTTGCCATCGTCCAGAAGGCAGTCATAACCGACGTTGTAATCATAACGGTACAGCTTTCCCAGCAGGTCGTTGATGATGACCCGGCAGGCCAGCAGCACTCGCTCCTTGTCCACCTGCATGAGCTGGTAGCGGCGGTAATCGCTGAAATATTCCTCGCGCTGGCGGGTCCGGGCGGCGGTTTCCTCTATCAGAATGTCGATCACGTCCTTTTCGCCGTCCTCTTTCGCGCCCTCGGCATAGTTCAGCATCTCCATCACCATCGGGAAGCTCTGCTCATCCATCGGGGCTTCCTCTTTGAGATAGCCGATCAGAGCGCAGAACAGGAACCTGGCCGCTGTCTGCTCCGGCTCGGTCAGGGCGGAAAGCGTCTCCTGTCCGCTGGGCAGAAGTTTGTTTCGGACAAAATCGTGGACCTCGCCGCGGAATAGGTGGCGGATGGCGTCAATGGATAGAGGCGGTTCAGCGGGTTCGTCCTCCACCTCAAATTCATAAGGGCCTTTCTGGCCCGGTTTTTTGCGCACCTTGGCGAGCGCCGTGCAAACGATGTCGCCGCCAAAGTAGACGCCGAAGCAGATCAGGTCGAACACAATGAGAAATTGGATCAAATCATTCATTTTGCTTTTCTCCTTTCACGCAGCCAGGCAGTCAGCTCTTTGTGGCAAAAGCCCACGCAGGGCTGGCCGGGGCGGTAGTTTCCGCAGCCATAACAGGGGTGGCCGGGAGATAAAGAGGGAGGACGGGAAGCTGCCTTCCCGCCCTCCGGCCTGCGCGTCATCATGGGTTCAAAAGGGCTGTCGGTGAAGCGGGTCAATCCGTCTTGTCCTCGCTTTCCTCGTCGCCGCCCCCGTCGGCATCCTCCGGCTCAGTCTCCCAGGTCTCATCCTCCGGGAGTTCCTCGTCCTCGCCGTAGTCATAATCATCCAGGTTGTCGCTGCCCTTGGTCTTGGGCTTCTGCTTGATGAATTTGAAGTAGACCAGCGCACCGATGCCGCCCAGCGCGGCCAGCACCACCAGCAGCATCGCCGGGTTCAGTCCCGCCGGTTCCTGTTCCGGCTCGGTTTCTGCCTCCGGGTCAGGGGTGGGTTCCGGCTCCTGGCCCGTACACTCCGCCATATTCACGGCGCACACCGGGCAGGCCGTATTCACCGCACCGGCGGCGCATTTTTCCGTGCAGTTGCAGACTGCGGGCGTTTCCTCCGCCGTCTCGCCGTCCTCCATCAGCGCCATCAAGTCAGCCTCGTCCACCTGGTTCAAGAAGTGGACGGCAGTCTCCTTGTCCTCGTTGGCGCGGTCGATGAGGATGTAAAAATAGTTGCCCGCCTTGGTGGTGACGGTGATGAGCTGTTTATTGCCGCCAAAGTCATCCACCAGGGCCGCGTTGCCCTCCGGGGTCAGGGCGGGGCTGTCCTCGGTTTCCTCCACCACCACGTTGCTGTCGTTGGTGGCGTCCGCCGCAGGGGTAGCCGTCGGCGCAGGGTCAGCGCCCTGGGCAAAAGCGGTCACAGAGAAGCCGCCCATCAGCATCAGGCAGGTGCAAAGGGCGGCAAAGGTTCTGAAAATCTTCTTATTCTTCATGGGTCATTTCCTCCAGTTCAGAATCGGCGGGACCCGCCGCCCGGCCGGGCACCATGCCGCCGGACAGCATGGCGGACAGCTGGGCCGGGGTCATGCGCAGGGCGCGCACCATCTGGACGATCTCCAGATTCTCCGCCTCGGTTTTCTGCGCTTCCAGGTCTTTCAGCTTTTCCTGCTGTTCCGCGATCTTCTCGCGGGTCTTGGCGATCTCCTGGTCGATGCGCTCGATTTTGTTTTTAGCCATAGTCAAATCACTCCTATTCTTCATAAAAATTTGTCACCAGTTCATCAGGCCGTAACCCTTGATGCACTCGTAGGTTAGGGAATAACTCTTGATTTTACAGGCGTCGCCGGAATTGCCCTCCACAGTGTAGACCCGGCTGCCGTCGGTGCCGACAACAATGCCCACATGGTCGGCGCTGCCGTCCAAATCCCAATCGAAGAAGATGGCGTCGCCGGGGGCGATGTTGGCGTAATCCCGCCCGCCCCATTGTCCATGCGACTGGAACCAGGGAATGCCCTGGGACTGGCAGGCGGCAAAGCGCGGCTCGGAAAGGCCCATCTGGCCGTAGCACCAGGACACAAAGCAGGCGCACCATTCCACGCGGGAATTAAAGCCGTACCAGCTCCAATAGGGCTGGCCGCCCACGTTGCCTACCTGGCTTTTGGCGATGTCCACCACCGCCTGATTGCCAGGCCGGGTGCCGTTGACAAACTCCACACCGGCCAAACTCTCGGAATCGCTGGTGTCGGCGGACCCGCCGCCGAAGATCAGGGGCTTGTTGCCCAGCGTCTGCCGGTACACCTGGTACATTTCCAGCTGGTCAGGCGTCAGCAGCTCCGAAGCCGCGGAGGAGATGGGCTTGCTGGTGAGGGTCACATTTAAGATGTAATAGTTGTAGGGCACTTCCACATCATACTCGTTGCCCTCGCTGTCCGTCCGGGTCTCGGTACGGTAGCGCACCTCCACTTCCTCGGTCAGCGTCAGCTGGTATTGGGCCGCGAAGATGCGTTCCAGCTCCGCCTGGGCGCTTGCCCGCGTGTAGCCTTGCAGCACAGCGGACAGGTAGGCCGCCAGCTCGTGGGGGTCGTGGCCGATCATGTCCAGGTCATAGCGGTACTCGTCATAGCCGGGGTGGCTGCTCTCGATGTTGTCGATCTCGGCTTGCAGCGCGGCCTCCTTGGCGGCGTAGTCGGCCTCCACCGCCACCAGCTCCGGGTCATCGGAGGGGTAGGTGGTGCCGGAAATCGCCGAACCGATGCTCTGCGCCATCATGGAACAGGAGGACATGGTGTTGAGCAGCAAACAGACGATTAAAAATAGGCCCAGGGCGATGCCAAAGCCCTTTTTGTGGCGCATCACATAGGCCCCGGCCTGCTGGGCCTTCTCTTTGACCGTCTTGGCCGCCTTGCCGGTCTTTTGGGCGGCACCGGCGGCGCTCCCGCCGGACTGTGCGGCCCGTTTGACGGCGGCATACTGCTTCTTGATCTGCTGTTTCTGCTGCCAGCGGGACAGCGGGTTGCTGGCCGCCGCAGGGTTTTCATAGACGGATTTCTGAAACAGCGCCTCGATGTTGGCCTTTTCCAGCTTCCGCTCGGCCTGGGCGGCCTTGCGGTAAGGTTTCAGCTTGTGGCTGCGGTAGCCCTCCCTCGCCAGATGTACGCCGGTCTCTACGGCTTCCTCGGACTTGTGGGCGCTTTCCACGCCCACGTTATCGTCCTCGGTCTTGCGGATCTCCTGGTGGAGCTTACCCGCCACCGCGTTGCCCGGCGCATCCCGCACCGTATGGGACAGCTTGGAGGACGGCCGGGGCTTATCCTCCAGCACCAGCTTGGTCGTGACCTTGCCGGTCTTGGGGTCCACCTCGGCCCGCTTGACCTGCTTTTTCGGGATTTTTGCCTGCGCCTTGTCCGCTTTGGCGGCGGCCTTTTCCGCCTTGCGGATGGGCTTTTCCAGCGCCGGGTCCGCCCGTTCTTCCTCCGTGAAGCGCAGGCGCGGTTCCTTAATCAAACCATTCCCCCAACATGAGGGAGGCCGCCATGCTGGAAAGCTCCGCATAGGCCGCCAGCCCCAGCGGACCCACAAAGCGGCACTCGGTCAGGCAGGCGTAGAGCTGGGCCACTACGTCGGCCAAAATCTGGACCTCGGTGCCCTCCAGCACAGTCTCACCGGCCTGCCCGCGCTGTACCTTGGCGGCGCACAAAATCTCCACCAGCCGCAGCAGGCCGGTCTCGCCGGTCTCGGTCAGTTCAGCGGCCTGGTCCGCCGCCGTGCGGCACTCGGAAACGGCGTCCGCCATCGCCGTCAGGAGCGCGGTGTGCTGGGTTTCCAGCGCCCGGTCCAGAAACATCATGTGGTCGTTATGCAGAATTTCGGGTTTCATCGTCCATCAGCCTCCTTCATTTCCTGGGGTTTGGTCGTCATAATGCGATACAATTCGGTATTCTTGGGGAAGTGGTCCACAAAGGGCAGGATGGTGGAGCCGTAGAACAGCAGCCCCTCGCCCTCGCCGGAGTGGGTCACATAGGACAGCTGGTGCGGGGAAATGCCCAGCTGCCGGGCCAAAATCTGCCGGTCACCGCCCGCCTGGTTGAGCATATACACGAAGTCGGAGTTTTCAAAGATGTTCTCCACCTCGCGGGAAGAAAGCAGGTCCTTGACGTTCTGGGTGATCCCGGTGGGGATGCCGCCCCACTTACGGAACCGCTTCCAAATCTCCACTGTATAGGCGGCGGTCTGTTCCTCTTTCAAGAGCAGATGCATCTCGTCGATGTAGTAGCGGGTGGACTTGCGGGCGGCCCGGTTGATGGTGACGCGGTTCCACACCTGGTCCTGCACCACCAGCATCCCGATCTTTTTCAGCTGCTTGCCCAGCTCCTTGATGTCGTAGCAGACAATGCGGTTGTTGATGTCCACGTTGCTGCGGTGGTTGAACACGTTGAGGGAGCCGGTGACGTAGATTTCCAGCGCCGTGGCGATGTACTGCGCCTCTTTCTCGTCCTGCGCCCGCAACAGGTCGTACAGGTCCTCCAGAATGGGCATATTCTCCGGGCGCGGATCGTTGAGGTAGTCCTGGTAGACCAGCCGCACACAGCGGTCAATGATGGTTTTCTGCACCGGCTGCAACCCGTCCTTGCCGCCCACGATCAGCTCGCACAGCGACAGGATGAAGTCGGATTTCAGCGACAGCGGGCTTTCATCGTCCGAATAGTCCAGGTTCAGGTCCATCGGGTTGATATAGTTGGTGGAGGTGGGCGAGATTTTGATGACCTGCCCGTGCAGGCGCTCCACCAGCGGCGCGTACTCGGCCTCCGGGTCACAGATGATGACATCATCCGAAGTCAGCAGGAAGCAGTTGGCGATTTCGCGCTTGGCCGAAAAGCTCTTGCCGGAACCGGGCGTACCCAGAATCAGGCCATTGGGGTTCTTCAGCAGCTTGCGGTCCACCATGATGAGGTTATTGGACAGGGCGTTGATGCCGTAGTACAGCGCCTCTTTGCCGTTCTGAAAAAGCTCCTGGGTGGTGAATGGTACGAAGATGGCGGTGGAGCTGGTAGTCAGCCCGCGCTGAATTTCCACCTGGTTCAGCCCCAGCGGCAGAGAGGACATCAAGCCTTCCTCCTGCTGGAAGTCCAGCCGGGTCAGCTGGCAGTTGTACTTCTGTGCGATGGAACTGGCCTGGAAGATGTTGTTGCCCAGCTGGCGGGGATTGTCGGCGGTGTTCAGCACCAGGAACGTCACCAGGAACATCCGCTCGTTGCGGCTTTGCAGGTCCTGTAACAGCTTCTTGGCCTCGGCCCCGTAGGTGGCAAGGTCGGAGGGGATGATGTCCATGTCATACCCGGCGCGGACGGCCTTTTTCTGTTCCTCGATCTTGCTGCGGTCCAGGTCGGTGATCTTGCGCTTCACCGTCTTGATGGCCTTCACCTGATCCACCGACTGGATGTGCAGGTTCACGATGAGGGAACTTTCCATGTCGAGAAAATCCGCCAGCATACGGTCATTCAGCTCCGGGGCCAGAATCTGCACGAAGCTGACAGCCCCGTACTTCTTTCCCATGCGGAACTGCTTGCCGGTGCGGAACTCAAAGCCGGACGGGGCGATAAAGTCTTTGGTGGAAAGGCCGCTGGGGGCCAGCCAGTCCCACTCGAACTGGAACGGCGCCTGCTCGTCCATGTGGAAGATGGCGTGGAGCTGGGCCAGCCGGGCTTTGCCGTCCAGGACCTCGGCGGCCACGCCCAGCCGCTTGAAGTTGTTCAGCACATCGGTCTCGATGCGCTCCAGACGGGGCTTGGCGGAGCGGATGCTGTCGGCCTCGATGGAAAAGGTCAGGTACTTGGTCTTGATGAGGCCGTTGTTGCCCCGCGCCAGCTGATTTTGCAGCATCTGCGTGTACTCCACCCGGATGGGGTCAAAGTCATCCCCCTGAGCCGGGATGGTGATGCTGTTGGCGAAGGTCTCCTGGGACGCCGCCAGGTTCAAAAAGGACAGCTGGAAACGAATGGAGCTGTCAAAGTAGTTGAGGAAATCGCACCAGCCCTCGAAGATGGCGGTTTTATCTTCATTTTGGCTGAGCTGGTAGTTGATGTCCTGGAACTGGATGGTTTTCGTGTAGCGTCCATCCGCCACCTTGCAGATGCCGTCCGGCCACATCCGCTCATAGGGGATGCTGTCCTGGGCGGACTGCTCTTTTTTGTCCGTGCGGTTGGCACGGGCAATCGCTGCCTCGATCTGTTTGCGTTCGGCGCGGGTCAGCTTACGCCGGGTTTTAGTCTGCGACTCTGCCATTTCGGCCTGCCGCTTTGTCTTTGCCGCGAACAATGTCATACACCTCCTTGTCGAGATTTGCCTGCCGTTCCAACACGGCATAGAAGTTGTTGGTGCGGTAGGGGCGCTGTCTGGGCCGGATGACGGCCACCTTGAGAATGTTGCCGACGATCTTTTCCAGGGGCTGGCCGTGTTTTTCATACATCGCCAGCAGGAAGAAGGGCAGCATGACGAGCATCATGCACATGGCCGCCACGCTGTTGCCAGCCGGGCCCCGCAGCAAAAAGAAAAGCGGCACGCCGATGAGCGCCCCGCCGCCGAAGCAGACAAGCTGCCTTTTGGTTAAGTTGAATGCGACCTTGGTTTTTACCCTGGTCAGGTCTTTGGGTACGGGTACATACGCCATTTTGCGTTTCCTCCTTCCTGGTCAGTGCGCCTGAAATACGGCTTTGGCGAGACTGCCTGATTTGAACAGCGTGAAACACAGCAGCACGGTGTAGCCCACGCAGGTCCAGATCGCCATGATGATGTCATCCTCGGTGGCGATGTTCTGCACCAGCACGGCGTAGATCGCCACACAGACGATAATCAAAAACGCCTGGAAGCCCAGCGCCAGCAGGCTGCGCAGGTAGTTCTGGCCCATGCCGCCCCATTCCTTGCCCATCATGGTCGCCATCGGGATGGGGGCCACCGACGTGACAAGGTAAATTTCGATCATACGGCCATAAATCACGATGAAAATGCAGATATACAGCGCCCACATGGTAATGCCGATAAAGAGCGACTGGAACCACAGGCCGAACAACGGCCCCAGCTCCATATCCATGAGCCGGGATTCCATATCGGTCATAACAGCGGAGATGTCGATGGAAGCGTCCGAACCGATGATGCCGGACGCCTGGGCCACCACGCTTTGGGCCATATCGAACACGGCCATGACGAGGTTCCAGGTGTTGGTGACGAGCAAAATCGCGGCGGCGGACTTGAACACCCATTTGAAGATCATCCAGGTGTCCACGTCATGCAGGTTGTTGCGGTCGGTAATCATCTGGATCAGCTCCAGCGTCATCACGATGGCCAGGATCACGCCTGCAATCGGCACCATGATGGAGTTGGAGAGGTTCTGAATCATACTGAAAATGCTGCCGTTCCACCCCTGCGGGGTCTGGCCCACCTGCGTGGCGATGTCCGCGACCTGTTGGTTCACGCTGTCGAACATCCCCGATAAGTTTCCCATGATGCCGCCCACCAGCATCTCTTTCAGCCAGTTGGTAAGGGCATCCAATAAGAAATCCATACGGTGTCAAACCTCCTTTCAGCCCCTCCCGCTGAGCGCGGGAGGGGGCGAGGATTTCAGCGGGTAACGGGTTCGATTAGACAGTGAACAGGCCGGACAGCAGGGGCACCAGCACCATGCCCACGATTGCGACGCCCGCGCCCGCCATGAGCTGTTTTATCCCCAATTAGGTGTAAAACTCTGCTCGATGGCGGGCGGCGGCGTGTCAAAAAATATATGAAGTTTTCAGAAGTTCCCCGATGTGGGGCAGGTCATCCCGTGACCTGCTCTACTTCCGGCAGGGGCTTGAGATTGAAATGAATTTCGATAGAAATGTGTCTTGTCTTGTCGCTGTCAATGGTTTCATGGACAACGATTTCTTTGATAAGGCGGTTTAGAGTGGCAGCGTCAAGCTCCGCAATGTCCCGGTATTCCTGTATGGATTCCACCCATTCCCTTGCGTCCACCGCAAGGCGGGCTTCATCGTCCAGCCGCTTCCGGGCTTCTGCGGCCTTTTCCTTTAGCTCGGCCTGTTCCTTCTGCGTCTTTGCCAGCAGGAGAGCGAAATTGTTTTCCGTGATGCGTCCGGCTACCATGTCCTCATAGAGCCGCAGCACCATCTTTTCCAGTGTTTCGATCCGTTCCTCGTCCTTCGCCAAAGCCCGTTCCATTGCTTCCCGCTGCCCTTTCTGCTCGGCCTCGCAGTTGCCGGTCAGCCTGTCGGCTACGGCCTCGCTGTCCATCAGGGCAGCGGCGGCGCACTCCCGGATTTTGTGCAGCACAAGGCTTGTGAGGGTGTCATACTCGATCCTGTGCTGGCTGCAATGGTGCTTTCCAAAGGCATTGTAGGTCTTGCAGGAATAAATCCGCTGCGGGTGCTTGGCATTGGTGTAGCGGACGGTCAGCGACTTCCCGCACTCCCCGCATTTGAGAAGCCCCGCGAACAGGCTCGGCTCGCCGGAAGCCCCCGGACGCTGGCGGGATTTGAGCTTGCTCTGCACGATGGCAAAGTCCCTCTTGTCCACCAGCGGCTCATGCGTCCCCTCCACCACGATCCAGTCCTCCGGCCGCTTACTGCCGATAGTCCCGATCTTGAAGCGGTACTCCGTTTTCTGGGAAGCAATCGCCCCGGTGTAAACGGGATTCATCAGCAGGTCTTTTATCACGGAGAAGTCCCAGATATATTTCCCGTTCTCCGGGTCTTGCTTCTCCCACCGGGTGCAGACGTTGCGTATCCCGCGCTCCCTGTTCCACCATGTGGGGCAGGGGAGCTTCTGTTCCTCCAGCCTGCGCCGGATATAATTCGGGCCGTGCCCCTCCAGCGCGTACCCGAATATCAGCCGGACAATGTGGGCTGTTTCCGGGTCGATCAGCAGGTGGTTCTTGTCCTCCGGGTCTTTCCTGTATCCAAACGGGGCGACGCAGCCGGTAAACTGGCCTTTCTGCGCTTTCAGCAGGTAGGACGAATGGACTTTCTTGGAAATGTCCTTGCTATACATCTCGTTTAGGATATTTTTGAACGGCGCAATGTCGTTGTTCTCCCGCAGGGTGTCTATGCCGTCGTTCATGGCGATATAGCGCACACCGTTCCTTGGGAAAAAGTCCTCAATGAGATGCCCGGTCTGCAAGTAATTTCTGCCCAGCCTCGATAAATCTTTCGTTATCACAAGATTTATCTGCCTGCGCTCGATGGCTTTCAACATCCGTTTCAGGTCGGGGCGCTCCATGTTCAGCCCCGTGTAGCCATCGTCCTGATAGACTGCAACAACCTCCCATCCCTGCTTCTCGCAGTAGTTTTCCAGCATATCCCGCTGGTTTGCAATGCTGGCGCTCTCCCCGTCAAGGTCATCGTCTTTACTTAACCGGCAGTAGATGGCAGCCAAATGGGACGCCGACAAGCAGCGTGTAAAGCCGGGCTGCACCAACAAACTGAAACAG
>ENA-UEQK01000497-UEQK01000497.1-human-gut-metagenome-genome-assembly--contig:-NODE-497-length-28245-cov-11.648111_pt1 | contig 28245 bp, 24 predicted proteins | sample MGYA00242939_ERZ507942 | MGnify/ENA primary metagenome ERZ507942 (study PRJEB26167, sample SAMN06115485) | human gut metagenome | host: Homo sapiens | place: China:Chongqing | collected 2015-03-30... | reverse complement strand
ATGCGAACCGTACGCTCTCCCAGCTGAGCTACGCCCCCAAACAGCTTTCTTATTATAGCAACCTTTTCGGAAATTGTAAAGTGCCATTTTTGCAAAATTCCAATTTGCGGGGAAGAAAACAATACATTCCGGACAAGTGAATAAAAAGCGTGAGGAATAGGGTCTCAAGGACTGAGCCTGAACAGCCACATTCCAACCTGACGAAAAGGGACCCTATTCCTCATAAGCGGAAGTAAACGCCGGCATGGCGATCTCCCGTGAGATGCGCAGAAACCGCGTCAGTCAAAATCAGCCCAATGCCTGAAAGACCGACAAGACGCCGCAGCGGGGAAAAATACCTTACCGGGTCTCCACCGGCTCATAGCCCAGCAGTTCAATGCGGGAGGTCACCATCTCCGGCGTTTCTGCCGGCGGCGTGGCCAGCAGGGTGGTGAGGTACTTCTTGCTGTCGTCGGCAAATACGGTGGCCACCTGCCGTCCCGGCTCCCGGTTCTGAAGAACCGCGCCCAGAAAGTTTGCGCCGGAGGAAATCCCCACGCCCAGACCCAGCACCCGGCCAATTTTGGCAGCCATGGCAATGGCGTCCAGATCGTTGATGTCCGCTACATGGTCAATCAGGGTGGGGTCTACCACGGCGGGGATGAAATCGTCTCCGATGCCCTCAATGCGGTGCGGCCCGGTAACAGTGCCGCCGGTAAGCAGCGCGGCTGCGTCCGGCTCCACGGCGATGGCACGGCACTGTCCTGCCTCTTTCAGCCGCCGGGCGGTTCCCATCAGGGTGCCGCCGGAGCCGACGCCTGCCACAAAGTCCGTGACGCCGGGCAGCTGCCGCAGGATCTCCACGCCGGTGGTAAGATAGTGGGCCTCCGGATTGTCCTGATTTTCAAACTGCCGGGGCTGGAACGCGCCGATCTCCTCCGCCAAGTCTTTCGCCCCCTGCAAGGCGGCGTTGAAGCCGCCCTCCTCGCGGGAGACCAGATGCAGCACGGCCCCGTACATGGCCATCAGCTTTTTCCGCTCCTCACTGGCCCAGCCCGGCATGAAGATATGAACGGGGTGCTTTGTCAGCGCGCCCAGCGCGGCAAAGGCGATGCCGGTGTTGCCGCTGGTCATCTCCACAATGGGCTGCCCCGGCTTCAGCGTGCCATTGGCGGTGGATTTGACGATCACATGGGCTGCCAGCCGGTCCTTGATGCTGCCGGAGAGGTTGTAGGCCTCCAGCTTGGCCCAGACGGACTGCTCCTGCCCGTCCAGCCTGTAGCGGATGCGGATCATGGGGGTGTTTCCAACCAGATGCGTAAAGTTCATAGCACATTCTCCTCAATATGATCGATAAGATTGATGATGAGAGTTGGACGCCGCATAGATAAAAAAGAGCGGTGTGCGTTTTCTTGCACACCGCTTTTGAAAGCTCCTCATGCAAGACACAGGCACACGAAAACGGACGCCTGCGTCTGCTTCTGGCAGTTCAGCCGTCCTGCGTCTTACAACAACAGGTTTTCAACTCATTCTGTTTCATAGCATATTCAGTGTAGCATCTTTCCGAAGGGAAGTCAATCCTTTTCCGCCTGCGGAAACAGCCGTTTGCAGGGGACGTCCTGGGGCACACTTGCAATTTTCTGCCGAATCCATATAATAGGGATAGAATTTTTTCGGAAAGGATTTGTCGTTTTGAAAGAAAAGCGGATTCATAAATTGACCCTGCCCCTGTGGGGCAGTCTGCTGCTGGCCGTGCTGCTGGCAGGCTGTATCACCCTGCTGGCCCTGTGGTGCCAGCCCAACGCATTGCGGACGGTGCTGGTCATTTTCAGAGCCCAGCCTCTGCTGATCGTACTGAACGCGCTGCCGGTGGGGCTTTTGCTGCTGACCTTTGCGTTTTTATTCAAAAACGTCTTTTACAGCGCAGCGCTGGTGAACTTTTTCGTCTGCGTCCTCTCCCTTTTCAACCGGGTCAAGATCGAGGTGCGGGACGAGCCGGTGTTCCCACGGGACTTTGCGCTGGTGCGGGAAGTGGGCAGCGCCATGCAGAGCTATGACATCCGCTACCCGGTGGCGGCCATTGTCCTTGTGGTTCTCACCACGGCGCTTCTGGCGGCGCTGGGGATGTTTGTCACCAGCCGCCCGGTATCGTTTGCCGTGCTGAAGGCAAAGATGAAAAAGGACGCCGTCGCCGTGATCCCCGGCCGTTGCTGGCCGGAGCGGATCATCGGCGCAGTCCTCAGCTTCGGCGTTCTGACGGCCCTGATCTTTACGGTGTATGCCAGCAACGATCTCTATAACTCTTTTCATGTCAGCAACGCCTACTATGTCCCCTCCGTATTCAACGAGCTGGGCTTTCCCTACTGCTTCTGCCACCAGTTCACCACCTACCCTGTGGACAGGCCGGAGGGCTTCTCCAAATCAGAAGCCGCCGGGTGGGAAACCGGGGAGCAGACGGGACTGGGGCAGGACGTCAGCATCATCATGGTGATGAACGAGGCGTTCTCCGACATCACGGATCAGCCCATGTTCGACTGGACGGAGGAGACCGATCCCCTGCCCAACCTCCACGCTTTGCAGAACGATCCCCATGCCGTTTCCGGACATATCGTGGTTCCCGGCTTTGCCGGCGGCACCGCCAACACGGAGTTCGACGTGCTGACGGGGATGCAGACCAACGCCCTCTCCGCCACCACCACCTCCGCCATGCGGGTGGTGAATCGGAATCTGGACAGCCTGTTCCGGGTGTTCGGCGCCGACGGCTACCGCACCTCGTTCTATCACCCTGGCGACGCCTGGTTCTACAACCGGGAAAACGTTTACCGCTGGCTGGGGGCGGAATATGAGGCCTTTGCCAAAGATATGGAAAACCCGGAATACAAGGGCCGCTGGGTCACGGACGACTACATGGCGGGTCAGATCGAGCAGGAATTTGAAACCGCCGTGTCTGAGGGACGCCCCCTCTTCAACTACACCACCACCATCCAGAACCACATGAGCTACACCGCCGACAAGTACGGCGAGGGCCACGCCTTTGCGCCCATTTCCACCACGGCGGACATCTCCGACGAGACCCGCACCATGCTGGAGGTCTATACGGAGGGCGTCCGGGACGCCGACGCTATGCTGGGACGCCTGACCGCCTATTTTGAGGAGCGCGGCGAGCCGGTGGTGCTGGTGTTCTACGGCGACCATCTGCCCTATCTGGGGGATAACCAGAAGGGCTACGCGGAGCTTGGTTCCGAGGTGACGGCTGCCGAAAACGACCGAACGGACATTCTCTGCTCCTATAAGACGCCCTATGTGATCTGGGCCAACAGCGCTGCGGCGGAGACACTGGACTGGGACAGCGCTGTGGCTTCTCTGGAGCTGCCGGAGGACGGGGTCATCTCCGCCGCCTTCCTTGGCAGTACCCTGCTGGATCTCACTGGCCGCACCGGGGAAGATCCGTGGTTCGACTTTCTGGGTTCCCTGCGGCGGACAGCGCCGGTGGTGCAGAAAAAAACCTACATTCTGGCGGACGGCACCGTGCTGCCCCAGCGGATCCTGAACGAGCAGACCGACGAGGCCTCCACAGCGCTGAAGGACGCCGTACACAAGTGGCGCTGCTGGAGCTACTACAAGCTGAAATACCAGACTGTGGAATAAAAGTGCGCGGCGCGGATCCAACATCAAAAAGAAGCCCGGAGGATGCTGCATCCTCCGGGCTTCTTCTTACGTTTTCGCGTGGATCTTCTCCCCGCACTTGGGGCAGGTGATGACGATTTTTCCCTTGCCCACCGGCACACGGCACACGGCGCCGCACTTGCAGGTGAAGTACTTGTGATCCCTGTCCGCCCGGCGGGCCTTGGCTCCGGCGGCGTTGCTTTTGATCTTCCAGAACCAGTTCATGAACTTCTGGTTCTCCTCCCGCCGCTTGGGCAGGTTCTTGGAGAACATTCGGAAGAGAATGAAAACCATCAGCACCCAGAGCAGTGCTTCACAGGCGATGGCAGGCGTCCGCAGCCGCAGGAGATTAAAGAGAATCTCGGCCAGAAGGATCCCGATGTAGCCCCGCAGGAGCGCCTGATTCATCTGATCCATGCCGTTCCGCCCGTACATAAACCGCGCCATGGCGCATCTGAATTTATAAAACATACGTCTGCTGCCTCTTTCCACTGGCATCCGTCAGGATACCAAAACTGTTTACCTTCACATTTTAACGGAAAGGTCAGGGAAAGGCAACGGTTCGGGTGTGAAGTTTACAAAAAAGTAATTTCTTTCCGGGAATTTCCGTGCTAAAATCATATTCAATAAGAAAAAACAAAAAGGAAGTGTTTTGTTCATGGCGAAAAAACAATTCAAGGCGGAATCCAAGCGCCTGCTGGATCTGATGATCAACTCCATCTACACCCACAAGGAGATCTTCCTCCGGGAGATCATTTCCAACGCCAGCGACGCCTGCGACAAGCTGTGCTATCAGGCGCTGACGGACGACAGCGTGAAGATGACCCGGAAAGATTTCAAGATCGAGCTGAGCGCCGACAAGGACGCCCGCACCATCACCGTGGCGGATAACGGCATCGGTATGGATAAGGAGGATCTGGAGAACAATCTGGGGGTCATCGCCTCCTCCGGCTCCTATCGCTTCAAGCAGGAAGTGGGCGACGACGCCAAGGACACCGACGTCATCGGTCAGTTCGGCGTGGGCTTCTATTCTGCCTTCATGGTCTGCGATCAGGTGACGGTTCGCACCCGGAAGTTCGGCAGCGACACCGCTTACCAGTGGCAGTCCTCTGGGGCGGACGGCTACACCGTTACGGAATGTGACAAGGAGAGCGCCGGCACCGAGGTCATTATGCACCTGAAAGACGACACCGAGGACGAGCATTACAGTGAATTTCTGGACGAGTGGAAGCTGAAGGAGCTTGTGACCAAGTACTCCGACTATATCCGCTTCCCCATCCGCATGGCCGTCACCAAGACCCGGAAAAAGGAGGGCAGCCCCGACGACAAGCCGGAGTATGAGTCCTATTCCGAGGTGGAGACCCTGAACTCCATGGTGCCGATCTGGCAGCGGAAGAAGTCCAGCGTGAAGCCGGAGGAGTACAATAAGTTCTATCGGGACAAGTTCCATGAATATCAGGACCCCCAGCGGGTCATTACCGTGTCCGCCGAGGGCGCTGTGACCTATAAGGCGCTGCTGTTCATCCCCGGTGAGACCCCCTTCAACTACTACACCAAGGAATACGAAAAGGGATTGCAGCTTTATTCCAGCGGCGTTCTCATCATGGACAAATGCGCCGACCTGCTGCCGGAGCATTTTCGGTTCGTCCGGGGCGTGGTGGACTCCCCCGATCTGAGTCTGAATATCTCGCGAGAACTGCTGCAGCATGACCGGCAGCTGAAAGTCATTGCCGCCAATCTGGAAAAGAAGATCAAGAGCGAGCTTGGCAAAATGCTCAAGGACGAGCGGGAGAGCTATGAGACCTTCTGGAAGAACTTCGGCCGCCAGATCAAATACGGCGTTACCGCAGACTACGGCGCCCACAAGGAGCTTTTGCAGGATCTGCTGCTGTTCTATTCCTCCACGGAGAAAAAGCTGGTGACGCTGGACGAGTACGTTTCCCGGATGAAGGAGGATCAGAAGGCCATTTACTATGCCGCCGGTGAAACGGTGGACAAGATCGACAAGCTGCCCCAGCTGGAAGCCCTGAAGGATCAGGGCGTGGAGATCCTGTACTTCACGGAGGAGGTGGACGAGTTCGCTGCCCAGATCCTCCACACCTACAAGGATAAGGAGTTCCGCTCCGCCATGGACGGCGCGGCGGAGGAATCCGCTCAGGAAAAGGCCAAGGAAGCCGCCGACGCCCACAAGGACGTGTTCTCCTTCGTGAAGGAGACGCTGGGGGATGCCGTCAGCGAGGTGAAGCCCGCCGTCCGGCTGAAGTCCCATCCCGTGTGCCTGACGGCCGGGGAAGGCCTCAGCTTTGAGATGGAGAAGTACTTCCAGATGATGCAGCCGGAAAGCGGCATCAAGGCCCAGCGGATTCTGGAGCTGAACACGGAGCACCCGGTGTTCGCGGCGCTGGAAGCCGCCGTCACCGCCGACCCGGAAAAGGCGAAGAAGTACGCCAGACTGCTGTACGATCAGGCGCTGCTGATCGCCGGCCTGCCGCTGGATGATCCCTCCGGCTATACGGATCTGGTGTGCGACCTGATGAAATAAAGCCATTGCCTGACAAAAGCGGGGCTGTCGATCAACGCTTTTTCGACACGCTGCGGGGCTGTTTCCTTTGGGAAACAGCCCCGCTTTTTGCTTTGCAGGATCACTCCCGCCGGAGATGCCGGTAAAATGCACTGATGGAAGAACGAAAAACCGCCGCCGTATGGATTCCATACGGCGGCGGTTTGAACCAGCTTCGGGGGAGGGAACTCAGCCCCACAGGCTGGACAGTACGGGGATGATCTGCTTTTTCCGGCTCATGACTTCCGGCAGGAATACCGGGTTCTTTTCGCCGGGGATGTTGAACGCCTGACGGATCGTATCCTCGTCGCCTACATACAGGAGATAGGAGCCTTCCTTCAGCACGTCGGTAATCATCAGCAGCACGGTGTCCAGACCGTAATCATGGCGGATCTCACGCATACAGGCAAGGAGCTCCTCCGTCCGCTCCGTGAGCCGCTGGGCGTCCATGCAGGTGACCTGACTGACCGCCAGATTGTGGCCTGCGATGTGGAATTCCTTATAGTCGGTTCCGATGATCGTCTCGGCGCTCTTATCGTCGCTGACTGAGGCGGAGAATACGGTTTTTCCCAGATCCTCAAGAGAGACGTTGGCAATGCGGGCCATGCGGTTGGCAATGTCAATGTCCCGCTGAGTGCAGGTGGGAGACTTGAACATGACCGTGTCGGAGACGATGGCGGAAGCCATAAGGCCCGCCATTTTCGCCGTGGGCATCAGTCCCTTTTCCTGATACATATCCGCCACGATGGTGGCGGAGCTGCCCACCGGCTCGTTGCGGACGTAGATGGGGTTGGTGGTCTCGATGTCCGCCAGACGGTGGTGATCCACGATCTCCAGAATGTCCGCCTGATCCAGACCGGCCACGGACTGGGCCTTTTCGTTGTGATCCACCAGGATCACCTGCTTCCGGCGGGGGCGCAGCAGGTGGAACCGGGACAGCGTTCCCACCACGTGCTCATGCTCGTCCAGAATGGGATAGGCCCGGAACCGGCTTTCCAGCACAGTGTTCTGCACGTCGTCAATATAGTCGTCCAGATGGAAGCACACCAGATCGTGGCTCTTGCAGATGCGCGCAATGGGCAGGGCGTGGCAGATCAGATGCACGGCCCGGTAGGCGTCATAGGGGGTAGAGATGATGCAGGTATCCGTGTCCATATCCAGCAGATCCTGCTGCACCTCTGCCTGACAGACGATGACGCAGGCGGCGTGCAGCTCAATGGCCCGGCGGATCATATCCGGCTGGTCACCGCAGACAACGATGGATTCCGGGGAGGAGAACAGCAGGTTTTCCCGCCCGGCAGGCAGGGCGATGGTCACTTCGCCGGAAACCTCGTCCCGCACCTGACCGCCTGCGTTCAGCACCCGGCCTTCCAGAACGGACAGCAGATTGTACACCGGCACGTGTTCCACCAGCGCGTTGCGGACGGCCAGCATATCGTAGCTGGCCACGTCCCCGGCGGAGAGCATTCCGTACAGGGTGCCATCCTCATTGGCCACCGGCAGCGCGGAGATGCGATCGGTCTGCATGGTCTGCCATGCCCGGCTGATGGTGGCGGCGGCGGACAGGGTGGGGGGCGTGTCGAAGTCCAGATCCCGCACCTGCGTGCGGACGTTGTTGATCAGCTCCGGCGCTTTGGCACCAAACCGGTCCAGAACAGCCTGCGTCTCATCGCTGATCTCACCCAGACGGGCGGCGCAGTACTGCCGCTGGCCCAGCGCGTTTTTCAGTGCAGCATAGGCCAAGGCGGACACGATGGAGTCGGTATCCGGGTTGCGGTGGCCTGTGATGTAAACTTTATCCATATGATACTTCCTTTTCTGTCGTGGAGGGTGAAAATTCCGAATATAGATGATACGATGGACGCTCTTTTTTGTCAACGGTACTTTTGACAAATAGGGTGCGAAAACAATCGTTTTCGCACCCTACTTTGCATAATCGTCATAAAATAATGAGATTTTTGGGAGCCAGTGTGATGTCCTGACAGCCGCTTTCCGTCAAAATGACGACATCCTCGATCCGCACGCCCAGCTTCCCCGGAAGGTAGATCCCCGGCTCCTCGCTGATGACGGTCCCCACCGGCAGCGGTTGGTGGTTGGAGGGGGTGGCGTTGGGGGTTTCGTGGATCTCCACGCCTACGCTGTGACCGAAGCTGTGGCCGAAATAGGGGCCGTAGCCGGCATCCTCAATGACCTGCCGGGCGGCGGCGTCCAGATCGTGACCGGTGATGCCGCCCTTGGCGGCGCCGATGCCTGCCAGCTGGGCCTGAAGCACCGTTTCGTAAACAGTCCGCATTTCATCGGTCACATGGCCCACCGCCACGGTGCGGGTCATGTCGGAGCAGTAGCCGCCAAACTTGCAGCCGATGTCCATGGTGACGAATTCCCCGTCCTGAATCAGCTTTTCGCTGGGGACGCCGTGGGGCAGGCTGCCGTTGGGGCCGGATACCACAATGGGGTCGAAGGATTTGTCCTCCGCGCCGTAGTGCAGCATGAGGTACAGGATGCGGGCGGCGATCTCCTTTTCACTGACACCGGGACGGATCTCTCTGAGAATATCGTCGAAGGCTTTTTCCGTGATCCGCTGCGCCTGAATCATGCAGTTCAGCTCCTCGCTGTCCTTCACGGCCCGGAGATCCCACAGAAGCTGCGTGGCGGGAACCAGTTCGCAGCGGAGCTTTTCCGAAAACCGGCGGAAGTCCGCCACGGTCATGTACTCATCCTCATAGCCCATGCGGGTGATGTGCTCCCGCTGGATTACCTCGTTGATGAGGGCGGAATAGGGATGCTCCCGGTTGGCCTCCCGGATCTCCGCGTCCTGCACATAGCGCCCGGCGGCCTCGGTATAGCGGCTGTCGGTAAAATAATAATTGTGATGCCGGGTCACTACGGCAATGCCGTCGCTTCCGGCGGAATGGAAGCCGCAGGCGTAGAAGCGGTTGGCCTCACAGGTCAGCAGTACGGCGTCCAGATGATGCGCCTCCAGCCCGGCGGCGATCTGCTTGAAATGGTTCATCTGAGATTCCTCTTTTCCAGAATGATCGGGGCGGGAAAGCGTCCCTCCTGTGGCTGGTAGTGTAGCAGAAATGGCGGGACTTGTCAAAGTGTTTCAACTTCCCGTGAATTTTCTTTCCGTTTTGTCGAAATTTACAGTTGACTTTAGTCATTTAAAGCTGTATTGTAATAGCATCAGCCGGCCGGACACGGCGGAAAGGAGCCTCTTATGCGTTACGGAATGTTTACCTTCTATTACCGTTACGCACGCTCTTTTGCGGGCTTCTTTCGCAATGCAGAAAAGGAACAGACGACCTGTCAGGCATAAGGTACTTGCCTGTTGGATGCAAAGGGGTTCTGTTCCGCGGACAGGCCCCTTTTCTTTTTGACGTCACACATTCTGTTCATCGTTCCGGATACGGACTCAAAGGAGAAGATTATTATGAAGAAGAAAATGCTTGCACTTGCTCTGGCTGCGGCCATGACGCTGTCTCTGGCCGCCTGCGGCGGTTCCAAGACCGATGCGCCCGCCGACACCTCCACCGACGCCCCTGCCGACGCCGACACCTCTGCGGACGCGACCGTATACAAGGTCGGTATCTGCCAGCTGGTTCAGCACGAGGCTCTGGACGCAGCAACGCAGGGCTTCATTGACGCCCTGAACGAAGCGCTGCCCGGTCAGGTGGAAATTGAAAACAACAACGCTTCCGGCGACGCCACCAACTGCGCCACCATTGTCAACGGCTATGTGTCCGAGGGCGTGGATCTGATTATGGCCAACGCCACCGCAGCCCTGACCGCCGCTGCTTCCGCAACTGCCGATATCCCCATTCTGGGCACCTCTATCACCGCTTACGGCGTGGCTCTGGACATTGATGACTTCAACGGCACCGTGGGCGGCAACATCTCCGGCACCTCCGATCTGGCCGATCTGAGCAAGCAGGCCGACATGATTACCGAGTGGTTCCCCGATGCCAAGAAGGTGGGCCTGCTGTTCTGCTCTGCCGAGCCCAACTCCCGCTATCAGATCGAGGAAGTTGCCACCTGCCTTGCCAACAAGGGCATTGAGACCCAGGAGTTCGCCTTCACCGACACCAACGACGTTGCTTCCGTGACCCAGTCTGCCGCTGACTACTCCGACGTGGTGTACATTCCCACCGACAACACCGCCGCTTCCAACACCGAGGCCATTGCCAACATTCTGGTTCCCGCCGGCGTTCCCGCCATCTGCGGCGAAGAGGGCATCTGCTCCGGCTGCGGCGTGGCAACCCTGTCCATCAGCTACTATGATCTGGGCGTGACCACCGGCAAGATGGCTGCCAAGATCCTCACCGGCGAGGCGGACATCTCCACCATGCCCATCGAGTACACCGAGGCGACCCCCAAGTATAACCCCACCATCTGCGAGTCTCTGGGCATCACCCCGCTGGACGGCTACACCGCCATCGAGGGCTGATCCCAACCGTTAATTTCACAGTAAAATCAGGCAGGAGGGGGAGACCCCTCCTCTTGCCGTGAACAAGGAGAATTGCTATGAGCTTTCTATCCTCCCTTTTCAACGCGCTGCCGGGCGCGGTGGCACAGGGCCTGATCTGGGGCCTGATGGCCATCGGCGTCTACATCACGTTCCGAATTCTGGACGTGGCCGACCTGACAGTGGACGGCTCTCTGGCCACCGGCGGCGCCGTGGCAGTCATGCTGATCCGGGCGGGAGTGAATCCGTGGGCCGCCCTGCTGTGCGCCTTTGCGGCCGGTATGCTGGCGGGTCTTGTCACCGGCGTGTTCCACACGAAATGCGGCATCCCTGCCATTCTGGCCGGTATTCTCACCCAGCTGTCCCTGTATTCCATCAACCTGCGGATCATGGGCGGCAAGGCCAATCAGGCAGTAGGCGTGGATAAATACGACCTGCTGGTGTCCCAGCGGTATGTACGGACAGTCAGTCTGGACAATCCCCTGCCGCTGCTGGTGGTGTTCACGGTGGCGCTCATTGCCATTCTGTACTGGTTCTTCGGCACGGAAAAGGGCTGCTCCCTCCGCGCCACCGGCGCCAACCCCAACATGGCGCGGGCGCAGGGCATCAACACCAACGCCAATGTGGTGCTGGGTCTGATGGTCTCCAACGGTCTGGTGGCTCTGGCCGGCGGCCTGCTGGCTCAGTTCCAGGGTTCCTCTGATATCAACATGGGCCGCGGCGCCATTGTCATCGGCCTTGCCGCCGTCATCATCGGCGAGGTGGCCTTCGGCAAGCTGTTCGGCAACTTCGCCCTGAAGCTGCTGGGCGTGGCCATCGGCGCTGTGATCTACTACATCGTTCTGCAAATCGTTTTGCAGCTGGGTCTGAACACCAACGACCTGAAGCTGGTGTCTGCCCTGATCGTGGCTGTGTTCCTTGCCATTCCTTACTGGAAGAGCCACATCCACACCAAGAAGGGAGGCAGCGTCCATGCTTGAGCTGAAAGGTATCTGCAAAACCTTTAACCCCAATACCATCAACGCCAAGGTAGCTCTGAACCACCTGAATCTGACCCTGAACGACGGCGATTTTGTCACCGTCATCGGCGGCAACGGCGCAGGCAAGTCCACCATGCTCAACGCCATTGCCGGCGTGTTTCAGGTGGACGAAGGCACCATCACCATTGACGGACAGGACGTTACCAAGCTGCCGGAGCATAAGCGGGCGGCGTTTCTGGGCCGCGTGTTTCAGGACCCCATGATGGGTACGGCCCCCACCATGCAGATCGAGGAAAATCTGGCGCTGGCGGCCCGCCGTGGCCAGACCCGCGGCCTGAAGTGGGGCATTACCGCCGCGGAACGGGCGGATTACAGGGAACTGCTCCGAAAGCTGGATCTGGGTCTTGAGGATCGTCTCACCGCCAAGGTGGGCCTCCTCTCCGGCGGCCAGCGTCAGGCGCTGACGCTGCTGATGGCGTCCCTGAAGAAGCCCAAGCTGCTGCTGCTGGACGAACACACCGCCGCGCTGGATCCCAAGACCGCCGCCAAGGTGCTGGAGCTGTCCGACCAGATCGTGCAGGAGAACAGCCTGACCACCCTGATGATCACCCACAACATGAAAGACGCCATTGCCCACGGCAACCGGCTCATTATGATGGACGCAGGCCGCGTGGTGGTGGACATCTCCGGCGAGGACAAGAAGAAGCTGACGGTTCCCGATCTGCTGGCCCTGTTCAGCCGCGCCAGCGGTTCCGACGAGGCCAACGACAAGATGCTCCTGTCCTGAGAAACTGTACGCAGACGCCCCGGAAGGTTTTGCCTTCCGGGGCTTTTTTACACCTGTAATGGGGGAAATTGTTGCCAATATGTTAAAAAACTGCGCTTTTTGGATAAGCCGCTTGACGAATACGGCAAAAGGCGCTACAATAAACGGTAACAAATTGTTACTATTTTGATCGCTTGATCATTCCGGGAGGACTATGAGTCAGAATACCGAAAAAAAATATAACCGGGCGGAGCGCACCGGCGTCTCTGAAACGGAGAATGCCGTGCAGCCCCGCCGGAAGCGCAGAGTGCTGGCGGAGCCGGAGGATTTCTGGGGCCGGCTTCGGTTCCGGGCCGGAAAAAAGAGCCGCTGGTTCGGCCGCCGCTGCCGCCGGGTGATCCGGGAGGCCAAGGCCAACCGGTTCCCGGAGTCCAACCGGGGGCCGCTGCAGGCGCTGCTGATGCTCTGGGGGCTGCTGCCTGCCGCGGCGAGCCGTTTGCGGGAGCGCCTGCTGGGCAGACGGAAGGAGCGGATCCACCGTTCCGGCAAATTCGGCACGTGGTTTGAAAAGGAAAAGCGGCTGCACGCCGTGGTGTTTCTGGGGGGCAGCTGCGTGCTGGCAGGCGTCGTCCTGTTCTTCTCCTTTTTCACGGTGGGAACCACCGTCACCTACGACGGCCATGTGCTGGGTACGGTGGCCTCCAAGTCGGAGGCTGAGAGCGTCCGGCATGAATTGGAAGCCATCACCTCCGAAACGCTGGGAGAGACCTATACGCTGGACACCTCCCTGCTGCAATATGATTCCGGCTGGACGCTCCGGCAGGACGTTGAGGATAAGGCCGCCTATGAGGATGAGCTGTCCGATGAGATCGGTCTGGTGACTTCCGCCTACTGCCTGTATGTCAACGGCGAGCGCATCGGCACCACCCCCTATGAGGGCGCTCTGGACGAGCTGTTGGAGCAACTTCAGAAGGCCGCTTCCGATGAGGATACCATTTCCTGCAAATTCGAGGAGGATGTGGAGATCCGGCAGGAATACGTCCCCACAGACGCCATCATGAATCTGGGCTATATTGCGGAACTGCTCTACAGCACCAAAACCGCTGAAGTCACCTATGAGGTGAAAAAAGGCGATACATGGTCCCAGATCGCCGCGCAGAACAACATGACCTCCAGCGAGCTGCTGGCGCTGAACCCCGGCTACAACATCAACAAGCTTCAGATCGGCGAGGTGCTGACCCTGTCCGCCTCCGTCCCCTACCTGACCATGACGGTGGAAAAGCAGGAGCGGTATCTGGACGACGTGGCTTACAACATTGAGTATACCGACGACGCCAGTCTCTATCAGGGCGACTACAAGGTCACCTCCAGGGGAGAATACGGCAAGGCGGACGTGCTGGCCAAGACCACCTATGTCAACGGTGAGGAAACGGAGCGCACCATTTTGTCCTCCGTGACACTGAAGGAGCCGGTGACGGAATACCGGCTCCGGGGTACCAAGGCGCGGCCCACGTGGCTCCCCACCGGCAGCTTCCGCTGGCCCACCAGCGGGCGGATCACGTCCTACTTCGGCGGACGGAAATCCCCCGGCGGCATTGGTTCCACCAACCATAAGGGCATCGATATCGCCGTTCCCAGAGGGACGCCCATCTGCGCCGCCGACGGCGGCACGGTGACTTACGCCGGCTGGATGAGCGGCTATGGCTACCTGGTGGAGATCAACCACGGCAACGGCTACGTTACCCGGTACGGCCACAATTCCAGCCTGACCGTCAGCGTGGGGCAGCACGTCTATAAGGGCCAGCAGATAGCGCGGGCCGGTTCTACCGGAAATTCCACCGGCAATCACTGTCATTTCGAGGTGCGCTACAACGGCGTGGCCAGAAATCCGCTGAACTATCTGCCATAGCAAAAAAATTTCGGAAAAGGAGGGCTTTGCCCTCCTTTTTCTTGTATCCGGCAGTATTTTATGCTATGATAACTTAGTTAAGGTATGTCTGCCCGTTCCCCGAACGGACAGATCCGGAAAAGAGGATCACAGGAGGTTTCATCATGGAAAAGCTGAAAGTCCTCATGCTCAACGGCAGCCCTCACGCCAACGGCAATACCGCTGTGGCTCTGCGGGAAAAGGAAACGATTTTTCACGAAAGCGGTGTGGAAACAGAAACGGTGCTTCTGGGAAACCGGGATATCCGGGGATGCGTGGCCTGTGGCTCCTGTGCAAAGACCGGCAAGTGCGTGTTTGATGACGCTGTGAACGAGCTGGCGCCCAAATTTGAGGCGGCGGACGGTCTGGTGATTGCCAGCCCGGTGTATTATGCCTCGGCCAACGCCACCCTCATCGCCTGTCTGGATCGACTGTTTTACAGCACGCCCTTTGACAAGACCATGAAGGTGGGCGCCAGCGTGGCCTGCGCCCGCCGGGGCGGCTGCTCCGCCACCTTTGACGAGCTGAACAAGTATTTCACCATCTCCGGGATGCCGGTGGCTTCCAGCCAGTACTGGAACAGCGTCCATGGCCGTGAGCCGGGAGAGGCGGAGGCCGACGGCGAGGGCCGCCAGACCATGCGGACGCTGGCACGGAACATGACCTTCCTGATGCGAAGCATCGCCTTGGGGAAGGAACAGTTTGGCCTGCCGGAGAAGGAAGCGCGGATCGCCACGCATTTTATCAGATAATTTTGGAGGAGTTACCATTTGAAGCGGGAAAACGTACTGGTGCCTGAGGACGCTTTGGCGCGTCAGCGGGATTTTGAAGCAAAGATCAAAGAGATGTTCAATGCGCGGGAAGCCCATCCCGTGGCCTGTGTGGATACCTTCGGCTGTCAGCAGAATGTGGCGGACGGCCAGAAGCTTATGGGAATGCTGGCAGACTGCGGCTTTACCTTCACCGAGGACGCCAAAGAGGCGGATCTGGTGATCCTGAATACCTGCGCCGTCCGGGAACACGCGGAGCAGCGGGTGTTCGGCAATCTGGGCATCCTGACCCACACGAAAAAGGAAAACCCGGAGCAGGTCATCTGCCTGTGCGGCTGCATGGCCCAGGAGGAGCGGGTGTCCAAGCGGGTGAAGGAGTCCTACCGCCATGTGGATCTGGTGTTCGGCCCCCATGCCCTGTGGAAATTCCCGGAGCTTTTGTGGCAGGTGTACGAGACCCGGAAGCGTGTCTTTGCCGTGGACAATGAGGACGGCACCATCGCCGAGGGCATCCCCGTGGTGCGGGAAAAGGGCGTAAAAGCGTGGGTCAGCATTATGTACGGCTGCAATAACTTCTGCTCCTACTGCATCGTGCCCTACGTCCGGGGCCGGGAGCGGAGCCGGGACCCCCAGTGCGTTTTGCAGGAGGTCCGGGAGCTGGTGGCCGCCGGGTACAAGGACATCACTCTGCTGGGCCAGAACGTCAACTCCTACGGCAACGATCTGGGGCTGGATTACCACTTCCCCGATCTGCTGGAGGATATTGACAAAATTCCCGGCGAGTACCTGATCCGCTTCATGTCCAGCCATCCCAAGGACGCCACCAACCGCCTTTTCGACGTGATGGCCAGATGCCCGCACGTTGCAAAGCAGCTCCATCTCCCCTTCCAGTCCGGCAACGACCGGGTGCTGAAGGAGATGAACCGCCGTTATACGCGGGCGCAGTATCTGGCGGAAATCAACTATGCGAAAAAGGTCATGCCCGGTCTGGTACTGACCAGCGACGTCATCATCGGCTTCCCCGGCGAGACGGAGGAAGAGGCCATGGACACCGTGTCTCTGGTGGAGGAGGTGGGCTTTGACGCCCTCTTTACCTTCATCTACTCCCCCCGTCCCGGTACGAAAGCGGCCTCCATGCCGGATCCCGCCACCCGTGCGGAAAAGCAAAAGTGGTTCGATAAGCTGCTGGAGGTGCAGAACGCCAACTCCGCCCGGCTCCACGCCGCTTATGTGGGCAAAACCGTCCGGGTGCTGGTGGACGGCGAAAGCGACGACGAAGCTTTCCCCCTCTCCTCCCGCACCGAGGGCAACCGGCTGGTGCGGCTCAAAGGCGGCAGAGAGCTGATCGGGCAGTTTATCGACGTGAAGATCACGGACAGCAACACCTGGGCGCTGTACGGCGAGCCGGTATAAATTATTCCCTTTCAAGCAAGACATCAATGAAATAGCGCGGGCTCGCTCCGCACGGCGCAAAAAGACACGTACAAGATTACGAGACATAGAAAGAGGTATTTTTATGGCGGAACTGACCCCCATGATGAAGCAGTATCTGGAAATCAAGAAGGATAACCCGGATTCCATTTTGTTTTTCCGTCTGGGGGACTTCTATGAAATGTTCGCCGACGACGCAAAGCTTGCCTCCAAAGAGCTGGATCTGACCCTCACCTCCCGCGATCACGGCAAGCACGCCAAGCCGGAGGAGGAGCGGGTACCCATGTGCGGGATTCCCTACCACGCCAGCGAATCCTACATCGCCCGGCTCATCGCCAAGGGCTACAAGGTGGCCATCTGCGAGCAGATGGAGGATCCCGCCACCGCCAAGGGGCTGGTAAAGCGGGACATCATCCGGGTGGTGACTCCCGGCACCGTCATTGACGCCGCGTGCCTTGACGACAAGTCCGGCAACTACCTCTGCGGCATTTATCTGGACAGTCAGGGGGGCGGCGTGGCCTTCTGCGACCTCTCCACCGGCGAGACCCACCTCACCGCCTTTTCCGGCAAGGACGCCCTGACCCATATCATCAACGAGCTGGGGCGGTTCAATCCTGCCGAGGCCATTCTCAGTGACGGCGCTTTCAGCGAAAAGGCGCTGACGGACGTGTTGGCCGACAAATTCCACTGCCGCTGTGAAAACGGCGGCGAACGCCGATTCCGGCTGGCAGAGGCGGAGAAAAACATCCGCACCCAATTTGGCGAGGAAGCCTTTTCCAAGCTGCCTGCCGGAGAGCCTGCCGCAGCCATGGCTCTGGGCGGCCTGCTGAATTACCTTTACGAGACCCAGAAAACCGATCTCTCCCACATCCGGGAGCTGGATTACTACCGGCAGGGCCGGTTCATGGAGCTGGATCTGGCGGCCCGCCGGAATCTGGAGCTGACGGAGACCCTGCGGGGCAAGGAGAAAAAGGGCAGCCTTCTGTGGGTGCTGGACAAGACGAAAACCCCCATGGGCGGCCGGATGCTGCGCAGCTGGCTGGAGCGGCCCCTGCTGTCCGTCACGGATATTGACCGCCGTTCCAGCGCCGTGGCCGCGCTGGTGAACGACACCATCCGCCGGGAGGAGCTGATCGCCGGCATGACCGGCCTTGGCGACATGGAGCGGCTCATCGGCCGCATTGTCTACGGTACTGCCGGCGGCCGGGATCTGACCTCCCTCCGGGCGGCCATGGAAAAGCTGCCCAATCTGAAAGAACAGCTTGCAGCTTTCTCTGACCGCCGCCTCACCGAGCTGACGGCGGAGCTGGACACGCTGGACGACATCAGCCATGACATCGCCGCCGCCATCTGCGACGAGCCGCCGTTTTCCGTCCGGGAGGGCGGCATCATCCGGGACGGCTTCAACGAAGAGGTGGATCGCCTGCGGCACATTCTGAAAAGCGGCAAGGGCGTCATTGCGGAGATGGAGGCCAAGGAAAAGGAAAAAACCGGCATCCGCACCCTGAAAATCGGCTACAACAAGGTGTTCGGCTACTACATTGAAGTTTCCAACGCCTTCAAGGAGCTGGTGCCGGAGACCTATATCCGCAAGCAGACACTGGTCAACGGCGAGCGGTTCATCACCCAGGAGCTGAAGGATCTGGAGCATGAGATCCTGACGGCTTCCGAGCGGGTGGTGGCGCTGGAATATGAGCTGTTTTCCACCCTGCGCCAGCGGATCGCGGACAACGCCGCCCGCGTTCAGAAAACGGCTGCCGCCGTGGCGGAGTGCGACGCCCTCTGCTCCTTTGCCGCCGTGGCGGTACATAATAACTTCTGCCGTCCGGAGGTGGACGAATCCGGGGTCATTGAGATCCGGGAGGGCCGCCACCCTGTGGTGGAAAAAGTGCTGAAGGACAGCCTGTTTGTCCCTAACGACACGTTTATGGGGGAAAAGGAGGAGCGGGTGGCCATCATCACCGGCCCCAACATGGCCGGTAAATCCACCTATATGCGGCAGGTGGCCCTCATCGTTCTCATGGCCCAGATGGGCAGCTTTGTCCCGGCCAAATACGCCCATATCGGCGTGGTGGATCGGATCTTTACCCGCATCGGCGCCAGCGACGACCTTTCCGCCGGGCAGTCCACCTTTATGGTGGAGATGACGGAGGTATCCGATATTCTCCATCAGGCCACCAAAAATTCTCTCCTGATCCTCGACGAGATCGGCCGGGGTACCTCCACCTTTGACGGTATGGCCATTGCCCGCGCCGTTCTGGAATACTGCGCCGACAAAAAGACGCTGGGGGCCAAGACCCTGTTCGCCACCCATTACCATGAGCTGACGGAGATGGAAAACACCCTCCCCGGCACCGTGAATTACAACATCGCCGTCAAGCGCCGGGGGGAGGACATCATCTTCCTGCGGAAGATCGTCCCCGGCGGAGCCGACCGCAGCTACGGCATTGAGGTGGCCAAGCTGGCGGGACTGCCGGAAAAGGTGGTCCAGCGGGCCAAGGTGATCCTCAAGGAGCTGGAAGAGGAAAACGGCGTGCAGTATGTAGCCGCCCGGAAGGAGTCCGATCAGGTGTCGCTGGACGCCATCGGCGAGGGCGAGGTGCTGGACGCCATCCGCCGCTGCCAGCCGGACACCCTGACGCCCATCGAGGCCATGAGCCTGCTGTATGAGCTGAAGCAGAAGCTGAGCCGGTGACGCGCCGGTTTCCGCAGGGGGATTCCTCCCCCGAATGTGCGCCCGCCTTCAGGCCAACCCGCCCTGCGGCAGCAGAGAGATCGTGAGCCTGTCCATCAGGCTGTTTTCCACACGCTGAAACCATACAAAGGAGCCTTGTAATGGCCAAACATAAATCCTCACCCTATATGTCCCCCGGCGAGCAGATCGCCGGAACCGTTTTCTTTGTCATCTATCTGGTGGTGCTGCCCTTTGCCACTTCTCCCCTGTTCCGCCTTGCGGAGCGGCTGCTGGGTACTGCGATTTCCCCGTCTCTGCAAAACGCCATTTACTACTACATCCTCTTTGCCGTGACGCTGGTCATTTTCCACAGCTTCCTTGGCCGCACTACCCGGAACTTTGCGGACAATCTGGGCAATGCCTGCAAAGCCGTCGCGGTAGGACTGATCGCCCTGTACGGCCTCAACGAGCTGATGTACCGCCTGACCCGTCTGCTGGTGAATAACCACACGAATCTGAACGATACCGCCATCTCCGCCCAGATCCACGACGCGCCGAGGGTCACGCTGCTGATCGTCATTTTTCTGGCGCCCTTTGTGGAAGAAGTCCTGTTCCGGGGACTGGTATTTGGAAATCTGAAAAGCAAAAGCCGGGTGGTGGCGTATCTTGTCAGCTGCCTGCTGTTCGCCCTGCTCCATGTGTGGCAGTTTGCCGTGGTGCAGCGGGATATCACCTACTTTCTGCTGATGGTGCAGTATCTGGTGCCGGGGCTGGTGCTGGCCTGGGCCTATGATCACACAGGTACCCTGTGGAGCTCCATTCTGCTCCACGCTGCCGCCAATGCCCTGAGTGTCTGGGCATCCGTATAAGGAGAAAAATATGCCGCATATTCAACAATTATCCTCTCATGTCGCTGACCTCATCGCCGCCGGCGAGGTGGTCGAGCGCCCTGCTTCCGTGGTCAAGGAATTGGTGGAAAACGCCATTGACGCCGGTTCCTCCGCCATTGTGGTGGAGATCCAGCGGGGCGGCATGAGTCTGATCCGGGTGACGGACAACGGCTGCGGTATTGCGCCGGAGGAGCTGCCCACCGCGTTTCTGCGCCATGCTACCAGCAAGCTCCGCACGGCGGAGGATCTTTCCAGAATCGGCACGCTGGGCTTCCGGGGGGAGGCTCTGGCGGCCATTTCCGCCGTCAGCCGGGTGGACGTGCTGACCCGCCGCCCGGAGGACGCCGTGGGCGCGGCCATCCACGGCGAGGGCGGACATATGGAGCCTGTTCGGGAGGAGGGCGCGCCGGAGGGAACCACCATCCGGGTGGCAGACCTCTTCTATAACACCCCCGCCCGGCTGAAATTCATGAAAAAGGACAGCGCCGAGACGGCCGCCGTGGCGGGGCTGATGCAGCATCTGGCCCTGAGCCACCCGGACGTTTCCTTCAAATTCATCAAAGACGGGCAGGAAGCCCTCCATACCCCCGGCGATGGAAAGCTGGAATCTGCCGTCTATGCCGCGCTGGGCCGGGAATTTGCCAGAACGCTGGTGCCGGTGGACGGCCGGGGCGGCGACATCACCGTGCGTGGCTTTGTGACGGCCCCGGTGAACGGCCGCGGTTCCCGCTCCATGCAGGTGTTCTTCGTCAACGGTCGGTTCATCAAGTCCCAGGTGCTGACGGCGGCACTGGAGGAGGGCTATCGGAATCAGCTTCTGAAAGGCCGCTTCCCCGGCTGCGTGCTGGAAGTGACGCTGCCGGTCACGGCGGTGGACGTCAACGTACACCCCGCCAAAACCCAGGTGAAATTTGCGCGGGAGCATGACGTGTTTGAAGCGGTGTTCCACACGGTCATGGACGCGCTGGATGCACGGGGCGGCGCGGTATCGCCGGTAAAACCGGCAAATCAGCCGGTTCAGAATCCCCGGCAGGACTTCTTCCGGTCCATGGACGCCAAAAGCTATCGGGAGCAGGGCGCAAAGCCTGCTGCCACGCCCTCCGCGCCGGTCAGACCTGTTTTTACACCGCAGCCGCCTAAGGCGGACGTACAGCCGGTATTCAACCCTCAGCCGGTAAAACCGGCGGAGCCTGCCCGGCCAGTCTGGAATACGGAATGGCACTCTACGGCAAAGGTGGCGGACAGCGTGCAGCCCATCTGGCCGCCGCGGGACGCCGTGAAAGCGCCGCAGCCCTCGGCGCTGGGCAAGGCGCCTGCCTCTGTGACCGCAAGGCCGGAGACGTCCCCTGCCCCGGAATCTGCGCCTGCCCCCAGGCCCTTTGTGCCTGCCATCCCGGTTCAGCAGACGGCCATGGAGCTGCCGGGACAGGAGACGGTCATGCCTGCGGAAGCGCCGTGGCGCATCGCCGGAGAGGTATTCCACACCTACATCGTCTGTGAGGACGGCAGCGAAAACCTCTGGCTCATCGACAAGCACGCGGCCCATGAGCGGATCAATTTCGACCGCCTGATGGCTGCCAAGGAGCCGCCCATGCGGCAGACCCTGATGCAGCCGGTGGCCGTGGAGCCGGGAAAAGAGGACGCCGCGCTGCTGCTGGAAAATCTGGAGCTGCTGGAGCAGTTCGGCTTCGGCTGTGAGGATTTCGGAGACGGCGCCATTCTGGTGCGGGAGGTTCCCGCAGATCTGGACGCGGCGGACACCGCCGCCACGCTGGAGGAATTTGCCCAGAAGCTCCGCACCGGCCGCAGTCTGGACGAAAAGCGGGAAGCGCTGCTTCATACCATGGCCTGCAAGGCTTCGATCAAGGGCGGCTGGACCAGCGACCCCGCCGAGCTGAAGGTGCTGGTGGAGAAGGTGCAGAGCGGAGAAGTCCGATACTGCCCACATGGCCGGCCGGTGGTGGTAAAGATCCGGAAATACGAGCTGGAAAAGCTGTTCAAGCGGGCGTGACCGCCTGCGCCAACGATCCAAAAGACGCGCAGAGCCGCAGGGCGGTACCCCATTTTCCGAGAAAGAAGGAACCATGATGAAACTGCTGTTTGTAAACTGCTGCATCAGCCAGCGGGGCGGGGGTTCCCGCACGAAGGCGCTGGCCGACGCCTTTCTCGCCGCGTTTCGGGCATCCCATCCCGGCGCGGAAGTGGAGGAGGTCACTCCGGAAGCGCTGCTGGCGCTGAAGCCCTTTGACGCGGAGATGCTGAACCGGCGGGACGCGCTGACGGCAGAAAACGCCTTTGACGCGCCGGTATACGCGCTGGCCCGGCAGTTCCGGGCGGCGGACGCCGTTGTGGTGGCGGCCCCCTTCTGGGATCTCAGCTACCCCGCGGCGCTGCGGACATACATTGAATACATTTCCGCCAACGGCCTGACCTACCACTACGACGCGGCGGGCTGCCACGGAGACTGCGCGGCCGGACATCTGGTATATCTCACCAGCGGCGGCGATGTGGAGCGGGAGGACAGCGTGGGCGTGATCCACTGGCGGCAGCTGGCCGCCATGTTCGGCATCCCGCAGTTTGACTATGTATTTGCCGGGGGGCTGGACGCCCGCCCGGATACGGCGGGAGACACGCTGACAGCGGCCTGCACGCTGGCGGGCGCGTTGGCGAAAACGCTGTAAAACCACGGAAAAGGAGGACGCGGATGGCGCCGAAAATTGTCTGTATCGCAGGGCCTACCGCCTGCGGAAAAACCACGCTGGGCGTGCTGCTGGCCCAGAGGTTCCGCGGTGAAGTGGTGTCTGTGGACTCCATGCAGATCTACCGGGGCATGACGGTGGGGACTGCTGCGCCCACGGCGGAGGAGATGCAGGGCGTCCCGCACCACATGATCGCCGTGGCGGATCCGGCGGAGCAGTGGAGCGCAGCAGAATATGTGTCCAGAGCCACCCCGGTGGTGGACGATATTCTGGCGCGGGGCAAGCTGCCCGTTCTGGTAGGCGGAACCGGGCTATGGATGGACGCCCTGATCCGGGGACACGGCTTTGCCAAAGGTCACGCCGGCGGCGAGATCCGCCGGGAGCTGGAATCCCGGCTTGAGCGGGAGGGCATCGCCCCCCTGCTGGAAGAGCTGCGGCAGGTAGATCCTGAAAGCGCGGAGCGCCTCCACCCTGCCGACACAAAGCGGATCCTCCGGGCACTGGAGGTCTACCGGGAAACCGGCAGCACCATCTCCGCCCACAATGCCGCCACCAGAATGATCCCGCCCCGGTATGACGCGGTATGGATCGGCTTGCAGTTCGCCGACCGGGCCGACATGAAGGCCCTCATCGACCGCCGGGTGGACAAGATGGTGCAGGAGGGGCTGCTGGATGAGGTTCGCGCCCTTCTGGCCATGGGACTGCCCCGGAATGCCACCGCTATGCAGGCCATCGGCTACAAGGAGTTTCTGGGGGTGCTGGACGGCGTTCTGACAGAGCCGGAGGCCATCGAGCTGGTGAAGCTCCGCTCCCGGCAGTACGCCAAGCGCCAGCTGACCTGGCTGCGGCGGAATCCCGATATCCACTGGATCTTCTGGGAAAAAGACCGGGATTTTGCCCGCGCCTTACAGATTTCGACGGAAATTCTCTCCGCTTCTGGCTTAGGATAAGCGCAGGAGCGGATGACCGCTCCATAAATAAAGAAGGAGCGGATACATATGCAGAAAAAAACAAATCTACAGGATCTCTTCCTCCTGCGAATCCGGCAGGATCGCCTTCCCGTCACCCTGTTTTTGATGAACGGCTTCCAGATGCGGGGCATCGTCACCGGGTATGACCCCTTTGTGGTGGTGCTGGACAGCGACGGACGCCAGCAGGTCATCTACAAGCACGCAGTCTCCACCATTGTACCCATCCGGCCGGTGGAACTGTGGGAAACGGAGGAGGGTTCCGCACTGTAATACATACGAGGCTCTATGAAAAACAGTTCTCTCATCAGTAAAATACTTATGGCGGCGGTCACGCTGGGAATCCTGACCTATTTCGGCGTTCAGATCTACCACTATGCCAACGACCCCATGGTGACCACGATGGCCTATACCTATCAGGTGGAAAACACCGTGGAGATCAGCGGCAGCATGGTGCGTCAGGAGCAGGTGCTGGAGGGCGACGGCGGCGGATTGATGCAGCTGCGCCGCAGCGAGGGCGAGCGGGTCAGCAGCGGCGGCGCTGTGGCCACCGTCTATGCCGATCAGGCTTCGCTGGATCGCCAGAACGAGATCGAAACGCTGAATAACCGCATCGACCAGCTGGAATACGCCCAGGAGTCCATGCTGGGGGCGGAGGTGACGCTGAAGCTGGACAGTCAGATCTCCAAAGCGCTGCTGGACTACCGCTCTGCCGCAGCCGCCGGACGGATGGACACGGCGGAGAATCACGGGCAGGAGCTGCGGGCGCTGGTGCTGAAACGGGACTACACCTACTCCGGCACGGAGGATCTCAGCGGACAGCTTCAGGCGCTGCGGGATCAGTTGAAAAGCCTGAGATCCCAGGCGGCCAACTCCGTGAAAACCATCCGCTCGCCCCGTTCCGGCCTGTTTTCCGCCGTGGTGGACGGCTATGAGACCGTGCTGACGCCGGATCTGCTTTCCACCCTGACTCCCAGCGCACTGGACAAGCTGGCTCCCGCCGACATTCCCGCCAATACCGGGAAGCTGATCCTTGGGGAAAACTGGTACTATGTCGGCGTTGTGTCCGCTGCGGAAGCGCAGACCCTGCAAAACAGTAAGAGCGGGAGCCTGCATCTGCGGTTCACCAAAAATGTAGACCGGGATCTGGAGGTCACGCTGGCGTCTGTCAGCGCCGAGGAGAACGGCCGCTGCGTGGTGGTTTTTCAGGGCAATACCTATTTACAGGAGCTGACGCTGCTGCGCCGCCAGAGCGCGGAGATCATTCTGGACGCCATCGAGGGCATCCGGGTGCCGCGGGAGGCCCTCCGGGTCACCACCCAGACGGTGACGGAGAAGGACGAGGACACCGGCGAGGAGACCTCGAAGGAGGTCAGCGTCACCGGCGTGTATTGCGTGTCCGGCGCAAAAGCCGTGTTCAAGCCGGTGGAGGTGCTGTACACCGGGGAGGAATACGCCGTGGTGCGTTCGTCCGGCAGTTCGGAAAAGACCCGGCTGCGGTCCGGCGATACCGTCATTGCCGTTGCCAGAAATCTGTACGACGGGAAAGTCGTTTCATAGAGAAAGAAGGAATTGATATGTCGATCCAGACCAACATTGCTGAGATTCGGAGCCGCATTGCCGCCACCTGCGCCGAAAGCGGCCGGGAGGCCGGAGAGATCACGCTGGTGGGTGCCAGCAAGATGAATGACGCCGCCGCCTGCCGGGAGGCCATTGCCGCCGGCATCGACGTGCTGGGCGAGAACCGGGTGCAGGAGATGACGGAAAAGCTGGCGCAGCACGCCTATGACGGCGCGCCCCTGCACTTTATCGGCCACCTCCAGCGCAACAAGGTCAGGCAGGTGGTGGGCAAGGTAGCGCTGATCCAGTCCGTGGGGTCCCTTCCCCTGCTGGAAGCCATTGAAAAAGAGGCGGAGAAGCAGGGCATCGTGCAGGACATTCTGCTGGAGGTCAATATCGGCGGCGAGGAGGCCAAAAGCGGCTTCGCCCCCGCCGAACTGGAGGACGCCGCCAGGGCGGCGCTTGCCATGGAACACGTCCGGGTACACGGCCTGATGACCATTCCCCCTGCGGATTGCAGCCGGGAGGAAAATATTCACTATTTTCAGGAAGTCCGGGCACTTTATGTTGACATCAATGAGAAATTGTTCCATAATGAGTTAGAATGTCTCTCCATGGGTATGAGCGGCGATTTCGAGGATGCCATTCGGAACGGCGCCACCATGGTTCGCGTGGGCACCGCGATTTTCGGCGCCCGGCATTATCCCACTTGATTGCAGGAGGTTCTGGCATGGGCATTTTTGACGAGCTGAAAAAGCTGACCCATCCCTACGACGACGAGGATGAGGAATACGAGGATTTTGAAGAGCCGCGGGAGCGCTCTTTTGAAGATCGCCGCAATAAGGCGGAGGATCGCCGGAACAAGGTGGTGAATATCCACGCCACCACCCAGCTGAAGGTGGTGCTGGTAAAGCCGGAGCGCTTTGAAAACGCCTCGGAGATCGCTGACCATCTGCGGGAAAAGCGCACGGTGGTGCTGAATCTGGAGGGTACCAACAAGGATGTGGCCCGGCGGCTGGTGGATTTCCTCTCCGGCGTGGCCTACGCCGGTGACGGGAAGATCAAGAAGGTCTCCACCAATACCTATATCATCACGCCCTATTCCGTGGATCTCATGGGCGACCTGATCGACGAGCTGGAGAACAACGGCCTGTACCTGTAAGGGCCGGATAGAGATGTAAATCGGAGGGATAGATCATGTTTACACCGCAGGAAGTTTCCGAAAAGACGTTCCCCAAGGCATCCGGCTTCAACAACGGCTACGGCATGGCCGCCGTGGACGAGTTTCTGGATGCGCTGACGGAGGATTATACCGCCCTGTATAAGGACAACGCCGCCCTGAAGGCCAAGCTGAAGGTGCTGGCGGAAAAGGTGGAGGAGTATCGGGCCACCGAGGACGCCATGCGCTCCACCCTGCTGTCGGCCCAGCGGATGGCAGCCCAGATGGTCTCCGACGCACAGGCCCAGCGGGACAAGATGCTCTCGGACGCTCAGGAGGAGGCCAGTCGGCAGGTGGCCCAGCTGGAGCAGCAGGTGGCGCAGGCCCAGCACAAGCTGACCATGGCCCAGGCCAGCCTGTCCGATTTCCTGCGCCGCAGCGCAGACCTCTGCGCCCAGCAGGTGAGCTTCCTGCGCTCTCTGCCGGAGGCAGAGGTGGAGGAGGGCCAGCCTGTGACCCTGCCCGCCCCGGAGGAGGGCCGTGTCCCCGTGGCAGACGCTGCGGAGGAGCCCGCCGCACCGGTGGAAGAGGCTCCCGCAGAGGAAGCCAAGGCTCCGGTAGAAGAACCCGCCCCGCAGGAGGCCCCGGCGGAGGAGCCCGCCAAGACGGAGTCCCCCTTCTCGGCGGACTTCAATCTGGACGACCTGAAGTTCGGGCGCAACTATAACAGCGAACACTAAATACCGTGGGGCGGCTCCTGTGAGCCGCCCCTGCTTGCTATCTGCTATCCAACCCATCAAAGGAGTGACACTATGACCCGCCCCATCATCGCCCTGTTGTACGATTTTGACAAGACCCTGTGTACCACGGACATGGAGAATTACACCTTCATCCCGGAGCTGGGGTATACCCCGGCCCAGTTCTGGCAGAAGGCCAACGGCTTTGGCCGGGATAACCACATGGATGGTCTGCTGGCCTATATGTACACCATGATCCATGAGTGCCGGGAGCAGAACCGGCGGCTGGACCGGGACTTTCTGGTGCGCTGCGGACGGGACATGGTGCTCTTTCCCGGCGTGCGGGAGTGGTTCCGCCGCATCAACGCCTTCGGCCAGCAGCTGGGGGTGGAGATCGAGCACTACGTCATCTCCTCCGGCCTGCGGGAGATCATCGAGGGCAGCGGCATCGCCCATGAGTTCCGAGAGATTTATGCCTGCGAGTTCTTCTACAACGAGGAGGGGCTGGCCTGCTGGCCCAAGCTGGACGTGAATTTCACCAACAAGACCCAGTTCGTCTACCGTATCAACAAGGGTGTGCTGGATGTGTCCGACGACAAGACCCTCAACGACTCCATGCCCGACGACAGCAAGCGCATCCCCTTCACCAACATGATCTATGTGGGGGACGGCCTTTCGGACGTGCCGTGCATGAAGAGGACGCGGGCCTACGGCGGGCAGGCCATCGCCGTGTATCAGGAGGAGAACCGTCAGGGGGTGGAGGATCTGCTGAGCAAGGGCCGGGTGGACTTCATCTTCCCCGCCGACTATCGGGAGGGGACGACGCTGGACAGCACCGTGAAGAATATCATCCGAAAAATGGCCATTTGTGACGCACTGGCGGAGGAAAACGCCGCCCAGTTCCGTCAGATCGGGCGCTCCCCCCTGCCCTATCAGGCCAGTCTCTTTGAGGAGACGTAAGAAGCCCCTTTCCAATGCGGAAAATTCTCTGCGTGTATAACGAGGTGCCATCGG
>ENA-UEQK01000483-UEQK01000483.1-human-gut-metagenome-genome-assembly--contig:-NODE-483-length-28792-cov-15.144663_pt1 | contig 28792 bp, 18 predicted proteins | sample MGYA00242939_ERZ507942 | MGnify/ENA primary metagenome ERZ507942 (study PRJEB26167, sample SAMN06115485) | human gut metagenome | host: Homo sapiens | place: China:Chongqing | collected 2015-03-30... | reverse complement strand
ACCGACTCCATCGTATCCGCCATGGCCTACGCCGCACTGAAAAACGCTCTGGGGCAGCGGCAGTACTGCGCCGCCCGTCTGGGCCAGATCAGCGATGAGACGAAAGCCGTTCTGGACAAATTCGGTGCCCAGCCGCCGGAGCTGATCAACAACGTTCGGACGCAGGTCCGGGACCTGGACTTCGATACGCCGCCCACCCTGTCTCCCGCCGCTACCATCAGCCGGGCCTGGCAGATGATGCAGGCGGACCGGATCTCCGTACTGCCTGTGGCCAATGAGGACGGTACGCTTTACGGTATGCTTTCCGCCGGTGACGTGGCCAGCTACGATATGCTGGCCGTCCGCAATTCCACGGTCAAGAACGTGCCGGTCTATAACCTGCTCTCCGTTTTGGAGGGTAAGGTCCTCAACGAGGGCGGCCAGATCCGGGACGAGATCTCCGGCGAGGTCACCATCGCCCTGCCTGCGGGACGGGAAAACCTGCTGTTTTCCTCTCCGGACAGCATCGTGGTCTGCGGCGATCAGCCGGACATGATCAAGCGGGCACTGGAGCTGCGGGTCACCTGCGTCATCGTCTGCCAGGCGGAGGTCAGCCGGGAGCTGCTGGAGCTGGACACCGATACCTGCATCATCTCCACGCCTTATGACGCGTACCGGGCAGTCCACCTGATCTGCCACTCTCTGCCTATCGAGCGCATCTGCAAGAGCCACGATCTGGTCTTCTTCCATCTGGATGACTATATCGATGATGTTCGCAATACCGTGCTGGAAAGCCGATTCCGGGCTTATCCCATTCTGGATGAGAACGAGCGGGTGGTAGGCACCCTGTCCCGATTCCATCTGCTGCGCCCCCGGCGCAAGCAGGTGATCCTGATGGACCACAACGAAAAAGCCCAGTCTGTGCCCGGCCTGGATCAGGCGGACATTCTGGAGATCGTGGACCACCACCGTCTGGCGGATATTGAGACCAACAATCCTATTTATGTCCGGAATGAGCCGGTGGGCAGTTCTACCACCATCGTTGCGGATATGTATCAGGAAAAGGGTCTGATGCCCTCTGCCAAAATGGCGGGCCTCATGGCTGCCGCCATCGTGTCGGATACGGTCATGTTCAAATCTCCCACCTGCACCCAGCGGGATATCGACATTGCCAACCGGATGTCCCGTATCGCCAATGTCTCTCTGGAAGAGCTGGGGCAGACCATTTTCTCCGCTGCCACCGGTGAAGATAAAAGCGCCGAGGCCATTATCCGCACCGACTACAAGGAATTTCACATCGGCGGTCACAATCTGGCGGTGAGCCAGATCACCTGCCTGGATTCCGATCGTCTTATGGCCCGGAAAGAGGAATTCCTCGCCACGATGGAGACCATCCGTAAGAAGAACGGTCTGGACATTGTGCTGCTGATGATCACGGACGTATTGGTGGAAGGCTCCTACCTGCTGTATTCCGGAGATACGGAAACCATCCGGCAGGCCTTCAACATCACCGGCGAGGAAAAGAACAGCGTGTTCCTGCCCAAGATCATGAGCCGGAAAAAGCAAATTATCCCGTCCCTCTCCGCCCTGTGGGGCTGAGAAACGCCGAATACAGACAAAACACCTCCGCGTGGATTTTCCACGCGGAGGTGTTTTTGCGCGCTAAACTGCCGAAATAGCGAGAAATAGCAAAAAGGCCCCCGGCGTGTCTTGTAAGACACACCGGGGGGAGTCTTTCGATAAAATGGTGGATTTTCCGCGATAGTAAGGAAGAGTGTGTGCGGGAAACCCAAGAAGGGTGTCCTGTGCCATTTAAATTAAATATTTTCAGAACTTTACAAAAGCTCTGAAAATATTGGCAGTAGGGCGAAAAGACCTTTTCGCCCTACTGTCTCCGGCGTGTCTTGCAGGACACGCCGGGGCAAGGTCTGTCTTATCAGACTTACTTCATCAATCCGCACACCAGATCCGTGTAGCCGGAGGGATCGTCCAGCGGCAGTCCCGCGATCAGCAGCGCCTGATCGTACAGCAGCTTGGCGTAGATCTTGGCCTTTTCCGGGTCGGCGGTCACGGCGTTCTCCAGAGCGGTGAAGGCCGGGTGCTCCGTGTTCAGCTCCAGAATCCGCTGGGCCTTGATGCTGCTGTCAGGCTGCATGAGCTGGAAATACTTCTCCATCTCAAAGCTCAGGCCCTCGCCGGCGGTGAGACATACAGGGTGCGATTTCAGCCGTGTGGAGGGTTTCACCTCTGCCACCGCGTCATCAAGCGTCTCCTTCACGAAGGCAAACACATCCTTATGGGTGTCGGCCTCCTCCTTAGCCTTTTCCTGAGCGGACTCGTCGGATGCACCGTCCATGGCGGAGCGGAACTCCTTGTCCTTGTAGCTCCGCAGGGTCTGGGCCACGAACTCGTCCACTTCCTCTCTGAAGTAGAGGATCTCCACCCCCTGATCCTTCAAAGCCTCCAGCTGAGGCAGCTTGTCGATTTTATCCACGGTGTCACCGGCGGCATAATAGATGACCTTCTGATCCTCCTTCATCCGGGAGACGTACTCATCCAGCGTCACCAGCTTCTTCTCCGTGGAGGACCAGAACAGCAGCAGATCTTGCAGCAGGTCCTTGTGGATGCCGTACTCGCTGACCACGCCGTATTTCAACTGGCGGCCGAAGTTCTTCCAGAAGGTTTCATAAGCCTCACGCTCGTCCTTGAGCATCTTGGCCAGTTCGCTCTTGATCTTCTTTTCCAGATTTCCGGCGATGACCTTCAGCTGGCGGTCATGCTGCAAAAGCTCCCGGGAGATGTTCAGACTCAGATCCGGGGAATCCACCACGCCCCGGACAAACCGGAAGTGCTCCGGCAGCAGATCCGGACACTTGTCCATAATGAGAACGCCGCTGGAATAGAGCTGCAGACCCTTTTCGTATTCCTTGGTGTAGAAGTCGAAGGGAGTGGTGCCGGGGATGAACAGCAAGGCCTTGTAGGTCACGGCACCCTCAGCGGACACGGTGATGACCCGCTGGGGGTCCGCGAAATCGTGGAACTTCTCCCGATAGAACTCGTTATATTCCTCCGGCTTCACATCGGCCTTTTTCCGCTGCCAGATGGGGACCATGGAGTTCAGCGTCTCCATTTCCACATAGGGTACCTCGTCCGGCTTGTCGGACATGCAGGAGGCCACCTTTTTCGTTTTCGTGACCGCCATGCGGATGGGGAAGCGGATGTAGTCGGAATACTTTTTGATCAGCTCCCGGAGCTTCCATTCTTCCAAAAACTCGCTGTAATGTTCGTCCTCTGTATCATCCTTCAGGTGCATGATGACCTCAGTGCCCACATCGGACTTATCACATTCCGTGACGGTGTAGCCGTCGGCCCCTGAGGACTGCCACTGATAGGCGGTGTCACTGCCGAATTTCCGGGTGCGGACCGTCACCTGATCGCAGACCATGAAGGCGGAGTAAAAGCCCACGCCGAACTGACCGATCACGTCAGTGTCCTTGGTGTCATCTCCCACCTCCTGCTTGAACTTGTAGGAACCGGAGGAGGCGATGACGCCCAGATTGTTCTCCAGATCCTCCTTGTCCATACCGATGCCGTTATCCGTAACGGTGATGGTCCGGGCGTCCTTGTTGACAGACAGGTCGATCTTGAAGTCCTTCCGGGTCAGCTTCACGCTGTCATCCGTCAGAGCCTGATAGCACAGCTTGTCGCAGGCGTCGCTGGCGTTGGAGATGATCTCCCGCAGAAAGATCTCCTTGTGGGTGTAGATGGAGTTGATCATCAGGTCCAGCAGCCGTTTGGACTCCGCTTTGAATTGTTTCTTTGCCATAAACCAAACACTTCCTTTGTGTATTTTCATATCGTATGTCATTTTAACACGGAATGACTTGGAAAGAAATTACTTTTTTGTAAACTCCGCTGCTAAACCGTTGCCTTTCTCTGACCTATCCGCTAAAATATGTAAGGTAAAAACAGTTACGGTTCCGCGGGAGCCGACGGAAAGAGGCAGCAGGCGTATGTTCTATAAATTCAGGTGCGCGGTGGCGCGGTTCATGTACGGCCGGAACGGCATGGATCAGATGAATCAGGCGCTCCTTCGGGGCTACCTGGTGATTCTGGTGGCCCAGGTGATTTTCAGCCTTCTGCGGCTATGGATCCCCGCCCGAATCTGCGAATCCCTCCTTTGGGTGCTGATGGTGTTTATTCTGTTCCGGATGTTCTCCAAAAACCTGACCAAGCGCCGGGCGGAGAACCAGAAGTTTATGGGCTGGATCTGGAAGGCCCGGAACAACGCCGCCGGGGCCAAGGCCCGCCGGGCGGATAAGGAGCACAAGTACTTCACCTGCAGATGCGGCGCCATCTGCAGGGTGCCGGTTGGGAAGGGGAAGATCGTCATCACCTGTCCCAAATGCGGAGCGAAGATCGAAGCGAAAAGCTGATACAAAAGAGCGGTTCCGGAAATTCCGGAACCGCTTTTTCCATATATTCGCGGTGGGTCTAACCCACGTCCGCGTATTTCAGCTTGTAATAGCTCCAGCAGCGCCACTTGCGGACGGCGTCTTTTAATTCCATGGACGATTCATCCGTCTGCTCGTTCAAAATTCGCTGCGGCAGTACGGAGCCGTCCGCTAGAATATAGGTTTTCTTTTGTACTACCGGCGCGATCCGCCGGAGGGAGGAGAGAAAGTCGAACCACGGACTTTCCCCGGCGCGGCCGGTGAGGTCCAGCAGGACGCTGCCTAAAAAGGAAGCAGAGAGAACGCCGTCCTCCGGCAGGTCCAGCGCGGCCACGGCCTCGTTCCAGTTCAGCGTGTCCGCGGCGGCGTCATTGGCCCAGAGCACATAGGGGGTCTTGTAAGAGCAGAGAATGTCCTCCCGCTCGTTTTCCGGAATGGACACCTCAGATCCCAACTCCGCGTAGCCCTTCTGGTTGTCCCCCAGATAGGGCAGGTGATCGCCGTAGAACACCAGCACCACAGGCTCCTCCCGCTCTGCGAAGTAAGCCGTCAGCCGGCCCAGCATGGCGTCGGCATCACGGACGCCTTCAATGTAGACCTCCAGCATGGCGCGGGTCTCCGGGGAGATATCCGCCGTGGTGGAGACCGGTGCGAACGTGTGGCCCTCACCGTACTTGTCGGCGGTGTAGCTCATGTGGTTCTGGATGGTGGTGGTGTAGTTGAACAGGGGGCGGCCCTCACTGACCGCCGTTTCAAATTCTTCCTCGATCAGACCAGCCATGTAGTCATCCGTGACCCAGCGGCCCCTGTATTCTAAATCTTTCATGTCCTTGGCAAATACCTCGTGCTCCGCCCCCAGCCAGCGGTAGACGTTCTCCCGGTTGTAGAACCAGGCGTCGCCGGGATGGTAGAAGGAAGTGCGGTAGCCGTCCGCCCCGAACACTCGGAACAAGCTGTCCAGATTCCGGTTTACCACCCGCATGGCGGAGGTGGCGGTGACGGAGAGGGCGTTGGTCTGCATTCCCGTCAGCACATCGAACTCTGTGTTGGCGGTGCCTCCGGCAAAGCCGGGGACTACGATGTGACCGGAAAGAGTGTGGGGGTCCTTCTGCAAAGCGTGGAGGTGGGGCAGGGGATCGGTTTCCTCCGTCCAGTTGAACATAGGCTGGTCGGTGAGATCGGAAAACGCCTCATTCATCACGAGGATTACGCTGACGTCCTTGCCGAGCCCCGTCTGCCCGCCGGTCTCCCAACCAGCGGCCTCAGACTTGGAAAAGCCCTCCGGCTTGTCCACCGGATAGGTGGTGAACTGGTGGCAGAAACAGTAGGGGAAACCAAGCTCGTTGAACACCGAGGGGACATAGTAGGCGTTGCTAACCCGGAAAGAATTGTAGAGGGTATTGCTGGCGTACACCGTGAAAATCAGCGCAGTCAGAACGCCGAAGCTGAGGACCGCGCCCACGATCCGCTCAAGCCAGCAGCGGCCGGGGAACACGGCCACGGCGTCCCGTTTTGTCAGCTTGGCCTTCAGTGCGGCAAAGGACACCGGGCGGCTGGGGAACAGGACCCCAAGGCCAATGAGCAGCGCGGTGGTCAGCACCACCACGGCGATGGCCTTCACCGGATAGCGGATGTCAAAGGACTGGATGGCGCTGCCTACCTCCCGCAGAAGGGAGAAGTCCCGGGGGAACACCGGCTCATCCCGGACCTCGATTTTGACCCGGTTGGCAAGGGACAGCGCGCAGACGAAGAAATTCACCAGCGCCCCGCTGTAAAAGACATTCCGGAACAGGAAGGCGAAGGCCAGCAGCAAAAGTCCAATGGGGAGGGCGTTCAAAACGATCAGCAGGGGCTGGGCCTTGAACCCTGCCAGCACCGTCCGCAGGGCGTTTGGCTGGCACCACAAGGCCAGTAAAGTAATACAGCCTGCCAGCAAAACGGCGGCCAGTAGACTCCCCCAGAGGGGCAGTTCTCTTTTATAGATCCGCTTTTCTTTCAAAACGTAAAGTCCTTTCATATCAGAATACCTCTATTATATGGATTTGCCTGAAATTTGCAAGTATTCCCGAAATTTTGCGAGCTTTGCGAAGCGGAAAGAAAACCGGGATTCCCAAAAAAACTTGCGGAATTACAATACAAAATGTCGATTTGAAAACAAAAAATACGAATCGTATTGAAAACGAGGGCGATTTTGCGCAAAATCAAGGCCGCGGTGATACCGGAACAACAGACCCTCCTCAGCAATTCTGAGCGGCACAACGGCACTGAAATAACGGTTGATTTGCCAATGGCTTGCACGGTGACAAATATAAGAAGCGTATGCAAGAAGAAAAGCACGTTTCCTTGTCAAAAGGAAACGCGCTTTTTGAATATCAGTAGATCAGAAGGTCACGACCTCGTTGGCGGGCTTTTCACAGGGCTTGATGGAGATGATGTGCATTACCGGGCCCTTGCCCTTGTAGGCAGAGTGATTTTCCAAAGCCATGCGTGCCTCGACTTCCACCCAGTCCCGGTTCTTGTACTTATTCAGATCCACGCCCTTGGCCACCAGACCCAAGAACTGCACGTCATTTTCACAGCAGACCATGGCGAACCGTCCGGGGCAGTGGGTACCGGGATACTTCTTGGAGTGGCACATGAGCAGCTTCATGTGAACGGTTTTCCCTGCCCAGCGGTCAGGGTAATCCATCACGTCCACATACCAGACACCGTAGTCATCGTCCGGAATGTTGATCACCGGCTGGTCCAGATCAAAGGGGCAGACCTCACCGTTGTTGTAGTCCTCGCTGTTGCCGTTCAGATCTTCCAGATAGATGTCCGCCCGGCGGTTCACCATCCGCAGATTCCGCTTCCGCAGTGCGGCCTTCAGCTCATCGGTGCAGCGGTTGAACACCAGCAGGTCGGCGTTGGTGATTTTTTCCATCATGATCTGGCCCATGTTCTTGGCATAGGTCTCAAAGGTATTGGCGTCCACAAAGGTCATCACTTGATAGAGGACCCAGTTGGCGGGCAGTACCTCCCGGTACAGCCGCTCCATGGACCACATGCCGTTGTACTCAATGAGGACCTGCTTGGGCTTGTACTGCTTTTCCCATGCCTTGCACTGGGAACAGGTGAGAGCGGCCTCCTCGTCCACTGTGACCACGGTCACGTTGTCCAGAGCCTTCTGCTCGTATTCCAACTCGCCCTCTTCACAGCAGATCAGGAGGGTTTTGTCCTCGCGGGCGAAGCCGTCCTCTAAAATGCCGTTGATAAAATCTGTTTTGCCGCCGTCCAAAAAACCGGCGATGAGATATACAGGAATATCAGCCATGAATTTTTTCGCTTACAGGCCGAACAGCTCTGCCAGCTTTTCCTCCTTCAGATTGGAACCGATGACGCACAGGCGGCCGGTGTAGTCGGGATGGCCCGCCCGGATCTCATGCTCCTCCGGCACATAGTCGAACTCGATCCATGCGCCGTCGGTGCCATTCACGATGCCCTTGGCCCGGAGAATGGCGCCGTAGTCGCCGGAATCCAGCGCCGTCAGAATACGGTCGATGTCCGCCTGCGTATACACCTTGGGTGTTTCCTTACCCCAGGAGGTGAACACCTCATCGGCGTGGTGATGATGGTGATGGTCATGGCAGGAGCAGTTGGGGTCATCGCACTCGCCGTGGTCATGATGATGCTCATGGTCATGCTCATGGCCGCAGCACTCGTCATGGTCATGGTCATGCTCGTGGTCATGCTCGTGCTCATGGCCATGATGGTGATGTTCATGCTCATGCTCCTCGTGCTCATGGTCATGGTGGTGGCAGGAGCAGTTGGGATCGTCGCACTCCTCGCCGTCATGATGATGGTGATGGTGCTCGTGCTCATCGGCCTCATGTTCGGCCCGCATCTTCTCCAGCAGTTCATCGGCCAGAGAGACCTTTTCGATGGCGGAGAGGATGGCCTTGCCATCCAGCTCATCCCAAGGGGTAGTGATGATGGCGGCATCGGCGTTTTTCTCCCGGAGCATGGACACGGCGGCCTCCAGCTTCTCCTGCGTCATCTTCTGAGTCCGGGAGAGGATGATGGTACCGGCGGCCTCGATCTGGTTGTTGTAGAACTCACCGAAGTTCTTCATATAGACCTTCACCTTGGTGGCGTCCGCCACGGTGACGAAGCTGTTGAGCTTCATCTCGGGAACGTCCTTTACGGTGTTCTCCACCGCCACGATCACGTCGCTGAGCTTGCCCACGCCGGAGGGCTCAATGAGGATGCGGTCGGGGTGGAACTGAGACTCCACGTCCTTCAAAGCCTTGTTGAAGTCGCCCACCAGAGAACAGCAGATGCAGCCGGCGGACATCTCGGAGATCTGGATGCCGGATTCCTTCAGGAAGCCGCCGTCAATGTTGATCTCGCCAAATTCGTTTTCGATCAGCACCAGCTTTTCGCCCTTGTAGGCCTCCGCCAGCAGCTTTTTGATGAGTGTGGTCTTACCGGCGCCCAGGAAGCCGGAGACGATGTCGATTTTTGTCATGGTATCAGTCCTTTTCAAAAATTTTATACCACGGTTATCATACCACGAAATCACAAAAATGCAACGCCGTCACAGAAAATTTACAGCTCCAGCGGCACAAAAAAGCATTTTTGCACCACTGGAGCCATTTTCAGAACCTTTGCGGTTTCGGAGACATTCTTCCTTACCGGTTTCTTACTCGTTTCGCTTTCCTGTTGACTGCCGTTTTTACCGTTCCTTTCTCCCGCATTCCCCGGCGATCTCATCGGAGAGCAGCAACAGACAGACGAGGTTCGGAAAGGCCATCAGTGCGTTGGCGAGATCTGCCAGCTGAAGGACCGTGGCCATGGGGATCACCGCCCCGGCAAAAACCGCCAGTCCGTACAGCACCCGGCAGGGCCGCACCGCCCCCGGTCCCAGCAGGTATGATGCCGTTGTCTCTGCCTGAACCGCACAGCCCAGCACGGAGGTAAAGGCAAACAGCCCTAACGCCACGCCGATGAGCCACGGGGCCAGCGGCCCCAGCACCGTTTCAAAGGCCCGGAGGGTCAGCGCCGCGCCGGTGAGGGGGCGTCCGGCTCCGTCCGCCGTTCCCAGCGTGCCGGAGCAGCAGATGGCGAGACCGGTAACGGTGCAGATCACCATGGTGTCGAAAAACACGCCGGTCATGCTGATGAGCCCCTGCTTTACAGGATCCTCCGTGTCAGCGCAGGCGGCGGTGATGGCGGCGGAGCCCAACCCCGCCTCGTTGGAAAAAACGCTCCGGGCAACACCCCAGCGGAGGGCCTCCCGCCGGGTGACGATCCCCAAAGCCCCGCCCAGAGTGGCCTCCGGTGCCACTGCGCACCGGAGCATCAGGGTCACTGCCTCCGGCAGGCGGCGGAGGTTTCCCAGGATCACCGCCAGTCCGCCGCCCAAGTATAGCAGCGCCATCACCGGCACCAGCACCGTGGAAATATCCGCGATACGGCGGATGCCGCCCAATAAGATCGTCAGAGCCAGCGCCGCCGTTACCAGTCCTACCCGCCAGCGGGGCAGGGTGAAGGCGGCGGAGAAGGTGTCCGCCAAGGCTCCGGACTGGGCCAGAGCGCCCATGGTGAAGGCCATCAACAGGGCGAATACGGCAAACAGCTTCCCCATCCATCTGCCCGGAGCGCCCAGCCGGGCTTCCATCACCGCCATGGGCCCGCCCCAACGGGTGCCGTCCCGGCGGACATGGCGGTATTTCACCGCCAGCATGCACTCAGCGAACTTGGCTGCAAGTCCCAGCAACGCCGCCAGTTCCATCCATACCAGCGCCCCCGGCCCGCCGGATACCAGCGCCGCCGCCACGCCCACGATGTTGCCGGTGCCCACCGTGGAGGCCAGCGCAGTCATCAGGGAGCCGAAGGGGGACACGCCGCCCCGGCCTTTCCGCTGGGCCTCCCGCCCTAAAGACAAGGTCAGTGCCCGCCCTAAATTTCGCTGGGGAAAGCCCCCTGTCCGCAGGGTCAGCCACGCCCCGGTGCCCAAGATCAGCGCCAGCGTCCCCGGCCCCCACAGGAGGGTATTCAGCACTTCCAGCATCCCATCGCCCCTTTCGGGACAGTCTATGCGGGATTTTGCCCGTCAAGACGCATCAGGCGGTTTGGCTAAAAAGGGAGCAGGCGGCCAAAAGACCGCCGACTCTCCTGATGATTTGAATTTTACATGGAAAAAATTTATTTTGCCTGCTTCATGGAAAGGCTGATGCGCTTTTTCTTCTCGTCCACCTCCAGAACGACCACCTTCACCACATCCCCCACGGACACCGCTTCGGAGGGGTGCCGGATGAATTTGTCACACACCTGCGAGATGTGCACCAGACCGTCCTGATGGACGCCGATGTCCACGAATACGCCGAAGTCGATGACATTCCGCACCGTGCCGGTGAGGGTCATGCCGGGCCTCAGGTCCTTCATTTCCAGCACATCTGTGCGGAGAATGGGCTTGGGCAGCTCGTCACGGACATCCCGCCCCGGCTTCAGCAGCTCGGATACGATGTCCCGCAGGGTGGGGACGCCCACGCCGATCTCCTCTGCCGCTTTTTCTTCCCCGTAAACGCCGAGGCGGGAGGGAAGGTCGGAAATGGCTCCGTTCTTCACATCCGCTAAGGTGTGGCCTGTCAGCTCCAGCAGGGCCTTGGCCGCGTCATAGGATTCCGGGTGGACGGCGGTGTTGTCCAGTACGCTTTTGCTTTCCGGCACCCGCAAAAAGCCCGCACACTGCTGGAAAGCCTTGGGCCCCAGCTTGGGGACCTTTTTGATCTGGGCGCGGGAGGTGAACGCGCCGTTTTCCTCCCGGTAGGCTACCACATTTTTCGCCGTGGTGCCGTTCAGTCCCGCCACCCGCTGTAGAAGGGAGGGGGATGCGGTGTTGACATCCACGCCTACGGCGTTGACGCAGTCCTCCACCACGCCGTTCAGGGCGTCATCCAGCCGCTTTTGGGGACAATCGTGCTGATACTGCCCCACGCCGATGGACTTGGGATCGATCTTTACCAGCTCCGCCAGCGGGTCCTGTAACCGCCGGGCGATGGACACGGCGGAGCGGAGATTTACGTCATACTGGGGGAATTCCTCGGCGGCCAGCTTGCTGGCGGAATAGACGGAGGCCCCTGCCTCACTTACGATCATATAGCTGACGTTCCCGCCGACCTTGCGGATCAACTCCACCGCCATCTGCTCTGTTTCCCGGCTGGCGGTGCCGTTGCCGATGGCGATGTGCTCCACGCCGTGCTTGGCGATCAGCTTGCTGAGGGTAGCGATGGCCTCATTCTTCTGCCGCTCCCCGTAGGTGGGATAGACCACGGCGGTATCCAGCACCTTGCCGGTGCCGTCCACCACCGCGACTTTACAGCCCATGCGGTAGCCGGGGTCCAGACCCATGGTGACCTTGCCCTTCACCGGCGGCTGCATCAGAAGGGGTTTCAGGTTCAGGGCAAACTGGCCGATGGCGCCCTCGCTGGCCTTTTCCGTCAGTGCCGTCCGCATTTCCCGTTCCAGAGAGGGGAAAATGAGCCGGTCATAGGCATCTTCGGCAGCGGTCTTCACAAACTCCATGGCGGCGGAGCCGGGCTTTACCACCGCGCGCCGCAGCAGCGGCAGCGCCTGCTCCCGGTCCAGCAGGACAGTGACCTTCAGTTTTTCCTCTTTTTCACCCCGGTTGATGGCGAGGATCTGATGACCCTGCAAGCGGCTGAGGGACTGCTCAAAATTGTAGTACAGGCGGTAAACGCTGTCCTCCTCCGTGGCGGCGAGGGAACGCAGAGCACCCCGCCGCTCCAACAGCTCCCGCAGGGACTTGCGGATGACCGCATCATCGCTGATCCACTCGGCGATGATGTCATTGGCTCCTTGCAGAGCGTCCGCCGCCGTCTCCACGCCCTTTTCCGAATCGATGAAGCCCGCCGCCGCATCCTCCGGACGGGGACAGTCCCGCTCCTGAGCGAACAGCAGCGCGGCCAGCGGCTCCAATCCCTTTTCCCGGGCCACGGTGGCGCGGGTGCGGCGCTTTTGCTTGTAGGGGCGATAAAGATCCTCCACCTCCGCCAAGGTCTGGGCGCTGTCGATGGCGGCGGCCAATTCCTCCGTCAGCTTGCCCTGCTCCTCGATGGACTTTTTCACCGTATCCCGGCGTTCCTCCAACCCGCGGAGGTATTGGAGCCGTTCCTCCAGCGTCCGGAGGGAGGTGTCGTCCATGGCACCGTGAAGCTCCTTGCGGTAGCGGGCGATGAAGGGGATCGTGTTGCCCTCGTCCAGCAGCCGGACCACGTTTTCCACATGCCGGGGATCCTTATCCAGCTCCTGCGCCAGCGTTTGAATCATATCCATGCTTGTTGCATCCTTTCGTTGAAAAGCCACCGCCGCGACGGCGGTGGCTTTTGGCTGTTTGAAATTTTCCTTCTCAGGCCCGCTTGAAAAGCTTTTCCAGCTCGTATTTCGTGACCTTCACCACTACGGGCCGTCCGTGGGGGCAGTACCGGACCTCCCCGCTCTGCACCTTTTCCACCAAGATCTTCAACTCGGCGGGGTCGCTGGTCCAGCCGCCCTTGATGGCGGCCTTGCAGGCCATGGTGTGCAGCAGCGCCTCCCGCTTTTCGTCCAGATTCCGGCCTGTGCGGAGATTCTGTGCAAATTCCTCCAGCGTGGCGGCGGTGTCCGCCGCGTCCAAATCCGCCGGGACCTCCCGCACCAGAATTGCGCCGTCACCAAAATCCTCGCAGCCGAAGCCGAACTGTTCCAGCAGCTCCAGATTGTCCAGCAGCAGGGCGGCGTCCTCCTTGCCGGGTTCCACGGCGATGGGCTGCAAAAGGGTCTGCCGCATGGGCGGCTCCTTGGAGGTCATCAGCCGGTCAAAGTTCATCCGCTCATGGGCGGCGTGCTTGTCGATGAGCCAGAGGGTCTCCGCGTCATCCTCGCAGATAATGTAAGTATTCAGGACCTCTCCGGCGATACGCCACGGGGCCGCCTCCGGCAGCACTGTTTCCTGCCCCGGCAGCTCCATGGCAGTCTGCTGGGACGGGACGGCGGGAATGGCCGGGACAAAGGACTTAGGGGCCGGGGCGGGTTCCACCGCCTTTTTCGGCACGGGAACCACAGGCGACGCAGGCTTGGCGGTCACGGAGGCGGGAGCCTTTCCCAGGGCGCTGGCAGGCGCTGCTTTGACAGCATCCCGAGGCGGCCAGATGGGCTGGACGCTGTCCGCCACCCGGGCGCCGGTATTCCACTCCGTATTCCATGTGGGCCGAACCGGCTCCGCCCCTTTCACCGGCTGGGCGCTGAAAGCGGGCCGTACTTTCTCTCCGGAAGGCCGGGGAGAAACCGCCGGTTCCGGAGCGGGAGCGATGGGCTTGTGGCCCTGCTCCCGGTAGGTTTTGGCGTCCATGGACTGAAAAAAGTCCTGCCGGGGATTCTGGGTCTCCCGGACCGGCGGGGGAGCCGGCTTCGTCACAGCCCCACCGCGAGCATCCAACGCGTCCATGACCGTGTGGAACACAGCATCAAATACGTCATGCTCCTTGGCAAATTTCACTTGGGTCTTGGCGGGATGGACGTTTACGTCCACCGCCGTCACCGGCAGCAGCACCTCCAGCACACAGCCGGGGAACCGGCCCTTGAGAAGCTGATTCCGGTAGCCTTCCTCTAAAGCAGCGGTCAGAAGCTGGGACTTGATGAACCGGCCATTGACGAAAAATACCTGCATGGAGCGGGAGCCGCGGCCATTGACGGGAGCGGTCACAAAGCCCCGCACCTCGATGTCCCCGCCCCGACCCTGTACCGGCACCAGCGTTTTGGCGAATTCCCGGCCCAAGGCGGCGTACACGGCGGATTCCAGCTTGCCGTCTCCGGGGGTGTGGAGGGATTCCTGCCCGTCCTTGATGAACTTGAAGGAAACGTCCGGGTGACTCAGCGCCAGATGCTGCATCAGCCCCGCCACGGCGGCGGTCTCGGCACTGTCCTTCTTCATGAATTTCAACCGGGCAGGGGTGTTGTAAAAGAGATCCGACACCCGGATGGTGGTGCCCTCCGGGGCGCCCTCCTCCCGGACAGGCTCCATGTGCCCGCCCTCGCCATGGATAGCGGAACCCGTGGTATCCCCCGGCCGCCGGGTCAGCACATCCACCCGGCTGACGGCGGAAATGGCCGCCAAAGCCTCGCCCCGGAAGCCAAGGGTCCCGATCTTGGCCAGATCCTCCGCCGTGCGGAGCTTACTGGTGGCGTGGCGCAAAAAGGCGGTGGGCAGCTCCTCCGGCGCGATGCCGCAGCCGTTGTCCGTCACCCGGATCAGGCCCATGCCGCCCCGCTGGATCTCCACCACAATGGCGGAGGCTCCGGCGTCGATGGCGTTTTCCACCAGTTCTTTTACAACAGAGGCGGGGCGCTCCACCACCTCGCCGGCGGCGATCAGGTCGGCCACATGAGACGATAATTGTTGAATGTGAGGCATACGATCTCTCCTTACAGCAATGCTGCCAAAACGGGAATGGTGATAATAGACATCAGGGTGGTCAGGAAAATGCTCTGGGCCATACATTCGGTGTCACCGCCGTATTCCATGGCCAGCATACTGCCGTTGAGGGCGGTGGGCATGGCCATGAGGATCACGGCGATATTAGCCACCAGAGGTGTGCCGATACCGGTCCACTTCAGGAGCAGCCACAGCATAATGGGAAGGATCAGAAGTCGGAAGGCCGCCAGAGCCCACAGCCGGGGTGAAGTAAATGCCCGCCCAAAAGGCAAATCTGCCAGCAGAGAACCGACCAATAAGAGGGATAAGGGGGTTGTCAGGCTGCCTGTAAAGTTCAGACACTCCCCAAGCAAGGCTGGCATATTGATGTGGAACAGGGCCACCATCAAGGCGATCACCGAGGCAACGATACATGGCGATAGCAACTGCTGCCAACGAAACTTTGCCTGTCCAGCCAGCATCAAGGGACCCAGAGAATAGGACAGCAGGTTAAAGGGCAGGACCAGGATCACGGCATAGAACAGTGCCTCCTGACCAAAGAGAGCGACCGATACCGGATAGCCGATAAAGGCCATATTTGAAAAAATCAACGAATAGCGCCAGACACACTGCTGCTTGACTGTTCCACCCAACAGGTGGGGCACAAAGGTAGCGGCACAGAAACCCAGCCCATAATAAACGATTGCTACCTTTAAAACGGAAAGAATTTCCTCGGTACTGGGCAGGGTATCTCCAGCGGAGACGGAGCCTAAAATCAGGCAAGGCACAATGATACCCAGGAGCAAACGGCAAAGATTCTGATCCGTTTGCTTGCTCAGATATCCCAGCTTGTGGGCGAGAAAACCTGCGGCCATGCAGAAGAGAATGACCAGCATTTCAGAAAACACGTCAAAAAAACTCACAGAACTCCACGCTCGATTCTATATAGGGTATCACATACCTGCCAACACATGAAGGGCATTGGCGGCGGCGTGGAGCAGAATGGAGCTCCACAGGGTCCCGGTGTGGTCATAGGCCCAGGCCAGCACCAGGCCCGGCACCAGATACTGCACCATCAGCAGGAAATAGGTGATGTCCTGCCGCACTACGGCAAACTGCCACACATGGAGCAAGGCGAACAGCAGGCAGCTTACCACATAGGCCACCGTACGGCTTTTGCTTTTCAGATTGCCGAATACCAGCCCGCGAAACAGCACTTCCTCCACGAAGGGAGCCAGGAAAATTACGATCAGCAGCGTTACTCTGGGGGCGTCATGGATCTGGGCGGAGATAGTGGTGTCATTTAGGTTGGTGTGGTTGTTCACCAACATCCGGGTCAGCCGGTAGACTAACTCATTGAGGCCGTACAGAGCGATGAGACCCACTAAGATCGACTTGCAGGCGTTGCCCAAATTGTCCGCAAAATTCCGGGTGGTGCGGCCCAGAAAGCTGTGGAAAATGATGAACGTAACGGCAAACAGTGTGTAATAATAGATGGCATTTTGCAGCGAGGGCGAAATGCTGGCATCCAGCAGCCGCTCCGCCAATCGGAACAGGGGCGCTGTGGCAAAGGGCAGCACCACCAGATAGATCACAAAGAAAACAGTTCCGGCGATCTGCTCACCGGGGGTCATATAGGAGGCGGATTTACGTTTGGCCATTGCAAGGCTCCTTTGAATGGTTCTCTCTGAAAGGGAGAACCCAGAATGTGCGGCGAATCGCCGCAGGAGGTGCCGCTATGCGGCACAGGAAGGCACGGCTTTGCCGTGCAGAATGTCCCCCACATTTTCTTTTTGTCTTGCCAAAAAGAAAACGTGCCGGACACGGTACAAAAGAAAAAACGCTGAGGGGTGATTTGACACGAAGGTGTCAAATCACTCAAAACGGGGGCTGGCCGTCACGCACTTCCGACCAAACTTGAAACACCCCTACCGGCTGCGCCGATAGGCACACCTCGAAGAACTGCGTCCCCGCATTTGGTGGCGTGGCATTCATCGGGCTGCAAAACCGGACTTGACCAGTTTCTCTTTCCGCGCTTTCCGCTTCGCTAAGCGCTGCCCTGCTCTATAAATGAGCACGAGCGGCAGCGGAAAAAGAAGCAGAGGGTGTCCTATTTGCATCCCGAGGTTTCATGTGACTATCAGCACGGTGTACAAGGCTGAATGAAATCCGCACTCCGCCCGTGCCACGAAGCAGAAAACAAATTTCTGAGCAGAACAGTTGAGAACCGCATTCCCCAAACTTGCACAAATGTGCAAGTTTGGATTCGGTGCCTTTTCTCTTCCACCGTGCACGGCGCATTCTCTTTTCCGCAAGAGGAAAAGAGAATGGGGGGTGCATTCCAATAGGCAAAGCCTATTTTGAAGAATGCCCTTCTGCGGGAGCAGCCTTTATTTGCTCAATTTCTGCTTCAATTCATACAACAGCCCCATTGCCTCAATGGGCGTCAGCGTGTCCGGCTGGCAGCGGCGGATGGCGTCCAGCACCTCGCCCTCGCTCATGGCGTCCAGCGAGACCTGATCGGTCTCTTTCCGGGCGGCCACATACTGTACGCCGTTTTCATCCTCCAGCTCCTTCAGGATGACCTTGGCCCGCTGGACCACCTTCTCCGGCAGACCCGCCAGCTTGGCGACTTCGATGCCATAGCTGCGGTCGGCGCCGCCGGGGATGATCTTCCGCAGGAAGATGATGTCCTCCCCCCGGCGCTTGACGGCGATGTTGTAGTTCACCGTGCCGGGGAGGGTGTTTTCCATTTCTGTCAGCTCGTGATAATGGGTGGCAAACAAAGTTTTTGCCCCCAGCGTCTTTTTGTCGGCGCAGTATTCCAGAACAGCCCGGGCGATGGCCATACCGTCAAAGGTGGAGGTGCCCCGGCCGATCTCATCCAGGATCAGAAGAGAATTTTTTGTGGCCTGATGGAGAATATCGGAGACCTCCGTCATCTCCACCATGAAGGTGGACTGTCCGGCGGAGAGATCGTCACTGGCGCCGATGCGGGTGAAGATCCGATCCACTACGCCGATATGGGCGTATTTGGCGGGGACGAAGCTGCCCATCTGGGCCATGAGAACGATCAGCGCCACCTGCCGCATATAAGTGGATTTACCGGCCATGTTGGGGCCGGTGATGATGGCCACCCGTTCTTCCTTTTCACCCATAAAGGTGTCGTTGGGGACGAACAGGCTGTCTTTCAGAACCTTTTCCACCACCGGATGACGGCCCTCACGGATCTCAATGACCCCGGACTCGTCCACCTCCGGACGGCAGAAATTGTTGTGGACTGCTACGGAGGCAAAGGAGCACAGCGCGTCGCACTCCGCCACCGCCGCGGCGGTTTTCTGGATGCGCCCGGCGTTGTCCGCGATCTGCTGGCGCAGGGCGGAGAACAGCTCATATTCCAGCGCCACCACCCGCTCGGAGGCCGTCAGGATCTCATGTTCCAGATCCTTCAGTTCCTGTGTGATGAACCGCTCGCCGTTTACCAAGGTCTGTTTGCGGATGTAGGTTTCCGGCACCTGCTCCTTAAAGGCATTGGAGACCTCAATATAGTAGCCGAACACCTTGTTATAGCCGATTTTCAGGGTGCGGATGCCGGTTTTTTCTTTCTCCTTGGCCTCCATCTCCGCCATAACGCCCTTGCCGCTTTTCAGGATGTGCCGCAGGCGGTCCACTTCTTCATTGAAGCCATCCCGGATGATGCCGCCTTCCCGGACGGAAAAGGGCGGCTCGTCACAGATGGCGGCGGCAATGTCCCCGCTGATATCGTCCAGCGTGTCCAGCTCGGCGGTCAGTTCGGTCAGACGGCGGTCGGAAAACCCGGAAAGCTGTTCCTTCAGGTTGGGCAGCTTTTCCATGGCGGCGCGGAGGGAGGTCAGGTCCCGGCCGCCGGCGGTGCCATAGACGATGCGGCCAATGAGCCGTTCCATGTCTCCAAGGCCGGTCATTCCGGCGATGAGTTCCTCCCTGCGAATGGTGTCATCCACCAGCGCAGCCACGGCGCTGCTGCGGCGGTCAATATCCGTCACGGACAGGAGGGGGCGTTCTAACCAGCTTCGCAGCATTCGACCGCCCATGGGGGTCTTGGTCTTGTCCAGTACCCAGAGGAGGCTGCCCTTTTTCTCCTTGCCCCGGAGGGTCTCCGTCAGTTCCAGATTCCGGCGGGCGGCCAGGTCCAGCTCCATGAACCGGCCCTGACGGTAGTAATCCAGCTCCCGGATGTGGGAGAGGTCGGTTTTCTGGGTCTCGTAGAGGTAGTTCAGCAAACCGCCCAGAGCCATGGCGGCGGCAGGTTCCCCGGCAGGCAGCCTGGAAAAGGCTTCCTCACCAAATTGGGCGCGGATGTTTTTCTCCGCCTCTGCCAGCCGGAACCGGCGCTCACCGCCGTTTTCATAGCGGCAGTGGAATTTGTCGGTAAGGACGTCTGTCAGCGCCTTCTCGCTGAATGCCCCGTCGCTGAGAATGGCCTCGGCGGGGCTGAACCGGCCCAGTTCGTTGATGATATGGGTCAGGGTATCCTTGCCAGAGAAGGCGGTGAGGTGCGTCTCACCGGTAGAGAGGTCGCAGAAGGCCGCGCCGCCTCCCTGACTGTCCAGATAAATGCCGCAGAGGTAGTTGCCGGACTTATCATCCAGACATGCGGCGTCGATAACGGTGCCGGGGGTCACCACCCGGATAATATCCCGCTTCACCAGCCCCTTGGCGGTGGCGGGGTCCTCCATCTGCTCGCAGATGGCCACCTTGTAGCCCTTGGCGATGAGACGGGCAATATAGGACTCGCTGGCGTGATAGGGGATGCCGCACATGGGGACCCGTTCTTCCTCCGGCTTGGCGTTTTTGCCGTGGTCCCGGGAGGTCAGGGTCAGGTCCAGTTCCTTGGAAGCCAGCTTGGCATCGTCGGCGAACATCTCATAGAAGTCCCCCAGACGGAAAAACAGAATGGAATCCGGGTTGTCCTTCTTGATTTCCAGATATTGCTTCATCATGGGGGTCAGTTCCGCCATAAAAATACCTCTTTCTTTATCTTTCAGCAAATGTTTCTGTTTTATTTTACCAAATCGTATACGCGTGTGCCGCTTTGCGGCACGGGAAAGCATGGTGATACCATGCAGAATTGAATCCCCATTTTCTTTTCCTCTTGCGGAAAAGAAAACGGCCATTCATGGTCAAAAGAAAAGACGCTGAGGGATGATTTGACACCTCCGTGTCAAATCACCCAAAACGGGGGCTGGCCGCCACGCACTGCCGACTAAATCCGGAAGTCTCCTACCAGCTGCGCTATATCTGCTCCACCCAGAACTGCATCCCCGCACCAAAAAGCCCGTCGCACAACGAGGTGCAAAACTGAATCGGCGTATTTCTACTCCCGTGCGTTCCGCTTCGCTACGCACTACCCTGCTCTGCAAATGAGCAGGAGCGGCAGCGGAAAGAGAAGCAGAGGGTGTCCTATTTGCACCCAGAGGCTTCATGTGACTATCAGCACGGCGTACAAGACTTGATAAGCTCCGCACCCCGCCCGTGCTACGCAGGGACTGACAAGTCTTTGGGCAGAACAGTTGAGAACCGCATTCCCCAAACTTGCGCTTGCCGCAAGTTTGGACAAAAGCGTCTTTTCTCTTCCACCGTACACGGCGCATTCTCTTTTCCACAAGAGGAAAAGAGAATGGGGGGTGCATTCCAATAGGCAAAGCCTATTTAGGGAATATTACACCGGCTCGCCGTACAGCGCCCAGGTGTTGCTGTCCGTTATCTTTACGTCAATAAAGCTGCCGATCAGACTCTTGTCACCCTTCAGCCGCACCAGACGGTTGCCCTCAGTGCGGGAGGAGAGGGGGAAGTTTTCATCGTCGCTTTCGCCGTCCACCAGCACCCGGACGGTCTTGCCCACATAAGCGGCGTGAAGCTTGGCGGAATTGGCATTCTGGACTTCCAGAAGCTTATCGAACCACTTCTGCTTTTCGGCACGAGTGGCGGGGTCCGGCATGGCTGCCGCCTTTGTGCCGGGCCGGGGGGAGTAGATAAACGTAAACAAAGCGTCGAAGCCCACTTCCTCCACCAGAGAAACGGTGTCCATGGCTTCTGCCTCCGTCTCACCGGGGAAGCCGATGATGACGTCGCTGGTCAGCACCAGACCGGGCATCACCTTTTTGGCATAGTTGATCTCCGCCAGGTACTGTTCCCGGGTGTAACGGCGGTTCATCTCCTTCAGTACCCGGTCATTGCCGGACTGGAAGGGCAGGTGCAGCTGCTTTGCCACATGGGGGCATTTGGCCATCACGTCAAAGAGCCGGTTGGTGGCGTCCTTGGGATGGCTGGACATGAAGCGGATCAGGTACTCGCCGGGGATCTTGTCGATGTCCTCCAGCAGATCCGGAAAGTGGTAATCCAGCCCCAGGTCGTTGCCGTAGGAGTTGACGTTCTGGCCCAGGAGGGTAATGTCCTTGTACCCGGCCTCCACCAGCTCCCGGACCTCCTGCAAAACGCACTGGGGATCACGGCTGCGCTCCCGGCCCCGGACATAGGGCACGATGCAGTAGGAACAGAAATTGTTGCAGCCGTACATGATGGAAACCCATGCCTTCACGCCCTTTTCCCGCACCACAGGGATGCCCTCGGCAATGGTGCCGTCCTCATTGTCCACGGCGAAGACCCGCTTCCGGGTCTCATAGACCTGCCACAAAAGCTCCGGGAACTTCCACAGGGCATGGGGGCCGAACACCAGATCCACATGACGGTAGGATTCCTTCACCCGCTGAGAGACCCGCTCCTCCTGGGCCATGCAGCCGCACAGGCAGATCACCTGCTCCGGGTTTTCCTTTTTCGTGTGGGTGAGGATGCCCAGATTGCCGAAGACCCGCTGTTCCGCGTGCTCCCGGACGGCGCAGGTGTTCAGGATCACCAGATCCGCCTCTTTGGGGTCCTCCGTGAAGGTGAAACCGCAGTCCGCCAGCATCCCCATCAGCTTCTGGCCGTCCGCTACGTTCTGCTGACAGCCGAAGGTGTCCACGCAGGCCACGGGATGGGCTTCCCGGGCAGTGAACATTTCCTTGATCTTTGCTTCAAATTCCCGCTGACGCGCCAGCGCGTCCTCGGACACCAGTACATTTTCACGCTTCAAATGGTATATCCTCCTAAAGTTATCTGATAAAATGAGTGGCGATCCGCTCTTCCTTTTCCGGGAGACCGAACTGCTCCTTGCCCAGCGCGATGCTGCGCATCAGGAATGTCATGTTCCGGGCCAGAGTCCGCATGGTCTGAAGCCCCTCGCCGTCCTGCTCCGCTTCACCGGGCGTCCGGCCGTGAATACTGTTCCAGTATTGGCTGGAGGCCACAGGCATCCCGGAGATGGTGAAATACTTGTTCAACTCATCAAAGGTGGCGGAGCAGCCGCCCCGCCGGGCGCAGGCTACGCTGGCACCAACCTTCATGGTCTTATCAAAGGATGTGCTGTGAAACAGCCGGTCCAGACAGGCGATCAGCGTGGCGTTGGCGGAGGCGTAATACACCGGACTGGCAATCACCAGACCGTCGGCCTCCTGAAACTTGGGGGCCAGCTCGTTTACTCCATCGTCAAAGACGCACTTGCCGGTCTTGGCACAGGCGCCGCAGGCCACGCAGCCCCGGATGTCCCGGTTTCCCAGGACCACCGTTTCCACATCGACGTCATTCTCCTTGAAAATCGCTTCCATTTCCCGCAGGGCCACGGCGGTGTTGCCGTTGGCATGGGGACTGCCGTTGAGCATTAAAACCTTCAGGGACTTCATATTTCGCACTCCTTTCAGAGCCCCGGCCTTATGTGTTTATCCACTTGAAGCCGGGAGAAAAAGCACATAACTTAACTAAAATATCATAGCATAAAAGCTCCCGGAACACAAGAAAAAGGGAGGACAAAAGTCCTCCCTTTTCTGGAATGCAGTTTGTTACGGCAGGTAGTTCAACGGGTTTTTCGCCACGCCGTTGTACCGCACCTCAAAATGGCAGTGGTTGCCGGTGGAGTTGCCGGTGGAGCCGGCCCGGGCCACCTGCTGGCCCTTGTAAACGTGCTGCCCCACGCTGACGGTGAGACTGGAGTTGTGACCGTACCGGGTGACGTAGCCGTTGCCGTGGTCGATCTGTACCAGATAACCGTAGCCGCTCATCCAGCCGGAGTAGGTCACGGTGCCGCCGTCGGCGGCGTAGATGGGTGTCCCTCTGGGGACGGCGATGTCGATGCCCTTGTGGTTGGTGGAGCCGATGCCGCCGGGGGATTTCCGCCCGCCGAAGTAGGAGCTGATCCGACCGCTGGTGGGCCAGCGGAAGCTGCCGGTAGGCATCCAGGTGGGCCGGACCTTGGTGCCCCGGAGCCGGTATTCGGTGACAGGCTCTTTCAAAGTCACGGAGGAGAGAATGGTCCGCTCCGTTTCCTCACCGTTGACATAGGTAGCCTTAGCCATCACGTCCGCCTTGCCGTATTCACCCTTGGAGGTCACCTTATAGTCGCCCTGATAGAGGTCAGCGCTGTCGGTGTACTCAATGTTGTAGGACACATCATCCAGATACCGTTCCTGCTTTACCACAGTCATGGTCAGGTAGGGGACAGAGGCGGACAGGGTCAGCACTTCGCCGATCTGGAGCTTATTGATGTTGTAGCCGGGGTTCAGCGCCAGCAGCTCTGCGGAGGTCATGTCATTCTTGGCGGCGATCTGAGACCAGGTATCGCCCTTTTTCACCTCGTAAGTGACCTCGGCCGTCTTGGTGCTGTAAAGCAGTTCCGCAATATAGCCCAGATTCATGATCTCACTGGTGGGAACGTACTCCTGCCGGATCTCAACATCCTCTGCAAATTCACAGGAAATGGTATCTTCATCGGAGGCCGCCTTCTGCAGCTGGTCCAGCAGTTCCTCCAACGCGCCCTCGTAGGGAGTGGCGCCGATGCGCACATCGTTGACATACAGGCAGTATGCAGAGGTCACAAGACCGATCTCGTCGGAAAGCTGGTCCTCGTATACAGCCTTATCCTCAATGTCCTGACGGAGCATCCAGCCGGAATCGTATTGCAGCAGGGAATCGTCGATGGTGTAGGTCTCTCCCAGTGTCCGGGAGGTGATGCTTTCCAGATCCTTCCGGACGGTTTCGGCTTCCGATTTGGAAGCCAGCCGTCCCAACACCTGCCCGTCATAGGAGACGGTGGTGCCGATGGTGAAGAAGGAACAGAACAGGATAATGCCTGCCAGCGCACAGCTTCCTCCCAGGAACATCAGGGAGTGGAGGCGCTTTTCCTTTTCAAACCAGACGGAGAATCTGCTGGTGCGGAGGTTCCGCTCTCTGCGGCGGCCCAGCAGGATCTCCCGCAGCCGGCTGGCAGCGGAGGGCAGCAGCCCCCAAAGCATCAGTAGGAATTGCAGAGGCTTCCGGTTGGACTCCGGGAACCGATGGGCCTGAGCCTCCCGGACAACCCGGCGGCAGCGGCGGCCAAACCAGCGGACCTTCTTTCCGGCCCGGAAGCGGAGTTTGCCCCAGAGGTCTTCGGGCTCAGCGGGAGCGCGCCGCTTTCTGCGGGGTCTGGGCGCTTCCTGGGTCTGTTCCGCCTCTGCGGGCCAGTCCGGCAGATCATAAGGCTTTTTGGTGTTTTGACTCATAATGCTCCTATCGTATCGCGGGCAGATGCCCTTTAAAAATTTGTGAACCATAAAAAGTAACAAATTGTTACCGCTTTATATTATCCCTTTTATATTCGCCCGTCAAGCAACTTCTGGCTTTTTGGCATATTTTTATGTATTTTAACGATGCTTTTTTGCCGAATTTCGTGGTTGACACGCAAAAATCGGAAAAAATTACGTCCCAATTCGTCACTTTTTTCATTGACCCCGGCTGCGGACCGTGTATAATAAAGGGTGGAATTGAAACCCCGTTCCCTGAATTAAAAACTGGAGGAATCAACATGTTTGAATTTCTGATCAAAAAGCTGAAGGCGCATCCCCGCAAGATCGTCTTTACCGAGGGCACCGATCCCCGCATCCTGGAGGCTTCCGCCCGTCTGCTGTCCGGTACCTTCCTGACTCCCGTTCTGGTGGGCAACGCCGACGAGATCACCAAGGCTGCCGAAGAGGCCGGCTTCAACATCCGCGGCGCTGAGATCATGGACCCCGCCAACTTCGCTGACATGGACAAGATGGTGGCCCTGATGGTGGAGCTGCGCAAGGGCAAGATGACCGAGGAGCAGTGCCGCAAGTCCCTGTCTCAGGCCAACTACTTCGGTACCATGCTGGTGAAGATGGGCTATGCCGACGCTCTGCTGGGCGGCGCTACCTACTCCACCGCCGACACCGTCCGTCCCGCCCTGCAGATCATCAAGACCAAGCCGGGCAGCAAGATCGTGTCCTCCTGCTTCATTATGGTCCGTCCTTCCGCCACCGGCGAGAACGAGGTCCTGGCTATGGCTGACTGCGCCATCAACATTAAGCCCACCGAGGATGAGTTGGTGGAGATCGCCGTTGAGACTGCCCGTACCGCCAAGGTCTTCGGCATTGATCCCAAGGTGGCCTTCCTGAGCTACTCCACTCTGGGTTCCGGCAAGGGCGAGGACGTGGACAAGATGCGCAACGCCTGCGAGAAGGCCAAGGCTGCCATGCCCGACGTTCCCGTGGACGGCGAGTTCCAGTTCGACGCCGCCGTGTCTCCCGTGGTGGCCAAGACCAAGCACATCACCAGCTCCGTGGGCGGTCATGCCAACACCTTCATCTTCCCCGACATCAACGCCGGCAACATCGGCTACAAGATCTGCCAGCGCATGGGTAACTTCGACGCTTACGGCCCCATCCTGCAGGGCCTGAACGCCCCCATCAACGACCTGTCCCGCGGCTGCAACGCTCTGGAGGTTTACTCCATGGCCATCATCACCGCCGGCCTGGTGGACTGATTTTCCCCCTGTCCATACCGTCCATAACCGCCCCCCGGAGACAAAGTCTCCGGGGGACTTTTTATCCCGCAGAAAACCGCCGCCTGGCAGGCGGTACCCTTCGGAAAAATCCGGCGGCAGGTCCGGCCTTTTCCGATACGATTCGTAATATTCGCAGTAAATACAGCGTTTCGTATTCTTTCCATGCTTCTATACTTGCAATTTCTCCGTAAATCCCTTAATATAAGATGTAATTTTTTCGGAGAGGATCTGTCGTTTTGAAAGAGAAGCGTATCCATAGACTTACCCTGCCCCTGTGGGGCAGCCTGGTGCTGGCGGTGCTGCTGGCCGGGTGCATCACCCTGCTGGCCCTGTGGTGCCAGCCCAACGCATTGCGGACGGTGCTGGTCATTTTCCGGTCCCAGCCCCTGCTGATCGTGCTGAACGCCCTGCCCATCGGCCTTTTGCTGCTGGCCTTCGCCTTTTTGTTCCGGAATGTCTTTTACGGCGCGGCTCTGGTGAATTTCCTGGTCTGCGCCCTGTCCCTTTTCAACCGGGTGAAGATCGAGGTCCGGGACGAGCCGGTATTCCCCCGGGACTTTGCCCTGGTGCGGGAAGTGGGCAGCGCCATGCAGACCTTCGATATCAACTACCCGGTCACGGCCATCGCCCTGGTCCTCCTGACCACGGCGGCCCTGGTGGTCCTGGGGGTGTTCATCACCAGCCGTCCGGTGTCCTTCGCCGTGCTGAAGGCCCGGATCACGAAGAAGGACGCCGTGGCCGTCATCCCCGGCCGCTGCTGGCCGGAACGGCTCCTGGGGGCGGCGGTGAGCTTCGGCGTGCTGGCGGCCCTGATCTTCACGGTGTATGCCAGCAACGACCTCTATAATTCCTTCCGGGTCAGCAACGCCTACTATGTCCCCTCGGTCTTTAATGAACTGGGCTTCCCTTACTGCTTCTGCCACCAGTTCACCACCTACCCGGTGGACAAGCCGGAGGGCTTCTCCAAGTCCGAGGCCGCCTCCTGGGAGACCGGGGAGCAGACGGGGCTAGGGAAGGACGTCAACGTCATCATGGTGATGAACGAGGCCTTTTCCGACATCACCGACGGCTCCATGTTCAACTGGGCGGAGGGGGACGATCCCCTGCCCAACCTCCATGCACTGCAAAGTGACCCCCACGCCATCTCCGGTCACGTGGTGGTGCCCGGCTTTGCCGGGGGCACCGCCAACACGGAGTTCGACGTGCTGACGGGGATGCAGACCAATGCCCTCTCCGCCACCACCACCTCCGCCATGCGGGTGGTGAACCGGAATCTGGACAGCCTGTTCCGGGTCTTTGGAGCCGACGGCTGCCGCACCTCCTTCTACCATCCCGGCGACGCCTGGTTCTACAACCGGGAAAACGTCTACCGCTGGCTGGGGGCGGAGCATGAGGTCTTTGCCGAGGACATGGAAAACCTGGAATACAAGGGCCGCTGGGTCACGGACGACTATATGGCGGGCCAGATCGAGGCTGAGTTTGAAACGGCGGTGGCCGAGGGCCGCACCCTTTTCAATTACACCACCACCATTCAGAACCACATGAGCTACACCGCCGACAAATACGGTGAGGGCCGCACCTTCACCCCGATCTCCACCACGGCGGACCTCTCCGACGCAGCCCGGACCATGCTGGAGGTCTACACCGAGGGCGTCCGGGACGCCGACGCCATGCTGGGCCGCCTGACAGCCTATTTCGAGGAGCGGAGCGAGCCGGTGGTGCTGGTATTCTACGGCGACCATCTGCCCTATCTGGGGGACAACCAGCTGGCCTACGCGGAGCTTGGCTCCGAGGTGGCCGTGGCGGAGATGGACCGGAAAGACGTTCTCTGCTCCTACAAGACTCCCTATGTCATCTGGGCCAACAGCGCCGCCGTGGAAACTTTGGACTGGGACAGCGCCGTCTCCGCCCTGGACCTGCCGGAGGACGGCGTGCTCTCCGCCGCCTTCCTGGGCCAGACCGTTCTGGAACTGACGGGCCGCACCGGGGAAAGCCCCTGGTTTGACTTCCTGGGCTCCCTGCGGCGGATCAGTCCCGTGGTGCAGAAGAAGATCTACGTGCTGGCGGACGGCACCGTGCTGCCCCAACGGATTCTGAACGAGCAGACGGACGAAGCCTCCATGGCCCTGAAGGACGCCATTCACAAGTGGCGCTGCTGGAGTTACTACAAGCTGAAATACAAGGACATTGGCTGACGCCCTGACAGACAAACCGCCCCCGCCCGGCTGTACGCCGGAAGGGGGCGGTTCCTTATTTTATACATCCAGCTCCAGCACCACGGGGCAGTGGTCGCTGCCCATGACCTCGCTCCAGATATCGGCGGACTTGATCTTGTCTTTCAGCCGGTCGGAGACGATGAAATAGTCGATGCGCCAGCCTGCGTTGTTCTTCCGGGCGTTGAACCGGTAGCTCCACCAGGAGTAGGCCCCGGTCTTGTCGGGGTAGAGGTAACGGAAGGTGTCCGTAAAGCCGCTGCCCAGCAGCTGGGTCATCTTGGCCCGCTCCTCATCGGAACAGCCGGGGTTCATCCGGTTGCTCTTGGGGTTCTTAATGTCGATCTCCTCATGGGCCACGTTCAGGTCCCCGCAGTACACCACCGGCTTTTTGGCGTCCAGCTCCATCAGATAGTCCCGGATGTCGTCCTCCCATTCCATCCGGTAGTCCAGCCGGGCCAGCTGGTCCTTGGAGTTGGGGGTATAGCAGCAAACCAGGTAAAACGCCGGATACTCCGCCGTGATGACCCGGCCCTCGTGGCGGTGGACCTCCTTGCCGAAGTCATAGGTGACGGAGAGGGGCGTCTGCCGGGTGAACACGGCGGTGCCGGAATAGCCCGCCTTGTCGGCGCTGTTCCAAAAGCGCTCGTACCCCGGCAGGTCGAAGGACGCCTGCTCCGGCCGCATTTTCGTCTCCTGCAGGCAGATCACGTCGGCGTCCGCAAAGGCGCAGAAGTCCAGAAAGCCCTTGCCCAGGCAGGCCCGCAGGCCGTTGACG
>ENA-UEQK01000471-UEQK01000471.1-human-gut-metagenome-genome-assembly--contig:-NODE-471-length-29370-cov-58.735295_pt1 | contig 29370 bp, 40 predicted proteins | sample MGYA00242939_ERZ507942 | MGnify/ENA primary metagenome ERZ507942 (study PRJEB26167, sample SAMN06115485) | human gut metagenome | host: Homo sapiens | place: China:Chongqing | collected 2015-03-30... | reverse complement strand
ACAGCACGGCGGGTTCCAGCGGCTATTCCAGCACGGCGGGTTCCAGCGGCGATTACAGCACGGCGGGTTCCAGCGGCGATTCCAGCACGGCGGGTTCCAGCGGCAATTACAGCACGGCGGGTTCCAGCGGCGATTACAGCACGGCGGGTTCCAGCGGCAATTACAGCACGGCGGCAGCCACTGGGGCTTATTGCAGCGCAAAAGCAGACGGCAAAGATAGCATTGCCGTTGTAAACGGTGCTTGCGGTAAGGCGTGCGGCGCACTGGGCTGCTATCTGGTGCTGACCGAGTACGATGATGACGGCAATATGCTGCTGGCCAAAATGGCAAAGGTTGACGGAGCCGTTATCAAAGAGAACACCTGGTACACCCTCAAAAATGGCGAGTTTGTGGAGGCTGCACCGTGAAGAAGCACTACAACAAGCGTTGGCTTGAACAGCGCTGGGATGCAAGGCAGCCGGAGCTGTTGGAGCATATCCGGCTGAAACGGCAGCTGAGAACAAAAAAGGAGGTGGACGATAATGAAGCCGAACATGGGAATCGCAGAGTGCGTCCAGATTCTTCGGGACAACAACATCTCAAAGACCGAAAAGGTCTTGAGAGCGCAGATCCAGGCGGGAATTTTCCCGGAGTGGTCAAAGCCGTCCGTAGGAACAAAAGAGCCTTGCCCTGACATCTCCCGTGCCAGGTTTATGGCGTGGGTGAAGGATTTTTACAAGCTCGAAAAGGTTTATACAAAGGAGGATCCGAAAGAATGAAACTCAAATCTACTACTTACTACTGGTTGGCTGTCGTTTTTGGCGGCGTTGGAATGGGCGCAGCTATGGGTGCAGAGGGCACCGCGCAGACCACCGGATATATCTCCAGCACACTGTTTGCGGTGTCGCTGGTGCTGATTTTGGCCGCCGTTCTGCTGACTCGTCTGGGCTTTGCCGCAGAGGACAGGGAGAGAGCCGCAAAGCGGCGCAAGTACGGCAAAATCACCCGCAAACATGCCCGGAACCCGGACTACCCAGAGAATCAGGAGCGCGGAGCATGAGCGATTACATCCACAACGTCATGTGGTACACCGTCTGAGATTCCAAGACCGGAGATCTGGTAGAATCCGGCACGGCGGCAATGTGCGCCCGACGGCTGGGGTATTCCAGCTCCGGCAGCTTCGCCAGCGCAGTGAGCCACTGGCTGCACGACGGAAGCCGACACGTCAAGTACACCATCCGGCGGGAACGCATTCCCAGAAGTGAGGTGGACAGCCTGCCGCAGCGCCGCAAGCGCAAAAAGAAGCAGCCTGCCAGTGTGTTCCAGCACGGACAGACCACAAGGTGACGGGATTCCAGACCTCCATCACCACAAAGATATCACAAACAGGAGGTTTTTACAATGGATGACGTGGCATTTTACTATTGCTACGGACACCGCAAAGAGCACTGCAGCATTGACGTGCAATGCTTTGAGGGCGAGCCGGTCAAGGCCAGCGTGGACGCCCAGCACTGGGCAGATGAGCAGATCCAGACCGGTGAATACAGCCAGATCGACGTCAAGGACGCCCTAGGCAACCTGATCTATTCGAGGTGAATATTTATGCAGTGCAGTGAAAAAGGCAAAATCTGCCTGAACTACGCGTCCAACGTGCCGGAGTGGCAGTTGGACATGACCCTGGATGCGCTGGCCGCGCTTGGCGCCGCCGTGAGCGCCTGCGGAAAGGTGCAGAAGGCCGTTGCCGGAGATCTGGCGTGGATCAAGAGACACCCGAACAGCATGTATATGGGCACGGAGCCCATCGACCGGGCGCGGGCGTGCAATGAGGCCGCAACCGCCCTTGGACGGGCCGTCTATGCGCTGGAAGTCATTCTGTGCCAGTCCAGCCAGTTCGGATTTGCACATGATCTGGCCTGTGCCGCACAGACCGGCTATAACGTTGAGCATGTGGCGCTTGAGACCCGCTGCCGTGAGCACGGGTGCGAGGAGGTAGCATATAAGCATGGATAAAACGAGCATTTATGAGTCATCCCGATCTGTCCCGCCGGAAGCGCAGAAGCGGATCAGCGGCGGGCGGCTGAACGGCATGACCGACATCAACCCCATGTGGCGCGTCAAGAAGCTGACCGAGCTTTTCGGCCCGGCGGGCATCGGTTGGAAGTTCGACCCGCCAGTATTCGAGGAAAAACCCGGCGTCAACGGCGAGGTGATGGTGCATTGCTTCACCTGCCTGTACATCCGGCAGGATGATGGGACCGCCTGGAGCGCTCCTATCCCAGGCGTTGGCGGGTCCATGCTGATCTCCACCGAGAAAAGCGGCCAGCGCACAGACGATGAAGCGTATAAAAAAGCCTACACGGACGCCCAGGGCGTGGCATGTAAGGCGCTTGGTATCGGTGCAGACGTGTATTGGAACGCAGATGCAACCAAGTACAGCGCCCCTGCAGCAAGGCCTGCACAGAAGCCCTCCGCCCAGCCTGTCTGTGCCTGCTGTGGGAAGCAGATCACTGGCATCAAGTCCAAGGACGGAAAATCTGCGCTGACCGCCGAACAGGCAGCCGACCGCAGTTTCAAAAAATACGGGCGTGTCCTCTGCATGGAGTGCGCCAGAAAGCAGCCGAAAGAAGATGGAGGATTGATGCATGCTTAACGTTGTAGCCATCATGGGCCGCCTTGTGGCGGACCCGGAACTCAAGACCACCACGCAGGGTACCAACGTGTGCCGTTTTTGTATCGCCTGCGACCGAAGCTATGTCCGTCAGGGAGAGGAACGCAAGGCCGATTTTATTGACATTGCCGCATGGCGGCAGACTGCCGAGTTCGTCTGTAAGTATTTCCAGAAGGGCAGCCTGATCGCCATCGACGGCAGCATCCAGACCCGCCAGTATCAGGACAAGAACGGCAACAACCACACCGCTTTCGAGGTCGTGGCCAACAATGTGAGCTTTGCAGGCTCCAAGCCCGCAGACAAGCACGCTGTGCAGAGTTTCGACCAGCAGACGCAAAGTTACAATCGGCAGGCAAACGCCTCTCACAGCGCACCGCAGGCCGGTTACGCGCAGTGCGAGCCGGACGACTTTGCCGAGATCACCGACGACGGCGACCTGCCGTTCTGATAACTGGCAAAGCGATGTGCTATCTGACGTTACGGGCGCTCAAAAGGAAGGAGGTGGAGCATGGAAGAGGAAGTAAGGCCAAAGGCTTTGATGATCCCGTTTGACAAGTTCGTCATTCTGGATATCCTCCCGCCGGAACAGTACAAAAACGTGTTCACCCAGATGCGGCAGTATGTGGAGCTGAATCGGGAGCCGGAAGAGCTGCAACCCATCGAACGCATGGCATTTGAAGCACTACGCCCGTTCATGAACGAAAATATTAAAACGTATAAACGCAAAATTGACGCGCAGCACACAAACGGCAGTAAAGGCGGTAGACCGAAAAAGCCAAAAGAACCCAGCGAAACCCATGGGTTTTCTGAGAAACCCAACGAAACCCATGGGGCACCAAAGTACAAAGTACAAAGTACAAAGTACAAATCTAATACTGACGTATTAGAGAGAGATGGAGACGCTGACGCGTCTACTACCCCCTCCCCCGCAAAATCGAACCGTTTCCATCCGCCGGATGATGTGGAGGTCAAGGCGTATTTTGCCGAGAAGGGCGGCTCAGATGAGCAGGCGCAGCGGTTCATGGACTTCTACACGTCCAACGGGTGGAAGGTTGGTAAGAACCCCATGAAGAGCTGGAAGGCAGCTGCATCCTGCTGGCTCTCGCGGGACAAGGAGCGGCAAAAAGCCCCTGCGTTCCAGCGCAACCCGGTTCGGTACGTTTCCCGCCCGCCGGAGGAAGCCGAGAAGGCCGGGGATTTCATGAGGGACGCACCGGACCGCACCATGAAGTGGCTGGAGAAGCGGAAAAAGGAGGAAGAGAATGCCCCGATACAAAGTGATCCTTGAGTGCAGCGGCCCGGTTGGAGATGCAGCACTCACCTACCGCATGACGGCTTCCAGCCCGCAGGCGGCAGAATTCAGGGCCTGCCAGATGGCGGGCGACCACTACCCGGAGTATACGGATATTCAGGCAAAAAGAATGGAGGTCGAATCCCCATGAAGAACCAGACATGTAAGGACTGCCCGGAGCGGCACACGGCCTGCCACGACACTTGCCCGCGCTTTGCAGAGTGGAGAACGCAGCACAAGGAAGAATTGATCTACACCAACGCCCAGCACGCCGCAGAGCGCATCAACCGCAACGATTTCAACAAAGAGGGATGGATGGGAGGAAAACACCCGCCCAGAAAAAGGAGAAAAGCATGAAAACCGTACAGGATATTATGGCTGAAAATGGCTCATTGGCAAACATTGAGCGTTTTCAGACGATGCAGAAGTGGGAATACAAGCGCAAGGTAGAGCACGCGCAGGAAATGGCCGAGGCATTTTACTACTGGGCAAAAGAGCACGAAAAGGGCGTGCACCTATCCGTGGGCGGTCTGGATTCCATCACGCTACATTACTTCTTGGAGAGCATCGGGCTGCCCGTCACCTGCGTGTCCTGCTCCTCGCTGGAGGGCAAGGGTGTGCAGCAGGTGCACAAGCAGATGGCAGCTGAGATGGAAGCTGAGTACAAAAACTGGATGGGAGATGGAGAAGCGCCGTCCTTCGTATTTCTGAAGCCTCTGAAAAGCAAGGTACAGGTCCTGCAGGAGTTTGGATGGCCTGTGATCAGCAAGGAAAAGGCCGGAAAAATTATGCTGTTGCAAAACCCGACAGAGCAAAACGCAACCGTGCGGCATGCGATCATCACCGGGGAAACCGGCGAATATGGCGGCTGGCAGAAGAACAGCCGCATGAAGCTGCCGCAGAAGTGGCTCGACCTGTTTGGCGGCGCAGACGCGGAGGGCGCAGCGCTTGGGTATCAGGCGGCCCCGTTCAAGGTGTCTGACCGCTGCTGCTACTACCTCAAGGAAAAGCCCTGCAACGACTGGGCACGGGACCACAACAGCGTGCCCTATATGGGCCTTATGGCCAGCGAGGGCGGGCGGCGCGAGAAAAGCCTGAAAATGCACGGATGCAACTACTTCGGCAAGACCACCACCCGCAGCGCGCCTTTTGCTATTTTTGACCGACAGGACATTTTGCAGCTTGCGCTTGATTTGAACGTTCCTATTCCCGCCGAATATGGCGAAATTGCGAAGGACAGGGACGGAAAGTTGTACACCACAAAGGCACAGCGCACCGGCTGCACTATGTGCGGCTTTGGCATCCACGTCGAAGGAAGACCGCATCGTTTTGACATCTTGCGGGAGACCAACCCCAAAGAGTGGGAGTTCTGGATGAAGCACGTTTGCCGCGATGAAAACGGCGAGTGGTACGGATGGGGGCGCGTGCTGGACTATATCGGCATCGGCTGGGAAGACGTGCCGGAGCAGGCCGTGCAGATGCACATTGACGATTTGATTGGAGGAAAGCTATGAAAGCTGTGCTTTTGAGCATTCGGCCTGAATGGTGCGACCTCATCATTCGGGGGCAAAAAACCATTGAGGTACGCAAGACCCGCCCGAAGCTGGAAACGCCGTTCAAGGTGTACATCTACTGCACCGGTGCCGAGACATGGTGGAAGAGATTTCCAAAGACCGGGTTACAGAAGATGGAAGAGTGCGTCATTGGTACATTTGTCTGCGATGAAATCTACAGAATCGACAGGGACTGCGTTGGGTTCAATTTCACGGCCTCGAGTCTGGATTTGCCGGTTTACACCCTGCCGGAAAACAACGACGAAGAACGTAATGCCAAGCGAGAAGAGCTTACCACTTGTCTGACCGATGCAGAGCTTTCCAAATATCTCGGTATTCACCCGGGATACGGCTGGCACATTTCCAACTTAAAAATTTGGAATGAACCCGTAAGACTCAAAGATTTTTGGGGCATGAAGCCTTGCAAGCACGGCGGCGACTGCTGTACTTGCCTGCAATGGGACAACATGAAGGAGGAGTGCTGTGCATCCCGATACATTTCACGCCATCCGCAAAGCTGGTGTTACATGGAGGACGGTGAATGAAGCTGATCCTCTACGGCGACCCACACACAAAGAAGAATTCCGCACGCATTCTCCGCACACGCTCCGGGACCCCATTCGTGGCCCCCAGCAAGGTTTATGTGGATTATGAGATTGACTGCCTGCGGCAAATCAAAAGGCCGCGCAGCCCTATCTCTGCCCGCGTTAACGTGAGGTGCGTGTACTACATGAAGACCGCCCGCCGGGTCGATCTGGCGAACCTCATCGAGGCCACCACGGACATCCTGGTAAAAGCCCGGGTGCTGGAAGACGACAACAGCAAGATCGTCACCGCCCACGATGGCAGCCGGGTAGAGCTCGACCGAAAAAATCCGAGGGTGGAAATCGAGATTGAAGAAATGGAGGAGTAAAATGTTTGATATGCTATTTGAAGTTGCAAGCACGCTGTTCATGGCAACACTTGCAGGGCTTTTCATCTGGTTTGTTCTTAGCGATGGCAACCCAATTGAATATTTCAAGCGGCGGCTCAACCGAAAAAAACCTTGCCTTTGCGACCGGTGCGTATTCTTAAAGCAAAAATTTGGGGCGTCAGAATCCGGATATCACTATATCTGCCAGAGCGGTGACAAAGACGAAGGATACATAAATCCGCCCGAATATTGCCGCGATTTTGAAGAAAGGAGCAACAATGGCTCGCACATGGATACCTGACACCGACACCCAGAAGCCGGAAAGAACCGATTACCGCACCGTTAAGGCGTGGCTGAACCGCTACCGCGAAGCGGAGAAAAGATACTACTTGCTGTCTGACCGGCTGGCCGAAGCACAGGAGGCCACCCGGCACATCACCCAAAGCCTCAGCGCGGCCCCCGGCGGCAGCAAAGATGGCCAGAGCCTTGCCCGGGCGGAGGAACGTAAGGAGGAAGCGGAGCGCCGGGCTTATGAGCAAAGAGCGGTCTGCGACAGGCTGTTCCTCGAGATCAGAAACGCGCTCGCCCAGATCCAGAACGAGAAAGCATACACGGTGCTGTACAAGTACTATCTCGATTGCCTCACGTGGGAAAGGGTCGCAAAAGACATGAATTACTCTCTGCGCATGGTCTATGTCTTGCGGCGCAAAGCAATGGAGGAGCTGAGCCTTTAAGAACATTGCACTGTCATTACATTGCGGTTTCACTATCGCATGGTGTAAAATTGTATCATCGGAAAAGCCAAAAGGCAAACCGATGCATGCAGCCTCCGAAACGTGTCCCTTCTTGGCATTTTCCTCCTTTTCTGCTTGCAGGCACTGGGCTTTGCTCTCTCTTCACGTTTCGCGGGCTGCTTCTATGCGAGATTCCGAAACGGCTCCGCTCAGAGCTGCGCAACTTTGAGCGCATCGGGAAGGTTCGAGGCCTTCCTCTCCGCGCGGTTTGACTCCGCGATCTCGCTCCATATGGCGCATGGACCAGACAACCCGCAAGGCCGCACGTGCAACCTCCCGTGCCGAGAAAAGGCCTTAGAATCCTTGCCAAGGTGTAGCTTTCCTGACAGGATGTGCGCCAATCAACAGCCCTGGCGGAGAACCGGAGCTGTTTTTATATTCCCGTAGCTCAAGTATGGAGCAGCGGTCTCCAAAACCGCAGGATGCAGGTTTAAGTCCTGCCGGGAATGCCATCTGCGTGCCCTGTGAGGGGGCTGCGCAGCACGCGGGGCATCTGACCGCGTAAGTTCCAGATGCAGCGGCGCTCCACCGTTTGACGCCTGTCCAACGCAACTGAATGCGGGGCGCTGCTTATATGCCGTCATAGCTCAACTGGAAGAGCGCCGCCCATTTAAGGCGGGACAACGTTGGTGACACCACGGGAACATCACTGCACAGCCAGCCACTGCGCACATCCGTTCCGTGGGTGCTGGTTCAAATCCAGCTGGCGGCTAGCGTGATTTTAGAGTGTCCGCAGTGGACACTTTTGGAGAGGAGGCATACAAATGTTTGAGCGCTTGAAAGAACTGATTTGCGACATGACAAGGTTTGTGACACGTCTCGGCGCTGGCCTTATCCTCTCGGCCTTACCGATCAGCAACAAAGAAAGCCACTTTGTGCGCTATGCGCGGCGTTTCGGTTTCCGTGCAGACCACACAAAACGCGAGCCTCGGGCAGAGATCGGAGGCCGTGGCTGTATCCAAGGAGCACGGCCTGCTATCCGTGCGGATTAACCGCTGCTGATACAATACGATTAAAAACCAGCTTTTTGCATGATGAGCTCCATGCAGCAAAGCTGGTTTTTCTTATGCCGCTTTAGCTCAGTCTGGCAGAGCACCGGACTTTTAATCCGGGGGTAGCGGGTTCGATTCCTGCAAGCGGCACATTCGATATTTTGACCGTTCGGGTTTCCGGGCGGTTTTTCTTTTGTATGAGTTTAGAGAGGTGGTGGCGGTGGGCGCACGGAGGCTGACAGATAAGCAAAAAAAGAAGATCGTTGCGGACTATGTGCAGCTCCAAAGCTACCGTGCAGCCGCAAAGCTGAATGACGTTTCGGACGCGACCGTTAAGAAAGTCGTAAAGGAAGACCCGGAGAGTGCGCGCTTGTGTGCACAAAAAAAACGGGAAAACTCGAAGGACATGCTTTCTTACATGGAGAGCAAGCAAGGAGAAGCACAAGAGCTTCTCGGGCTGTACCTGAAAGCGATGGCCGACCCGGACAAGATCGCGGAAGCAACACTGCCGCAGCTGTCAACGGCGTTTGGCACCATCGTGGACAAGTTTGCCATGCTGGGAGACCAGAATAGCATAGAAGTCCCGGACGATGGGCTTGTGGAGGCACTGAGCGCCGCCGCTGACCTCAGCCCGCCGGATGACGTGGAGATGCTGCCAGAGGAAGAGGACGACAATGCGGAAAAGTAACGGTTTTCGCTGGAAAGCCCTCAGCCAGCGGCAAAAGCAGGTCTTGAGCTGGTGGACACCGCAGAGCGCATACAGCGGTTATAACGGCATCATTGCCGATGGTGCTATCCGCTCGGGAAAGACCTTTGCCATGAGCTTTTCTTTTGTCCAGTGGGCTATGACCTGCTACAGCGGCCAGCAGTTTGCCATGTGTGGCAAGACTATCGCCAGCTTCCGGCGCAACGTGCTGGGGACGCTCAAGCAGCAGCTTGCAGCCCGTGGCTACAACGTCAAGGAGCACCGGGCAGAAAACTGCATGACCGTCAGCAAGGGCGGAAAAGCCAACGAATTTTACTTTTTCGGCGGCAAGGACGAGAGCAGCCAAGACCTGATCCAGGGCATCACGCTGGCTGGGGCATTCTTTGACGAGGTGGCGCTGATGCCGCAGAGCTTTGTCAATCAGGCCACTGCCCGCTGCTCCGTCACCGGGTCAAAATTCTGGTTCAACTGCAACCCGGGCAGCCCACAGCATTGGTTTTATCTTGAGTGGGTGCGGAAATGCCGTTCCCGCAAGATGATGTACCTCCACTTTACGATGGACGACAACTTGTCGCTCTCCGAGGAAATCAAGGCCAGATACCGCAGCCAGTACAGCGGCGTTTTCTACCAGCGCTACATTCTGGGCCTGTGGACGGTGGCAGAGGGCCTTGTATATGACATGTTCGACCCGAAAAAACACGTCATTGACGTGCTGCCGGAGCTGTCTCCGAAAAGCGCCTATGTGGCGTGTGACTTTGGCACCCAGAACGCAACGGTCTTTTTGTTGCTCCAGAAGCAGGCAGATGCAGACTGCTGGATCGTCACCCGGGAGTATTACTACAGTGGCCGCGAACAGAAGCGGCAAAAGACCGTGGGCGAGTACGTCGCAGACCTCAAGGCGTGGCTGAACGGACTCAAGCCGGAGAGGATCATCGTTGACCCCTCTGCTCTGCCCCTGATTACGGAACTGCGCAAGAATGGCTTTACCCAGACCCACGCAAACAACGACGTTCTGAGCGGCATTTTGGACGTGCAGACCATGCTGCAGACCGGGCGGCTGAAGATCTGCAAAGACTGCAAGCACACGCTGGAAGAGTTCGGCGTGTACGCTTGGGACCCGGACAAAGACGACACCGTGCTGAAGGTCAACGACCACTGCATGGACGCAATCCGATATTTTGTGCGCACGAAGCGCCTTGTGAAACTGAGGGATTGATTTTGAGCACTGTATACACATTCCAGACCTTTCAGCAGGCGCAGGCCGCCGGGGAACAGCCTGATTTTGTCCGGCGGTTCGTGCAGCAGCACTGCGCTTCTGGCCCTTACAGGATGGCGCTGGACGCTGACCTGTACGACGCTCAGAAAAACCCGGGCGCGGAACGCTTTTCGCAAGCCTACGCCTTTATGCTGAAGCGCCTTTCCAAGAACACCCGGCAGGATGTACCCCGGCCCGATATGGTCAAGAGCAATCTGTTCCGGCGGCTCAACAAACAGCGTGCTACCTACTCCCTGGGCAACGGCGTCACCTTTGCGGATAAGGACGTGGACAAAGGAAAACTGGGGGCTGAATTTGACGAGCAGATCCAGAAAGCCGGATACTTTGCCCTGATCCACGGTGAGAGCTTTGGCTTCTGGAACAACGACCATCTGGTGGTGTTCAAGCTGACCGAGTTTGCGCCCCTGTACGATGAGACCTCCGGCTCTATGCGGGCCGGGGTGCGGTTCTGGCGGCTGAATCCTGACACGGATATGCACTATGTCCTGTACGAAGAGGACGGTTACACCGAGTACACGGAAAGAAGGATCGGCAGCACTATGCAGGAGACGGCCCCGAAGCAGGCATACAAGAGCGTGACCGTCTCCACCCCCGGCGGCGGGCTGGAAAGCGTGGAGGGGGAAAACTACAGCACTCTGCCTGTGGTGCCGCTGTGGGGATCCGACCTGCATCAAAGCACCCTCGTAGGCCTGAAAGCCTACATCGACAACACCGATCTGGTGACGTCCGGCTTCTGCAGCGACTTGCAGGATTGCGCACAGATTTACTGGCTGTGCGAAAACTTCAACGGCATGACCGATGATGAACTGCAGGAGTTCCTTGCGAAGCTGAACCTCTACCACATCGCCGGTGCGGACACCAGCGAGGGCGGCAAGATCACTCCATACACCAGCGAAGTGCCGGTGACTGCCCGGCAGACCCTGCTAGAGCTGCTCCACACCCGGGTCTATGAGGACTTCGGCGGTCTGGATGTGCATTGTGTCAGCGCAAACAGCACCAACGACCATCTGGATGCAGCCTATGAACCCATGAACCAGAACGCAGACGACTTCGAGGCTCAGATCAAACCTTTTGTTCGTCAGATCTGTGCGCTGGCTGGCTTTGGCAGCGCAATGCCGACATTCAACCGGAGCCGGATCGTAAACACCGCAGAGCAGGTCAGCACAGTAATCTCCGAGGCGGCGATCATCGGGCAGGACATGGCCATTGACCTGCTGCCCAACCTGACCCCGGAGCAGAAAGAAAAGGCCAGGGCGTCCCTGATGGCGGAAAGCGCAGCACGAGAAACCGTGGACGAGGACGAGGATGACAACGGTGATGAAGCATGATTTCTGACCGTGACCGCATTTCCACCCGGCAGCTGAACCGCCTGCGCCGACGCATCCTCCGCGTATACGGCACTGCCCGCCGGGAAATGACCGAGCAGCTCACCGAGTTCCTGGGGAAGTACCGAGCGCTGGACGAGCGCAAGCGGGCGCAGCTGGATGCAGGCGAAATCACTGAAGAGGATTACCGCATCTGGCTGCAAAATCAGGTCTTTCAGTCCGATTTGATGCGCCAGAAGCTGGACGGTATCACACAGACCTGCACTACGGCCCAGCAGACGGCCTACAAGCTGGCCCGGGACGAGCAATACAGCATCTTTTCCTTTGGCGCAAACTGGGCTTTCTACGAGCTGGAACAGGCCGCAGGCGTGACGTTCGGGCTGACCCTGTACAATACCGAAGCAGTCAAGCTGCTGCTGAAGGAAAACCCCAAGCTGGTGCCAAACAAGCGCATCAAGAGCAAGAGCAACCGCACCTATGACGCCCGGGTGTTCAACCGCTACGTCATGCAGGGTATCGTGCAGGGCAAGAGCGTCCACGACATCGCCGTGCAGGCCGTCAACGGCATGGCTGATACAGAGATCCACTGGGCCATGAATAACGCCATCACGGCGCTCACAGGCGCTCAGAACGCCGGGGCATTGCAGCAGATGCGCAACGCCCAGGCTTTGGGCATCGAGGTCAAAAAGCGCTGGAACTCCACCCACGACTACCGCACCCGTGAGATGCACCGCCTGCTTGACCAGCAGACGGCAGAGCTTGACGAGCCGTTCAAGGTCATGGGTTACGAGATTCAGCGCCCCGGCGACCCAAACGCAGCGCCGGAGATGGTCTACCACTGCCGCTGTGTGCTGTCCTCTGCGCTGGGCAAGTATCCCCGGCAGAACGCCATGCAGCGGGACAATGTGACCAAAAAGACCACGCCCGTCATGGATTACACCGAGTGGTATAAGTCCAAGGGCGGCAAAGAGAAAGAGCAAATGTGGTGGGCGGAAGAGAGAAAACGGAGAAAGGAGAGTTCCCAAAATGAGTAAACGAGGCTCTGGAAGTTCTACAAGGGCGAGCAGTGAGAAGACTACGCTTGATGAATTTCTCGCAAAACGTGGCTTAAGTTCGCCCATCAGCGATTACATGGACGATAAGATGCGTATTCCTCACGGCCTGACACGCCGCCAAACGGAAAAAATGCAAAGGGAAGCCCACGAGGCCGCTGCACAGTATTCCGCAAGGCGAGAGTCTGCTATTGCAGAATACAAAGCGGGCGTTGCGTCTGGCACAATCAGAGAAAAGAGCCGTGTTGAAGTTTTGATGGGCAAAGCGAAAGGGCATCCCGACAATCCTTCCACACAGGCAGCACGCCGTGCGCTGGAAAAACGTGGTTACAACTGGAAAACAGGAAAAAAGCTCAAGAAAAAGTAAGGTTTGGAGGGATGAACCGTGATTCTGCCGATGGAAAACACCGAGAAAATGATTTTTCCGGGCGTTGGCAAGTATGGCATCCCTGAAATCAAGCCGGAAACGGACATCCGCATTGACAAGCTGGAATGGATCCCGGTCAATTATGCGCTGACAGCCAAAGACAAGGCCACAAAAGGCGTGCATTTTTACAAGGACGATTACCAGTTTGAACGGTTCTGGAACAACCCCGACAAATACATTTCCCTTTTGCAGCAGTTCGGCGCGGTATGTTCGCCGGATTTTTCGCTTTACAGCGATATGCCGCTTGCGGTGCAGCTTTTCATGCACTACAAAAAGCACTGGCTGGCTGCATACTGGCAGGCGCACGGCATCCACGTCATTCCAACGCTCTGCTGGTGCGGCGAGCAAAGTTATGACTGGTGCTTTGATGGTGAGCCTAGAAACGCCATCGTGAGCATTTCGAGCCACGGCACGCAATCTGACCCATACGAAGCGGAGTGCTTTGCCAAACACTGCCGCAAAGCGCTGGAAGTGCTGCAACCGAGCGGCATCTTGTGGTATGGCAAATGCCCTGATGAATTTGACTGGAACGTTACCAAAATCAAACCATTTCAATACGAAAGGAGACATTACCGTGAGTAAACGAGGTTCGGGCAGTTCCGCGAGAGCGGGGGGCGGCTATTCAAAAAATGACTATAACGAAGCGAAAGGGGCTGGATTTTCATCTATCGAAAGTAAGCAGATCGCGCAGGCCGTAAATCTTGTAAGAGAAACAGAAACATACAAAACCTATGCGGAGCAAGCAGAACGTGTTCTAAACAACCCAAACTTTGCTGGTGCAAAGAATTACACGTTTGAAGGGTTAAAAAAGTCTTGGGTTACTACAGATGCGATAGAAAATGAAATCAGTCGTGCGGTTACGTTCCACGGCATTGACACTTACCCAAAACCGGAGTTCACATCAAAACAAACAACTTTTGCAAGGAATATTATTCTTAAAGAACTTGGGATAGATAATCCGAAGCGGAACCCTGAAAATGCAGAACGAGAAAGAGCAAAAAAGTATTTTCGGGAGCATTACGACCCAAATCGAGAACAACGAGAAATTACAAGTTCTACATACAAGCGCGCACAAAAGCGACTGCAAAAGAAAGTAGATAGCTGGTTTAAACGATGAAATTTGATTACGACATCAAATTCACCGACAACACCCCGCAGCTCCATGAAGCACTGGATTCATGGACAGAGCGGGTGCTGACCATCTGGGGCATGAAAGTGCAGGACTACGCCCAGCTGCTTGTGCCCACAGGCACGGCAGACAGCACTGGCATTGAGGGCTACGTGGGCGGCGCGCTCAAGCAGAGCCTGACCTACGCCGTAGACCTTGCAAAAAAGACCGTGACCATCGGCAGCAACCTGTTTTACAGCGTCTATGTGGAGCTGGGCACGGGCATCTTTGCCGAGAAAGGCAACGGACGAAAAACGCCGTGGGTCTGGAAGGACTTCAACGGAAAGTGGCACTTTACCCGGGGCATGAAAGCCCGCCCGTTCCTGCGCCCGGCGGTGGAAGATCACATTGACGAGCTGCGGCAGATCGCCGTGGAAGAAGCAGAGAAGGGAGAATGACTATGAGAAAGATTTTTGCAGCAATCACGCTTTTGGCTGTGTTGCTTCTGTGCGGATGCTCTGAGGCTGACAAGGCGAACGCCAACATCTCAAAGCAGGCAGACTATTTCGAGAGCGAGCGCAAGATCACCGTCTACAACGCCCGCACGGATAAGGTCATCATGGAAGCCGAGGGCTATATGTCCATTTCCAACAACTCGGACAACGAGTTGGTCTGCACTGTGAAAATCGGCCCGGACACCTACCGCAAAAATTACATCTACCTCAACAGCTACACCATGTATGTGGTGGAGGACATTACCGGCACCCATACCGACCCGTACCACTACAAACTCTATTTCCACACTGACGTTTTGCCGAGCGTGGAAGTCAAACCGTAAAACCTAATATCTCAGCGGTTGGCGCACAGCGTCAGCCGCTTTTTTATGCCGTTTTCGCTCAATGGCAGAGCTGCTGATTTGTAACCAGCGGACGCGGGTTCGATTCCTGCAAGCGGCACCACACCGGCAGCACGTCCGGCAACCGCCTACAAAACGTAGGCAATTCACAAATCCGATGGCGAGCACGCCAGCCCGAGCATGGGCAGAAAGGACTATCACATGGCACTTGAGAGAAAAGACCTCCGCGCGATTCTGGAGGATGAGACTGTGGACGTCAGCGGCAAGATGAAGAAGATTCTGGACATGCTGCACACCGAGACGGACGCTCTTCAGGACCAGTTGGGCGAAGCAAAGGCCGCAACCGCGAAGGCCGAGAAAGAGCGGGACGAGGCCAACAGCGGCAAGCAGGCCGCAGAAAAGGCTTTGACCGACTACAAGGCCCAGCAGACCCAGAAGGACACCCACGCAGCCAAGGAATCCAAGTTTCGGGAGCTGCTGAAGACCGCCGGGGTGCTGGACAAGTATGCAGACCGCGTTGTGCGGCTGTCCGGCGAGGACATTGACAAGCTGGAGCTGGACGAAAAGGGCAACGTCAAGGACGCCAAGAAGCACGCCGACAGCCTGAAAGCTGATTGGAGCGACTTCGTAGGCACTACGACCACCACCGGCGCAAAGGTGGACACCCCGCCCACCAATGCCGGCTCCAAAATGACCAAAGACCAAATTTTTGCAATCAAGGACGCTGGCGAACGCCAGGCGGCCATTGCAGCAAATGCCGACCTGTTCACAGGCGGCGGAAAGGACTAATACATGGCAGCAAAAGAAAATATCACCATGACCACCGATATCACCGTAGCCGCGCGTGAAATCGACTTTGTGACCCGTTTCCAGCGCAACTGGGACCATCTGCGCACCATTCTGGGCATCATGCGCCCTATCCGGATGCAGCCTGGCACCGTGCTCAAGAGCAAGTATGCACAGGGCACCCTGCAGAGCGGCACCGTGGGCGAGGGCGAAGAGATCCCGTTCAGCAAGTACACCGTCAAGGAGAAGGAGTACGGCAAGATCACCATCGACAAGTACGGCAAGTCTGTCACCCTTGAGGCGATCCAGAATTACGGCTACGATGTCGCCGTGCAGAAGACCGATGATGAGTTCCTGTACGACCTGACCGCTCTGGTAACGGATAAGTTCTACAAGTTCCTGAACACCGGCACACTGAAGGGCACTCCCAAGACCTTCCAGATGGCGCTGGCACATGCCAAGGGCGCGGTCGAGAACAAGTTCAAGACCATGCATCGCACCGTGACCGGCGTTGTTGGCTTTGTCAACGTGATGGACGTGTACGACTATCTGGGCAATGCCAATATCACCGTGCAGAACCAGTTCGGCTTCCAGTATATCAAGGACTTCATGGGTTACAACACCATCTTCCTGCTGTCCGACAGTGAGATTGCGAAGGGAAAGGTTATTGCCACCCCGGTAGACAACATCGTCATGTACTATGTGGATCCTGCGGATAGCGAGTTTGCCCGCGCAGGTCTGGTCTACCGGACCGCAGGCGAGGCAAGCAACCTCATCGGCTTCCACACTCAGGCAAACTACAGCACCGCAACCTCCGAGAGCTACGCCATTATGGGCGTGACCCTGTTTGCTGAGTATCTGGACGGTATCGCTGTCGAGACCATTACCCCGGGTGAATCGGTCTAACCTGCAAGGGGGTGACTTTGCATGACCGTCCCTGAGCTGTGCGCCTACACGCACAATTTCTTTGACCGGGCAGACGACCCCATTGCAGGCGAGTTTGCCTTTGAGCCGGACACCGTGCCCGCCGGGGTGGTGCCGGGGCAGTATTTCCTTGTGTGCGGCTCCATCTTCAATGATGGCGTGCACATGGCCGGAGACGGAGACCTCACCGCCGAGACGTTCAACGGGACGGTGCAGCCCATGCGGGTTCCGCCTGACTTCGTGGCGCTGGCTGAAAAAATCGACGCATACGACAAGGCGCTCCCGGCCGGTGGCGTGTATGTGTCCCAGTCCTTTGCCGGGTGGTCTGGCACGATGGCTACAGGCACGGACGGCCTGCCTGCAGACGGCAAGACCCGCTATAAATCCGAGATCAATCAGTGGAGGAAGATGTGACATGGTCAATCCGTTTGCTGCATCCACCGTAATGCAGAGCTTTACCAAAAAATACCGTTTTCAGACCCGCAGCTATGAACCGGACGGCGTGGGCGGCTTTGTTTCCGGCTGGACGGACGGCCCGGAGTTTGAGGCCGTGGAGCGTCACGACACCACCGTGGAAGCACAGGTGGCAGAGCAGGCTGACACGGCATCTACATACACGCTGCTTGTTGGCACCGGCGTGCCGCTGGCTTTTCCGGACTACATCAAGCGGGTAAGTGATGGGCAGACCTTCCAGATCACCAGCACGGCAGATGAGGGCAAAGCCCCGCCGGAATCCGGCATGGGACTGCGGGCCGTCAAGTGCAAAAAGGCGGTGCTGCCGTGATGGGCCCGTCTGAGAGCATCAACCGGGCGCTGAACACGTTTTTCAACGACTTTGGCATCCCGGGCTATCTGGAAGATAACATCCCTCCCGCCGCTTCACTGCCCTACCTGACCTACAAGCCCACTATCCCCGGAGGGTGGAACGAAACGGCATCCTTCCACGCCCGGCTGTGGTACCCCAGCAAGGGCGGCAGGGCCCCCATCCTGCAAACCGAGGATACGATCAGCGCGGCTATCCCAAGAGGTGGCTTAAAAATCGAGTGCGAGGGCGGCGCTATTCTTTTGGACAAAGACGATAAAGATTGGGCGCAGCCACTCAACAACACGCCTGAAGGGTATCTGTGCGAATACCTTATTTTTGAACTTACACGGCTTATACCGTGAGTAAAGGAGCAATATGGCTGAAACTTTAGCAAAGAAGTTTAACGTCAACGTTTTGACAGCGGACGCTTTCAAGAGCATCCCCAAGGGCTCGGGCAACATTTTGTCCGATTTCTCGCTTGAGGCCCCGAAAATCGATGAAACAAACGTTATCCACGCCACACAGGGCGGCGTGACTATCACCTATCAGAACTCCATTGAGGATACTCTTTCCGGAATCGACAACGCCCCCACCAATACAAAGCAGGGCGTGGAAGTCACCGGAACCACCGCAACCATCTCTTACACGACTCCCAACGCAGACCCTAAGAGCATCCAGCTCGCTATTGGCACTGCGGACATTGACCCGGAAGACCCCACCCACGTGGTTGCACGCCTGAAAACCGCTTTGACGGATTTCAAGCCCATTTGGTGGGTCGGCCCCATGATCGGCGGCGGCTTTATCGCGGTCAAGCTCTATAATGCCATGTCCACCGGCGGACTGAGCCTGAAGTCTGAGCACCGCGGCGGCGGCTCGATGCAGATCACGCTGACCGCTTTTGCAGACCTCGAGAACCCCGAACAGGCCCCGATGGAGTTCTACTCTATCACAAAGGCCGCGTCCTGATGTAAGGAGGAAAGACATGAAGGAAATCATTGATCTGGAAGGCAAGGAGTACCTTGCAAAAACTTATAAGCTGGCAAAGGCATACAAGCAGTGCATCGTTGACACGGGCGCGGTGGCGGCGGCAACTCAGCCTGCGCCGCTGACTGGCAACGAAACCCCGGAGGAGAAGGCCAAGAAGATTGCAGAACAGGGCGCGAAAAATGCGGAAGAAATGATGCGCATGATCTACGAAGAGCACGCAGATATGACCGAAAAGGTCTTGCCGCTCTTTGTGGCGCTGGATAAGGACGAAGAGCTTCCGCCCACCAGAAAGCTGGCCGCAGCAATGTCCCGCGCGCTGTCTGATGACGATTTCATGGCTTTTTTGAGATCCTTGATGTGATCGGCGTGGAAGGGTATAAACGAATGGTCTCGACCATTCGTCTGGATTTACTGGAACTTTTCGGCAAGTCCTATATCCTCGACCACATCAAAAAAGAAATCAGAAACCACGATGAAGTTCAATTCTACCGCGATTGCATAGCAGATGCCGTTGGCGGTCTTGCAGGAGCTAACGCTCTTTATTCCTACGTTGCTTCGTATACATTCCCGCTTTATGTAAAGCAGATCGACAAGCGGTCTGCGGCGGAGATCACGGAAGAAAACAGCAAGGCTCTTAAAGAGCTGTGCGGAGGGGGTGATGGAACCTGAAACTTTTTGAATTGAGCGCCACCCTCGGGCTGGACGACAGCGCCTACCGGCAGGGCATCCAGAATGTGCAATCTGAGACAAAAAAGACCGTTTCTTCGCTTTCAGGAGAGTACAGCAAAGCCGCAAAGGCCGTAGTAGAGCTGACCAGACGTTACAACGAATCTGTGGGCAAAACCGGCAAAGCGTCCTCTGAGACCAAAAATCTGAAGGCCATGCTTGCGCAGGCAGAAGCGCAGCTCAAGGCAACCACGACTGCGTTGAAAGCCGCAAACAACGGCATGGACGGATTTGGCGAGAGCGCCAAAACCTCCGGTGAGTCGCTGGCCGGTGCCATGACAAAAGCAAACCTTCTGTCAGGCGTTCTTCAAGGCCTTGCCTCTGCTGCACTTAGCGCAGCAAAAGGTTTTATCCAGAGCGGCATCGACTACAACGCCCAGATCGAGAAATACACCACCGGCTTTACCAATATGTTGGGCAGCGCGGAAGCCGCCCAGCAGGTCATGAGCCAGATCCAGGAAGACGCGGCAAAAACCCCGTTTGATGTCGAGTCCCTGACAAAGGCAAACCAATACTTGATCTCTGCAGGCGAGAACGCTTCCTATGCCCGCAATACCATCATGGCGCTGGGCGACGCAGTCTCTGCGACAGGTGGCGGAAACGACGAGTTGAACCGCATGTCCCAGAACCTGCAGCAGATCGCCAACACCGGCAAGGCTACAACGGCCGATATCAAGCAGTTTGCTTATGCTGGCATCGACGTGTACGGCATTCTGGCCGACTACACAGGCAAGTCCACCGCCGAAGTGCAGAACATGACCATCAGTTATGATCTGCTGACACAGGCCCTGCAGGCCGCTTCCGAAGAGGGCGGGCGCTACTACAACAGCATGGACACCCAAAGCCAGACCATGAATGGCCGCGTGTCTACCCTGCAAGACAATGTAAAGCAGCTGGCGGGATTGCTGACCGGAGATTTGTCCAGCGGCGTCGGCGTTGTAATCGGCAATCTGAACGACATGCTCGTCGCAGCACAGGAAGCCTACAAAACCGACGGGTGGCTTGGCCTGGCTGGGGCGATTACTGGTCTGAGCGGCCCGATTACAAGCATCAAGAACAAATTTGTTGAGCTTGGCAATGCTGCGGTGACTGCTTTAGACAAGGCTAGCTATTGGCTGAACAAGGCGCTTGGAAAAGACGCTTATGCAGACTACACAAGCTATGACGATTACCGGACAGATACCCAAAAGCAGAATAACCGAAACCGCCTTCGGCAAAACGCCCTGAACGGCACAGGCGTCAGTAATAAGAGCTGGTCTGAACGTCAGGCAGAGCTTGCTGCAGCAATCGGTGACGGTGGAAGCAGCATCACCACAAGCCCGTCCGGCACAACCAAGAAAAAATCCACAGGTAAAAAATCCACCACCGAAACGGTCATTTCGTCCATCTCCAGCACTGCCACGACCACCGCACAGAACGAGCTGGGCACTGTAACCACTAGCATCCAGACTCTTACCGAGAAGGTAAAGGACAGCTCCGGCAAAATCAAAGACCGCATCACCGAGACCACCACCACGACCGGCAAGGAGATGGTGAACGGTGTTGCCACGACCTTTAAGCAGGTCGAGACCAAGGTTAACGGCACGGTCACAAAGGTCACAAAGACCTATGACGACATGTCTAAAACGCTGCTGGGCACCTTTACCAACGTCTCGGAAACCACCTTTAACGGCATCACCACAAAGGTGCAGCAGGCGGTGGAGAAGTACGCGGACGGCAGCGAGCATATCAAGAAGACCGTCACAGAGACCGGCCAGCGCATCGGCGAGAACGGCGCGGAGACCTACGAGAAGATCATCACCTACATCGACGGAATCGAAGATAAGGTGAACGAGACCTCTACTCTTATCGACAAGAGCGTAAAGGGTACCCAGAGCCGCATTGACCAGCAGCTGAGTGAGGCTTCCGGCCAGCTGGATAAGGGCATTTTCGGGCTGGTAAAAAGCGCCTTTAGTGATGCCAAAAATGGCGACTGGGCAAGTCTTGGGCTGGATTTTGTCAATCTGATCTGGGGCGAGGTGTCGCAGGGTCAGCGCGAAGTGATTTCCAAGTGGCTTACGGACGCACTGACAGCGGTCAATGAGGGCTACTTCAGCGGTGGCATCGGCAAGGCGCTGGAAACCATCCAGAGCATCTTCACAAACGGCATTACGCCCGGGATCAATGGCGCTACTACCGAAGTAAAGGCGTTCTCTGAGATCGTGCAGGGCCTTGCAAGCTCCGGCGGCGTGGGCGGAGCACTAGGCGGCATCGTCCAGAGCTTTTCCGGCATGGCAGGCGGCATCACTTCTGCACTGGGCGGCATCGTGTCCTTTGTGGCAGCGAACCCCGTCCTTGCCCTGATCCTGGGCGTTGGCGCTGCGGGCGCTGCAGCTGGCGGCATCGGGCTTGCGCTGTGGGCCAAAAACAAAAAGAGCAAAGACCCGGTCAATAATTACAAGAGCCCGTTTGACGATGTGGGCGTTTACGACAGCCTGAGCGAGTTTTCTACGCGGTCTGCGATACAGTACCGCGTCACCGGCCAGCAGTCCATTGTTGACCGGCAGACCAGCATTCTTGAACGCATCGAGGGGATGCTGGACGAGCATCTGCCTGACATCGGCAAGGGTCAGGTGGTCATGGATTCCGGTGAGCTTGTCGGCGTTTTGTCTCCGCGTATGGCAAATAATGTGGATCTGCACATCGGCGTTGCAGTGACCCGGAAAGCGAGGGGCGTATAATGGCAAAATTGCAAGGCGCAAAAATCGGCGATTATCATACCCTCACGGACTGGGGTCTGTACCTCAAAGTGGGCAGCCCGAAGATCAGCAGCGCGGAGGTGGACGAGTACCTGGTACAGGTGCCAGGCTCTGATACGCTGCTCAACCTGACCAGTTCTTTGGACGGCAGGCCACACTACAAAAAGCGCACCATTACCATGGAGCTGCTGTGCAGGGCGCCCAAAAAAACCTGGCCGACCCTTTACAGCCGGATCGCAAACGCCATCCATGGCAAATGGCTTCAATGTAAGTTCGACAATGACCCATCTTTCTACTGGGAGGGCTTGTGGAGCGTGTCCATGACGCGCGACCGGCTTTCCAGTGCGTTCACCATCACAGGCACCTGCAGCCCCTTCAAGCGCAGTGTATACGACGGCTCTGATGACTGGCTGTGGGATGACCTTGTATTTGATACGGCGATCATCCGCAATTATACGGATATCCAGCTCAAAGCCAACGAGGACATCACCGTAACTGTCACCGGCGCACCAAGAGCAGCTGGCATCTACTTCAAGCGCAGCGAGGACGCTGCCGACATTGCGGTGTCCCTCAATGGCCTTGAGGTTGGCATCCTTGCAAAGTCTACAGAGTGGCAGTACATTGAGGGCTTGCATATGCCGGATGGCGTTGTAGGTACTCTCATCTTTGCGGCGTCTGCGGATTGCAGCATCAGCATCCGATATCTGGGGGGCAGCTTATGAGCTATAAAGTTTATGCGGGCGTCCAGACAGGCGTTGACGTGTGGAAGACAAAGACCTGCATTTACGACCCAACGGACTACACGGACACAAAAAAGCTCATCAGTCCAACTCTGACACGGGAGGTGAGCAAGGCCGGTAGCTTGGAATTCACCCTGCCGCTTGGCAATGTGGCCCACTCAGCTTTGCAAAAAATGCGCACGACCGTGTCCGTAGAACAAGACGGTGTGCGCATCTGGGAGGGCAGGCCCATGAGCCATGAGCAGGATTTTATGCTGCGTCAAAAAGTCTTTTGCGAGGGAGAGCTGGCCTACCTCAACGACAGCTCTGTTGCGCCATATACAGCCAAAGACGTGACGATCAAGCAATTTCTTGCGTTTCTGCTGGAAAATCATACCGGCATGGTGGACGCATACAAGGCGTTTACCTGTGGAAATGTTGGCTTTCCGAGCACCAGTGTGGTGGTGCCAGAGCTGCATAACTGCGTGATGAAACTGGAATACATGGCGGGTACTCCGGATAGTGACGGCGATTACAGGTATGAATATGGACTTTATACCTCGTCCGGCGTACAGCTTGTAAGCCAATATGAAGCCGGCTACTCGGATGATGACACGGCCCCGGATCCATCCGCGTACAGCTGGACGCTGAATGAAAAGCATGCAGATTCTTCCATAAACGGGTATATCTGGCGCACAGGAAACGGCCTGTTTTCCGTGAGCGTAAATGTGGCCCTGCCCTTGGACGGAGATGGCCAGACGCACGAAGCCGCGCAAAGTACGATCACGCCGGATATCACATGCGCCACGCACTCAAAATCCTTTCCGCCTGAGACGGAATACGATCTCAAAGACACGGTCTCGAAAAATTGGAAAATCGAAAAGCAGGGAGACGGCTATGCCGTCTTGTTCAACGGTGCAGCCCTGCCGGATTCTTCCGTTGTCCGTTACGATTCTGCGCCACGGTACACCTTTGGCGATGGACGAAATTTTGGCGTTACATGGGATGTCATCCAAAATGAGCTTGTGGATGTATACGGCGGGTATCTGATCGTCCGGCACGAAAACGGGGCCCGGTATCTGGACTACGTCCAGGAAGTGCAGGAGAAAAACGGGCAGCCCATCGCATTCGGCACAAACCTGCTCGACCTGAGCAGCTACGTCAAAGCAGAGGATATCGTCACCCGCGTCATTGCTGTCGGAAAAAAGAAATCCGGCTGGTTTTTGTGGGAGAAAACCAACACCATCACGGCAACCGCTAACGACGCCACCGCGCAAAAGCTGTTTGGCATCATCGCGCGGGTCATTGTTCAGGACGGAACCGAAAACACAACGCAGTCGCTTCTGGATGCCGCCAACGCGGAGCTGTCCAAAAACTTGCGTTATCTCGACGGAATCACGGTAAAGGCTGTGGACCTCAAGGATGCCGGTGTGGATATCGCCCGCCTTGGCTTTGGCAAGATGACACACATCTACTCCAACCCGCACGGGGTGAACACCTGGCTTTTGTGCTCTAAGCTTGTGGAGCCTTTGGACGCGCCGGACAAAAAAGAATTCACGCTGGGCATTGATTTCTCCAGCGTCAGCGACTTGCAGGCCCTGAGCGCACGAAAAGCCAGTGACGCCTATGACCTGAGCCGCTCGCTGAAGGGCTATGCATCCGCAAAGGGGTGATAAATTGGATAAGACATTTGACGAAGCGATTTCCGAAGTCCGCAATGCAGAACGCGGCGTGGAAGTACGGGAAGCCCTTGCACAGGGCTTTGAGTATGTGAAGCGGTATGGTGAGGCTGTCATCGCGCGGCAGGAAGAAGCTGTTCAGAGTGCGGAAACAGCCACAAACGCGGCGGCAACTGCCACAGCACAGGCCGCAGCAGCAGCCAAGACAGTCAAAGACGCCACTGCAAACGCCATAAGCGCAGCGCAAGAGCAGGCAGATATTTCAGCATCAAAAGCCGAGGAATCTGCTTCCAGTGCCGCAGGAGCAGCGGCCAGTCAAACTGCTGCCGCGTCTAGTGCATCTGCTGCAAAGGCCAGCGAGGAAGCAGCTGCAAAGAGTGCCGCCGACGCAAAGGCTATCGTGTCTACTGACACGACCCTGACCGTATCGGGCGCGCCGGCTGATGCAAAGGCGACCGGAGACGCCCTGGATCAGAGGTATACCAAGGCCCAGGCCGATGCCAAGTTCGGCACGCCGTACACCCTGCCGCCCGCTACGGCGGACCAGCTGGGCGGCGTGAAGGTGGGCGACTATCTGGACATCGCTGCGGACGGCACCCTGAGCGGCAAGACGCTGTATGACACCATCGCGGCCAGTGTGGCGGTCAAGTCGGAGGCGCGGCTGGTGTGGAGCGGAAAAACAACGATTGGGAGGAGAAAAACTGAGACAATTAACGTTCAGGACGGTGTAGATTACGTTAACCTCCGCGTAAACGAAGCTGATTTTAATCTTACCCCTGGTATGACATATGAAGCTCACATTTCTAGCGCGGGAAGTCTCACGGTCACAGTATTATTTTCGGCCGACAAAAAAAGGCTTGAATGTACCCTTACCAATACGCTGAATACTGTATCGGTTGTATTCACCGGCTACCACTACCCCACCTTGGCAGAGCTGCTGACCGAGACGCAGGCCGCCCAGGCGGACACGGACGCCCTGGCGGTAGATCAGGAATACCGCGTCGCCATGCTGGAACTGGGGCTGACCGACGACACCACCACTGATACAAGAACCACATAAGGAGGTAAAAACTATGTTGTATCGTACCTGTAAACGCTTGATCGAGCGCGGACAGACCGCTGGTCTTGCGGACAAGCTGGACGTTTTCTACGCCATTGGCCGCATCACCGAGGCCGAGTATAAGGAGCTGATCGAGCTGCTGGAGGACAAGACCGGCAATAAGAACAAGGAGGCTTAAATGAGTAAAACAATCATGGACGTTTCCCGCTGGCAGGGCAGCATCGACTGGGACAAGGTCAAGGCCAGCGGAAAAATTGACGGTGTGATGCTGCGGGCCATGGGCAACAGTGCAGACGGCAAGGCAAGTAAGCCGTATTTGGACCCGACCTTTGAGCGCAACTATGCCGAGTGCACTCGGCTGGGCATCCCGGTGGGCGTGTATGGCTATTTCAAGGCCGTCAACCTGGCAGAAGCCGACAAGGAGCTGGCCTATTTCAAGAAGCTGCTCACCGGCCGGAGCTTTGATCTGCCGGCGGCCGTGGACATCGAGGACGAGGTGCAGAAGCCGCTGGGCAAGTCCGCGCTGACCGACCTGACAGCTTACATGCTGAGCACGGTGGAAAGCTGGGGCGTGTACGCTTTGCTGTACACCGGCATGTGGTTTGGCAACACCTTCCTGTACATGGGCGGCGCGGCGCTGAAGCTCTACGACGTATGGCTGGCAAGATATCCCAGAGACAAGAGCAAGACCAAACCGGAGGACAAGCCCAAAACAGACTTTTCCTTTGGGATGTGGCAGTACACCAGCACCGCCCGCGTGCCGGGGGTGAGCGGCAACGTAGACCTGAGCCACGCCTACAAGGACTATACCAGCATCATCTGCAAGAAGGGCCTGACCCGTCTCCGGGAGGGTGCATGACCAAAGAGCAGGCAATCTTGTGGGTGCTGGGCATCCTGGGCAGCCTGTGCGCTGCGGTCATCACCATCGACAAGGTGATGGACATCATCCACAAGTACGTCAAAAATGCACAGGCCCCCGACGATGCGCAGAACAAGCGAATGGATGCGTTCGACAAAAGACTTGGTGTGCTGGAACAGGGGCAGCTTCAACACACACAGGCCCTTGCAAGAGACCTGCGCCGATTTGACGGCCTCGATGAAGAAATGCGTCTCGTACTCGTTGGCGTACAAAATCTTTTGGATTCGCAGCTGTCCGGCAACAACCGCGAAGGTATGCAAAAAAGCAAATCCGATATTAACAACTACCTGCTGAAAGGAGTAACAAATCATGGAAGCAATGCTTAATTTCATCCCCGCCCCCGTCGCAATCGTTCTTATTATCGTCGGCTTTGTGGCTTTGGCTGTCGGCGCTATCCGCATGGGCTATAAGCAGTACGTCAAACAGTGGGCGCTGGAGCTGGTGACCATCGCTGAGGACAGCATCATGGGCAGCGGTCAGGGCGCAAAGAAAAAGGCACAGGTTTTTGCCGCGCTGCGCGGCGCACTGCCGGACTGGCTGAAGCCTTTCATCACGGATGAAGTGCTGGACAGTGTGATTGAAAAGGCCGTCAGCATGATGAAAAAGGCGTTGGCAGAAAAGAAGCCTACCATTAACAAGGAGTAATTTATGATCGAGCTAAGCGTATCTCTCGCATCCAATGGCGTTGTCAAAGTGCCCGGCTATGAGCAGATGGTGCGCTTTGGCTACACCAAAAACCGGGGCGTGTACCGGCTGACCGTCACTGCTTCCGGCGAGTGGGAGGGCCTGACCATCCGGGCATTTTGGCATGTGCCAGGTGGCAAGGACCCGGCGTCCTCGCTGGTGGCGGACGGCTCTGTGGATGTGCCCGCCAGCGTGACCGCACAGCCCGGCAATGGTTGCATCACCTTTGAGGGCAGCGACGGCACAAAGACCGTGACCAGCGCCGACCTGCGGTATCGCGTGTCTGCCAACAGCGGCACAGAGGACGGCACTATGCCGGAACCGGGCACCCCTGCATGGCAACAGCTGGTGGATGCCGTGCACAAAGATGCCACCGCCGCAGAGCAGGCCAAGACCGATGCACAGACCGCCGCCAGTGAATCCGCCACCAGTGCGAAAAATGCAGGCCAGAGTGCTGCTGATGCCCTTGTTTGGGCTGACGCTGCCAAAAAGTCAGCTCTGGCAGCGGGTAGCAACTCTCAAAATGCTGCACAGTATGCCGGAGCGGCAAAGCGCTTTGCTGAGCAAGCCGCAGATAGTTCATCCGCAGCTGAGAGAAGTGCAAGTGCAGCTGCCGGGAGCCAGAAAGCCGCCGAAAGCAGCGCCAAGAAATCTGATGCCAGCGCCAATACCGCACAGGAAAGCGCCACAAAGGCCGATGCCTCCGCTTCTGCAGCTGTTCAGGGACAACAGCGCGCGGAGGCGGCAGCGACCCGTGCCGAAACCGCACAGCGGCAGACTGAAAGTGCCAGCACTGACGCGCTGGATAAAATCAGCTCTGCAAAAACTGATGCCCTAAAAGCATTGGACACGAAGCAGACTTCTGCCACCACTGCAGTAGAAAGCGCTAAGGGAAAAGCCCTTGACGCTGTGACTGCCGCTCAAGGCACTGCCGTAAAAGCCGTGTCTGACGCTCAGTCTACAGCCACTCAGGCTGTGCAGACGGCGCAGACTGACGCTGTTAGCGCTGTCGAAAAAGCCGGTTCCAAGGTACTGGAATCTATCCCCGAAGACTACCAAACTACCGTAAAGAAAGTCGAGGAGCTGAAGACGGAAAAGGCCGAAATCGACGATTCCACCGTTGGGCCCGACGCATGGAGCAGCAAGCACATCGTGGATATGCTCTGTCCGCCGCTGGAAGAGACCGGCAACCCGGTGGTGTGCTACCCCGTGGCAGACTATCCGCTTGGCGTGAAAGCGAAGTGGGAACCTGTGCAGGAGGGCAGCGGTGACCCAAGCCCGGACAACATCCGGCCTATTTCCGGGCGGGAGACGGTGAGCGCGGAGCGGTGCGGGGAAAATCTGTGGAGTTTGGGTGATATTGGCTTCAATCAGTACAAAGAAATATCAGTAAACTATCCTGCTGGTGACTATAAATTTTCTTGCGAGGTAGAAACCGAATCAACAAGCAGTACTGTCCAAGTCGGTCGTTTTTTTGATGGTAAATGGGTTTACTCGCAAGAGCAGAAAGGCAAACGAATTGAAATTTTGATTCACGCAAGTGTTGGAATTTTTGCTTTTCGCTTTTACGCCGGTTCGAGTCCGGGAGATCATTCCAATGCAACATTCCAAAATATCCAACTCGAATTAGGGCGCGGAGCAACCACCTATGCCCCTTACACCGGTCAAACCAACACCCTAATCCTGCCTCGCACCATATACGGTGGTGAGGTGGACGCAGTGACGGCAGGTGGGACGGAACTGTGGAAGCTGGTTACTCTGGATGGGACGGAGGGGTGGATACGACAAGACAACGCAACAGATAATTATTCTTGTAGCATAAAACCCGGTGCAAACAGCTTAACGAATTGTATGTGCAGCATGTTCTCGTGGAAACAGTATGCTTATGCGAGTAAGGGAAATGAAGGATATTTTGCGTTTGAAAGCAGTGGGGAAAGAGTGCATTTTTGCACTACTGAAACGTGGGAGACAGTAGATGCTTGGAAATCTTACCTTGCCGCCCAGTATGCCGCTGGTATCCCGGTGCAAATCGCGTACAAGCTGGAAACGCCCACTCCTATCACCGCGACAGGCGCACAGCCTATTCCCGCTCTCCCCGGCGTAAACACAGTCCTGACCGACGCGGACAATGTAACCGTTACCGGCAGAGCAGACCCCATCAAACGCATCACTGACCTTGAGGATGCTGTGGCATCAATGACCAACACATAAGGAGGTACATACATATGGCAATCAAAAGCAAAGCTCGCCATGACCTGACCCTGCGCTCCATCAAGCGGGAAATCGCCGCAGGGCGTGACGTGGCATACTGGCTGGATAAGGCGTACACCCATCTGGACAACGGGCTGTTGGATGCCGACGACATCGCAGAGGTGGAGACCCTTGCACAGGCGTACTATGACG
>ENA-UEQK01000458-UEQK01000458.1-human-gut-metagenome-genome-assembly--contig:-NODE-458-length-29617-cov-6.130061_pt1 | contig 29617 bp, 27 predicted proteins | sample MGYA00242939_ERZ507942 | MGnify/ENA primary metagenome ERZ507942 (study PRJEB26167, sample SAMN06115485) | human gut metagenome | host: Homo sapiens | place: China:Chongqing | collected 2015-03-30... | reverse complement strand
CTCAAAACTGTCCGCCACCCACAACACTATACTGAGAACAAAGGAGAGAACACTATGACGATTGCCATTCTTGCACACGATTCCCGCAAGGAACTCGCGCTTCAGTTCTGCACTGCCTACAGCGCGATCCTTTCCAAAAATGTAGTCATTGCCACCGGTACTACCGGACGGATGCTGGCGCAGACCACCGGTCTGCCTGTGCATTGTTACCTCTCCGGCAAGCTGGGCGGCGTACAGCAGATCACTTCCCGCGTTGCCTGCGACGAAGTGGATCTGGTGCTGTTTTTCCGCGACCCGCTCAAGGTGGATGCTTCCAGCCTGAACGAGCAGAACCTGCTGCGCCTGTGCGATATGCACGGCGTGCCCATTGCCACCAACATTGCCACCGCTGAGGTGCTGCTGCGCGGTCTGGATCAGGGCGATCTGGACTACCGCGAGGGCATGCACCCGCCGGTTGTGGAGCCCGTGCCCGTACTGGAACACCGCGCCGTGTGCTGAGACAGACTTTGTGTATAGAGGGAAACAGCGCCGCAGAAATGTTCTGCGGCGCTGTTGTTTTGTTTACTCCTGTTTGCCTTCCGGGCGAAACACATAGCCCTTGCCCCACACATTGCACAGGTACACCGGCTTTGCGGGGTCCGGCTCGATCTTGCTGCGCAGGTTGTGGATGTGCACCTGCACGGTGCGCACATCGCCCAGACTGTCCTTGCCCCAGATCTTCTGGTAGAGCTCATTGGCCGTAAAAAAGGTGTTGGGGTTGCGCACGAACAGGCTGAGGATGCGGTATTCCATATCAGCCAGATGGATGTCCTCGCCCCGGCAGTGCACACTGCGATTGTCGGCATCCAGCCGGAAAGCCGGGCAGGTGTAGCCCCGGAGACTGGGCTCGGCGGCATCCATCTGCACCCGGCGCACGTTGGCCAGAATGCGGGCCACCAGCACCTTGTTGTCGTAGGGCTTGGTGAGGAAATCGTCACCGCCCAATTCCAGCGCATGCACGATGGTGTCCACATCGTCCAGGCAGGAGGTAAAAATGATGGGGCAGTGATGCCCGCTGCGCAGGGTCTGACACAGCTGCATGCCGTTGGTGTCCGGCAGCAGGATGTCCAGCAGGATCACGTCAAAGGGGTCTTTTGCGTGGGCCAGTGCTTCCTCGCCGGAGGCTGCACACACCACCTCAAACCGCTTCTGACTTTCCAGAAAGATCCGGGTCATTTCCCGGATCATTGCATCATCCTCCACCAACAGGACACGAATCATGCCGCCGCTCTCCCTTTTTTGCCAAAATTCTGGTATACTGAAACTACCTTACAGTTCAGTATACCCTATTTACGATACCCTGACAACCGCTTTTAGCGAGATTCCTGCTTGTATTTCTGAGGAAGGTGTGTTTATGCGGCACAAAACATCCGGCTATTTTCTGCTCTCGGCCCTGCTGGTGAGCCTGATCCTGGGGCTGTGCATTCTGCTCAACCTGCGCTGTCAGCAAGCGGTCAGCGACGATGCTCTGACCCAGGAGCAGCTGACCCGGGGCGTCACCCTGACCGGCTGGCAGCAGACCGGCCCCGGGCACTGGCGTTTTGCCTTTGAAGCGCCTGCCGACGTCCCGGAACTGGTGCTCTGCCTTTCCACCCGGTCGCTGGACGCCGTGCCGGAAGGGCTGGAGCCCACCGACCAGCGTGGTGAGGCCTTCTGGATGCGGCCGGTGCCCGGCCGGACGTCCGAGATCACTGTGACCAGCACCACGGTCCCACAGATGTGGTTGATGCTGCCCGACACTCTGTGGCACTGGCGCGAACTGCGCAGCAGCCTGCAGCTGATGGCGCTTGTGGCTTTTGCCAGCATGGGTGCGGGCATTCTGGCGCTGTTCTGCTTCAAGCCCCAGCATGAACTGGGAGTTTTCCTGCTGTATCTGGGCGTCATGTTCGGTTGGGGGTTGGCTGTGCTGCTCCCGGCCGGGCAGACCGGCGCACTGCTCGGGTTCCTGATGGGGCTGTATTTTCCCTTTGCCGTGCTCACGCCCCTCTGGCTGTGCTGTTCCCTGCTCCATGTGGCCCTTCCCCGGCGCGGCAGCCGACGCTTTGCGCTCTCGGTCCTGGGCGTCCTGCTGTTTCTGGTGCTGGGTACATCCACCCAGGCGGTGCTGCGCAACGTCACTCTGCTGGCCGGCATGGCGGCGGTACTGGTGGTGCTGGCCCGGGCACTGGCGAAAAAAGAGCGCCCGGCCTGGTATCTGCTGGCAGGCTACATCCTGACCTTTGGCCTGCGTCTGACGGTCGTACTGCCATCCTTCCGGTTCTGGTTTTACCGGGAAAGTTTCCCCTTCTACATGGTGCGCTGTGCCCGGCTGTACGACATTCCCTTTACACTGGGGTGTCTGGTGTTTGTCAGCCGCCGCTACGCACTGCAATTTGACCGCACCGAGCAGCTGGCGCAGGAGCTGGAAGCCCGGGTGACACAGCGCACCCAGGCCCTGCAGAACGAGACGGACGCCCGCAAGAGCATGATGCTGAACATCTTCCACGACCTGCGCAGCCCGTTGTTCGTCATCGGCAGCGGGCTGGACACGCTGGCCGCCGCGCCGGACGCCCTGCCTGCCCTGCTGCCGGTGCTGCAGGAGCGGGTGGGCTTTGTGCGCAGGCTGACCGAGGACCTGTTTCTGGCGGCTAAGCTGGAGCAGAAGCAGGTCCTGCTCAACGAGGACCGCGCCCGGCTGGAAGCCCTGACTGCAGCGGTGTGCAGCGCCTGTCAGGCCGAAGCCGCCCACAAAGGAGTGGAGCTGCGGACCGATACCGGCACTCCCCTGCCCGTGTGGGGCGACGCTGTGCGGCTGGAGCAGATCTTGCAGAACCTTGTGACCAACGCCATCCACTACACCCCCTCCGGCGGACGGGTCACCGTGGTGTGTGCTGCCGAGAACGGGCAGGCCTGCGTAAAGGTCACGGACACCGGCTGCGGCATCGCGCCGGAGGATCAGCCCGCCGTGTTTGACCGCTACTTCCACACCACCGCCGACACCAAGCACGATTCCACCGGCCTCGGTCTGACCATTGCGCAGGAGCTGGCGCACCTGCACCGGGGCGAGATCATGCTGCAGAGTGAGCCGGGCAAGGGCAGCTGTTTTACCCTCTGCCTGCCGCTGTTGGACGCTGAATGACACAAAAAGCCCTGTGGCTTCCCGTTTTGAGAAGCCACAGGGCTTTTCTGTTACAGTGTTCAGGCAAGCAGAGCGGACAATTTTGACGTTATTTTTTCAATGACCCAATCAGTCCTTGAAATAAGCCTTCTGGATGGCCAGCAGCACACCGGCGCGGCTGGCGGCAAAGTTCAGGCCGCCCTGCAGGTAGCAAGTGTAGGGCTCACGCAGCGGGCCGTCGCAGGACAGCTCGATGGTGCTGCCCTGGGTAAAGCTGCCGCTTGCCATGACCACCTCATCGGTGTAGCCCGGTTCCGGGCTGGGTTCCGGGGCCGCATAGCTGTCCACCGGGCTGGCAGCCTGGATGCCCTGACAGAAACCGATCAGGGCATCGGCGGTGCCGGCATCAAAGCAGGTCACGATGTCGTTGTGGTCATCACAGTAGCGCGGCACCGGGTTCTTGCCCAGCAGCTCCAGCATGCACTGCGCATAAATGGCGGTCTTGATGGCCTCACACACCACGCCGGGGGCATAGTAGAAGCCCAGATACATGTCGCGGGGCGTTTCCAGCGTGCAGCCCAGTTCCTTGCCCAGGCCGGGCGCGTTCAGGCGGTAGGCGCACAGCTCCACCAGATCCTTCCGGCCGGCAATGTAGCCGCCGGTGGGCGCAATTCCGCCGCCGGGGTTCTTGATGAGACTGCCCACCACAAGGTCGGCACCCACCTGGCAGGGCTCCTGCGTCTGGGTGAACTCGCCGTAGCAGTTGTCCACAAAGACGATGATATCCGGGTTGGCGGCACGGGCGGTGTCGGCAACCTTTTTGATGGTGTCCAGATCAAAGGCGTTGCGCTGCAGGTAGCCGCGGCTGCGCTGGATATGGCACACCTTGGCCCCGGGGGCCTTCTGTGCAATCAGGTCGTAGTCCGGGGTGAAGTCAGCCTTGAGGGGAGCTTCGTCGTATTGGATGCCGTAGTCCATCAGGGTACCGGTGCCCTTGCCCTTGCCGTCCAGACCGATGACGCCCTCCAGCGTATCGTAGGGGCGGCCGGTGGCGGCCAGCAGGGTGTCCCCTGCCCGCAGCAGGCCGAACAGGGCCACCGCCAGCGTATGGGTGCCGCTCTGGAACTGGCTGCGCACCAGTGCATCCTCTGCGCCCATCACCTCGGCAAAGATCTGTTCCAGCTTTGCACGACCGGTGTCCCACAGGCCGTAGCCGGTGGTGCCCAGCATATCGGTGGAGGACATCTGGGTGTCGGCAAAGGCCTTGAGCATCTTGAGCTGGTTGAAATCGCGGATTTCCTCCATATGGCGGAAATAGGGCTGGCACAGCTCCATGGCCTTTTCGTCCAGTGCCAGCACTTCGGGTTTGTAATCAAAAAAGTGGTTGAGAATCGACATATCTGTTTCCTTAATTTAATGTTCTTGTATTTTCAGAAGCATGGACGCTCCGCTGGGCCAGAGGACAAACGCCAATATAAAATAGTTCTTTCTCTGAATATGCCCAGAGTGAAACGGAGGGCATTCAAATCGTCCGGCTCACGGCGCGGCAAAACGTACATACCCCCCCAGCTTTGCAAAGCCGAGGCGGGTGTAAAAATGCACCCGTTCCGGGGCGCAGAGGAACACCGGGTGCTCCCCTTCTGCTGCAAGGGCGTTGGCCATCTGCACGATGAGCCGCCCGCCGATGCCTTTGCCGCGCAAGGGCTCTGCAGTCTGGCCGCAGGCCATGTAGGCCTGTCCGTTTGCGACCGCATAGGCGCCCACGGTGCACACCGTCTGCTCGCCCTGCTGCAGCGCCCAGACCATGGCCCGGCCCCGGCTGCGCTTGGAGCACAGCTCTGAATAGGCATCGTCCCGCCGGGCGGGGTCCGTTGGATAAAGCGCCTGCGCCACCGTCATGGCGGGCGGCTGGGCGTCAAGAGTCAGGCTGCTCCAAAGAGCATCCTCTACAGCAGGCAGGGGCAGCACTTTGCCGGGAGCAAGGCCGAACACGGCCAGCGTTTCGGCCCGATGCCAGCCTGTGGGCGGCGGGCAGACACCTGCGTCCAGAATGACGTTCCCACAGCCGCAGAAGGCCAGAAAGCTTGCCAGCTCCTCCGGGTTTGCATGCCCGGCTGCCCATGCCGTGCGGCCGCTGAGTTCCAGCGCTAGCGTGGGACCAGCATAGAACCGGCCGGGCTGGCTTTTGCCGAAGATCTGCTGATCCAGCGGCAGCAGGGCGTCCAGCACCCAGCGGCCCCGGCAAGCGTTCCGGAAGCGGGCACGGCGCGCCGGGGTGTTGACCCGTGCAATCACTTGAGCGCGTTGACGATCTTCTTGAACTCACGGCCGCGCACCTCAAAGTTGGGGTACAGGTCGAACGAAGCACTGGCCGGAGACAGGATGATGATGTCACCGGGCTTTGCGGCGGCGCGGGCCAGCTCCACAGCGTGCTGCATGTTGTCGGCGTGCTGGATGGGCAGAGCTGCTTCGTCAAAGCCTTCACATTCGCGCACAGCCTTCTCGATACGGGGGCCGGTGGCACCCATCAGCACCAGGTTCTTGACGTGGGCAATGACTTCCGGTGCCAGCGGCTCATACGGGATGTGCTTGTCGTAGCCGCCCGCAATGAGGATGACCTTCTGGTTGAAGCTGCGCAGGCCCGCAATGGTGCGGGTGGGGCTGGTACCGATGGAGTCGTTGTAGTACAGCACGCCGTCCAGGGTGCGCACCGGCTCAATGCGGTGCTCTACACCGGTAAAGGTGCTGCCCACCTGCTGGATGGCTTCCACCGGCACAAGGCCCCACACGGCAGCCGCAGCGGCCAGCAGGTTCTCGATGTTGTGCAGGCCGCGCAGCTTCACGTCCTTCTGAGCCAGGAACGGGGTCACCACACCGTCCTCGGCCATGCAGAGCATGCCGTCCTTGCGCAGGAAGGCACCGTTGTCGGTGTCGTGCAGGCGGGTGAACCACACCTGCTTGCCCTTGCAGTCCTTCTGCATGGAGCGGCTGATCTCGTTCTCATAGCCCAGCACGGCACGGCAGGGCGGGGTCTGGTACAGCAGGATGTTGCGCTTGGCGTCGATGTACTCCTGCATATCCTTGTGGTGGTCCAGATGGTTGGGGGTGACGTTGGTCACCACGGCCACATTGGGGCTGGAATGCATGCTGATGAGCTGGAAGCTGGACAGCTCTACCACGGCCACATCGTCGGGGCTCACCTCGGGCAGCATGGGCAGCAGCGCTGCGCCGATGTTGCCGCCCAGATGTACCTTGCGGCCAGCGGCCTCGAAGAACTTGGCGATCAGGGTCGTGGTGGTGGTCTTGCCGTCGGAGCCGGTCACAGCCACGATGGGGCAGGGGCAGAAATCAAAGAACAGTTCCACCTCGCTGGTGACCATGGTACCAGCCGCCATGGCATCCTGCAGGGGTTTCTCAAAGTAGCCCACAAAGCCGGGGGTGCGCATAATGATATCCTGGCCCTTGAAGCCGTCCAGATAGTTCTCGCCCAGGCTCAGGTCGATGCCCAACTCCCGGATGGTGGCGGCGTAATCTCCGAAGTCCTCCACGCTCTTTTTCTGGTCGCACAGGGTAACGTGTGCCCCCAGCTCCACAAATTCTTTGATCAGGGTCTTGTGGCTGACGCCCGCACCGATAAAGGCAACCTTTTTGCCCTTGATGAGCTGTTCGAGCTTCTGTTGATCCTTCTGCATAAAAACAGATCCTCCTTCGTACAGTATCGTATTCTGAACACGCCGGAACTGCCCGGCATTTGTGAGTTTCGCTGTACTATTATAGTCCATTTGGCCGCGCTTGGCAACGGAAAACCGTGCACTCGGCACCAAAAAGCGCGGTAAATTCACAAAAAGGCAATTGTTTTTTGTCTGTGTTTCTGCTACACTTGTCGATGCAGAGCCGTTTTTGAGGGTTTCTGCACCATGATGAACGGAATGAGGGTTTCTTTTTTGAATCGTTTTTTGCGCATGACCGCAGTGGTGCTTGCCGCTGCGTTTGCTTTTCTGCTTGCGGGCTGCGGCGGCAGCTCCGCCAGCACCAGCTTTACCTGGTTTGTGGACAATATCCCCGCAAACCTTGACCCGCAGGTAGCCACCAAGGCCGAGGATGTGATCGCCTGCGAGAACCTGTACGGCGGACTCGTGCGCCGCAATGCCAGCGGCGAGCTGGTGCCGGACCTGTGTGAGCGGTGGGAGATCTCCTCCGACGGGCTCACCTATACCTTTTATTTAAAGAGCGGCCTGACCTACACCGGTACGAAAGGTGCCGCCACGGACTACGCCATCACCGCTGAAGATTTCGTGTATGCATTTCGCCGGGTGTTCGACCCCCAGACAGCCTCGCCCTATGCGGTGGAGTTTTCTGCCATCCAGAACAGTGCCGCCGTGCTGGACGGCACTGCCGACCCCGGCACGCTGGGCGTGTCGGCCATCGGAGAACTGACGCTGGTGTTCCACCTGAGCGAGCGGGACGACACCTTCCTTTCCAAACTCACCCTGCCGGGTGCCATGCCCTGTGACGAAGCCTTTTTTGAGAGCACCCGCGGCACCTACGGTCTGAGCAGTGCATCCACTCTGTCCAGCGGCAGCTTTTACATCTACAACTGGACGGCCAGCGGCCTGTTCCTGCACCGCAGTGCCGCGTCCCCGCTGGTGAACAACCTGCGCCTTGTGCAGGACACCAGCAACACCGACAAGAGTGCCGCCCAGCTCATTGCAGACGAAAAGTGCTCGGCCGCCCTGGATGACACCGCCGAAGCCACTTCCCTGCAGAGCGTGGAATACTCCGACACCACCTGGGCCCTGCTGTTCAACGCATCGGAAGGCTCGGTGTTCGCGGTTTCATCCCTGCGGCAGGCGCTGGCCGGCATCGCCCTGCAGAACCTGTCGGTGCCCTCCTCGGGGCTGTTCACGGAGGTGACCGGCCTTGTTCCGGACGGCCTGACCGTGGACGGCATCGACTACCGCGATGCTGCCGGGGACCTGCTGCCCACCATCCCGGATGCAAAGGCACTGTACATGCAGGCCCGGCAGGGCATGGCCAGCTCCGACTTCAACGGGGTGACCATTCTGCTGCCCCAGGGCTCCGGCTTGACCGAGACGGTGGAGCAGATCAACGGTGCCTGGCAGAAAGACTGTTCCCTCTTCTTCTCGGTGGAAGAGGTGCCGCAGGAGGAGTTCGACGCCCGCCTTGCCAGCGGCAAATACACCATCGCACTGGCTCCCATCCGGGCCGAGGGCGGCAGCGTATACCAGATGCTGCAGCAATTTGCCGGAGACAACAATCTGACCGGTCTCACCGACCCGCTCTACTCCGAAACACTGGCCGAGAGCACCCGGCGCACCGGCACCGCTCGCTGCCAGCTGCTGCGCGATTGTGAACGCCAGCTGTTGGAGGGCTGCACGGTGGTGCCGCTGGCTGCCCAGCAGAAGCGTCTGCTGGTGGCTGACGGCGTGGAAGGGCTGGTGTTCGACCCCTTCACCCCGGTGCTGGACTTGACCTACACCACGAAAAACTGACCCGACCGTTTTCGGCGCGATCCGCTCTTGACATTTGTCCCCTGCTTTGCTACAATGATAAAGCAGTGTGCAGGGTTAGCTCATCCGGTAGAGCGACTGCTTCCCAAGCAGTAGGCGGCGGGTTCGAGTCCCGTATCCTGCTCCAGCACAACAAGCCCCCGGTCTTGCACGAATTTCGTGTAGGGTCGGGGGCTTGTTTTATGCCGCTCTTGCGTTTTTACCGGTACTGTGCTATACTTCTTTGCGAACTGAACAAAAACAGCAGGTGCGTTCCGCCGCAGGCGCTTTGCCGCGGCAGGAACGTTAAAAGGGAAGCGGGTGCAAATCCCGCACGATCTCGTCACTGTGATAAGGGAGCCCGCGGCCCGGGTGCTTCTGGCACCGGCCACTGAAGCGTTGCTTTGGGAAGGCGGCGGCGGGCGCAGATCTTTCAGCCAGGAAACCTGCCTGCTGTTGGTACAGGAGCGCACCGCTCCGGACCACGAGGAATTGGTCGTGCCGAAAAGCCTATGGATCATGGGTCTTTTTGTGTTGCCATTCCGCAAGCAGAAAGGCCTTTTTTGTTTGCGGAAAACGCCCTTTCAGAGCCTTGTTCAGGGGGATGCAAACTGTTCTATACGAACAAAAAGGAAAGGAATTTATCATGAGAAAACGCAACATCCGCAAGGCTGCTGCCGCCCTGACTGCCCTGGCTCTGTGCGCCGGTGTGCTCAGCGGCTGCGGCGGCGCCGCATCCAGCACCGCTTCCAGCGCAGCAAGTTCTTCTGCCGCTGCCAGCAGCGAAGCATCCGGCGAGGACGCCGACGAGGCTGCCGCAAAGAACGTGGCAGACCTGATCGATGCCATCTATGTACAGGAGCGCAACGACAGCACCGACGAGCAGTGTGCTGCTGCCAAGGCTGCCTGGGACGCCTTGACCGACGCTCAGAAGGAGCTGGTGGAAGGCGAAAATGCTGACCCCGATTACTTTGGCCGTGACACCGGCGATGCTTCCAAGGATGCCGCCCGCAACGAGGACAACATCGGCGAGAACGAGCTGCTGGTGGTCTCCTTCGGCACCTCCTTCAACGACAGCCGTGTGAAGGACATCAAGGGCATCGAGGACGCCCTGCAGGCCGCCTACCCTGGCTGGAGCGTGCGCCGCGCCTTTACCGCACAGATCATCATCAACCATGTGCAGGCCCGTGACGGCGAGAAGATCGACAACATGCAGCAGGCCATGGACCGCGCTGTGGCCAACGGCGTGAAGAACCTGATCGTGCAGCCCACCCATCTGATGCACGGTGCCGAGTACGACGAGATGATGGAGATGATCGACTCCTACCGCGACAAGTTTGAGAGCGTTGCCGTGGCTGAGCCCCTGCTGGGCGAGGTCGGCTCTGACGCCACCGTGATCAACTCCGACAAGGAAGTGGTTGCCAAGGCCGTGACCGAGGCCGCCGTGAAGGATGCCGGTTACGAGAGCCTGGACGCCGCCGCTGCCGAGAAGGTCGCCTTTGTGTTCATGGGCCACGGCACTTCCCACACTGCAAAGGTGAGCTACAGCCAGATGCAGACCACCATGCAGACCCTGGGCTATAACAATGTGTTCATCGGCACCGTGGAGGGTGAGCCCGAGGAAACCGCCTGCGAGAACGTGATCGAGGCTGTGAAAGCCGCCGGTTACACCAAGGTCGTCCTGCGTCCCCTGATGGTAGTGGCAGGCGATCACGCCAACAACGACATGGCCGGTTCCGACGAGGATTCCTGGCTGAGCCAGTTCAACGCTTCCGGCGCATTTGAGTCTGTGGACTGCCAGATCGCCGGCCTGGGCGAAGTGCCCTCCATTCAGGAGCTGTACGTTGCCCACACCAAGGCTGCCATTGATTCTCTGAACGGCTGAAAATAACTGCCAAATTGCCCGGAGGGAGTGATCTTTTCGGGCAATTTTTCTTTTTGACAGGATTGTGGTATACTGAGACCTGCAGGGAGTTTCTCCCTTTCTGATTCTGAAACATTGAGGTATTTTTCTATGCGCTGCAAACAGATGCTTTCCCTTTCCGTTGTCACCGTGCTGCTGGCCGCTTCTCTGGCAGGCTGCGGCACTTCTTCCACCGCTCCGTCGGCCGTCTCTTCCGAGGCCCCTTCCAGCGCGGCAAGTTCCGCCGCATCCGAAGTCACGGAGACCGCCGCTCTGCCGGACGGCGTATACACTGCCGAGTTTGATACCGACAGCGGCATGTTCCATGCCAACGAGGCCTGCGACGGCAAAGGCACCCTGACCGTCAAGGACGGCAAGATGACCTTCCACGTCAGCCTGGTGTCCAAAAAGATCGTGAACCTGTACCCCGGCCTGGCCGCTGATGCCGAGGCCCACAAAACGGACTGGCTGCTGCCCACCACCGACACTGTGACCTACTCCGACGGCACCAGCGAAGAGGTGTACGGCTATGACATCCCGGTCACTGCGCTGGATACCGACTTCCCGCTGGCCATTCTGGGCTCCAAGGGTACCTGGTACGACCACACCGTGAGCGTGCGCAATGCCCAGCCCAAGACCGAGGAAGTCTCCGAGACCCCCGCAGACGGCGAATACACCGTATCTGTGGCACTGGAGGGCGGCTCCGGTCGTGCCACCGTGGACAGCCCCGCCACTCTGACCGTGGCCGACGGCAAGATGACCGCCACCATCGCATGGAGCAGCCCCAACTATGACTATATGGTCGTGGACGGCGAGAAGTACCTGCCCACCAACACCGAGGGCAACTCCACCTTTGAGATCCCGGTCGCTGCCCTGGGCACCCCGCTGGCCGTGACCGCCGACACGGTGGCCATGAGCACCCCGCACGAGATCGAATACACCCTAACCTTTACTTTGGAGTAACCTTCCATGAAGCTGACCCGCGCTCAATTTTTAAAGGCTCTGCCCGCCGCTGCGCTGGTGCTTGCCGGCTGTACTGCCGCGCCCACAGCACCGGCTGATACGGACGAACTGGTATTTGACCACGCCTACCCGCTGGACTACGCCACCCAGTTTACCGCCGACTGCTACGCAGACGGCTCTACCCTACTGACCATCCCGGACGCACAGGTAAAGTTCCTTGTCCGGCCGGAGGGCGCTGCCACCCTGCGCACTGTGCCCGAGGGCGTGACCGTTTTGCAGCAGCCGCTGCAGAACCTCTATCTGGTGTCCACCTCGGTGATGGACCTGTTCCTTGCACTGGACGCACTGGACTGCATCGCCCTGAGCGGCACCCGCGCCGAGGGCTGGTATCTGGACGAGGCCCGGCAGGCCATGCTGGACGGGCGCATTGCCTATGCGGGCAAATACAGCGCCCCGGACTACGAGCAGATCCTTGCCGCGAATTGCGGCCTTGCCATCGAGAACACCATGATCTACCACACCCCGGAGGTCAAGGAGCAGCTGGAGCGCTTCGGCATCCCGGTGCTGGTCGAGCGTTCCAGCTACGAGAGCGGCCCGCTGGCCCGCATGGAGTGGATCAAATTCTACGGCATCCTGCTGGGCAAGGAGGAACTGGCACAGCAGGTGTTTGACCGACAGGCGGAGCGCATCGCTCCCCTGCTGGATCAGCAGTCCACCGGCAAGAGCTGCGCGTTCTTTTCTATCTCGGCCAACAATCTGGCCAACGTGCGCAAGGGCGGCGACTATGTGGCCCGCATGATCGAGATGGCCGGGGCCGACTATGTGTTTGCCGATCTGACCGACAGCGGCAACAGCCTTTCCACCATGAACCTGCCGCTGGAAGACTTCTACGCCGGTGCACGGGACGCCGACTTCCTGATCTACAACAGTACCATTGAGGGCGTTGTCTCCACCACCGACGAGCTGGTGGCCAAGTGCTCCCTGCTGGCGGACTTCAAGGCTGTGCAGAATGGGCATGTCTGGTGCGTTGCCCAGAGCTTTTTCCAGCAGAGCATGGAATTGGCCGATTTTATCCTGGAGCTGCACCGTCTGTTCACCGAGGATGCGCCGGACGGATTGCAGTATTTCATTCACGTTGAGTAAGGAACCGCTTATGACCCGCAAAAAACGCTATCTGTTTTCTTATCTCCTGCTGGCGCTGGCGCTGGTGGTTCTGTTTGCCGCCAACCTGTTCTGGGGCAGTGTTGCCCTGACCCCCGGTGCCGTGCTGGCGGCCTTGACCGGCCGCGGGCAGGACGCACTGTCGGTGGGCATCATCACCCAGCTGCGCCTGCCCCGGGCCGTGATGGTGGTGTTGCTGGGCGCGGCACTCTCTGCGGCAGGCTATCTGCTGCAGACCTTTTTTGCCAACCCCATCGCCGGGCCTTTTGTCATGGGCATTTCCAGCGGAGCCAAGCTGGCCGTAGCACTGGTGATGGTGATGTTCCTGAACCACGGCCTGCTCACCAGCTCCCTCACCCTGATCCTGGCCGCCTTTGCGGGGGCTATGGCCGCCATGGCCTTTGTGCTGGCGGTGGCCCGTCGGGTGCAACGCATGAGCATTCTGGTCATCTGCGGCGTCATGATCGGTTACATCTGTTCCGCTGTCACCGAGTTCGTGGTGGCATTTGCGCAGGACTCCAACATCGTCAACCTGCACAACTGGTCACAGGGCAGCTTTTCCGGCATGACCTGGGGCAATGTACAGGCGGCGGCACTGGTGGTGCTGCCTGCGCTGGCAGCAGCCTTCTGCCTGGCCAAACCCATGAGCGCCTACCAGATGGGCGAAGCCTATGCCCAGAGCGTGGGCGTAAACGTGAAGCGTTTTTCCCGGCTGCTGGTACTGCTTTCCAGTCTGCTGGCGGCCTGTGTCACGGCCTTTGCGGGGCCCATCTCCTTTGTGGGCATCGCAGTGCCGCATCTGGTCAAGCAGCTGCTGGGCAGCGCAAAGCCGCTGGTGGTGCTGCCGGGCTGCTGCCTGGGCGGGGCCGCCTTCTGTTTGCTGTGCGATCTGATCGCCCGCAGCCTGTTTGCTCCCACGGAGCTTTCCATCAGCGCAGTCACCGCCGTGTTTGGTGCGCCGGTGGTCATCGGGCTGCTCATCCGCCGGAACCGGGAGGGTGCACAATGAAGGAATTTCTCTGTGAAACGCAGGATCTTGCCATCGGCTACGGCAAAATGCCGCTGGCCTCCGGCATTGCACTGGGGGCAAATCCGGGGCAGATCCTTGTCCTTGTCGGCCCCAACGGTGCGGGCAAATCCACCCTGCTCAAAACACTGGCCGGACAGCTGGCCCCGCTGGGCGGCACTGTGCTGCTGGACGGGCAGGACCTGACCGCCTACACCGGCACGGCCCGGGCGCAGAAGCTGGCTCTGATGCTGCCCCGCACCCGCCGCACCGAGCTGACCACCTGCTTTGAGTTTGCCGCCGCCGGGCGCATCCCTTACACCGGGCGGCTGGGCATTCTGTCCGACGCCGACCGGCAGGCCGTGCAGGATGCACTGGAAATTGCCGGAGCTGCGCATCTCGCGGACCGGGACTTCAACTGTATCAGTGACGGCCAGCGTCAGCGTGTTTTGCTGGCCCGTGCCATCTGCCAGCAGCCTAAAGTGCTGCTGCTGGACGAGCCCACCTCCTTTCTGGACATCAAGGGCAAGATCGAGCTGCTGACCATCCTGCAGAAGCTGGCCCATGAACAGGGCCTTGCGGTCATCGTGAGCCTGCATGAGCTGGACATGGCACAGAAGATCGCGGACGCAGTGGTGTGCGTGTTCCCGGACCATGTTTCCGGCGTGCTGACCCCGGATGCCGCCTTTGCCCCGGACAATATCCGTGCCCTCTACGCGCTGAGCAAAGAACAGTATACGGCCCTGTTCGGGCAGGCAAAGCCCCAAAAGCCCACGTTCGAGCACTACGTCCGCAGCGGGCAGAAGCTGCTGCGCTGCGGCTATACCACCGGCACCTGTGCGGCGCTGGGGGCAGCGGGCGCGGCCCGGCTGCTGCTCACCGGCCATGCGCCGGAAACGGTGGCGCTGCGCACGCCAAAAGGCATCGTGGTGGAGGTAGCACCCCTGTTCTGCCGCCGCACCGACACTGGGGCCGAATGCGCCATTGAAAAGGACGGCGGCGACGACGTAGATGTGACCACCGGCTTGCCGGTGATCGCCACAGTGGAACTGCTGCCGGGCTGCACGGACATCCGCATCGACGGCGGCAGAGGTGTGGGCCGGGTGACCAAACCCGGCCTCGACCAGCCCGTTGGCGCCGCCGCCATCAACCATGTGCCCCGGCAGATGATCGCCGAGGCCCTGCGCCGGGAGGCTGAAGCCGCCTGTTATACCGGCGGCTTTGCGGTGACCATTTCCATCCAGAACGGCGAGGAAGTGGCCCGGCGCACCTTCAACCCGCACATCGGGGTGGAGGGCGGCCTTTCGGTGCTGGGCACCAGCGGCATCGTGGAGCCCATGAGCCAGCAGGCCATCCTGGACACCATCCAGCTGGAAATGAACCAGGCTGTTTTGCGGGCCGGTACCCCAAAGCGGCTCATCCTTGCCCCGGGCAACTACGGGCTGGACTACCTGCACGACACCTACCCGGCCTTTGCGGCCATCCCGGTGGTCAAGACCTCCAACTTCATCGGAGATACGCTGGATATGGCGGCTTCCGCCGGGATTGAGCAGGTGCTGCTGGTGGGCCATGTGGGCAAGCTGGTCAAGGTGGCCGGCGGCATCATGAACACCCACTCCCACACGGCCGACTGCCGCGCCGAGCTGTTCTGTGCCCATGCCGCCCTCTGTGGGGCAAGCCGGGAGCTGTGCGCGGCTTTGTACGCCGCCGCCACCACCGACGCCTGTCTGGAGCTGCTGGACGCCGCCGGACTGCGCGCCCCGGTGCTGGAAAGCCTGCTGGATGCCATCCAACTGCACCTCGACCGCCGGGCGGGTGAAGCCTTTCGGGTGGGTGCAGTGCTGTTTTCCAACCAGCACGGGCCGCTTGGCGCAACACAAACTGCAAAGGAGCTGCTTGAACAATGGAACAACGCATGACCGGCACCTTTTACGGGGTCAGTGTCGGCCCCGGCGACCCGGAACTGCTGACTTTGCAGGCCGTGCGTCTGCTGCGGCAGTGCCCGGTGCTGGCTGCGCCGCAGACCGCTTCCGGGCAGATGCTGGCGCTGGACATCGCTCGCCGGGCACTGGGCGCAGAGCTGGACTGCAAGACCATTCTGCCCCTGCAGTTTGCCATGAGCCGGGACGCCGCCGTGCTGCGCGCCTCTCACGAGACCGCTGCCAGCGCAGTGCGGCCTTTTCTGGATGCCGGGCAGGATGTGGCCATGCTGAACCTGGGTGACGTGTCCATTTATGCCACCTTTGGCTATCTGCAGGAGATCCTGCAGGCGCAGGGCTATGCCACCGCGATGGCAGCGGGTGTGCCCAGCTTCTGCGCGGCTGCAGCCCGGCTGAATCAGCCCCTTACCGGCGGCATGGACGCTCCGCTGACCATCGCCCCCGGCAGCCGGGCCGACGAGGTATTGGACGCCCCCGGCACGAAAGTCCTGATGAAAACCGGGCGTCAGCTGCCCGCCCTGCTGGACACCCTGGACGCCCACGGTGCGTTGAGCCGCAGTGCCCTCGTGTGCAGCTGCGGCCTGCCGGATGAAATGATCTTCCCCGACCTTTCGACTGCGCGCCCGCCGCAAGATGGCAGCAAGGCCGGATATTTTGCAACGGTACTGGTAAAGGAGTAACTGCTATGGTACACTTTGTAGGCGCGGGGCCCGGTGCCCCGGACCTGATCACTCGGCGGGGCGCAGCCCTGCTGCAGGAGGCTGATTGCATCATCTACGCGGGCAGTTTGGTCAACCCGGCCCTGCTGGGACTGGCAAAACCCGGCTGCGCCATTTACAACAGCGCCGAGATGACGTTGGAACAGGTGCTGGATGTGATGCGCACCATGGAGGCAGACGGCAAAATCACCGTGCGCCTGCACACTGGCGACCCCTGCCTGTACGGGGCCATCCGGGAGCAGATGGATGCACTGGACGCCGACGGCATCGCCTACGATGACACGCCCGGCGTGTCCAGCTTCTGCGGCGCGGCGGCGGCACTGAATGCCGAATACACCCTGCCCACCGTGAGCCAGACCGTGATCATCACCCGCATGGAAGGCCGCACCCCGGTGCCCGAGCGGGAAAAGCTGGCCAGTCTTGCCGCCCACGGGGCCACTATGGTGATTTTCCTGTCCATCGGTCTGGTGGACAAGGTGCAGGATGCTCTGCTGCAGGGCGGTGCCTACACGCCGGACACCCCCGCCGCCGTGGTATACAAGGCCACCTGGCCGGAGCAGAAAACCGTGCGCTGTACCGTGGGTTCTCTGGCGCAGAGCGTGCACGACGCCGGCATCACCAAAACAGCGCTCATCGTGGCAGGCGATTTCCTTGGCACCCGGTACGAGCGCAGCAAGCTGTACGACCCCGGTTTTACCACCGAGTTCCGCAAGGGGTCCGACCAATGACCCGGGCCTATCTGGCCTTTACCGACACCGGTCTGGCACTGGCCCGGCGGCTGGCAGACGCCCTGCCCGGCAGTGTGGACCGCTGCGGCAGCGGCGGCGTCTCCCTTGCCGGGTGGACCGCCCTGCAGTTTGCGCAGAGCGACGCCCTTGTTTTTGTGGGAGCCGTGGGCATTGCGGTGCGGGCCATTGCGCCGCACTGCCGCAGCAAGGCGTCGGACCCGGCGGTGGTGGTACTGGACGAATGCGGCCGCTTTGCGGTGCCGGTGCTGTCCGGTCATCTGGGCGGTGCCAATGACCTGGCCCGTGCACTGGCCGCCGTGTGCGGAGCCGTTCCGGTAATCACCACGGCCACCGACGCCCACGGCATTTTTGCGGTGGACGAGTGGGCAAAGCACCAGAACTGCACGGTGCTGGAAGCGGAGCGCATCAAGCATGTCAGCAGCAAGCTGCTGGCCGGGCAGTCGGTGCGGTTTGCCGCTGAGTTTCCCGTGCAGGGCACCCCGCCCGCCGGGGTGGATCCTGCACGGACCCCTGCCGAAGCCGATTTTGCCCTTACCCTCTCCCCTGCCGGGGACGCTTTGCATCTGGTGCCCCGCATCGGGGTGCTGGGCATCGGCTGCCGCAGGGGGACGTGTGCCGAGCAGTTGGAATCCGCCTTTGCGGACTTCTGCGCCCGGCACAGCCTTGCCCCGGCGTGCATCACGGCGGCGGCCAGCATCGACCTGAAGGCTGACGAGGCCGGGCTGCTGGCGTTCTGCCGGGCCCACGGCTGGCCCATCACATTTTATTCTGCGGAGCAGCTGCGGGCACTGCCCGGGCCGTTCACACCATCTCCCTTCGTGCAAAGCGTCACCGGGGTGGACAACGTGTGTGAGCGGGCCGCTGTGCTGGCGTCCGGCGGCTGCATCCGCATCCCGAAACAGGCGGGCGGCGGTGTGACCTTTGCGCTGGCGCTGTGCCCCTATGCCCCGGACTGGAGGTGGCAGAATGGCTGATATCGTATATGTGGTCGGGCTTGGCCCCGGCGACCCGCAGTTTTTGACCGCACAGGCGCAGAGCGCCCTGGAAGAAGCCGAGGTGCTGTGCGGCTATCCGGTCTATCTGGATCTGGTACGCCCCTATTACCCGGAAAAAGAATATTACGCCACCGGCATGACCAAAGAACTGGACCGCTGCCGCTGGGCACTGGAAACTGCTCACAGCGGCCGGACCGTGGCTCTGGTGTGCAGCGGTGACGCCGGAGTGTACGGCATGGCCAGCCCCCTGCTGGAGCTGGCCGAAGGCTGCCCGGACGTGACCGTGGAGGTGGTGCCCGGCCTGACTGCCGCCCTGAGCGGCGGCGCGGTGCTGGGTGCCCCGCTGGCCCATGATTTCTGTGTGCTCTCTCTTTCCGACCGGCTCACTCCGTGGGAGGTCATCGAAAAGCGGCTGGCCGCAGCGGCCATGGGCGATTTCTGCATGGCGGTGTACAATCCTTCTTCCAAGGGGCGGCCGGACTATCTGGCCCGGGCCGTGCGCATCCTGCTGCAAAACGGCAAGGCCCCGGACACCGTCTGTGGACTGGTGCGCAACATCGGCCGGGAGGGCCAGAGTGCTCAGGTGCTGACGCTGGCCCAGCTGGAGCAGACGCCCGTGGATATGTTCACCACCGTGTACATCGGCAACCGCAACACCCGGGTGCTGCAGGGCCGCATGGTCACGCCGCGGGGGTACCGCGTATGAGGGCAGTGGTGTTCAGCGGCACCACCGAGGGCCGCATTTTTTCCCGGCAGCTGGCCCAGCTTGGGGCGGACGTTCTGGTGAGCGTGGCCACCCCGCTGGGCAGCGAGGAACAGGGCAGCTTTGCCGGCATCACAGTGCACTGCGGCCGGTTGACCCCGGACGAGATGGCCGCCCTTGTGCAGAGAGCCGACCTGTGCGTAGACGCCACCCACCCCTATGCGGTGGACGCCACCCGCAACATCCGCACGGCCTGCCGCACCGCCGGGGTGGAATATCACCGGCTGCTGCGTGCGCAAAGCCCCCTGCCTGCCGGGAGCATGGTGTTCCAGTCGGCGGCACATGTGGCGGATTTTCTGGTCCAAACGCAGGGCAATGTCCTGCTGGCCACCGGGGCCAAGGAGCTGCCTGCCTTTGCGCAGCTGGCCCCGGAACGGCTGTACCCCCGTGTGCTGCCCACGCTGGACGGCATTGCTGCCTGCGAGGCCGCGCACATCCCCCACAAGAATATCCTTGCTTTACAGGGGCCGTTCTCCTACGCGCTGAACCGGGCCCTGCTGGAGCAGTTCTCCATTCGCTTTCTCGTGACCAAGGACGGCGGGGCCGCCGGTGGCTTTGCCGAGAAAGCGCAGGCTGCCGCCGACACCGGCGTCCAGCTCATCGTGATCCGCCGCCCGGCCGAGACCGGTGAGACGGCAGACCAGATCCTGACCCGCTGCAGGGAGGTGCTGAAAGGATGATCACACTCATTGGTATGGGCTCCGGCACCCCCGGCAGCCTGACCGCACAGGGTCTTGCCGCCCTGCAGGGTGCCGACCGCATTCTGGGCGCAAAGCGGCTGCTGGCCACACTGCCGGAGGGCTGCACCGGAAACCGGCAGGCCCTGTACAAACCGGACGAAATTCTGGCCTGTCTGGCCGCGCACCCGGACGAGGAAATTGCGCTGGTGTACAGCGGCGATACCGGGTTCTACTCCGGCGCATCCCAGCTGCTGCCCATGCTGCGGGCCTTTGGCATCTCCTGCCGGGTGCTGCCCGGCCTTTCCAGCGTACAGCTGCTGGCCGCCGCCGTAGGCCGCCCCTGGCAGGACTGGACTCTTGTTTCTGCCCACGGCTGTGCCTGCGACCCGGTGTCTGCCTGCATGAACCATAAAACCGTATTCTTTCTCACCGGCGGGGCCGAGACCCCGGCCACCCTGTGTGCCGCACTGACCGCCGCCGGGCTGGGCGATGCCCACGCCCTTGTGGGCGAAAACCTTGGCACGCCCGACGAAAAGATCCACTTTGGCACCGCGCAGGAACTGGCCGGACAGACCTTTGCTTCCCTGAGCGTCCTGCTGGTGGAACATGCCGTTCACCCGGAACGCCGCACCCCCGGCCTGCCGGATGAGGCCTTCATCCGGGGCGAGGTGCCCATGACCAAGCAGGAAGTGCGGGCCACCGCGCTGGCCAAACTGGCCGTGCGCCCCGCCGATACCCTGTGGGACGTGGGGGCCGGTACCGGCAGCGTGAGCGTGGAGCTGGCACTGGCCGCCCCGCAGGGGCATGTGTATGCGGTGGAGTGTGAGCCGGACGCCTGCGCCCTCATCCGCCGGAACCGCGAAAAATTTGCGGCGTGGAACCTCTCCCTCATTGAGGGCCGTGCCCCTGCCGCACTGGAAGCCCTGCCTGCCCCGGATGCCGTGTTCATTGGCGGCACCAAGGGCAGCATGGCCGCGGTGGTGGACACGGTTCTGGCCAAAAACGCCAATGCGCGCATCTGCATTGCCGCCATTGCGCTGGAATCCCTGAGCGCCGCCATTGCAGCCCTTACGGCTCATGGCCTTTCCGTTGAGGTGACCCAGCTTGCCGTGAGCCGTACCAGACCGGCAGGCAGGCTCCACCTGCTGACCGCCAACAACCCCATTTTTCTGATCACGGGAGAACGCAAATGATGCAGTTCGTCATCGCCGCACCGCGTTCCGGCAGCGGCAAGACCACCGTCACCTGCGCCCTGCTGGCCGCTTTGAAAAAGCGGGGCATGGACCCCTGCGCCTTCAAGAGCGGGCCGGACTACATCGACCCCATGTTCCACCGGTCGGTGCTGGGGGTGGAGAGCCACAATCTGGATCTTTATCTTTCTGCCAAAAATACGGTACGGGAACTGTACGCCCATTATGCCGCCGGGCACGGGGCTGTGGTGTGCGAAGGGGCCATGGGTTTTTACGATGGGCAGGGCCTGACCACCCGCGCCAGTGCCTGGGAGCTGGCCGATGCGCTGGACCTGCCGGTACTGTTGGTGGTACAGCCCAAGGGAGCCAGTGTGACGCTGGCCGCAGAGATCCAGGGCCTTGTGCATTTCAAACCGGAGAGCCACATTGCAGGCATCCTGCTGAATGACTGCTCCGAAAAGCTCTTCCGGATGCTCAAGCCCCTGCTGGAAACCGAGACCGGCCTGCCGGTGCTGGGGTATCTGCCCCGCCTGCCGCAGGCGGTGGTGGAGAGCCGCCATCTGGGCTTGAAAACCGCCGGAGAGATCACCGATCTTGCCCAGAAGATCGGCCTGCTGGCCGATGCGCTGGAAGCAAATCTGGACTGGGCAACGCTGGAAGCGCTGACCGAACGACCGGCTCCTGCCCCGGTGCCGCCGCCTGCTCTGCAAACGGCGGGCGTCCGCATTGCTGTGGCACAGGATAAGGCATTCTGCTTTGCCTACGCCGAAACGCTGGACTGCCTGCGCACTGCCGGGGCAGAGCTGGTGTTCTTCAGTCCGGTGCACGACACCACCCTGCCGGAGGACATCTGCGGGCTGTATCTGCCCGGCGGCTACCCGGAACTGTATGCCCGGCCGCTGAGCGAAAACAAAACCATGCGCGATGCCATCCGGGATGCCGTAAATGGCGGCCTGCCCACGGTGGCAGAGTGCGGCGGCTTTCTGTATCTGGGGCAGACGCTGGAAGATGCCAGCGGTGCCGCTTGGCCCATGGCAGGCGTTCTGCCCGGCAAAGGCGTCAAGGTGGGGCGGCTGGTGCGGTTCGGCTATGCCGACATGACCGCCAAAGCCGACAGCCTGCTGTTCCATGCAGGAGAGCATTTGTATATTCACGAATTCCACCACTGGGATTCCACCGACAATGGTTCGGGCTTTTCCGTTTGGAAAAGCGAAAAAATACAGTGGGAATGCGGATTTGCAAGCATGAGTTTGTACGCCGGTTTCCCGCATCTTTACTGGGTAGGCACTCCCCTGCCCCGCCGCTTTGTGAGCGGTGCAAAGTTCTATCAACGACAAAAGAGAAACACACATGACTGAAACGGAACTGAAAACTTTACTTTCCGGCATCACCCCGCCGGATGAAGCTGCCCGCGCCGCCGCCCACGCCCACTGGGCCGGGTTGGCCAAACCTCTGGGCGGGCTGGGCGCACTGGAAACTTTGCTGGAAGATGCCGCCGCCCTCACCGGCAGTGCGGCGCTGGATGTTTCCCGCCGGGCTGTGCTGGTGCTCTGCTCCGACAACGGCGTGGTGGCCCAGGGCGTGAGCCAGACCGACCAGAGCGTGACCCGCGCAGTGGCGGAGAATCTGGCTGCCCGGCGTACCAGCGTGTGCCAGATGGCCCGTACTGCCCACTGCGATGTGGTGCCCGTGGACATGGGCATGGCCGGAGACCCGGTGCCGGGGGTGGCAGACTGCCGCATTGCCGCCGGTACTGCCGATTTCACGCAGGGTCCCGCCATGACTCGTGCCCAGGCTGTGGAGGCCGTCGGCCGGGGCATCCGGCTGGTGCAGGAGCAGAAAGCTGCCGGTGTGCAGCTGCTGGCCACCGGCGAAATGGGCATTGGCAACACCACCACTTCCAGTGCGGTGGCAGCGGTGCTGCTGGGCCAGCCGGTGGAACGGATGACCGGCCGGGGAGCCGGCCTTTCGGATGAAGGGCTGGCCCGCAAGGTGGATGCCATCTGCCGGGGCATCCTGCGCAACGAGCCGGACCCCACAGACCCTCTGGACGTGCTGGCCAAGCTGGGCGGCTTTGATCTTGCCGGGCTGTGCGGCGTCTTTCTGGGCGGTGCGCTGGAAGGCGTGCCCGTGGTAATGGACGGCTTCATCAGCGGCGTGGCGGCCCTGTGCGCCGTGCAGCTATGCCCTGCCGCGGCCAAAGCGGTGTTTGCCAGTCACTGTTCCTCGGAGCCTGCCGCCCGTCTGGTGCTGGATGCACTGGGCAAGGCCCCACTTCTCACCGCCGGGCTGCATCTGGGCGAGGGCACCGGCGCTGTGGCCAGCCTCCCGCTGTGGGACATGGCACTGGCGGTGTACGACCACTGTTATTCCTTTGCGGAGGGCGGCATCACGCCGTACACTCCGCAATGCTGACGCTGGTGATCGGCGGGGCGGCCAGCGGAAAAAGCGAATACGCCGAGCGTCTGGTACTGCGCAGCACTCTGCCGCGCTATTATCTGGCCACCATGCAGGTGTGGGACGCCGAATGTGCCGCCCGGGTGGAAAAGCACCGTAGAATGCGGGCGGCAAAACAGTTTGAAACGGTGGAGTGCCCCCTGCATCTGGACGCCGTGCATCTGCCCGCCCGTGGTACCGCGTTGCTGGAAGATCTGGGCAACCTGACTGCCAACGAGCTCTATGATCCCGCCGGGGCCGGGCCGCAGACCGCGCAGGCCATTCTTTCCGGGCTGGACGCCGTGTATGCCCAGTGTGAAACCCTGATCGTCGTCTCCAACGAGGTGTTCAGCGGCGGGGCCGACTACGCAGGCGACACCGACCGCTATCTGCTGGCGCTGGCGCAGGTGAACAATGCACTGGCCGCCCGGGCCGATGCCGTGGTGCGGGTGGTGTGCGGCATCCCTGTTTATTATAAAGGAGTGGAAAAATGATCGTTTTGCAGACCGTTGCCGTGGCGTTCGCCATGTTTTCGGCTGTGCCGGTGCCGCAGTTCAACTGGACCGAAAAGAACATGCGGTATGCGATGTGCGCCTTCCCGCTCATCGGGGTGGTCATCGGGCTGCTGTGGTTCCTGTGCGGCGGGCTGCCCCTGCCGGGTGCGGCGCGGGCGGCGGGCTTCTGCCTGATCCCGGTCTGGGTCACCGGCGGCATCCATCTGGACGGCTACGCCGACACCTGCGACGCACTTTCGAGCTACGGCGACCGGGAAAAGAAGCTGGAGATCTTAAAGGACCCTCACTGCGGGGCCTTTGCCGTGATCCGTCTGTGCAGCTACTTTGCGGCCTATCTGGCCCTGTGCGCCTGTGTACAGTTCACCCCGCAGGCAGGGCTGCTCTGGATGATGGCACTGGTGCTGGAACGGGCGCTCTCCGGCTATGCGGTGGCGGCGTTCCCCATGGCAAAGAACACCGGCCTTGCCCACACCTTTGCCTCGGCAGCCGACAGAGCCACTGTACGCCGGGTGCTGGCCCTTCTGGCCGCTGTACTGTGCTGCGCCATGCTGGCACTGGGTGGTTGGGCGCTGGTGCTGGCCGCACTGGCTGTGCTGTGGCGGTACCACGCCGTTGCCTGCAAGCAGTTCGGCGGCATCACCGGTGATCTGGCCGGGTGGTTTTTGCAGAAAACCGAAATCTGGATGCTGGCGGCGCTGTGCGCCTGCCAGTGGGGAGGGCTGTTATGATCTTTATCACCGGGCCGCTCTACAGCGGCAAGCGCACCTTTGCCAAGACCCTGCCCGGACGGTGCATCTGTGATGTACAGGAGCTGGCCGCCGGGGCCGAAAATCTGGAAAAACTCGCGGACGAGCTGTCCGCTTACGATATCGTACTTGCCACCGAGGTGGGCGGCGGCGTGGTACCCATGGACCCCGCCGAACGTGCCGGACGCGAAGCCGCCGGGCGGCTGGCCTGTCTGCTGGCCGCACGGGCAGACTGCGTTGTGCAGATGTTCTGCGGCATCCCCACCGTTCTGAAAGGAGAACTGCCAACATGCTGATCTATTTTCTGCGCCACGGCCTGACCGAATACAATGCCGAGAAACGCTATCAGGGCCAGCGGGACATCCCGCTTTCTGCCGCTGGCCGCGCGATGCTGCGCAAGGCAGACATCGAGCCCAAAACCGTGTACATCACCCCGCTGTGCCGCACCCGGCAGACCGCTGAGGTGCTGTTTCCCACTGCAAAGCTGGTGGTGGTGGACGGCCTGAAGGAGATGTGCTTCGGCAGCTTTGAGGGCCGCAATTACATCGAGATGGAGCATGACCCGGACTATCTGGCCTGGGTAGCCGCCAACTGTGAGAGCCCCTGCCCGGACGGCGAGACCAAGGCCGCTTTTTCTGAGCGCATCTGCCGCGCCTTTTCGGCACTGGTGGACAAGGCACTGGCCGACGGCGAAGAAATGCTGGTCATCCTGGCCCACGGCGGCACCCAGATGGCCGCGTTGGAGCGCTATGCCCTGCCCCATAAAGACTACTACGAATGGTGCGGCCCCAACGCGGGCGGCTTTGTGCTGGACGCCGCCGACTGGGCCGACAAGCGGGTGCTGCACTTTGTAAAGACCGTGCAGTACACCAGGGAGGCCGACGTATGACCGGGCTGGCCGTTCTGGGCGGCTTTGTGCTGGACACCCTCTTCGGCGACCCCGCGTGGCTGCCCCACCCGGTGGTGCTCATGGGCAAGGCCATCTCCGCGCTGGAAAAGCGCCTGCGCGCCCGCCTGCCCAAAACGCCCCAGGGCGAACTGCTGGGCGGCGGCATCGTGGCTTTTTGCCTGCCGGTGGGCACCTTTGTGTGCACCGGCCTTGTCTGCCTGGGCGCAGCAAAGCTCAGCCCGTGGCTGGGGCTGGCCGTACAGATGTTCTGGTGTGGGCAGGCACTGGCCGCAAAGGGCCTTGCGCAGGAGAGCATGAACGTGCACAAAGAGCTTGTAAAAGGCGACCTGCCTGCAGCCCGCAAGGCCGTGAGCCGCATCGTGGGCCGCGACACCCAGAATCTGACCGCTGAGGGTGTGACCAAAGCCGCCGTGGAGACCGTGGCCGAAAATGCCAGCGACGGCGTGATCGCGCCGCTGCTGTATATGCTCATCGGCGGGGCACCGCTGGCGCTGACCTACAAGGCCATCAACACCATGGACAGCATGCTGGGCTACAAAAACGAAACGTACCTTTCTTTCGGCCGCATCCCCGCCAAGCTGGACGACGCGGCAAACTATCTGCCCAGCCGTCTGGCGGGTCTGCTGTGGTGCGCGGCGGCGGCCCTGACCGGCAACAGCGCCAAAGGGGCGTGGCGTATCTGGCGGCGGGACCGGCGCAACCATGCCAGCCCCAACAGTGCCCAGACCGAGAGCGCGTGTGCCGGAGCACTGGGCGTGCAGCTGGCCGGGCCTGCCTACTATTTTGGGGAATATTACCCCAAGCCTACCATTGGCGACGCCCTGCGTCCCATTGAGCCGGAGGACATCCGCCGCGCCAATAAAATGATGTATGCCGAAAGCCTGCTGGCCCTGCTGCTGGGGCTGGCGATCCGAGGGGTGATCTTATGACACAGCTGACACACGGCGGCGACTGGGCCGGATATCGGGCACAGTACGGGCACGACGCGCTGGATTTTTCGGCCAACGTGAGCCCGCTGGGCCTGCCGCAGGGCGTGGCGAACGCCATTGCTGCCGCCCTGCCTCACGCCGACCGCTACCCCGACCCCCTGTGCCGGGCACTGCGGGCAAAGCTGGCCCCGCACGAGGGGATCCCGGCAGAATCTATCCTCTGCGGCAACGGCGCGGCAGACCTGATCTTCCGGCTGGCGTGGGCGGCAAAGCCCCGCACCGCGCTGGTGACCGCCCCCACTTTTGCCGAGTACGCCGCCGCGCTGGAAAGTGCGGGCTGTGCGGTGCGGCGACATTTTCTGCAGGCAGAGGTCGATTTTGCCGTGACGGATTCCATCCTATCCTCCATCACGCCGGAGGTGGACATGGTATTTCTCTGCCAGCCCAACAACCCCACCGGGCAGCTCACGCCGCTGCCCCTTGTGGAGCGCATCCTGCGCCGGTGCGAAGTCTGCGGGGCACTGCTGGTGGTGGACGAATGTTTTCTGGATTTTCTGCCCAACTGCGACGCCCTGACCGCCAAAGCCCTGCTGGACAGCAAAAATCTGCTGATCCTCAAGGCCTTTACCAAGCTGTACGGCATGGCCGGGGTGCGGCTGGGGTACTGCCTGTGTGCCAACACGGCCCTGCTGGAAGCCATGCAGGCCGCCGGGCAGCCGTGGGCGGTGTCCAGTCTGGCGCAGGCCGCCGGGCTTGCCGCACTGGACGAAACGGCCTATGTGGCACAGGTGCGGGCACTCATTGCGCAGCAGCGGCCCCGGCTCACGGCCGGGCTGCGGGCACTGGGCCTGCGGGTACTGGACGGCCGAGCAAACTACCTGCTGTTCCAGGGGCCGGAAACGCTGGGCGATGCCCTGCGGCAGCGGGGCGTGGTGCTGCGCAGCTGCAGCAACTACCCCGGGCTGGACGGCAGCTGGTACCGCACCGCCGTGCGTACCGGGCCGGAAAACGATGAACTGTTAAAGACCCTTGCGGAGGTACTGGCATGAACAAAGCAAACTGCATTATGGTGCAGGGCACCATGAGCGGTGCAGGTAAAAGCCTGCTGTGCGCCGCACTGTGCCGCATTTTTGCACAGGACGGCTACCGGGTGGCTCCTTTCAAGAGCCAGAACATGGCCCTGAACAGCTTTGTGACCCGGGACGGGCTGGAAATGGGCCGGGCGCAGGTGGTGCAGGCGCAGGCCGCCGGGATGGAACCGGACGTGCGCATGAACCCCATCCTGCTCAAACCCAGCAGCGACACCGGCAGTCAAGTGATCGTGAACGGCGAGGTGCGGGGGCAGATGCCCGCCGCCGCCTACTTCAAAATGAAGCGGTCGCTGATCCCGGACATCCTTGCCGCCTACAACAGTCTGGCCGAAGAGGTGGACATCATCGTCATTGAGGGAGCTGGCAGCCCAGCCGAGATCAACCTGAAAGCCGACGACATTGTGAACATGGGCCTTGCCAAGCTGGTGGACGCCCCTGTGCTGCTGGCCGGAGACATCGACCGGGGCGGCGTCTTTGCACAGCTGTACGGCACGGTGGCCCTGCTGGAGCCGGACGAGCGGACCCGCATCAAGGGGCTGCTCATCAACAAGTTCCGGGGCGACGTGGAGATCCTGCGTCCCGGCCTTGCCATGCTGGAAGAAAAAACGCAGCTGCCGGTGCTGGGCGTAGTGCCGTACCTGCGGGTGGACATCGAGGACGAGGACTCGCTTGCGCCGCGGCTGCAAAGCAAAAGCGCGGTCAAGCCGCTGGACGCAGTTGTTTTGAGATTGCCGCATATTTCCAATTTTACCGATTTTATGCCGCTGGAACAGCACCCGCTTTTGGGTGTGCGGTACGTGCAGTCCGTGCGGGAGCTGGGCGCGCCGGACCTGGTCATTCTGCCCGGCACCAAAAACACGGTGAACGACCTGTTGTGGCTGCGCCAGTCCGGGCTGGAGGCTGCTGTGCTCAAGCTGGCAGCAGGCGGCACGCCGGTGCTGGGCGTCTGCGGCGGCTATCAGCTGCTGGGCGAGACGCTCGACGACAGTCAGGGCACCGAGAGCGGCCATCCGCAGACGCTGCGCGGGCTGGGTCTGCTGCCGACGCGGACGGTCTTTACCGCCGAAAAGCGCCGCGCACAGGTCACGGCCACGGCTGCCGCGCCCTTTGCCGGGGCGGCGCTGACCGGATATGAAATTCACACGGGCCGCACCGCGGTGAACGGCGCTCCGTTCTGCCGCTATGCCGACGGCACACCGGAGGGCTGCGTGCAAAACGCCGTGTTCGGCACCTACCTGCACGGCCTGTTTGACAGCGGCGAATTGACGGAGCAGCTGGCCGCATACCTCTGCCGCCGCAAGGGAATCGCGCCGGACACCGCCGCGCCGCTTGCGATGGCCGACTACCGCACACAGCAGCTGGACCTGCTGGCCGACGGCGTGCGCAGTGCGCTGGACATGGACGCCGTCTACGCAGCCATGGGTCTGCACAACCCCAGAGGAGGAAAAAAATGACACCGCAGCATCATCTGCCCGCCGATATTGAGCGCACGAGCATGGGCATTATCACGGCGGAGCTGGCCGCGCGCGGGCTTGCGGTTCCGCCCGAAAACGCCGCCGTGGTCAAGCGCGTTATTCACACGACAGCGGATTTTGACTACGCCGAGAACCTGCGCTTCACACCCGGCGCGGTGGCGGCGGGCGTCGCGGCCATGCGTGCCGGGGCAGCGGTCATCACCGACACAAACATGGCGCTGGCGGGCATCACAAAGCCCGGTCTGGCCAAATTGGGCGGGCAGGCACTCTGCTTTATGGCCGACCCCGCTGTCGCCGCTGCTGCGAAGGCGGCGGGCTCGACCCGGGCCGCCGCCGCCATGCACAGGGCCGCGCGGGAGTACCCCGGCGCGGTGCTGGCCGTTGGCAACGCCCCCACGGCGCTGCTGACGATTGCGGACGAGATCGAAAGCGGTCTGCGTCCCGCGCTGGTCATCGCCGTGCCCGTCGGCTTTGTGAACGTGGTGGAAAGCAAGGAGCGGCTGTTTGCGGTTTGCACGCAGTACGGCGTGCCCGCCATCGCCGCCATGGGCCGCAAGGGCGGCAGCAACGTGGCTGCCGCCATCTGCAACGCGCTGGTGTATTCCGCCGCCGAGATGCTCGACCCTGCGGCAAGAGGATGGCAGTAATACACTTTCTACCCCCGGTGTTTCCCTACAACCGAAAATTTTGGCGCGGAGGAGGCGTTTTGCCTCCTCCGCTTTTTGTTTGTAAAGAGCTTGCACTTTGTAAAATAGAATTACGGAAATATCAGGTCAGGGCCCAAGTGCCCATCAGAATGG
>ENA-UEQK01000456-UEQK01000456.1-human-gut-metagenome-genome-assembly--contig:-NODE-456-length-29729-cov-7.535512_pt1 | contig 29729 bp, 24 predicted proteins | sample MGYA00242939_ERZ507942 | MGnify/ENA primary metagenome ERZ507942 (study PRJEB26167, sample SAMN06115485) | human gut metagenome | host: Homo sapiens | place: China:Chongqing | collected 2015-03-30... | reverse complement strand
CGGCCAGAATAAAGCGGTCTTTGATTTGCTCCCATGTGCCGCCCAGAAAGCTCGCGGGGCTGGTAGCCTTGGCGCTCATGTACAGGCTGCCTACAGGGTAGATCTTGTTCAACAGGTTCTTCCAAGGGAGTTTCCGCGTCTCGATGCCGTTACCGGTATTGTGGTCCACTGCAACAACGTCATTTTCCGCAAGGTCTGCCGCGTTCAGTTCGGGTAAGTCTGTGATCCTCATAGTGTTGTCCTCCTTGTGTTAAGTCGTGCCCAGCACCATCTGCCCGCCCACGGCCTTGCCGAGGGTCGCGGTGGTGGTTCCGGGGATCGGTGCAGGTGTCAGCCCGCCCAGGCACTGCTTGAGCAGCCCCAGCGATACTGGCAGATACTCTGCCTCGTCCAGTGTTTTTGCGGTCCGGATGGCCCGGACGCTGGCTTCCAATGGGATGCTGCCTGCGGTTTCCAGTGCGTCGCCGTCCGCAGTAATCAGCGGGTCGGCGGCAAGTTCGGTCAGGCGAAGCAAAACTTCGTTCATGTACAGCAGGCTTTCTGCGTGTGCTGCGGCTCGTTCGGCGCGGTCCGCGCCCCTCTGTGCGGCTTGCTGCTCCGCCTGTGTGGCCGCCGCAGCCTGTTCGGCTTCGGTTCGGGCTGCTTTTGCCTGTTGGGCCGCCTCTTCGGCTTCCTTTGCGCCGCGCACCCGTCGGACGCCTGCGTCCAGCGTCTCGCCGTCCGCAGTGGTCAGGGTCGTTCCGTCTGCGGTCATCAGCGGAAACGGCAGCACCGTCGTCACGCTCAGGATCTCCCGCCGCAGCCGTTCCGCTTCTTCCCTGGCCGCGCCCGCCTGTTCCGCCTCCTGGCTGGCAAGGTCTGCACTTCCCGCCGCTTCACTGGCAGCTGCCCTGACGTCGGTCTTGGCGCGTTCTCCGGCCGCTCTCACCTGACTGACGGCCCTGCTCCGGGCTATATCCACAATCTGCTCGGCGCTGGTCTGCTTTTCATCGATGGCTTTCAGCGCGTCATCCTTGGCGGCGATGGTGTCAGAGAGGGCTTGTCCGGCCTTTTCGGCAGATTCTCCGGCCTGTTGTGCGGCGGTCTGCGCGTCTGTTTTGGCCTGTTCCGCCTGGCCCGCGTGTCCTTTGGCTTCCTCGGCCTTTTCGCCTGCAGCGTTCCTGCTGGCAAGCGCCTGGTTTGCATAATTCAGCACCGCCGCCACGAACTGCTCATAAAGGCTCTGGGTGATGGTCTCGGTGGTGCTGTTCAGGTCAATGGTCTCATAACAGGTGTATTTCCCCGGCTTCGTCATGGCGATGTAGCCCGCATCGTTCATGGCCAGCAGCATCCAGCTGCCCTGCTTTTCCTTCGTCCACCGCTTGTCTACGACCACACAGTGGTTCTCGTCCAGCAGTTGCGGGTCCGGCAGTGCGCCGCTCAACCGCTTCACATGCAAAGAGATCGCGCATCCGTTCCACTCCTCCGGCACCTCAAAGCGGAGCGTGTCCACCCTCGCCGAGCCTACACCGCCCATGTACAGCGTTTCCGGCGTTGCCCGGAACGTGCTTCCGTTGTCCTGCAGCTTCCGGATGCGGATGTTCAGTTCACTCACGTTCTCCCTCCTTTCTTCTCCGATTCTACCCGCTCCCGCCGGGCCTGACTACTTGCTACTTTTGGTTCATCGCGGAGTCTGCTCTTTTACGCCCCACCGGGCTTTGTTCCTCCAGTTCAAGCCGTTCCGTCCTGCTAAGGGTTCCCCTTTTTAGGGGAGTTGGCGCAAAGCACCTGAGAGGTTTGGCAAACAAAAAACGCCCCGGCCGATCTGGCCGAAGCGTCTTCGCTGTCTTATCTCACCTCTGCCCACTCATCCACGGCCCCTGCTGCCGCTTCCTGTTCCTTCTTGTCCTGCTTCACCCAGCTCTCGAAGTTCTTCTCCTCGTACAGCTGCTTTCCATCGGCTTCCAGCCGCAGCAGCATGGCCGCCAGCTTCTCCCGGTCGTGGCTATTGCCCGCCAGATACTCGCTCTTCACCACGCCGGTGATCTTCGTCTGGATGGCGTCGGCCTTTTTGCCTGCCGTCAGCAGCCGGTCTACCTCGCTCTGCACGTCCTTTGCGCGGCCCGTTTCCAGCGCGTCGGTCAGGTCATCGTAGACATTCCGGTCTTTGTCTCCGGCCAGCAGCTCATCAGCCTTCTGGTTCACGGCCCCGGTCACAAGGTCGATGATGGCCTCCCGCTTGGCTGCATCCTCTTTGACGCCCTCCCGGATGCCGAGGCCCGCATACAGTTCCCGGATGCAGTGGATGGTCGCGTTCTGCCGGGTCCTGTCATTGCCCGCGTTCCGGGCCTTGGCCGCTGTCTCGATGTCCGGGTCATGATTTTTCAGCCGCTTCTTGAGTTCCGCCTTCACCTTGTCGCTCTTGCCCATCTGGTCCAGCTTGCCAAGAGCGGCCGCAGCTTCCTCCGCGTCACCCCGCTCAATGGCGTTGAAGAGCCGGTCGTATTGTCCGGTCGCGCTGGCCGGAGTCCCGTTCAGTCTGAACCCTTCGCCGTTTGCAAGGCCCTGCACATCGTCCGCGTAAGCCGCGAAGGCTTCTACCATCTTCCGCCCGTTTGCCGCCGGGATGCCCGCGATGTCCAGCCCATATTCCATCACATCGACTCCGGCCTTCCGGAGCTTCCGGTGGTAGGCTTCCAGTTCCTCTTCGTCCATGCCGGTGGTGTCCTTCCGGATCAGGGTGTACAGCTTCGTGGTAGCGGCAAACAGGTCGTTGACGGCGTTGATGTTGGTCGCGCTCACCACATCGTAGTCCGTGCCGTTCACTGCGTTGCCCACCATGCTGTAGATTTCCGAACCAAACAAGAAGTTGCCCGCCGCGCTCTCGGTGAACAGCCCCGCAAACCGGTTCCACAGGCTTTCGGCGGTCACGTCGCCGTTTTCATCCTGCTCGCGATCCCACCGATGCAGCAGGAAGTCCGCGCCGATCTTCATCAGGGCAAACACCGCCGTCTGCACCACCTGGCTTACCGCCGCCCGGCGCAGGCTCTGCCCGGCCCGCTGCACTTCGGCCTTGTTCTCGGCGCTCTTCTCTGCATTGTACCGGGCCCACTGGGCCTTGTAGTCCATCACCGCATCGGCGAGGATACCGTAGTTCTGAAACCGCTGGGTCGTGAACATGGTCAGCGTCTTGGTGATCTCGTTGTCGCTGCGCTGGATGCCCGCCCGCTGCATCACGGTGTAGTTGGGCTGGGTCTCCTCAATGACCTTCTGGTACATCTGGTTCACGGCTTTCCAGTAGGCGTCACTGCCTTTGGTGGCCGCACCGTCGGCAAACTCTGCCGCGTGGTGTTCCACGTAGTGCTTTGAGGCTTCCCACAGTGCCGCCACCGTGATCTCGTCCATCTTGTTGATCCAGCCGGTCACGCTCTTGGGCAGTTTGTCCATGGCCTTTTCGGCAAAGCTCCCCGAAACGCCGATGGACGCCAGCTCTCCGCGCTGGCTGCCCCGCATCCGGTATTGCAGCAGCGCGTCGCCGTGTTCGCGGATCTCCGCTTCCAGTGCCGCCCGCTGCCTGCCTGAGAGGTTTTTCACGAAGGGCAGCACTGCCGCCATGGTATCGCTGCCCAGCACCGCCCCCGCCGTGGGCAGGGACGCCGCCTGTGCAATGGCAACGCCGGGGTTCAGCGTCAGGATGGCCCCGGCATAGTTGCCCCGCAGCTTTCCCATCACCCGGCCGATGCCGTCCGAGCGCTTGCGCTGCTTCGTCTGCAAGTCGGTCAGCAGGTAGTCCACGTAGTTCACCGCGTCCCGTCCCCAGTGTTCCTTCAGCACGCCGCTCTTCAGCTTTTGGATGCCGTCCTCTGTCTCCACATTCGCGTTCAGGATGCGGTTTGCGTCCCGGATGGGGGCCGCAAGGCCCGCGTAGGCCGCTGTGTCCCGCAAAGAGCGCTGCACCACGCTGCTGCACTCTTCCAGCAGGATGGGCAAGCCGCTCTTTACGCGCTCCTTCAAAAAGCCCCGGCCCTCAATGGTGGCGTCCATTTTCACGCCCTCGATCTCGCTGGCCAGCTGGGTCTTGTCCACCGCGATGGGGTAGTAGTTCTTCACCGTCGCCCGCTGGAATCCAACCAGCTTCATGCTGGTCTCGTTGATGAGGTTCGTGGTGTAGTCCCCGAAGAAGCCCTTCATGTCCTCGATCCACTTCCGGTCGTAGTCGGTCAGGGCATTCTCCACGGTGTTCAGGATGGTGTCGGCCATGGGCATTCCGTCGGCCCCCGTCAGCATTCCGATCTTCACGGTCTGCCCCTTCTGGTAGGCCCGCTCGATGTCGCCCTTGTTGTAGAGCGTTGTGTCCGGCAGAGTCAGGCCGCCGTTGAGCAGGTGTTCCCGGCTGTCCGCGTTCCGCGAGTGCATGTACAGGCTGCACAGCTGCCCGTGGGTCAGCGGCACGGCATGGCCCTTCGTGTCCTTCAGCCCGATGTCCACCAGCTCCGCGCCGGGGCCAGCGAACCGCTCCATCTGCTTGAGGTTGGCCTTGCCTGTCACGTTGTCGAAGAGCTTGGTGCCTTCCACCGTGATCTGGGTCTGCCGGAGCTGGCCTTGGTTCAGCATGTCGGCCAGCTTTTCCATCTGGCCGTTTTTGGTGTACCCGCCCAGCATCCGGAAGACTCGCTTCGCGCCCAGCATATCAAGGTTGTACTTGGTCGCAAGGTCGCGCAGCCGTCCGGCCTCGTTGCCCTTCGCCGCCAGCACTTCCAGCCCGGCCTTCTGGGCAAAGGCGTCGATCTCCTCGGTCTTGGCAAGGCTCAGCGTCTTGTTTTCGGTGCGGATCACGTGCAGCGTCCCCGCCGTGATGGCCTTCAGCATCCGCAGCTGGTCCACCGTCATGGGCAGATAGGTTCGGTTCTCCGTCTCCCTGATACGGGCCTTCAGCCTGTCCCGCAGCATCTCGGCCTTTTCGCCGTCGCCCAGCGCCTCGGCCTCGGTCTGCTGCTGGTGCAGCCGGTCCAGCTGCGCCTGTTTCGCGTTCATCATGTCGGCCTGTAATGCCTGGATGAGCTTCGGCACACCGGTCTGTTCCCAGTCGTAGGCAAGGCTGCTGGGGTCGCTGGCCGTGCCCTGCGTCTGGCTGATGGTGTTGGCCAGCGCCGTCAGCTTCCGCACCGCCGCATCGTTCAAGATGGTCATGTCCGCCAGCTTCGCCACCTCTGCCGCCTGCTGGATGAGCCGTGGCTGCACATACTTGCCCTTCGAAGGCCGCAGAATCATCTGGTTCAGCTGGGCCGCATTGTTCCGGATGCTCCGCTTCAGCTCATCAGCCTTCCGTCCGTCCCGCGCCCGCTGCACCCGCTTTTCGGCCAGTGCTTTTGCCACGGCAACGTCCTCGTCCCGCTGCTGGCGGGCCACTTCCACCGCAATGGCATTCTTCTGGGCCTGTTTCTGCTGCCATGCTTCGGCTTTCTTCTGGTTCTCGGCTTCCCACTCCATGATCTCGCGCTCCTGCACGATCTGGCTGTACTCCGCCCGGTCAGCCCGGCGCTGCTCGTTGGCCACCTGCCGGGCGAGATCCCGGTTCTCCGCTTTCAGAGTTTTGTTTTCCAGCGTGATCTCGTCCAGCATCTGCTGCCGCTCTTCCTTCAGGCGCTTTTTCTCGGCTCTCCATTCCCGTTCGTAGGCTTCCTTCAGCACATCCAGCTTCTCGGCCATGTCGCCGGAGTTGGTGATATCCACGCCCAGTGCATCCAGATTGGCGTCCAGCATCGCTTCTGCCTTGGCATTCCGGCGCTGCTGCTCCTGCATCTGCTGCACTGCTTCGCTCTGGTTCCCGGCTTTCTGGTTCTCCGCCAAACGTCGGTTGAATTCTCTCGTCTGCTCCTTCTGCACAGCCCGCAGGTCTTTCACAGCCTTGGCCGCACTGGTTTCGTCTCCGGCTGCTGCCGCTGCGGCCCGGCGCTGCCACTTCTGGAACGAGTCGAAGATGGCCTGCGCGTCGTTCATCTCGTTCACGTGCAGCAGATCGCCGATCATCCGGCCCGCCAGCTCCACCTTGGCATCTTCATACTCGGCCACGTCGGCAAACCGGCTCATCATCCGGGGCTTGATGGTGTCATGCACGTTCATCAGCACGTCCAGCCACTCGGTGCTCTCCATGCTGGCCGCTCCGTCCACGCCCGCAGCCTTGGCGGCTCCCCGGAACAATTCCGCTGCGCCCTGCTTTGTGCCGCCCACCGCGCGTGTATCGTTCACAATGGCCTCGTATTCTTCTGCCGGGTTTCCGTCCCGGTGTCCTTCCTCCTGCCGCAGCTTCACGCCGTGCTTCCGGGCCTCGGCCACCGCTTCGCCCCAGCTTCCGTACTGGCGCACAAGCTCCGCCTTGGCTTTGCCGTTCTTGTCCACGGTGTAGCTCAGCTCGTGGTATTCCGGGTACTGCTGCCACAGCTCGGTATTCCGATAGGTAGCGCTGTCGAGGATCTCCCCGGCAATGGTCTCGGCCAGTCCCTGCGCCTTGTTCATGTCGGCCCCTTCGGTCTTCATATACTCGATCAGGGTGCGCATCTCGCGGGCCACACGCTCGGTGTCCGCCTTTCCCTTTGCGCCGCTGGCTTTCACCAGCTGTTCCGCCACGCCCAGAATGCTGTCGTCGCTCACCCGCACCCCGCGGGTCAGGCCCATCATCTCGACCAGCGTCTTGATGGCCGCGCTGTTGTCCGCAATGGCCCGGCTGGCTTGCCGCTGGCGGTTCCGCTTCGCATCCCGGTCGGCCTGTGCTGCCTGCTCGTTCAACTGGTAGCGGAACCGTGCCAGGCTGCTTTCCGCCGGGAGTTCTCCGGTCTTGTAATACGCCCGTATCTCCCGCACGATCTTGTCCGCATCGATGCGTCCGCTGTAGTCCTTTGTCGCCGCAATGTCGCCGTTTTTGGTCGAGAAATCCAGCGTGAATTGCCGCTTTTCTGCGCCCAGCGTCTTTGCCATCTCCCGGATCTGCTCCAACTGCTGTGCTGTCGGCTCCACACTGGCCGAAAGGTCGATGCCCGGCTGCTCAGCCATCACGCGGATGTTGCCTTCGGCAAGGAATTTGTTGAGCGCGTCGGTGCCCTCCGTCACGTCGGTCGGCCCGAACACGTCCATGATCTCCCTGTGGTCGGTGTCGCGGACGGCTTCGTTTTGTGCAAAGTTCAGCATTTCGCCATCTGGCAGGATGTAACCTGCCTTTTCAAAGGCGCCCGTTGTTCCGAACTTCTCCTTCGCCATCTGGCGGTGATATTCAGCCGCCCCGCCCGCCTTTTCGGCTGCTGCATTGTAGGCCAGCTGCTTGTCCTTCTGCAACGCCTGTCTCCGTGCTTCCAGCTGCGCATTTGCTTTCCGGATACGTTCCATCGCTTCTCCGATGCGGTCATCCAGTTCAGCCCCGCGCTGGTTGAACTCTTTCCGCTTTTCCAGATAGCTCTGGTATTCTGCACTTTCCCGGTATGCTCTCGCCTCCGCCGAGAAATTTCCCAACGCCTTCTTTTTTGCCTCAATGGCCTTCACTTCCTCGCTGTTCATCCAGCGGTTCCGCTCGTCCTTCAGCTCCCGGCGCTGATTTGCCAGAACATCGGCTTCTTTCTTCAGTGTGTCCACTTCCATCGGCTCGCTCAGCTGCATTCGGACATCTTTCTTCACAGGTTCGCTATTTCCCTTGCTTCCGGCATTTTCTTGTGCTATACTGTTTTTAGAAAGCAGCTTAGGGGCTTCATCGCCCTGCTCGGTTTTGAGTACCGTGGTAAGGCTGCTTTCTCTGGAAGCTTCCGGCAATCTGCTGGCATCGGAATTTTTTGTTTCGGTGACGGTTCCACCGGGGGCTTCCATAAAACTCTCCGGCAGACTACTCCCCGAATCTTCGGATTCCATGTGGGTACCACCGGAGAGTTTTATTTTTGTTGGTTCGATATTTACGATATCGTAAAAAATCTCTCGGTTCTCCGGCTTGATAGCTGTCACAACATCAGCCTCATAAGTATTCGGCCCAACCATGACTTTGATTTTTCCACGGTTGAATGCTTCCGCATTCTTATGATTTGCAGGTTCCCGGTAGACTTCATCTGCGGTTTGAATGATTTCATCCAAATTCGATGCCATCCGCATTTTGTCTGCATACATCTCGGAGCTTTCCCATTGCAGTGCTTTTGTATACTTCGACCAGACAAATTCTTTTCGGCTTTCTTTTGTGTTTTCAATCGTCCAGCCGTTCCGCTCAAAACCGTTCGGATACCGTTCTTTGATGGCCTGCTTCACTACGGTTTTCCAATCTTCCTGTGGAACACCGTTCAGGATATCTTCATCAATTTTGATGTAGCTCTCTCCGTCGGCATCCTTCTGGATCGAAAAACGAATATTGCGTCCTTCCGCCGCGCTCTCGGTTTTGAGAGCTGCGGCGTTTTCTTTTGCTGCCCGCAGGGTGTCCATGGCCTTTTCGGCGTGGGCGAAGTATTCGTCTTGCAAGGTCCGTCTCTGGGCCTCGGCCAGCCGCTTTGCCTTCAGGGCGGCGGCATTGCTGGGGTCGATGGTCAGCACTTCCTTGGCCCGGCTGATGATGTCGCTCAGCAGATTCTTCACCCGGTTCATCACCTTGTGGATGGAACCCCTCACGCCCGCATTTTTCTCGGCCTGTCCGCGCTGGAATTCCACCCAGCGCTTGAAGTCCGCTTCCGTCGCAAAGATGCCCCGCCACGCATCGGCCACCAGCTCTTCGGCTGCCTGTTCATAGGTCAGCTTCTGGCTGGCGTACACGTCCATCTTGTCCCGGATCATCTCGTCTACGCTCTCATATCCGTCCATCTGGGCAAGGTAGGTCAGGGCATGGTCCTGCAGGCTTCTTGCGCCCTCTTGGTCGAGCGCGTTATACCAGTGATAGTCCTCATGCAGCACTGTGCCAAAAATATCGGTGGCGTTGTCCCCAAAAAAGATTCGTGCCGTCTCGGTGTCTACATAGGCCCGGACGTTCGGATTGTTTTGCAGCACGTTCTTCAGCACAGCGTCGGTGCCGGTGGCAGCGGCGTTCAGCTCGATGATCCGGCTTCTCATGTCGGTGCCGTCGTGATCCAGCGTCCCTTCATAGTAGACCCGCCCCTGTCCGCTCGCGCTCTGGTCGGTCAGGCCGCCGCCGTAGCCGCCAGCCTGTTCCTTGGTGTCTGCACCGTAGAGGTAGGCGGTATTCAGCGCGATCCGCCCGCCCTCGCCGCTGTCCAGAATATAATTGACGTTCAGGGCCGTATTGTCCATCACACCGGCCAGCCGCAGCGCGTCGTCGAAGCTCTTCACCTCGTCCATCTGCGCCAGATGGTAGATCGTTGAAGCCGCGGCGGCATACCGATCAGCATCCACGTTGGCGGGCAGCTTCTGGCTGATGTCCTGCGCGGCCTTGGTCTTGCCGCTCTCCACGCCCCACTGCTCCAACTGGCGCTGTACCTCGCTCTGCCGGGCCGTCTGGCCGCTGGGTTCCCGCAGCCCGTAGGTCTCCCGCATCTGCCCGCTTCCCTCGTCCGCCGCGTCCAGCCCCGCCGGATCGACCTTCAAATCAACGTCTGCGTACTCCTTGCCCTCTGCCGCAGTGCCTGCCCGTTCTTCCAAGGCCCCCTCTCTGAGGGAGCTGTCACCGAAGGTGACTGAGGGAGTTTCCACTCTTTCCCCAGCGTTCTCAACGGCATTCTGCTGGCCGCGCTGTGCCGCCACTTCCCGCAGCACCCGCCGGGTGGCCGCTGCCGTATCCGGCAGCTCGACGCCGTAGACTTCCGTAAAGGCTGCGCGGTTTGCCTCGTTCCCGGCTTCCGGGGTAAACAGCTTGATGGTTTTGCCCGTCAGGCTGTCACTGGCCGCCGCTTCTGCAAACGTCTGCACGGCCAAGTTGTCCGATATGACAGCAGTTTCCGCACTGCCGCCATCCGTTGCGGAGTCCTGCCATGTATGTACCGCCGGGTCATCGTTCACCGCCGTCTGCTCTTGAACGCTCCCCTCTGTCGCGGAGTCTGCCCGCCCATCCAAGGCTCCCTCTCCGGCAGAGCTTCCTTGAAGCAGAGCGCCCACTTCGGGGGAACTGCGCGACGCGCCGGTGTCAGCCGGACGGAGCGCGGAGAGTGCGGTTCCCGGCTCTTCCACCCGCTGCTGCCGCACTTTCTCCGCCGCCACGGCCTTCTCGTAGTTGTCGAGCCGATCGTAATACTCCGCCTGTCCCAGTAGGCTGGCGTCGCCGTCGTTGTACCTGGCCAGCGCCGTGCCCACAGCGCCGCCCAGTGCGCCGGACGCACCGCCCGAAAGCCCGCTTTCCAGCGCGTTCAGCAGGTGCTCTTTGGTAAACAGGTCTTTCGCAGCATCCGCGTCGCCCAGCGCGGCATCGATGGCCGTGTCGGCGTAGGTCTCCACAAAGGCCTGCATGGCGTTGTCGAAGCCGCCCGTCACAGCATTGGCAATGGCCGGGTACTGCTTGGCGAATTCCGAGTTCCCCGCCATGCCCCGGACCCAGTCCGCGATCTGCCCGGCCACGGTGTCCTTGGCGTAGTCACTGCCCATGGTCTTGGCAAGGTCTGCCGCGCCCACCGAGTTGATGGCCCATCCCGCGCCGAACTTCAGCGCACCGCCCGCCAGCGTCTTGCCCGCGCTCTCGCCCTTCTCGATGCTCTTGCCCATGGCGTCGCCCGCGCCCTGTAAGCTCAGCACCGGAAGCACCGCCGCCGGGTTGATGGCACTCACGGCCAGGTTCTCCGCTGCGCTGCTCACAGCACCCTGCACCGCCCGGCTTCCCGCGGTCAGGCCGCTCTGCGCCGCTCCGGTCAGGTCCTGCCCGCGCTTGTACAGCTGGTAGCCCACACTCGTTTCCGGGTCCACGCTGTCGTTTGCTTCCAGCCCTGCCAGCCGGTCGCGCATGTTCCGGATCTCTTCCGAGCCGTAGCCCATCAGCACGAGGTCGCGGTTCCGGCTTTCCGGGTAGACGGGGTTGTAATCCATATCTACGTCGGTCAACAGCTGGAACAGCTTCTCGGCCCGCGCATCGCCCTTGATCTCCTGCTGCACCTTGGCCCAGTTCTGCTGCGTCGCCGCAATGTTCTTCGCGCTCTGCACGCCGGTCTCTCCGGTCATCACCGCGCCGCCCGCCACGCTGTCCGCGATGCCGCCGATGGTGTTGCCCGCCCGCCGGGCCTGTTTCTTCCATTCCGGGATGGCGTCGTACCGGGTCAGGTAATCCCTTGCCTGTGCAATTTCCGCCGCACTGTAGCCTTGCTTTCTCAGGTCGTCGTCGGTGTACTTCGCGCCGCTCTGGCTTTTTCCCGCCGCCGTGCGGAAGGGGTCGATACTCCCATCCCCGGCGCTGGCGGCGTTCCGGCTCGTACCCTGCTCTGCGTAGGTCGTGAAGCCGCTCTTCTGTTCCAGCAGCTTGCCCACCAGTTCCTGATTCCGCAGCTGGTCGAACCACTCGTTCAGCCGGTCGAATTCGTCTTTCTGGCTGTAGGGCGCATAGCTGGCCTTGAGCTTCTGGGCCGGACTGTCACCGTAGGCCTCCGCGCCGCTTCCGACCTGCTCCAGCACGTTCGTGCTCATCGGCACCCCATACTTTGCCGCAGCGCTCAGCGCCTCCACCCGGCTGCCCGGTCTCACCGCGGAGCCCGCGCTTTCACGCCCTGTCGGGCTCTGTTCATCCAGCAGGGCCAGACCCGTCCTGCCAATGGCTCTCCCTTCGGGAGAGCTGGCGCGAAGCGCCTGAGAGGGTCCACCCCGCAGCCAGTCGCTCTGCCTGTCCGCCTCGTCCGCAAACCCCAGATTGTTGTTTGCCCGGTATTCGTCAAATGCCTTGGACATCGTGTCGGCGTTCGCCGCCTCGGTCTGCTTCTGGTCACGCAGCGCAGCAGCATCTGCGGGTTGAGAGGGCGTGCTGGTACGCAGTGCCCGAACACGTTCTGCCGTCCACTTGCCGCTTTCCTCATCCTTTTTTGCCGTTTCAGAGGGGTTGCTTTCCCGCAAAGCCCGAACTTTCTCCGCCGTCCATGCCATTATTCCACACCTGCCTTTTCCAATGCGTCCGAGATCTCTTTGTCACTGTATCCGTTCTGGCTCATAATGTTTGCAATTGCCCAGGCGCTGTAACCACGCTTTGCATACCTCTGGGCCAGAAGTGTGCCGGTGTCACTGCTCTGCGTCGCACTCTTACCCGTGCTCCCTCCCGTGGTTCCCCCGGTCAGGGCCCACTTATTCGGATTCGCCAGCGGGGCCGCCATCCCGCCCGCCGCACTTGCCGTCTCCGGTTCCAGATATCCCGCATCGGTCAATACCTGCTGGTAATACTCCTTCTGCGGGTCACTGTCCTTCATGCTGCTGTACGTCTTCGACATTTGCAGCAGTTGGGCATTCGTATAGCCATGGTTGTTTCCGCCGCTTGCACCGGCTTTCCCGCTGCTTCCCGAACTCCGCCCGGAGCTGCCTGTCTTCGTCAATGCAGCCTTGGCCGCAGCCGTCGCAAGCTGCCGCTGCATCAGCGTCGTGTAAGTGCCCGCCGCATCGGCATCCATGCCGTACATCTTCAGCAGGTTCGCCGCCGCTTCGGTATTGCCGTCTGCCACCAGAGAAGCCGCTGCGCTCAGGGCGCTTGCCTGATCGTCCCGCGTGATGGGTGCACCCGTGTAGTTTGCAAACGCATCCGCATTCAGTCCATATTGGTTCAACACGTCGCTGGCTGCATCGCCTGCGCCTGCCTTGTACAGGTTGAAGGCGTCTTCGTAAGCTCTGGTGTTATCCGCCTTGCTCTGCCGCGCCAGGCTGTCCGCATACTGCTGCTTCTGGAAATCGAACTGAGCCTGGGCCATCTCGTTTTCCCACCGCTGCTGCGTGTACCCCATGTATCCATCGTAAGCGGACCTAGCCACATTGCCCGCCGTCTTGATCCCGTTCCACACGTTGTTCCAGAAGTTGTCGTTCTCGTTCCGGGCCTGGGCGCTCTGGCTGCGCAGAAAATTCAGCTGGTTGTTGTAGTTTGTCAGGTTGCTCCCGTAGGCCGAGCGGTCCAGCGCCTCGGTGGTTCCCATCCCGGAAAGCGCGGCCAGCAGGCCGTTCTGTTCGTTCTGGTATTCGGTCAGGGCCTTGCTGCGCAGGCCGGGCACCGCACTTGCAATGCCTTCCAGCGCCGCTGCCTGGTTCTGCCTGGCCACACTGTCGGCGTAGCTGCTGCCGTATCCGCCCGCCAGGGCTGCGGCCGTTGCCTGTGCGTTCTCGGCGCTCTTCGCGGCTGCATCCGCTGCCTGCTCCCGGTACTGCTGGTAGGCCTTCGCCAGTGTGCTCCCATCGTAGCCGCTGCCCACCTGCCCGGTCAGGGCGTCCATGGTCTCCTTGTTCCGGCTCTCGTAGGCCGCCGGGGCCTGCTGGCTCCACGCCCGCTCTTCCTGCTCTGCCTTGTTCTTTCGTTTCAGTGTATCAAATAACATCGTCTTCACTCCTTCTTCCCGCTGTCGCGGAGCACTGTCGTTCCCGGTTTCGGGAAACTTTTCTCCGTCAGTATTCTCAAAACCGTCCTGCCAATGGCTCCCCTGCTAGGGGAGCTGTCACGCGAAGCGTGACTGAGAGGTTTTCAGATCGCCACCCCAAATGCCCGCAGCACCCACGGCAGCGCCTGTACAGCCACCGTGGCCACGTTGCCAATGGTGTTCGTTGTGTTGGCCGTCTTCTGCTGCTTGGCGGCCACCGCGTCAGTATATTCGGTCTGTGCATTTCCCAGCTGGTTGTAATAGTTGTTCAGGTTGGTGTTGTAGGTATCCTGTGCCAGCTTCTCCTGGCTCTGCAACGCGCTCAGCCTGCTCGTCAGGTCATTTTTCTTGGTGGTGTATTCGTTGTATGCCTGGTCATACAGGCTGTCCGCCGCATCCGAAAGCCCCGCCATCGTGCTCTGATACGCCGTCTGCCCGCTCGAAGTCGCCCAGCTGTTCCCGTAGCCGCCGCTGCGGGAGGCGGCCCGCGCCGCCGTGTCCTCGCTGTTCAGTTCGGCCCCGCGGGTGTGCCGGCTCTTGTACTGCTGATACGCCAGGTCTTTCGTGTAGTCGTAGGCAAAGCCCTTCTCATTCATCTTGTTCAACGCATCCTGCGTCCCGCTGATCTGGCTCGCATACTCGCTCTGGTATTCGCCGGGCTTGTTTCCTTTGATGCGGTCCAGGTTCTCCCTGGCCGTCTTCACCCGGTCGTTGCTGGCCGCATACGCCATCGCATTGTCGTTTTTCTTCTCGGTCACATAGTTGGATACATTGTCATAGGTCTCCTTGACGTTGTCATAGACGTCCTGTGCAGACCGCACGAGCCCCCATCCGGGGATCAGGTATTCCCACCATTTTCCGTTCGCTTTTGCCATTTTCCAAGCTCCTTTCTGCCGAGAGATTTTATTCCACCTTCAGCCCCATCGCGGTCAGCTTGTCCCGCATGGAGTCCGAAAAGTTCGTCTCGTCCAGGTTCTGCATCATGTAGATCATCTGGTCCCGCAGCTGCATCAGGTAGTTGTTGATGCTCCGCCGGTCTGCCGGGTCCATGTTCTCGCTCAGCTTCGGCAGGCTGATCTCGCCCAGCCTCGTGATATCTGCCATTTGTCTTCCCTCCTTTTATCTCTTCGGTTCTCCTCCGGCCACCCGGTTGCCCCGGCTCTCGGCCATCGTAAAGGCGATCGACCGCACCGCGATCTGCCCGGTCCCGGTCAGCCGCAGCCGCATCGTGTCGTGCCGTGTCGGCACAAAGGGCAGGTTCACCCGCGTCCACTTGTTCAGCACCGCCGCTTCGCCAAGGTCGGTCCATGCCCCGCCGTCATAGCTGGCCTGCAATTTCACCACGCTGTAGGCCATGGCGTCCACCCGCAGCGTCACCCGGCTGATGTATTTGTCCGCCGGGGTGTTCAGCCCGATGTCTCCGGTCACGGCCTCAAAGCGCACCGTCTTTTCCAGCTTGTTCTGCGCCGTTTCGGTGTCCCGGTCGGTCTCCCGCTCCGGTTCGGTAGCCCAGAGCGTTTTCCCGTCCCACTGGTACAGCTGCCGCCCCGTCGAGCACATGGCCCAGCCGTTCGCGTCGGCTTCCCCGGCCGTGTCCTCTTCGTGCCAGAGGGCGCGTTCGGTGTCATACACCAGCAGCCGCGTTTTGCCGCGTTCCGGCACCTTCAGGTGCAGGTAATACCGGGTGTCCAGCACACCGCCCACAGCGCCCCTCACATCCATCAGCCAGCTGTTGTCCAGTCCGCCGGAGATCTTCACCGGCAGACTTCCGTCCCAGGCCATCACGCCGTCCTGCGAAAGGTAGTACAGCACCTCCGCCAGCACACACAAACTCCCGCTGGCCTCTTTGGCCACACCGCGGCACTGTGCGCTCACCAGCTGGTAGTCCGCCGGGCGGCTGCCGTAGAGCTTGTGCAGGGTGTTTTCTTTGAAAAACAGCACGTATCCCATGCAGGTGGCCACCCCGGTAAACGGCCCGTCGCTGCCCACGGTCACGGCGTAGCTGTCCGCTGCGGTGCCGCGGTAGCTGAACCAGTTCGTCGGGTCACCCAGCTTGCAGCCGTAGATGACGTTCTCCTTCGAGTTGCAGCCCCACACCCGGTTGTTGCACTCGGTCAAAAAGTCCAGGTCCGGCACCCGGCGTTCCAGCCGGAAGGGTTCGTTGTTTCCCTCCATCGTCGCACCTTTGCCGTCGATGCCTACCCAGCGGATGACGTCCCCGCTCTTGGTCATCGTGCCATAAAAGTAATCGCCGCCCGGCTCGGCCTGCACCTGCACCCAGTCGTTGCCCCGCGCGTAGATCACCCGGTCGCCCTTCAGGGCCTTCCAGTGCATCTCGTTGCCGTCTTCCACGCCGCTCACGGTCACGGTGTCCCACACCGCAAAGTCCTTCCCGATACCGGCCGCCTCGATCTTGCACCAGCTCAGCTCCACCGGGGCCCAGCTGCCCAGCGCAGCATTGTACACTTCCAGTACGCTGTCGCTGCTGTACGGCTTCTGGGCGTTGATGATCTTCAAAAACATCTGCCCGTCCGCCGGGTTTTCCGGTTCCGTCGTTCCCTTGCCCGAAACCGTAAAGGTCTGCCCAGCCGCATCGCAGGGCGTCAGCACCACGTCCGCGCCGCCGTTTTCCCAGGCAGCCCCCAGCTGCACCACCGAACGGTCTTTCGTGTCGAACGCGATCTTGTCCGGGAAGATGATGACCTTCGTGCCCATGCCCACCATCACCTTCGGGCTGTCCTCCACCGCGTTCCAGACGAATTCGGCCTCCTGCGGGGTCTCGTCCGGGCTGTAGATGAGGTTCTTTCCCGCCGCCACCAGCAGGCCGTTCAGATGGTACATGCCGTTCATCTGCACGATGGTCCGCATCTCCCTCCGCGGGCTGCGGGTCTGCAAGGCCGGGTATCCCCGGCTCGAAAAGTTCTTCATCTCGGTAAACTCCGCCTCAGCGCAGCCGTAGCTTTCGTTCAGCCCGCCAAAGGCCGTCTGGATGCTGCGCCCGCTCGAAAGGCTGTATAAACTCGGCAGTGCCATCTCAGTACCTCCATCGCACGTCCATCTTCGGCAGATACCGGTGGCGGCACCATGCCGCGAACTCCTGCTGGGCGGTGTTGACCATCTGCATCTCGTTGGCGTACCGGTCGGTCTCGCCCAGCGCCAGGTCGATCTGTGCGCACAGATAGTGCGGGTAATAGTCGTCGTAAGGCTCCGGCAGCATCAGCTCTGCGTCCTGCCGCAGCAGCTCGATGCCCCGGTCGTACAGCACATCTGCGCCCACGGCATCAAAGTCGGTGGTGTCGCTCTTCTCCACCACGCTTTTCCGCAGCCCGGCGTCCGCCTGCCGCAGCCATAAGATCTTCAGTTCCCGGTCGAACCCGTTGTTCTGCCGCAGCTTGTCGGCGATCTCGATTGCTTTTCCTACAGTCATTGGGCAGCTCCTCTCTGTCGCGGAGCACTCCCGCTCCCGACACCATAAACTTTTTCGTCCAGTACAGCCCCACCGTCCTGCCAATGGTCGTCCTCCCTCTGTCGCTATTCGCGACATCTCCCTCCGGCCGGAGGGAGTCTTTCATGCCAGGGGAGCTGGCAGCGCGGAGCGCTGACTGAGAGGTTATTAAAAATCCCCGGCACCGCGCGTGCCGCCGGGCCGGGGATACGATTCTATGGATTCGCGCTGAGAGGGTGGGTTCACTCGCCCTTGCTCATGATGCCTTCCAGCCTTGCCGCGCTCTGGGCGTCCTGCTCCTCGCTGTGCTGGATGACTTCTGCCACCTCCGGCGGCACCTTCACGGTCACGCCCCGCTTGATCTGGTAGTTCACGCCGTTCACGCTCACGAACAGGTCGCCCTTGTAGCGCCCGTTGTCGCTGAACAGCCGGATTCTCACCATGCCATCCTCGTTTTCTTTCTTTACTGCCATAACCCGGCTCCTTTCGTCTGATGTATCAAATCGGCGCCGTTCAGTTCGCCGCCGCGATGCCGCTGTACTCCTTCGAGCAGCTCTCGATGCGCACCATGTACTGTTCCACAAGCCGCTCTGCGGTCTTGTGTGCCTTCCAGCCCACGGATGCGCGCTGGTTCAGCGGGTCGTCGCCGTAGCCCAGCTGCTTGACGATGTGTTCCAGGCCGCCGCCCTCGATCTCGGTGGTGCCGTAGGCGTGGGCACCCAGGATCAGGGTAGCGAACACCGCCAGGCCCGCCGGGCAGCCGGTGTCCTTCCAGATCTTCGCCTCGCTGGTCTCCACAAAGCGCACCCCGTGCAGCTTGCCGATCTCGCCGTTGTAGATCTCATCCGGCTGTGCGTACTTGTGCACGTCGATCCAGGCCGGGTCGTTGCGCAGGTCGTAGGAGACGTACGGATGGATGATGGCCACATAGCTTTCGCCGATGGGGTCCGCGTTCATGGCCTTCAGCTGGGTGGCTGCCTTCATGATGAGCTTGCTCGTCAGCTGGCTGGTGCCGTCCAGGTCCGCGCGGCTCTTCACCTCGGTCTCCACGCCGTCGGCCACCTTGGGTGCGTAGATGACGTTGGTGCCGCCCGCCAGAATGTCGCGCACCACGCTGTCCATGGTGCGGCCCGCCTGGCTTGCGATGATCTTGGTTGCCTGCACGATGTTGTTGTCGATGGCAGTCAGCTGCAGCGTGTCGGTGATGGGCACCCAGTCGCCGTACTGCTTCACCTCGGCCGTGATGGTGGTCACATTCAGGGCCTTGCCGTCCGGGGTCACGCCCTCGGTCAGCGGGGTGGTGGCCTTGGGCAGGCTGTCGTACTTGCGGAACTCGATGGTCTTGCCGCCGTTCGCCGGGATGGGGTACTTGTCGCCGAACTGGTCGTGCACCAGCGCCGGTTCCGCCTGGTCGATGAGCCGCTTCTCGTAGTAGGTCTTCATCTCGGCGCTCATGCCGGTGGTCTTGGTGGTATTCTGGAGCTGGGTGCTCGCGTCCGCGAACATCTGCAGTTCCAGCTTCATGGTCTTGTCCTTCATAATCTTCCTCCTGATAAATATTTTGTTCCTCTCAGAAGAATTCCCCCGGCCGGGAGAGCTGGCGCAACGCGCCTGAGAGGGTCACAACGTAATGATCTCCCCACGCAGCACCCGTTTTTCCAGTGCCTCGCGGTCCTTGCGGCTCATGCTGCTCACGTCAAGATGGGTCTGCACCGCGCCGCCGGGCCGGGTCCCGTTCTCGCCGGGCCGTGCGCCGCGCTGGCGGATGCGCTCGGTCACGCCGTTCTCCACCTGCCGGGCGGTCACCTCGGTCTGCTGGGCCATGATGCGGTCGAAGTACGCGGCCCGGTAGGCCGCTTCCATCGAGCAGCCCGCCCGCATCATCTTCTCCACCTCCGGGTTTGCCAGAACTTCCGCCTGGTCAAAGTCCGGGTATCTCTCCTTCAGCGCCGCAGCCTCGCGGTTCCACTCCTCGTGGATGGCCGCAATGCGGGCCCGCTGTTCGGCCTCCCTCTGCATCTGCTGCGCTGCCGCCTGCTGGGCGGTCAGACGCTTGTTCTGGGTCTCCAGCTTGTCCATCTCCCGCGCCGTCTTCACCGAGATGCCCTTCTCCATGGCCAGCCTCTCAAAATAGGCGTCGTCCTTCACCTGCCCATTCCGCACGGCTTCGGTCAGGGCCGCAAGGTCGGTGGCGTCGGTGCCGTACTTCTCGCCAATGGCCTCCAGCAGCCCGCGCATCTCCGGGCTGGCTTCCAGGTTCTTTGCGGCAAGCGCCACGGCCTGCTGCATCATCTCTTCGGCCTCCGCCCGGTATTCCCCGCTCATCAGCTGGCCGAACGCCTTTCTGCGCTCCTCCGGGCTTTGCTTTTTGGCTTCCTCGCCCTGTCCGCCTTCGCCCTTGTCCGCGCCGTCCTCGCTGCCGCTGCCCTCTGTCGCGGAGTCCTCCGCCTTCGGGTCAGTACTGCTCCCGTCCGCCGCCGCCTGAGCGGGTGTCCCGCCATCGCCGCCCTCGGCAAACAGCTGCAGGTTCATCTTCCCGCTCACCATGTCCGGCAGCTGTGCCGGGTCCGGTGCCTTGCCGTCCGCGAACATCATGTTCACCACCAGCTCCACGTTCTCCGGGTAGCTCTCCGCCAGCGCGTCCAGTCCGTCCTGCACCAGCTCCACCCATGCTTCCACCATGTTGCAGCTCTCACGAGTCGGAGTCACCTCCACCTTTATCCAGCCGTCGCCGTGGGCCACAGCGCCCAGCGCCACAGTGCCTGCCCGTGCAGCCTCCTCCACCTCGTTGGCAAGGGTCTGCATCAGGACGCTCACTGCTGCGCACACGATATCCTGCCCGTACTTCCCCGCGCCTGCATGGCCCTTCGCTTTCACTTCGTAGCTGATTTTGTCGTCGTTCCATACCGTGCGCATCACACTTGCTTCGATCATGCTCTTTCTCCTTTACTTGTTCGGGTTGTTCACGTTCATGGCCCGCCGGGCCGCCTGGGTGGCAAGGCTGTTTCCGCCGCTGCCCACCTGTGCGCCCAGGCCGTTGGTGACGCTCAGGCCCTCGCTGGTCCCGCCGCTGCCCCCGCCCGCGCTGCCTGCCTGCTGGGCCGCAGCGCCCGCCATGGCCGAAAGGTTCGAGCCGTTCTGCTGGTCGATGATGCCCGCCAGCTTCTGCACCTGCTCCATGGCCTGCTGCAACTGCTGGTAAAGCGTACCGTTCTGCTGCACCCGCTCCCGTACCTTCTCGATGCCCTCAAAGTCCATCATGTCCAGCGCGGCCAGCGCCGCGTCGGCGTTCGCCGGGGCAAAGAACCCCAGCTGATAGCACTCCTTCGCCGTCTCATTCTGGGAAAGCCGGTTGAAGGTGCTCTTCTTTGCTGCGCTCACCGTGATGTCGAACACAGGTTCGTGAGCACCCAGCTCCACGCCGCCCACCATGCCGCCGGGCTGGGCCCGGAGCTGCTGGCCGGAGAACGGCACGAACTCCGTCTGGCCGGTCGGCCCGGTGATGCGGTAGACCCGCTCTTCGTCGTAGAATTGCCGCATCAGCTCGATGATGAGGTAGCATTCCTTCGCAAAGGCCCGGTAGGCGCTCTTCAGCATGTCGCGGCTCAACTTGCTTCCGGCTTCCTGCAAGGCCGCAATGGCCGAAGCCGCTGTCAGGCCGCTCGTGGTGCCGCCCTGGCTCACATCCCGGTTTCCGCTGATCTCCTTCAGCTCGGCCACCCGCGCGTCCCGGTAGCTGATGCAGTTGCCCTGCAGCCCCGCCGTTTGCAGCGGGGTCAGGCTGCCGTCCCGCAGCGCCCCGGCCACGTGCACGATGTCCCGCGACCAGTCCGCCAGCTCCTCTTCGTTCACGCCCGCCGCGTCGCTCAGCAAAAAGCGGGGCTTTGCCGCCAGCTTGATGTTCTCGTCCATGGCATGGTTCATCTCGTCGATGGCGGTCTGGGTGTCCTTCATCACGTCGATGTACCCAAACCCCGCCGGGCTGTCCTCTTCCATGAACAGCGGGTCGAACACGAACGGATACAGCCCGTGGTCGTAGAATCCCCGGTCGGCATACTGCGGGTCGTTCTCGCTGGCGTAAAGCACGATGCCGTTGCAGAACTTGCAGTAGTGCAGCAGCGGTTCCCCTTCGGGCCGGGCCTTCTTGTAGTACCAGTCCACCACCACGCTCTTGTCGGTGGTGTCGATGTGCTCGTCGTGCACGTACTTTGCCACTTCCAGTGTGCTGCCGGTGTGGCCGTCCAGCTGGGGCCATCTGGCTTTCAACTGGTCGTTGTCTTCCAGTCTCAGGCTGAACAGATTCGCCGATTCCTGCACGTCCATCACGCCCGGCTCCCAGTACAGCATCAGGATGTCCATGCTCTGGATGGTGATGTCACCCAGGCCGCTGCGCTTTGCCGGGTCCCAGAACACGCCCTTCACGCCGGTGCCCTGCTTGAGCTTGCGCCACCAGGTGTCGCTGTAGGCCTGCTCGTAGTCGGCCTGTTCCAGCACCACCGGCAGCACCTTCGAAAGGACCTTCGCCGTCTCTTCATCGTCCGCCGCTCTGGGCAGTACGTTCGGTTCCGGGTAGTTGTCCATCGCGTCGGCGTGTTTGTTCGCGATGGAGTTGAACAGCCACCCGCTCGCCGGGGTCGGTTTGCCCTCCATCATCTCGTTTTTGTAATTCTTCCAGTGCCGCATCCGGAACCACAGCTCGTTGTCCACGATCCGGGTGTCCAGCGCCGCCTTGCCGCTCTTGTACCGCTGCAACAGCTGCGCTGCCTTCGCCACCTCTTCGGTGCCGATGACTTCTTCCAAATTGTCTTCCAACTTGACCTCCTATCGTGCCTCTTCCCGCCAGGTCACACCCTGTAAAACGTCGCTCTCCGCGCATCCAGTTCCAGCGGGTCGTCCCGCAGCAGCGGGGCTTCCACATGCTGCCGGGGGCTGATGGGGTTTTCCATCAGCACATACCGGCACTCGTCGTAGATGTGGTCTTCCTGCGTGGTGTCGATGTCCTCCACGTTGCTCTCGTCGTACACCAGATTCGGGATGGTGCGGATGAAATGCTTGCAGGTGTCGAACACCTGAAACATGGGCCGCCCCTCTCCGTCAAACGCCAGCCGGTAGTGGAACTGCATCTTCCCCGCGATGCGGGTGTGGTCGCCGGGGATCCAGTGGATATAGTTCGGGGTTTTCTCCTGCATGGCCGCGATGCTCTCGCCCTGGCTCTCGTTGAAGATGGCCGGGTCGGCCACGCCTGTGATTACCCGCCCCCGCAGCATGGGGTCGTTTTCTTCCACTTCCCGGATCATCCGGGCCTGTTCCACCGGGTTCACCTTGGTGCCCTCGTTGGGGGTCCCGGTGCAGCCGTATAACTCCCGGATGCGGTATAGCCGCCCTTCCTCGTCCGCTGCATACCACCCCACCGAAAACGGCTTCGCATAGCCGAAGTCGTACCCGCGCCAGATGCGCCAGTGCGCCGGGATGCGGAACGGGTGGATGACGTGGGTGAACCGCTGGTCGTCGTAGTGGGCCGGGTCGTTCCGCCATTCGGTGAATACCTGCCCGGTAAAGCTGTCCCAGTCGCCGTACAGCAGCGCCTTCTTCTCGGCCTCCGGCAGTGCGGCCAGATTGCCAAGGTATCCGGGGTCGTTTTCCAGCAGCGCCTTGTTGTCGAACACCGTGGATGGAATGAAGATCCTCGTTCGTCTCCGCACGATCTCCCCGCCCTCCGGCGTCTTGGCCTTGACGTACTGCACCATCCGGGTGCCCGGTGGTGCTGGTGTAATGAACCGGGCCTTCACCCATCCGTGGCCCACGCCGCCGGGGTTGGCCGTAGCGCGGGTGTACACCCGTGTTCCCGGCCCGTTCGGTCGGTTCCGGCTCAGCAGATAGCTGTACTCGCTCCACGTGAAGTGTGTCAGCTCGTCAAAGCCGATGAAATCGTACTGCTGGCCCTGGTAGTTGTACTTGTCCTTCTCGGTGTGCAGGCTGCCGAAGTAGATCTTCGCCCCGCTGGGGAAGGTCCAGCAGTGGTTCGAGCCGTTGTACTTTGCTTTCGGGAAGACGGGCTTGTAATACTGCATCGTTTTGTCGATCAGCTCCCGCAGCTGGGGGAAGCTCTTGCGCAGGATCAGTCCCCGGTAGTTCGGGATGTCCACCTGCCGCAGCGCCTCGATCACCAGCGCGTCACTCTTGCCGCCGCCTGCGGCCCCGCCGTATAACGCCTCGTTCTCGGTCCGGGCCATAAAGGCCATCTGCCTCGGCTGTGGGGTCCAAATTACGTTTCTGTTTCCCGTCTTCGCTCACCTGCCCTTCACAGCAGGGCCCGGCACCTTACGCTCTGTCGGGCCTTCTTCATCCAGCACAACCAAAACCGCCCTGCCAATGGCTCCCCTTGTAGGGGAGCTGTCGCCGAAGGCGACTGAGAGGTTACTCCACCTCCACCTCCGCTTCTTCCCCGGTCCCTTCGGCTCCAATGCAGATCAGCGGCGGGCCTGCCGTGTCCTCGTCGTCTGCCTTGCCCGCCGGGGCCAGCGCTGCCGCCTTTTCGGCCACGTCCATCAGCACCCGCGCCACGTTGGCTGCGTTCTTGTCGTCCATGGTCAGGCCGTCGTAGTGCTCCCGCAGTGCTTCCAGCTGCCGCCGGTCGCTGTCCAAAAGCTTCTGGTCGTAGCTGCCGGGGCTGTTGTAGACCACAAGCCCGGTCTCGGCTGCGTCGGCCAGAGCTTCCAGATCGGTCTTGAGCAAGGCCCCCATCTCGGCGTCTTCGGCCCGCACGCTCTCTTCCAGCCGCCTGTCCAGCTTTGCGCGGATCTCTGCGGCCCGCTGGCTTTCGGCCACCCGGCCCTGCAAATAGGCCACCTGCTCTTTGGCGCCAATGGATGCCCGCACCGCGATCTCCCGCGCTGCTGCCTGCCGCGCTTCGGCGAAGGCGTCGCCCCTGGCTGCTTCTTCGGCCAGCCACGAGCGGATGGTGGATTCCGGCACCTTGTACCGCCGGGCCACCGCGCAGATGTTGTTCGACGCCACCATCGCCATCACCACTTCGGCCCGCAGTTTCGGCGGGTACTTGCGCCCCCGCTGGCTGCCCGCTACGGTGTTTTTGCAATATGCCCGCTTCTTCGTCAAGTTCCCATCCCCCTGAAGTTATCCTAGCACAACCCGTCAAACAAAAATACTTGAAACATTTTGCCTACAGCAGCCCCCGCCGGGCCGCTTCCACCGCCACCGTGGAAAGCACTTCCAGCTCCTTGCGGTAGTAGGTGCTGCGGCAGATGTACAGCGCCGGGACCACTTTTTCCTCCGGCTTGCCTTCCAGATACCGCAGCCGCAGCAGGTCCGCGCACAGGGGTTCGGCGGCCTCATAGTAGCGCAGCACCTCCTCGATCACCTCGGCCCACGCAGCACGAACAGGCCCTTCGGCATACTGCCGCAGAGCCTTCCGTGTGGCCTTCTTCTGCTCTTTTGTCACCGCATCCGCCACCTTCCTCTTCTCTTTTTTCGCCCGCGCAAAATATCAGTACAGATTCTGTCAGGTGCGAGGTTTCGCAAGGCTCTGTCTCCTACTTCTACGCAGTTCGCTTCTTCATGTTGCTGCGTCCTCGTCCGCCTCTACTCGCTCTGCCGAATAGTTTCCCCTTCGGGGAACGCCTGCTGCGCAGGCACAAGCATTCGGCCTCTCTCGCTCCGGCTCAGTAAGAACCTCGCTCTCGCTCGGTCCGAGGTTTCGCAGCTTTCGCAGCCTCTACTCGCCGCAAGATCACATAACACTGCGGCTCGTTCCGTTCCCAGCCGTCGGGCCGCTCGCTTCCCGGCGACTCGTGCAGCTCGCCCGGTTCCAACACCACGCACTTCTGCAATTCCCAGCCGGGGAACCGCTGGCTCCACCAATAAGCGTCGTTCGCCATCTCGCCGCAGGCGGTCCGCAGCTGCTTGCGGCTCCATCGGGTGTCGTTCGGTGCCTGCTCCACCGGCCGGTGCAGGGTGCTCGTCTCCACCCACAGGCGCTCTTTGTGTCCGTACAGGTAGCCCAGGGTGCCGTTTTTGCCGTCCTTGCCCAGCAGTTTGCCCATGTCCATCCGGTCCACGTTGATGGTCCCCAGCGGTTCGAACTCGCTCGTGCCGGGGATGCGCCGCCGCCACAGGTCTTCCAACATCTCGCGCCACTCCCGGCGTTCCCGCTCATCCAGGCCCACGCATTCGGCAAAGCCGTGCATGTGCAGCCGTCCGGCTTCGCCCTTGCGCACGGCCGCCAGCATCAGGCGGATGTGCTTCTTCTCCACGCCGAACCGCTTACAGGTCGCCGCGATCACCCGCCGCAGATAGTTCCGCACGTCCTTCCGGCAGGCCTGCAGGTCTTCGGGCAGATAACAGTCCTCGTAAGTCGCCGTGATAAAAAATCCCCGCCGGGTAAAGTTCGCCAGCGCCACCCGCTGGCGGCGGCGCATCGAGGCCATCTTGTTCTTGGCCTTCTGTCCTTCGGTGGACTCTTTGCGCTTCTTCCGCCGGGCACTGTGTTCGGTCGGCGTAATGGAAAAGATGCCAACGGCCATGTACTCGTCCCCACAGAGTATCTTTTTCTCTCGGATGTAGTTGCAGCGCATCCCCTGTACCTCCTGCGAGCCATCGACTTCCGGTGTATTTTCTCTTTTCCGTGACCCACCGTCACAGAAATAACGGGTATACGAGCCCCCGAAAGGGGTCTTGCACCCCCTTTTATAAAAGGTTTATGAAAAGTAACGGATACGGTGGACGTTTTCAGGTCCATCGTATCCGTTGCACTTCATAAAGATCAGGGTTCCGCCGGTTTTCCCTTCACCGCCCAGCCGCCGTAACTCAGCTCCGGGTGCCCCATCTTCCGGGCTTTGCGGTTGTAGCGGCACAGGTCCCGCACGTCCCTCTGTAAGGGCGTCGGGTCCGCGATCCGGCACAGCCGCTCGTCTGCCCGGTCGTCTGGCTTCACGGCGGGCTTCTTCTTTGGCGGTCTGCGGTGGCACGGCCGCACATCGGTCTTTCGGTCCATCTTCGCAACGCCGCGCCGTTCGTTCTTCCCGCCTCGGCGGTAGCTCTCGTGCACCGTGGTCTCGCTGCCGAACACCCCCAGCGCCACCAGATCCATCGCCGTGCCTTCGCCCAGCAGCTCCCCGGCCGCATTCCATGCCCGATACCAATAGACCCTCCGCTGCTGCGTGTTGTCCGCCGTCGGCACCGGTTCCGGCATCGGCGCAGCCGCTTCTGCCCGCTCCATCCGCCAGCGCCGGGGCTTGTCCGTCTTCTGGCAGCTCCGGTAACAGGTCGAGACCGTCCCGGCGTCCTTGAACAGCCCTTTCCCGGCCAGCTGTGCTGCCGTTCCTTTCGCCACAAAATCCCCGGTCTTCGCATCGTAGACGGTGTAAATGTACTTGCTCACGCCCATGTCAGACCCTCCTCCGGAATGCACCCAGGCTCATTTGTGCCTTCGCCGCCTCGATCTTCCGCTGCACCTCGTCGCCCGAAAGAGGCAGCCGGGCTGCGCCCTGCTTCCCGGCCCTGCGTCCTGCGGCCATCATCACGGCCCGCTTGATGAACTCGTCCTCCTGCTTTTTGTAGCTCTGGCTCAGCGCTTGCACCGTCTTTTCGTCGTCGATGTTCTCCACCACGATCTCTTCGGTCTGCAGCGCGTCGCAGGCACACCGCCGCAGCTTCTCCATGGCCACATCCACGCCGTCTTCCTTGCCCCACTCGTTCAGCTGCTCGTAGTTGCGGCGCATCTCGGCATACAACCGGTTCAGCCGGTCGGCACCGAAGCCCAGTTCCTGCACACAGGCCAGCGCCATCAGCTGCCAGGCCATGGTCGCGGCCCGGTCGCCCACGATTTTCAGCTGCTGTTCCCGCCGGGTGCGCGGGGTGCGCAGCGCAGGCACCCGGAACTCCGCCTGGACCCCTGCGGGCAGTGCCTCCGCCCGCAGCTGGCGGGCCTTTTCGGTCTGGGGCATCCCGTTTTTGTCCGGCTGCATCACCACGGCCAGGCTCGCGCTGCCCAACTGCTCCTGCCGCCGGGTCAGCCGGTCCAGCCGGGTCCGGCCCAGCCCCCACAGCTCATGCAGGGCGATCTGCCCGCACCAGCTCGTCAGCTGCACCACACTGTCCTGCGTCAGGTCGATTTCTGCCGCCAGGTCCATCTTCTTTTTCATCCGACATTCTCCGTTCTCTGAATTTTCCACAGGCCCGGTCCCGCCCGGCACAGACCAGGCAGTCCGGGCGGTTGATCTCAAACACATGGACGCACTGCGTTCCGTCCATCATGCTACCGCTCCTTCACGCACTTGTAAAAGTAGGCGTTCAGCTTCAGCCACTCGTCCATCGAGACGTTCTCCCGGTCCAGGGCTGCATCGCTCAGCACCCTGTAGGCGCTGCTGTGCTTGATGTCCCGGTCCCGCCAGTCCATCTTTTCCAGCTCCGCATCGATGCGGGCCTTGTACTCCTCCGGCTTCATCCCTTCACCTCTTCCACGTGATACGGCTCCAACTCGTCATACTCCGGGTAATGCCGGGCAGCCAGCAGCCCCGCCCGGTCTTTTGCCTCCCGCGCATTTTCCGCCTGCACCACATACGCAATGCACTCGGTCATGTGCTCGTTCCGGCACTCAATGTGCACCCGGTACTTCATGCCCTGCCTCCTCTTCCTCCGGGTACAATGCAAATGCCTGCCCTTGGATTCGGCCCAGCATCTTCAGTACCCCGTCCAGCGCTGCCTTTTTGATGTCCGGATCCATCCGTTCCAGCATGGGGACCATGCGTTCCCACTCGCTTTCCATCCGGTCTTTGGATTGAAACACCCACGCCGCGTCGTTTTCCTGCATCCTTTCCAGCTTTTGCCGCAGCTCCCCGGTCATGTCGGCTGCGATGGCATAGGCCTGCTGGTGGGCCCTGCGATCCATTTCCTCTTCGTCCACAACGGCGGCGATGGGCTGTTTTTTGAGGGCTTCCTCAGCGGTCTTGGCGCGCTGCTCGGCTCTGTCGCGTTCAGCTTCGGCTTTCTGGCGCTGGAGGTTGGCCGCAATGCGGCTCTCGTCTGCATCGTGGTAGCTCTGCTGGAGCTTGGCGTTCTGCTCGGTCAGGCCCTGAACATCCGCAAGGGCGGCATCCCGCTGGGCTTCGACATCTTGGATGTGGCTTTCCGCCCAAGCAGCCCGATTTTGGGCACCTAGCAGCTTGTCCCGCTCAGCCTCGGCGGTGTCGGCACGGTCCTTCTCGGCCTTGATCTGGGCCAGCAGGTCCTGATACTCTTTGTGCGTGGTGATGTCGCCGTTCTTGACCTGCTCCACCAGTCCTTCCGGTGCGTTGGGCTTGGCCACAGCATACAGCAGCGAAGGCGACAGCTCCTTCAGCACCTTCTGTTGAGCGGGTGAGCTTCCGTCCATCAGCGCGGATACTTGCAGTAAGCGGTACGCCGTGTCCTTGGTGATTCCCATAGACAGGCACCACGCCCGGAATGTGTCCTCACTGTGCTGGTTTTTATGCCTGTCGCAATTTGCGACAAGCGCATCGTGCGCAATGGCGATCCCTTCGCCCATATTCATCAGCCCCCGTGCGGCCAGCTTCTTCCCGTGCAGATACTCCTCTTCGGCCAGATGCAGATCCTCCACAGTCTGGCCGTCCAGTCCCGTGTAATCAAACGCCGGGGCCATGGTCTCCGGGATGGTCGTCACGTTTTCCCCGTTCACTTTTCACCCCGCCCTTCTTCCGCCGCTGCGGCCCGCCGTCACGGTGCCGGTGGGTGCTTTGTGCACCTTCTGGTTCTTGTCCGGCTGCTGCTCGGTCACAAGGCCCAGCGCCGCCAGCACCACGCCGCCGCTGCCCATCACCAGCGCCGCACAGGTCCATCCCAGCATCGCCCAGCCGTTCGTGCTGTTCTCGATGCCGGCCGCGCACAGCAGCGCCGCCACCCCCAGCAGCATGGCCCCCATGTAATAGGCATTCGCCTTCCACTTCTTTTTCATTTGCAATTTCTCCTGTTCTGTGGTAAATTTGTGGTGATAGGCCCTTCTCAACCTGTCATCCTAAGGCTCGTCGGTGTTCCAGCACCGGCGGGCCTTTCTTCTTGGAACTCTCTCTGCCACGCCAGCGCGGCATTCTTGTCGATGCGCCACAGCCTCGGCCCCTCCTTGTGGGCGGGCAGCAACCCCTTGCGGCACATCGTCTGCACCGTCTTCGGGTCAATGTTCATCAGCGCGCCGTATTCCTTCGGCGTCAGAAACGCAGGCAGCTGCCGCGCGTCCCAGATCCTCGCCTTTCTCATCTTTTTCGCCTCCTTTAATCCAGTTCCAGCTCCACCGCCTTCGGGCTCACCAGCTTGCCCGCCGGGGCAGTCCTCCGCACCTCATCGCACTCGTTCTTCATCATACGCCCGTGCCCTCCTGCGTCAGGCCAGCTTTTTCTGCGTCCTCAATGCTCACGCCGTCAAAGCTCAGCTCCAGCTCTCGCAGTACTTTTTCCTGCGTTTTCACATTCACACCTGCCCGCCTCATGGCGATCAGGCAGTAACCCATGCAAGCCGTATTGCTCCACGGCCCGTTCAGGTTCATCAACAAACTCTTGTCCATCATGGTTCGTACCTCCTGTTGCATTCCATTTCTCTTGTGCTTACGCGCTCTTGCCATCCCGGCCAAGTGTGCGCCTTTGTGCTTTGAATTCCGCCCATAAATTCGGGAACCGCTTGCTCTCTTTCATCGTCCTCCCTCTTTTCCTGTGTTCTTGTTTCTCTCGCCTTCCCGTGGTATGATTCCATCAGAAAGGATGTGTTTTTCTTGAATGACCCGATGTTTACAGCCGCTATATCAGCACTCGCGG
>ENA-UEQK01000426-UEQK01000426.1-human-gut-metagenome-genome-assembly--contig:-NODE-426-length-30659-cov-9.850631_pt1 | contig 30659 bp, 30 predicted proteins | sample MGYA00242939_ERZ507942 | MGnify/ENA primary metagenome ERZ507942 (study PRJEB26167, sample SAMN06115485) | human gut metagenome | host: Homo sapiens | place: China:Chongqing | collected 2015-03-30... | reverse complement strand
AGGTCGTCCGGTTTTTCTTTATCAATCGCCATTTTTCCCTTTATTTACAAGGGTTTACAGTGTTTTTGCGTTCGAGTGAGTTCGTCTTGGTTCTGTACAGACCGAGCAATTATTGATGGGTAGATTGATGGGTAGAATGGCCGAAAAGCAAGTTTTTTCTCGCTCTACCCATCAATCTACCCATCATTCGATATGGCTCGCTACGCTAAGGTCGTCCCTGTCTCGGTGCTCAAAAATCTGTCAAGCGTCCTTTGAATTGACCCCCCGAAAACGTCGTTTAAATTGACCCCCTGTTGTTAATCAGTCAGAGCTCTCAGACGCAAGCGTAAATTTCCACTTTGACGCAATGAGATCTTTCCAGTCAAAAGAAGGAAAGATCAAATGACGAAAAATAGGAGGATCATTCGTGAAGGAGTCCAACATAGGAGCCCTTCAACCATGATCAGCGAAAATCAGGTCGGCGAAATCCTCAGTCAGCGACACAGAAACGAATCCATCAGTCACATTGCGCGAACAATGAACCTCAGTCGACCGACGGTGAGGCGATACGTCAACATGCTTGAGGAACGAGAAGGCACCTCCTCTGTAGCGATAACAAGTCAGGCCCCTTTGAGGCATGGCACGGACGTCTCGGTAGCGGCAAAAACGCTGATGCGATCAAGGATCGCTTGGTCAACAGAAGCTACCGGTTTATGTTGGGCGGCACGTCACTGCGTAAGCTAAACAAAGTCGAGCTCTAATCAGCATCAACGTCGCTTGATCTGGGGTTATCGGCGCCACACGCGGCGCCGATCCTGGTGACGGCGACACCCTCGGGGGTGGAAGAAGAAAGGCCAGGGATCCACCCAAATTGGCGCCAAAGGGTAGACCAAAACGGACCTGTTCCGTTTTGAGAGAATTCCTGTTCCATTTTTAGAGTTTGGCGCACTCAATGTGCCCATCAATCCATCCAATACTTCGTTCACTATTGCCCGCTGCGCCAAAGTCGCAACCGTCACGACACTCAAAAACCTTTGAACTAAGGTCATCGTTGCGGAATTTTGAATCTCAAAACGAATACGGCTATAAGCCATGTATCAAAAGGAGGTTTCAGAATGCCGAAACGTTACAGTCCAGAAATCAGACGAACAGCTCTTGAGCTCGTCAATCAGGGGCAGACACAAATCGAGGTTGCTCAAGCTTTGGGAGTTAGCCCCAAGACACTCAGCCACTGGGTTACCACAACACAAGCTCGTATGCCTGATCAGCAACGCAATGAGCTTGAAGAACTCAAACGATTGCGCCTGCAGGTTCGCCAGCAACAGGGCGAAATCGACTTCTTAAAAAAAGCAGCAGCGTACTTTGCCAAGCTGCCCAAGTGAAGTACGCTTTTTTAAAGACTTGTTTGGACAGCAAACTCATCGGGCGCAGAAAACTCATCAGTGTTCGAAAGGCTGCCGCCCTGCTGAGGATCAGTACCAGCGGCTACTATCAGTGGCTAAAGGTTGATCGATACCACCGCCACGGAGTGCATCACAGCGACGAGGAGTTGCTTTGTCATGTGCGCACCGTTATCAGCCGTTGCGGAAAACAGGTTCCCGGAGTGATGCGCCTGTACCTTGCGTTGCGCCGAGAGGGCTTAGGCGTTGGTTTTAAGCGCCTGCGCAGACTTTTGCGAAGCAACGGCATCTTCCATCGCTACCATCGCAAATACATTGCTACCACGGACAGTAACCACAACCTGGCTCGATTGCCGAATTTGATTGACCGTTAGTTCAACCGCTATGCGATCAATCAGGCTTGGTGCGGAGACATTACGTATATCCCAACCGACGAGGGTTGGCTTTTCATGGCCAGTGTTCTTGATTTGGCCAGCCGTTGCCTGGTTGGCTACAGTTTTGACTCAACCATGAAAACGTCCCTGGTTGTGGACGCTTTGCGCATGGCGATCGCCAACGAGCACCCGTCGCCGGGCTTGATTTTTCACAGCGATCAAGGTTCACAGTACTGTAGCCATGTTTTTCAGGAATTTTTGCTTCACCAGGGCATTAGTGGCTCTATGAGCGAGCGTGGGCAATGCTGGGACAACGCTCCGGCCGAATCATTTTGGGCAACCCTGAAGCGGGAAACACTACCGTTATCCGGATGCTTTAGCAGTCGAAAGGAGGCGCAGGATACTGTGACTCGTTGGATATCCTATTACAATGGAACTCGGCCCCATTCACAGCTGGGGATGCGATCCCCCTATCAATTCAGATTAAGGGCGCAGGCCTTGTAATTCGGGCTTTTTTTATCGAGATTCGAAATTCCGCGCCCACGTCCCAGTTCCACTAGAAAAACAGCCATCAAAACGGAGCAACCGAACCAATAACATATAATCATTGTGGGTGATCCTCTTTCGACTGTCAGATACGATCTGAATTTCGTTGCGGAGATGCATATGAAAAAAGAGTATGTCATACCTGCAGTCTGTCTTTTGTGCGCATGTCAGATGACTGTGGCAAAAGCCGAAGGTTTTTCCCTGACGCAATGGAGTGCAAGAGGCCTGTCACTGGCAGGAGGCATGGTGGGACGTGCGGACGATCCTTCAGCCATCGCCTACAACGCTGCAGGCATTACCCGTTTGCCCGGTACGCACGTCATGGTCGGTTATGCCGCCGTTACCCCCGAGAGCACGTTTGATTTATATGAAAAAGACGGCAGCTTCTCGTCTACGACCACGGGAGCTCATATTCTGTCCGCACCGTACGCCTATCTAACCCATCAGCTTAACGAGCATTTGTGGCTGGGCCTGGGGCTCTTCTCGCGCTTCGGCCTTGACAATGAGTTTCCTGACAACTGGGCGGGGCGTTACGATCTAACCGACATCAAATTCCAGACGTTTTCCTTCGTGCCCACGCTGGCCGTGAAGGTCAACGACGCCCTGTCTCTTTCCGCCGGCGTGGAAATCATGCACGCCAGCTTGACCATGGGAAAGCAAATTCAATGCTTCCAGCTCTCAAGTGCCGGCTCCAAGAAGGCAGAAGACATCAAGATGACGCTTGACGGCTCGCATTGGGGAGTTGGGGTGCACTTGGGCGTTCATGTCCGCATGACGGACAAGCTCTCTCTGGGCCTTGCCTACAAGAGTCCAGTTACACTCCGTATTGATGGCTCGGCCGACTTTTCCCGCAATGATGCGAATCTGTTGGCTGAAATGGATCAAGTGCCTCACGCTATTGATACCGGCGTACACGGCAGAGTGCGTCTACCTGACTCCCTTGCCGTGGGCCTGACCTACTATCCTTTGGACAATCTCAGCATCGAACTAGGAACCGTTTTTACTCGTTGGTCAACTTATGATTCCCTGAACATCAGATTTGATTCCGACTTTGAGTCAAGCTCCGCCAAAAAATGGCGCAACGGATGGAACTTCAATGCCAGTGTGGAATACGAACCCATGGACTGGCTTGCCCTGCGCGCAGGCGTCTGGCACGAAACGTCGGTCACCAACGAAGCCCACGCAGACTTCATGGTGCCGGGACACGGCCGCACGGGCGTCAGTTTGGGCACTGGCTTGCGATGGGAAAACTGGAATGTCGATATAGGCTATGCCCATCTATGGATGCGCGGGCAGGACTATTCAAGTTTTGAGAGCAACGACTTGGACAGCGGTAAGAGTCACGACCTGTCGGCCAATATTTATTCCGTCTCCATCGGCTATGCATTCTGACATCCGGACGGAATTGAGCAAAAAGTGAAGCAACTGTCGTCTATTGGCTACAAGTGCTTCACTTTGTCTTTGGTGTAAATTCTTTGCGCACCTGTGCCTCCCTTGCTCGAATGATTTGATCTCATTGGCTTGAGCTCCGAGATTCGTATCGATCGCATTTATGGCGCACTGAATACTCGCAACCACCTGAACGCGAAGACCCGTAGGGTGGACAACATTGAAGTACGAAATGTCTATACGAGGCTTTATGCTGTTTGCGATCAGCATTGACGCATTTCAAATCCAACTCATACTCCTGCATCTGTTTTTGCGACAAAAAACAATCACTGCTTGAAGAGAAATCCTCTTCGATTGATTGGTTTCTTATTGACGGACTAAATGGTTGCTTATTGTCGCGAACTCGCCAGCATGCCGAGCACCTGATTGACTTCCTGAAGTCGTTTTTCCAAAGCCGCTGACTCTTCCCTCACGAAAAAATCGACAAATTTTTCGATGCGCGTGCGCTGCGGGTGCGTCGCCAAAAAGACGATTGACGGCAGCCATTGCGGTCGATGCCAGCCTCGCAGCACCGGCACAAGATTGCCTGCCTCCACATCCGACTTCACCACGGCGTAGGCTAAATCCAATGCGATGCCCGCGCCGCTCAATACGGCCTGTCGGCAGGTCAAGGCGTCTCCGACATGCGCGCGTTTAGAGACGAGCGGCGCGCGCTCGAGCCCTCGTTCAAGGTACTGGGTTTGCGGATACCAACGGCCGCCGGCAAGAAAATTCACTAGCATCGGTGACTGTAACCGTTTATCAAAAAGCGTCAAATATGACTCTTTTGCTATAATATCGCAAATTCTTTCTGTTTTAACTGCAATGGACCTTGCTACTCACACCTCCGCCATGGTCTTTTACAGAAAGGAACATGGCCTGTCGCAAACCGAAGTTGCCCGAGCAATGGCCACGACTCAATCGGCGGTTGCGCGTCTCGAAAAACGTCTGCTTACAGGAGCCGACGTCACCTTATCTGCTCTCCAGCGGTATGCAGAAGCAATCGGATTGAGCATTGAATTGACACTTAAGCCGGTCAAGCAACGATACGGAATTTTTCCCAGTGCTGAATCTGCAATTGCGGCCGCTGTCCATACATCGGCATGCGAAGGCCGAACGGTTCCAGCTAATGAAGTTGAAGATCTATGGAAAATGGTTCGAGGCGAAATTTCCAGACAAGATCTGATCAAGAAATATGTCGCCGAAGCTCTCGCAAAGCAGGAGGCGCGCGACCGTGTCTGATGAGTACGATTACAAATACGATTCTCTGGAGGATCCTTATGTCTATCCTGGCACCCAGATATTGCGAAACAAATTCGGGATCAAACATCAGGACCTGCTATTCGAATTAGAGAGTCAAATCACAAACTCTAAGTTTGTTAAATCGAAGCGAAGTGACGACGATATTCCGACTGGGAACTTCGATCTTAAGCACCTTCAAGCTGTCCATAAGTATCTTTTCGGCGAGCTTTACGATTGGGCTGGAGAGATTCGCAAACAAGGATTCATCAGCAAGGGGCAATCCGTCTTCTGCTTTGCTCCTATGATCGAGTCGTATGCCCGCGGAATCTTTAGCAAAATGCAGCGAGAGAATTTCTCCGAAATGGAGGTTAAGCAGTGCGCCTGTAGATTGGCCTACTACCTGTCGGAAGTTAACGCACTGCACCCATTTCGTGAAGGAAACGGACGATCTACACGCCTGTTCTTCCAGATCTTTGCCGACAAACACGGATGGACCTTGTCTTTTGAAAAGATTTCCCATGTTACGTTGGTCGAAGCGATGATTGAAAGCATGAACGGATCCTTGGTTCCGTTAAGCGAGCTACTGGAGAAATGTCTATCGCGACAAACAAGTACGTAACTATCGGCGGCTTTGCGATGTCACTGAGGCAACCTGAACCGGTGTTAGCTCCTTCTTCAGGCTATCACGTTTGTGAATCGCAATAGATAAAATCCGCACAACTTTTCCAAAAGTGCATCGACCGCTGCAAATATTTCAGATTAAGGCGGTTTTATTGTTGCGCCTGCTCGATTAACTTGCGAGCTTGCAATCTTTTCCGTCAGCCTGACCAATGCTTCTACTACAAGTCCTCGGTATCTCCGTCGCACTTTCCATCGACGCCATGGTGGTCGCTCTATGCTGGAGCGCTACCTGCAAACACGTTACGACCAAACACATTTTTCAGTTTGCCGCCGCGTTTGGCTTCTTCCAGTTTCTGATGCCGCTCGCAGGCGGACTTGCTGGAAATACCGTTGCGGATTTGGTCAGCTCCTGGGATCACTGGATTGCTTTTGCACTGCTTGCCTGGGTTTCGGTCTCAATGGTCCGCGAAGCATTCTCCGAAGAGGAAGAAGAATCTGACTTGTGCCAAGTCTGCGGTACCATCCCCTGGGGAACGCTCCTGACGCTGTCGGTTGCCACAAGCCTTGACGCACTGGCCGTCGGCTTTTCGTTTGCCATGGCCAAATTTCCGATCCTCTGGCCCTCGGTCGTCATTGGCTCCGTCTGCTTTGTGCTGACAGCTATTGCCGTTATGCTCGGCAGCAAACTTTCAAGCAAAGCAGCTCGCCACAGCGCCAAGCTCTCGCTTTTCGGCGCCGCCGTCTTGTTTGCCATCGGACTTAAAGTACTCTACGAGCATGATGTATTCCAAGGTCTGTTTTGAGTTTTTGTTTGATCTCAGAGACTCAGTTTGCTAGGCTGAGTTTGTTAACGTTTGAGTTTTTCGACGCTTTTCAATCATGTCTGCAGCGCCCAAACAACCCCCCGCCCGCGTTTCCCGTAAGCGCTTCTTCATCCTGCCCGTGCAAAGTTTCACGGAAGAATTAGGCGAACGCATTTCCGCCGCACGCCGCTGCTGCAAGCTGACGCAAGAGGAACTGGCACAAAAAAGCCGTACGTCGCTCTCGACCTACAAGCGCATAGAAAGAGGCGACACCACGGTTTCAATCGGTACGATCCTTAGCGTGTTGCATGTTCTCGACAATCTGGAAAGCTGTGAGGATATTCTCGCCGATGTTCTGCAGGCTTCCCACGGCAATCGTTTGCCGCAGCGCGTGCGCCACAAGAAGGTAACTGCCTCCCAGGAAGCCGTCAAGGAGCCTCGCGCCCAAGCCAAAAGCGTGCGCCGCAAGAAGGATTCCACCTCTAAAAGAGCCACCAAGGCGAAAAAAACGACTCGTTCAGTCAAAAGCTGACGGCCTTACTGCCAAGAGTCCGGTTCGTTCCAGAACTGCATCAGACGCTCAAGCTTGAGCGTCTTTGTGTATGGAGGCAGGCTCTGCCAGATCTTTTTGCCGTAGCCTGCTCGTACCAAGCGCACGTCCCCGATGATCAAAATGCCTCGATCTGCTTCGCTGCGAATCAAACGCCCTGTGCCCTGCTTGAGTGCAATAGCTGCCGCCGGTACGGACAAAATGTTGAACGACGACTGTCCCTGGCTGTCGAGCCACTTGCAACGCGCGTCAAAAACCGGGTCTTCCCGGTTGGGAAACGGCAGCTTGTCGATGATCACAAGCGAAAGCTGGTCGCCCTTGATGTCAATGCCTTCCCAAAAACTCATCGTCGCCACCAAAATGGGGTGCTGCTCATGGCGGAATTTGTCGAGAAGCTTCTCTTTGGATTCCTCGCGCTGCACCAGAACCGTATAGTCGCGCCCATTGGCGGCGATGTGTTCGCGCAGCTGCTCGGCCGCGCGCTCCATGCCTCGATAACTGGTGCACAGCACGAAGGCTCGCCCCTGCACCATGTCAATCACTGGCCACACCTGCTCGATCAAAGCATCGGTAAATTCGTCGCGCGCCACGCCAGATTTGAGATTGGGCATATCAGGCGGCACATAAAGCATGGCCTGATTTTCATGATCAAAAGGTGAGTTCCAAGCGTGCTCTTCGGCGCCTTCGATGCCGAGCGCCTGCGTAAAATGCTTGAACTCTCCCTCGCCCACCGCCATCGTGGCCGATGTGAAAACCCAGGCAGTTTCTTTGCGCAGCTTCATCATCTGCGAGAACGGCTCGGCAATGTCAAGCGGAGTCACCGTAAGACGCGCTTCGCTTCGTGTGCGGGAGATCCAACGCACCAACGGCTTTTGTTCCGGCGGCATCGGCATACCGGCATGCTTAAGCCAGATCACCCACTGCTTGATGTCCTGCAAGACGGCAGTGCCCGATTCGACGAAGACGCCCAGATCTTCACTCATCTCCACGTAGGGGGCCGCCGCCTCCAGCAACACCTCCAGAACGAGCGCGGCGTTTTCCAGATGTTGCGTCGAGCCCTGCATACCGTTGATGGTTTCGATATTGCGGCTGTCGCCTTCGAGCACTCCGGCAGCTTCTAACCCCAGCACGAAGTCATAGAGCGACTTTTTGATCGTCTGGGTAATGTCGTCCCAAGACGTCCCTTTTGGGGCTCCGCTTCTGAATTTACCCATCAGAATCGGACGCATGCTGTCGACAATTTCTCGAATGGCCGTAGTCGACAGTTCGCTGCCGAAATAGTTTGTGGCAATTTCAGGCAACTTGTGCGCTTCGTCGAAGATCACGGCATCAACTCGCGGCAACATGCCGTCGTCCTGACCGCCCTCGAGCTCCATGGCCGCCGCCGAAAGAAAGAGATGATGATTGACAACGATGACATTTGCCTTCTGCGCTCTCAAGCGCGCACGCGTCACAAAGCACTCGCGCGCGTGCTGACAGTGTTTTCCAAGGCAATTGCCTGCGGTGCTTGTCACGGAAGGCCACACAGCGCTGTCTTCGGCCACACCGCTGACGTCATTGATGTCACCCGTTTTGGTGCGGTCCAAAAAAATGCGGATCCGTCGAAAATCCTCCACCGCTTCACGCGAAGCAAGCGTGATTTCTCCTCGTTCGCACATGTTGATGCGATGTCGACACAGGTAGTTGGAGCGGCCCTTAAGTAACGCTACATTGGCTGGCAATCCACAGGCTCGCATCAATGCCGGAATATCCTTGCGGCACAACTGTTCCTGAAGCGACTTGCCGGCCGTACTGACGATAACTCGGCAGCCTGCAATCAGAGCGGGCGTGAGATATGCAAAGGTCTTGCCGGTGCCGGTACCGGCTTCGGCCAAAAGCTTGCCTTTGCTCTGCAACGCTCTTGCCACAGCCAGTGCAAACTCGATTTGCGCAGGGCGCGACACAAAACTCGTCGTTGCCTGCGCAAGCGGACCGTCGGAAGCAAAAGCCCGGCGGACTCGCTCTTCATAGTCTCCCGGGAAAACAGCGCCCTGTCCGACGGCGGACTCGTCTCCGAGAGACTTTTTCGCCGTGTCGCCGTCCTTTTCAAACTCAGCAAACGGAATCATCGGCGCCTCGATGGGCGTCGTAATGTGCGCCATCTGCTCGAAATCGTCGGCTAAAAAGCTCTCGTCAGCAAGCAGACTTTTGGCAATCTCGTCGAGCTCCTGATCGGCTCGGCCGCCCTTGAGCCCCGATTTCACTTCTTTTCAGCCTCGCTTTTTTTCTGTTCCTGTTCTTTCTTGGCCTTCTGCTTGGCGCGCTTTTCCAGAGCTTTTGCTCGTTCAGCGCGGCGCTTCTCACGCTCGGCGACCTTCTTGTCGTACTCAGCACGATGCTTGGCTTCCTGAGCTTTTTTCTGCTCGGCCTCGGCCTGACGCTCCTGCAACGCCTTCATGCGCTTGGCATGAGCCGCCTTGTTTTCCTGGGCATTTTTCTGTGCTTGCGTGGGCTTGCGAGGGGTAACCTTCTTTACCTGCTTTGGCGGCTGTGCTGCTTTGGCGTCTCGCTCCTTCTGTCGGGCCGCTTCCTTGCGCGTTTCATCTTCGCGCACGATGCGGCGAGCTTCGGATTCGATGGCTTGCAGGCGGCGTGACTGACGCAACTCGGCCTTGCGAACGTCTTCCACGCAGCTGTTGACGAAAATATTTTCGTTGCAACGACGCTTGGAGTATTCGACCAGTTCCTTGAGTTTGCTCTTGGCCGCACGCACTTCGCGAAGCGCTTGGTCAGCCGTTTCACGCGTCACGATCGATCCCTTGGGGAACCTTTGCATCAGCGATTGATTCTCGATTGCCGCAAGGTCGGGATCAAAGGCAAAGACTTGCGTGGCAGCAGCCATCAAAAAGCCGATAAGAACGTGTTTGAGCGTTTTCACGGAAGAAACACCAGAGCAAGAAAACAATGAAGAAAGTCGGTTTTCGGATCGAGGCGAAAAGCATTCCTCACCCCCGAACCATCGGAGCCGAAATTTTACTTCAGCCTTGGGTTCGGCATGTGTTGCCAAACGTCTCAAACTGCGAACTCGTCTTCATTAACCGACTGAATAATCTTCGGCCTTTTGTTTCGCTATAAATCGATTTTTGGGCGTAGACTCAAAATTTGGGATCTCGAAAAAAACTTGAGGCTTTTTTCTATGAACTGGCGTGTGGTCTTAGCCGTCTTGACGTGCAGCACTGTTCTCATGTCGGCAAGCTACACCATGTTGATTCCGTTCCTGCCGATGTACCTTATTCAGGAGCTCGGCGTTCAAACTGCGGAAGTCAATTGGTGGAGCAGCATCATCTTTGCCGTGAGCTTTCTGATTTCCGGCATTTTCGCGCCCATCTGGGGAGCCATGTCCGATAAGGGCTCCCGAAAGCTTATGGCGCTGAGAGCCGCAAGTTGCCTGGCCATCACCTATTTTCTGGGTTCTATCGTACAGACGCCCTGGCAGCTTTTCGGTGTTCGCGTGCTGCAAGGCTTAGCCGCGGGGCTCTGGCCTGCGCAGCTTGCCATTCTCACCTCTGTCATTCCGCACAAGAAGATCGGTTTTAGCATGGGTCTGATGCAGGCTGGCCTAACCGCGGGCGGCGTTTTGGGTCCCCTCGTGGGTGGCTTTCTTGCCGAAATGTTCGGCATGCGCTCGACGTTCCAAATCGCTGCTGTGGCGCTTACCACCATCACCATCGCTTTGGCGGTTTTGATTAAAGAGCCGCCGCGTGCTAAACCCGCTCAAAAGAGCGCCGAGGAACCCGCTCGCGTCACGCCCTTGCGCAACCCCGTCATTTTGCGCATGCTTTTTGCGGCAGCCGTGGTTCAGATGAGTGTGCTGATGGTTCAACCCGTACTGCCGCTTTACATTGCCGAGTTGCAGGGCTCGATGGATCGCATTGTGTTCATCTCAGGGCTGGTCTTCTCGATCGTCGGCATTTCCGGTGTGATTGCTTCGCCTCCCTGGGGCATGCTCGGTCAAGGCTGGGGCTACCGTCCGGTGCTTTACCTCTCACTCTTTTTGAGCGGCATTTTCGGCATTGTTCAGGCTATTCCTCATGATCTCACCTGGTTTACGATCTGGCGTTTTGTGGGCGGATTGACCTTTGCAGGCATTTTCCCGGCCATCAACGCCGTGCTAACGCAATCTTCCGATCCGCAGGATCGCGGCAAGGTGTTTGCATACTCTTACTCCGTGCAGCAGTTCGGCAGCGTCATCGGCCCGGTGCTGGGCGGCGCACTTGCTACTTGGGCCAGCAACCAGGTCACGCTCGCCGCTGCGGGTGCCATGCTCTTTCCGGTGGTTGCCATCCTTTACTTCTTCCGTCCAAAAGCTCCGGCTCCTGCAACCGGTATGCCCAAGGCACTTTCCGAAAACGGCTGCGAAGTGCGACGTGAATTGGAAAAGCAAGCTCAAGCCGAGCTGGTAGCTGAAAAAGAATCGGGCAACTCTGTCGACAAAGCCTAACGAAACGGAGTTGCATTCGAGCGGGCGGAAGATGCGGGATATGCGCTTTCCGCCCATTTTGCTTGGGTGGAGCGCAGAAAACGGGCATGAAAAAAGCCGCTCACCTTTCGGCGCGGCCTCTTCGATAATCTGATAAGTGCGTGGCAGGGGTAGTAGGATTCGAACCTACGAATGGCGGATTCAGAATCCGCTGCCTTAACCGGACTTGGCGATACCCCAGCACTTGGTGCGGTCGGAGAGACTCGAACTCTCATGGCTCTCACCACAGCCACCTCAAGGCTGCGCGTCTACCAATTTCGCCACGACCGCTTGCACTCGAAAAAAACTATTGTCTTCCCCGAGTCATTCCTTCACAGCCGGGAAAAAATACCGGAACCGGCTGCAAGGCCGCGAATATTAACGCGGAACCTGGTTGGATTGCAAGTCATCCTTCGCAGCAGGCGCTTCGGAGCCGGCTGCAGCGGGAGCCTGCGTCGTCTGTTCGGTCGTCACCGTACCCAGCACGCCGCCTTGACGCTGCTGATTCTGCTTGTTGAAAGCACCAGAGCCGAGGGTGATAGCAATGGTGGCGCAGAAGAAGATCGTCGCAGCCACAGCCGTGGAGCGCGACAGGAAGTTGGCCGAGCCGGTGGCGCCGAAGAGCGAACCGGAAGCGCCCGAACCGAAAGCCGCGCCGAGATCGGCGCCCTTGCCGTGCTGCAGGAGCACCAGAATAATGACGGCAATCGCAGCAATGATCTGCACAACGATCGCGATACTCATCAACATCTGCATAGTTGTGTGTTTTCCGTGATGGTTCTGATTTTGGTTGTTAAAAAGCTTTCAATCTGCCTGCGTCTCAGTGCGCCGTGCAGATCTCGTAAAAATCCTGTGCCTTAAGCGCCGCACCGCCGATCAAGCCACCGTCGATGTCGGGCATGGCAAAAAGCGAAGCGGCGTTGCCGGGCTTGACACTGCCGCCATAGAGAATGCGCACCTTGTCGCCGAGTTCGGCAGCGTGTTTGGTCAGCTCAGCACGAAGCGCGGCATGCACTTCCTGCGCGATCTCGGGCGTTGCACTCTTACCGGTACCAATAGCCCAAACAGGTTCGTAGGCCACCGTGCAACGGGCAAAATCCTCTGCTCCCACTTTGCCGATCACCGCTTCGAGCTGACGCGACACCACGGCAATGGTTTCGCCTGCTTCGCGTTCTTCGAGCGTTTCACCCACGCAAACGATGGGATGAATACCGGCGGCCAAGGCCGCCTTGGCCTTGAGAGCCACACGATCATCAGTGTCGCCGTATAGCGCACGACGTTCGGAGTGTCCCACGATCACGTAGGAACAACCGATTTCGGCCAGCATACGGGCACTGACCTCACCGGTGTAGGCGCCAGACTCAAATTCATTTACGTCCTGAGCACCAAGCGCTACGGATGATCCTTTGAGCAGGCAGGCCATCTGCGACAGATACACGGAAGGCGCACACACTGCCGCATCGCACCCCGCGTCTTCCAACGCAAGGAAGGCCTCAGCCCACCGGGCATTGGCTTCAAGCGATCCGTTCATTTTCCAGTTGGCGACTACCAGTCTGTTTCGCATGCTTCTTTTCTCCAAAACCGCTGTTGGAAGTGAATTTTGGATTTTAGCCGATATTGAACCTTTTCTCTTAAGGCGGCGAAAGCGGGCCGCTCGGTCCGCTTTGCATTCTGTCCTTTTTTGCTTTCAGCCGGCGAACCTCTCGCCGGCTTGAAAGACATCGTCGAATTACTCTTCGTTCAGAAGTGCCTTCATCGACAGACGCGGACGATTCTTGTCATCGAAGCCGATCACCTTGACGCGTACCGTCTGGCCTTCCTGCAGGTAGTCGGAGACCTGGTTGACGCGTTCGTTGGCGATCTGGCTGATATGCAGCAGACCGTCCTTGCCGGGCAGCAGACCGATAATGGCGCCGAAGTCAAGCAACTTGACCACAGGGCCTTCGTAGATCTTGCCCACTTCGACATCAGCCGTGATGTCTTCGATGCGCTTCTTGGCGAATTCAGCACGTTCCGTATCGTTGGACGCAATCGTCACCGTGCCGTCGTCTTCAATGTCGATCTGGCAGCCGGTTTCTTCGCACAGGCCGCGGATCGTGGCGCCACCCTTGCCGATCACATCGCGGATCTTTTCCGGATTGATCTTGATGGTGAGCAGACGCGGAGCCCAGACGGAGAGTTCCTTGGCGCCGTCGCCGGCCATTTCGTGCATCTTACCGAGGATGTGCATGCGGCCTTCGTGAGCCTGAGCCAGAGCGGCCTGCATGATTTCGGCGGTGATGCCTTCGATCTTGATGTCCATCTGCAGAGCGGTCACACCGTTTTCGGTACCGGCTACCTTAAAGTCCATGTCGCCGAGGTGATCTTCGTCGCCAAGAATGTCGGTGAGCACGGCAAACTTGTTGCCTTCCTTAATGAGGCCCATAGCCACACCGGCCACGTAGTCCTTGAGCGGAACGCCGGCATCAAGCATCGACAAACAGCCGCCGCAGACGGAAGCCATCGAGGACGAACCGTTGGATTCGCAGATTTCGGAAACCACGCGAATCGAGTAGTTGAATTCTTCAGCGCTCGGCAAAACGGCCTTCAGAGCACGTTTGGCGAGACGACCGTGGCCGATTTCGCGACGCTTCGGGCTGCCCACGCGACCGGTTTCGCCGGTGGCAAACGGAGGCATGTTGTAGTGCATGATGAATCGATCGCGGCTTTCGCCCATGATGTTGTCGATGATCTGTTCATCCTGCTTGGTGCCGAGCGTGGTGAGCACCAGAGCCTGCGTTTCGCCGCGGGTAAAGAGGGCGGAACCGTGAGTACGCGGAAGGATCGACTGCCGGATTTCGATCGGGCGAACCGTGCGCGTGTCGCGACCGTCGATACGGGGCTTGCCTTCGAGAATGTTGGTGCGAACAACGTGGGCTTCCATTTCAAAAAGGATGCCGTGCACTTCGTTCATGTCGGCCACTTCGGTACCGGCTGCTTCGGCGTCGGCCGTGAGCTGAGCTTCGACCTTTTCGTAAATGGCGCGCAGCTTTTCCGTGCGGCTCTGCTTGGAGCGGATCGTGTAAGCCTCTTCAATGTCGGCCTGGGCAATTTCGTGCACACGTGCGATGAGCGCTTCGTTCTTCGGAGCGGGCTGCCAATCCCAAGCGGGCTTGCCGGCTTCGGCAGTGAGTTCGTGGATGGCGTTGATGGCCACCTGCATCTGCTGATGACCGAACATCACGGCATCAAGCATGGTCTGTTCGGGCAGGCAGTCGGCTTCGGATTCAACCATCAGCACGGCGCGTTCGGTACCGGCCACGACGAGATCGAGGCGGGATTCCTTGAGCTGGGAAACCGTCGGGTTGCAGACGAAACCGCCGTTGACGTAGCCCACGCGGCAGGCGCCGATCGGGCCCTTGAACGGGATGCCGGAAATGGTCAATGCAGCCGAAGCACCGATCATGGACGGAATATCAGGATTGATTTCCGGATCAACGGACAGCACGTGAATGATGACCTGCACTTCGTTGAAGAAGCCGTCCGGGAAAAGCGGACGAATCGGACGGTCGATCAGACGGCTCGTGAGGGTTTCGTGTTCCGACGGACGGCCTTCACGCTTGAAGAAGCCACCGGGGAACTTGCCGGCAGCATAAGCCTTTTCGATGTAGTCGACAGTAAGCGGGAAGAAGTCCTGACCGGGCTTGGTTTCCTTCTTGGCCACAACGGTAGCCAGAATAACCGTGTCGCCCATCTGAACGACAACGGCGCCGGAAGCCTGGCGAGCAATTTCGCCCGTGGTAAGCGTCACTTCGTGTTGCCCGAACATGAAGCTCTTGGAGACCTTGTTGAACATGCTCATGTGAGTTTCCTTTGTTCTCAGGTGCTTTGCTTTCCGTATGGCTTTTGGTTCGCTCGGTGCTTGAGGGCACGCTGCGGCACAAATTTCCGGTTGGTCGTGTGTCGGACTTTCAGACGCTTGTGTCGCAACGCGCGTTACCGTCATCCGAGGAGCCTTTGCCGGAGCAAAGCGGGTTAATCAATCGTTTTTTAAGCTGTCCTTAGACAAGCTTACGGCCTGTTTGTGCGCTGACAAACAGGCCGTGGGATTCGGCAATTCTTACTTACGCAGCTTGAGCGAATCGATCAGCTTGCGGTAGGCAGCCACGTCCTTGCCCTTGAGGTAGTCGAGCAGCTTGCGACGGCGGCTCACCATCTTCAGAAGGCCACGACGGGAGTGGTGATCCTTCTTGTGTTCCTTGAAGTGTTCGGTCAAGGAGTTGATACGAGCGGTCAGCAAAGCAACCTGAACTTCGGGGGAACCCGTGTCGCCTTCGGCGCGGGCATACTGGGCAATAACTTCTGCCTTGTTGATTTCAGACATTTTTCACCTTAATTGAGGCGGTTAAACACATGCGGTGCGGGTGTCGAGCCTACACCGTGAGAAAGGCGCAATTTTACTTATTTGCTATTAAAAATCAATAGCCAAGGCGCGAGAGGAAGCGTTCGCGCGTGATGTTTTCATGATGCACGGCGATATTGGCTGCTCGCGTCAGAAGCGGACAATCGCTGCGGGGAAACTGATCGAACACCTTTGCGACATTGAGTCCCTCGACCACCATATCAACTTCGGCCAGTGCCTTCTCCGGTGAAAGCCCCTGTCCGAGCCAGCAGCCGTAGCGGAAGTTGCGACTGTGCACGCTCAGAGCCGTGGCAAGGAGATCACCCAACGCTCCATAGCTCAGGACGTCTTCGGGGCTTGCGCCCACAAAACGCCGAGCCTCCGTTAGGGCGTCCGTCAAAAAGCAAGCTCGGAAGTTGTCCCCCAAAGCGAGCCCCTCGGCAATGCCGGCAGCGATAGCAATCAGGTTCTTCACAGCACCGAACCGTTCAAGCGACTGCACGTCGTCTTGTTCGGAAATGCGGGCTCGAGCTTTGGCAAAGACGCGCTTCACGACCGATCGGGCATGAGGACTGCCGGCCAAACTGATGCCAAACGGCAGATTAGTCGCGACTTCCTCGGCATGCGAACCACCGCTCAAAACACAAATGTCCGCTTCAGGAAGTTCTTCGGCCACGACCTCGGAAAGCGTCTTGGCACTTCCCTGCTCGAGACCTTTGGCGGCAATGCACACGACAGCATCAGGTTGAATCAGCGAAGCGATCTGGCGAGCCATGTCGCGTACGTAGCGGGATGCCACCACCAAAATGACGGCCGAAGCTTCTCGAAGCTCTTCGCCCATCGTCGATTTCACCTCAACCCTCGGATCGAGAATGAATCCGGGCAGCTTCGGATGACGCCGATCCTGCTGCAGCGCCTGAACATTTTTTCCCGTGGCCGAATAAAGCGAAACCTGAGCGCAGGGCGCCGCAATATGGGCGAGTACCGAACCCCAGGTACCCGCGCCGATGACGGCCAGTCGGACAGGTTCGTCGCCATTGTCAGAAGTGGTGAACATGAATTTTCCAATCGTGCGCAGTTGTTTTTGCTTCCTGCAATTATGAGCAAAGAAGCACTAACGCAAAAGTTAATTTGTTGTGGTGGTTTTCCCGCTGTCAGACCGATTCTGACCGACGCTGGGCCTTGGCTGTCTGAAAAACCTTCAGCGAAAGCATCACGCCGCTCAACAGAAGCGCCATGCCGGCAAGCATGTTCCACTCAGGCCACTGCATGCGCAACACATGTGCGTAGGTCACGGCAAAGATCGTCTCAAAAACAATCATTTGACCTGCCAAGGCCGTCGGCAAGCGCTGACTCATTGCGTTCCAGAAGACAATGCCGACCCAGGATCCCATCAGTCCGCTGAACACCATGACAAACACAAACCAAGCCGGGTCATAGCCAAGCAACGGCGTTGCATCGGGTTCGAGCCCCCAAAAGAAGAAATACATCACGACGGCAAAGGGAAACGTCGTCAGTCCCTGAGCTGTGGACCAAGCGCGCGGAGAACGGTCGGGATGGGCCAGCAGCCAGTCGGCGTTTCGAATCGGATACCAGGTCCATATCAGCAAAGCGGCAACAGCCATCATGACGCCGTACCAGAACTTCAGGCCGCCGTCGGCCGAAGCCTGCACCACCATTTCAAACTCCGTCATGCTCGCCAGCGCAAAGCCGCAGACGATCAGCGTCAGTCCCGGCACCAGGCGCGACCATGCCAGAGCCGTCCCCTTCTTCTTGTCGCGAATGTTGGATACGGCCGCAACCAGAACGGGCACGGCCGACATCGCCATCCCGGCCACAGGAACGCCCGCGTTTTGAATGCACTCAATAAGACACCAGTAATAAGCGATATTTCCGATCACGCCGAGCTTTGAGACGTCAATCCAGTCTTTGACGGTGTAGTGTGCAAACTCCCTCCGCTCCATCCACGCCAGCGGCACGGCCACCAGACCGAAACTCACAAAGCGCCCGGCAGCCATCAGTTCCGGCGGATATCCGGGCAGAACTTCCGGCACCAGGTACACGAAGCCCCAGATCATGCAGGCCAAGACACCGTATAGAAAGCCGAGCGCCATAGAACATCACTTCAAAAACGACAAACACCGTGTGCATTATGCCCATGCCGCACTCGCTTGACTGCAATACGGCCGTCGAATGTTCCGACACTGTCGCCTGCGGGCGGTACAATCGAAAGGTTGAGAATTTTTTGCGGGCATCTCGCGCCCGAATTGCTTACAAAGGAAATTTTCGATGTCCAATACGCTTACCGAATGGTTCCGTCACGTTCCCGAAGAAAAATGGCTCCGCGATCCCGCCGCCAGCCGTGCCGATGCACAAGCCATTTGGGAAAAGCTCGAGCTCAAAGCCGGCGTGCGTGTGTTCGAATGCCCCTGCGGCAAGGCCGATCTGAGCTTTCCGCTGGCGCGCCTTGGCGCCAACGTCAGCGGCATCGATTTCAACTCTCACTTCGTGAGCGCCGCCAAAAACAAATTCTCCCGAGCTGGGCTTGCCGGCGAATTCAAAACCGATGACATGCGCACGGCACAGTTCCCCGAACAGATGGATCTCATCATCAATTGGGCAAGCTCCTTCGGCTACTTCTCGGACAAAGACAACGCCGATTTGCTCGCCCGATTTGCCAAGAGCCTGGTCGAAGGCGGACGTCTTCTCATCGAAGTGGCTAATCCTTCGCGTGTTCTGGCCGGTGAAGCCACCCGCATCATCGCTTCCGGCGAACAGGTTTGCGAGACCTGGGACGCTGAATCCAAGCGCGCCACCGTCATCTTCCCTGCCACGCAGTTCCGCGGTCCGGTGTCGGCAAGCGTCCGCGTTTACACGTGTGACGAATACCGTTCAATGCTGGCGACTGCAGGCCTCAAGCTCGTGGACTTCTACGGTCAGGGCTTTACGGAATTCACTCCCGAAAGCACCCGTCTGATCGTGCTGGCTCAGCGTTAATTTCTTTTTGCAAAAATTCATTTCGTTTTAACGCTTTTTTATTCCGGCAGTCCTATAAAGTAGTGCTATAGGTCGGGCCGCTGCATAAAGCGGCGGCCGCCTTTTCGTACTCGAAAGGAATTGCTATGGCCGGATCAAAAGTCCTCAAGCCTGTCGCGGGCGTTGTCATTCTCGTGGGTCTTTATGCCGCAGCGGGCTATATCGGTGTACCCGCTGGCGTGCGCTGGGCGGTTTCGAACGTTGTGCCTGATGCCCTGGGCGGTCGGGACGCCACCGTCGGCGACGTTTCGTTTAACCCCTGGAACTGGTCGCTTGAAATCAACGACCTGGCAATCAAGTCAGCCCACGCACCGAAGAACAATCTTCTTACCCTTAAGCATCTGTCGGCCGATCTGAGCGGCAGCACGCTCACCGAAATGGCTCCGATCGTTGAATCCATCACGGTTGACGGCTTCAACATGCATCTGACCGCCAATGAGGCCAACAACAAGGAAGCCAAAGAAGCCGTCGAAAAAGCACCCGCCGACGGTTCGACCTCTTCCGGACTTCCCGCCTTTTCACTTGCCAACGTGCGCGTCACCAACAGCAGCGTAAGACTGACGAATGCTCAAAATGGCGCCGACGTCAAGATCACCGACATTGATTTCGCGCTTCCCATCTTGTCGACGCTGCCCTCTTCGAGCAAGGCTTCCATCAACCCCAAGCTTTCTCTCAAGGTTGACGGTACGCCGATTAACGCCGAAGGCACGCTCAAGGGCGAAACGGCAACGATGGCCGTGAAGATCGACAAACTCAACGTCGCCAAGCTCCTCAAGGCCGCGCCCGTCACTCTGCCCGTAGCCGTCGAAAAGGCTTCGGCCTCGTGCGACTTGCATGTGTCCTTCGACATGCCCAAGTCCGGCGTCTCCGGCATCAAGGTAAGCGGCACAGCTTCGGCCAGCGACCTTGACGTTCGCGATGCCAAGAACAAACCGTTCGTGAGTGTCAAGTCCGCTTCAATTGACCTCAAGAATGTTGACGTTTCGGCGCAAAAGGCCGAAGTCAACAGCGTCAAGATCGTGCAGCCCTCGATCAAGCTTGCAATCGCTTCGCAGGCAAAGTCAACGCCGGCTAAGACCTCCGGCTCTGCCTCTTCAACATCCGAAGCCTCTTCCGGCGCAGCCTGGAAGTGGTCCGTCGGCTCGGCTCAGATCAGCAACGGCTCGGTGCAAGTCACGGATACCAGCCTCAAACCTGCGGCCACGCTTTCCGTTTCTGCGATCAATCTCGACGCCAAGGGATTCTCCTCGGACAAGGGCAAGACCGGCACATACTCGGCCAGCGCCAACGTTGCGCAAGGGAAGCTCTCCTCTGCGGGCAAGCTCTCGATTCTGCCGCTGGCTGTCAACGCCACCACCGACGTGAAGAATCTGCACTTTGCCACCTTCAATCCGTGGATCAAGGCTCTTGCGGGGGCTCAGCTCACCAAGGGCACAGCCGACGTCAACGGCAAGGTTGATCTGAAGTCCGACAAGAAACTGGCGCTCAAGTGGAACGGCGATTTGGCCGTCTCGAATCTGGAAGCCAAGAATGCCGCAGGCAAGACGCTGATGACCTGGACGCAGGCCAAGGCCACCGGCGTGGATCTGCAAAGCCTTGATCCCGTCAACATCGCCGTAAAAAACCTTACTGTCAAGGAACCGGCCAAGCAGGTTACCAAGAACGTCAGCAAGGCCGCGGGTCTGATCGGTGCCATCGCTGCACTGACCGGACATGAAAACACGGCCGAACGCGCTCAGAAGGCGGCGAAAATCGCCTCTTCGGACATCTCGCTCTCGAACCTTGTTTACAAGGACGGCAAGTTCAGCTTAGTTGAAAAGAGCAAGAATGCTTTGGCCGGCATTGTGCTCGAGGCACTTAACAATGTCTTTGCAACCGACGGCTCCAGAAAATAAGACCATCTGACCGACTTTAAGGCAACGGCGTCAAGGAAATTATTCCGAGACGCCGTTTCTTGTTTCTGCCACCTCTCTTTTTCTAGTTCATCGCACTCGGTTGTAGAAATTGTCAAATTTACGCCAAAAGAGCATGGCTCCCGCAAGCCAAGTCACGGCGGCACACGTGCCGATAATGACCGTTGCACGCACCCAGGGCATCCCGTAGGCCTGCCGCGTCAAGGCCAGATCAATTGCCGTGTAGAGCCACTCAAAGCCCGCACAAACGAGCAACATGCCGCAAATCACAGCGCAATAGCGGTGACGAACGAACAAAAGTACGACCGGAATCAAAGGCAGAAGCGCAATTTCCAACCCCCACCCATGGAAAAGCAGATGCGCGCCGAAAAGAACAAAACACAGCACCGGGAAAATCAGAGCCAAACGAATCACGGCCGATCTCCTTTTGTTGCAGCATTGTCGGCAGTCGGAACCTCTCGAATCGGAGTGACTTTTTTCGGTTTTCCGCGCGGCTTTTCAGGCGGCGTCACCGTGAGCGACTTCCAAAGATGCTCCAGAGAAAGAATCGGGTGCTTGAACATGACCCGAGGTCCGGCAAAGCGCATCACTTCGGAAATCTTTTCTCGGTACGCAGGCTTGTAGCAATGAACCTTGCATTTGGCGCATACCGGCTTTTCTTCCTTGAAGGGACAACAGGAAAGGCGTTTGAAGGCATAGTCAGCAAGTTCCTGACAGTCGGGACACAATTCATCCCCCTTGGTGCCGTGATGCGCATGACAATAGATGCGCACCATGGCCAGCACCGTATCGGCTTCGCGCTTTAAAGGCCCCGACTTGATTCTTTGCAAGCGCGGGTTTTCTTGCTGTTGAGCATCCGTCATAAATGAGTTTCTTTCTCAAAGTTTGATCAAGCGAACAATTGTATCGTTGTTCGTCAATCTATCTTGCCTGCCTTAAGGCTTCCTTGTTTAGACCAATTTCCATCTTTTTTTCCTCTCATTGGCCTACCAAGGTCGCCTCCGACTTTAGTCCGCCACTCACTTCTCTTTCTGTCTCCCCAAAAGCCTGCCCTTTCAACCAGCGAGATTGTTCAAATCCGGATCAGAATGTTGCAAATCAAACTAGGGTAAACCCGACCGCTCAGGCTTATTGCACACTTTTCTTGTTCAAATCCTTCTCGACTGCGATCATTGATTCATTCAATCAGCCCACTTCTAAGCCGATGACATCGGCGCTGCGCGCGTGCCGGGCCGCTTTTGTCGCGTGGTTCTGTGAGTGCAGCAGACGAATGGACAAACCTTACGGGGAGGACATATGAAAAAAACTTTGGCTGCTCTCGCCGTTCTCGGCGCCTTTGCTGGTTCTGCCCTTGCAGCAGAAGTTCAGCTCTACGGCATTCTTGATACCGGTGTGGGTTACAGTCATATTGATATGGACAAGCCCGATGTAAATGATGTTGATTCATTGGAAATGAAGTCCGGCGTTGGCTCCGGTTCCCGCTGGGGCCTCAAAGGTACGGAAGAGCTAGGCAACGGTCTGACCGTAGGTTTTATTCTTGAGGACGGCTTTGACTCGGACACCGGTTCGGAAGATTCCACCGGTGTCATGTTCAACCGTGAGTCGAGTCTGTTCCTGCAGGGCAATTTCGGCAAGATCGCTCTGGGTCGCATGGGAGCCCTCAACAGCGGCCAATCCTCCTGGTCCAAAGTCGGCATGATCAACGCCTTCGGAACTTCATACGGTGAATTTACCGCTCAAGCTTCAAACGTCTTCTCGCTCGCAGGTCAATGGGACAACATGATTGCCTACGAGACTCCGGACTTTGCCGGTTTCAAGTTGTTCGCCCAATACGGCATGGGTTCGAACGATCACGAAAACGAATCCTCGAGCGACCGTTTCTATTCCCTTGGCGTCACTTACAACAACGGCCCGTTTGCCGGTTACTTTGCCGTCGACTCCATTAACTATAAGACGGCTAAGTTTGGCGCTAAAGAATTTCCTAGAAATGGCAACGATATTGACGATAGCTTGACTGTCACTCTTGGCGGTAGTTATGACTTTGATGTCGTTAAGATCTTCCTTGGAGCTCAATACTTCGATGAAGTGCGTTTAGCTTCAATTAGCGGCGTTCTGAATCAAGCTGGAGACGGTGAGCCGTTTGACCCCCGAGTCGATACCCCCATCAACGAAATCGCCAAGATCAAGGGCTACGGCATCAGCCTGACAGGTGACGCACCGCTCGGTGGCGGTAAGGCCATGTTCGGCATAGGCTATCTTGACGCAGAAACGGCAGACAGCATGGCCGGGTTTCTTGCAAAGAACAAAGAAGGCGTCCGAGACTTTGACATCAAACGTTATGTCGTTAGTGTCGGTTACTCCTATCCGTTCAGCAAACGAACGGACGTGTACGGAGTTGCATCCTACATGCAAGATCAGACTGATACATATACAGACGATGGAACTGATGAATGGGATCCTTCCGCCTACACCGTATACGTCGGCCTTCGTCACCGCTTCTAATCTGACCTCTTCTTGAAATTTTCTGGTTAGTCCAGAACCCGTTTCAACTTCTGTTAAGGCGGGTTTTTCTTTCGTCAAAAATCTCCTGTCAACTCCCTGTGTTGTAATTTTTCCTAGGGTTAGCCCCCCCCCACGAAGCCACTTTCTTTCACTGTTTTCTTGGTCTGAAAAACTTTTCGGTGCCATGATCGTCTCCGTCCTGCAAGGACTCCGCCGGATTGGATTACGTCTTTGCAAGAGTCCGTAATCCTGGTTCCGTCCGGCGGTTTTTGCAAAAACTCAAAAACTTGCGAGTCTTATTTAAGACTAGGAGATTTGAAAATGAAAAAGACTTTGGCTGCTGTTGCAGTTCTCGGCGCTTTTGCCGGTTCCGCTCTCGCTGCTGACGTTCAGCTCTATGGCATCGTTGACACGGGTATCGGTTACAACCACGTTGACGCTGACGGTCTTGGTGAAGACACTGATTCCTTTGAAATGAAGTCGGGTCAGGCTTCCGGTTCCCGTTGGGGTCTCAAAGGTACCGAGGATCTTGGCAATGGCCTGACGGTTGGTTTTATTCTCGAAGATGGCTTCTCCTCCGATACTGGTAGTGAAGGTGAAGATGTCATGTTTAATCGTGAATCGAGCCTCTTCATCGAAGGTGGTTTTGGTAAGCTCGCCATGGGCCGCATTGGTTCTATCAACAACGGTCAGTCTTCCTGGGCTACGGTCGGCATGATTAACGCCTTTGGCACTTCCGATTGGGGTGGATACTCTGCACAAGTGGGCAATATCATGGCCACAGCCGGTGTGTGGGATAACATGGTTGCTTACCAGACTCCTGAGTTTGCCGGTTTCAAGGTCTACGCTCAGTACGGTATGGGTAACACTATCAAGGACAATGACAGCGAAGAAAACGAGTCCTCCAGTGATCGTTACTACGCCATCGGCGCAACCTATAAGAACGGTCCGTTTGCTGCCTACTTAGCTGTTGACTCTATCAACTATGCAACCTTTGGTCCCGAAGTTGCTCACGCCGATAGCATTGACGACAGCCTGTCCGTTACGTTGGGTGGTAGCTATGATTTCGAAGTTGTCAAGGTCTACCTCGGCGCCCAGTACTTTGACGAAGTCAAGGCAACGAAGTTTGGTGGTGTTATCAATAACATCGAAATGGCCGATGGCAATGACGCGATTGGAGCTAACGACAAGGTTAAGGGCTATGCGATCAGCCTGACTGGCGACGCTCCTCTGGCTGGTGGCAAAGCAATGTTTGGTGTCGGTTACCTTGATGCTGAGCAGGCTGATAGTTTCGAAGATTTCCACGGCGGCGAAACTTTTGACTTCAAGCGTTACGTCGTTAGCGTTGGCTACGACTACCCGTTTAGCAAGCGTACCGACGTTTATGCCGTCGCTTCCTATATGCAAGATCAGGTTGAAGTCGGTAGTGGCGACTCTGCCGGTGTTGATGCCGACCCCTCCGCATACACTCTGTATGTCGGCCTGCGTCACCGCTTCTAATCAGATCTCTTCTTGAGATTTACTGATTAGTTCAAACCCGCTTCAGTTCGCTGAGGCGGGTTTTGTACATCCGGGTTTTGCCAAAATTTCGGTCTCATCTCGGGCATATAATCGGACAAGAGTCTCTTTTTTCGGACTTCCCTCTCAATCCTCGTTAACACGCTTCCGAGACCATGCTCCAATCGTGCTGGATGCTTGTGGCTTCGCTTTTATTTGCGACCATGAGTTCACTTGTCAAGATTTCCGCTGCCGAAGTCGGTACGTTTGAGATCGTGTTCTACCGCTCACTGATTGGCTTGGCCTTTATCTCGACGGTGATGTTCATCCAAGGACAAACGCCGCACACCAAATATCTCTTCGGCCACATCAAACGTTCCGTTCTGGGTACGCTTGCCTTCACCATCTGGTTCTTTACGATGGGGCATTTACCGCTGGGTACCGCCGTCACGCTTAATTACACGGCTCCGCTCTTTATTGCCGCCACCTTTGTGGTCACGGCTCTCATGCATCACCAGAAAGCTCCTTGGTCGTTAGCCGCAGCCATCTGCGTGGGTTTTATCGGTGTCTGTTTGATTCTTCAGCCTTCAATTGCTTCCGACGAGCTTCCTTACGCCCTGTTGGGACTTTTTGCGGGCGCCCTGGGGCCCTTCATCTTCTTTCAAATCGCTCAGCTCGGACGTCTGCGTGAGCCGTCGCTTCGAATCGTGTTCTACTTCTCGCTTGTCGGTACAATCTGGGGCTTGGTCGGTTGCTATATCCTCGAAGGAGGGCTAAAGATGCACGGCATGGATGTCTGGCAGGGATTGCTCGGCGTAGGCATCACGGCAGTGCTCGCGCAAGTGGCCATGACGCGCGCATTCGCCTACGGCAACATGATGCTCACGGCGTGCTTTCAGTTTGCTGTCATTCCCTTCGCCGAAATCATCAGCATGGTCTTTTTCAAAGAAGCGCTGCCACCGGTTGCTCTCGTCGGCATGCTTTTAATACTGGCCGCAGGCTGCACGGCAAGCGTCATCACCAAACGGCAGCGCCACCCAACAGCAAAGTAGCCACCGAAGATAAGCAAAACGCCCGAAATCGGGCGTTTTTGCATCATGGTTTCTGTTCTAATTTTTTGCCCTGTGCTTCGAGCCGTTCCTGTTCTGCCGCATAAGCACCGGTTTGAGCCAGACGCTCATAGACCGGATCGTCCATCGACATCTGAGATAACAGAAACTCGATGCTTTCCCGAGCCTGTGTCCAGTAACCCAACTCTAGAGAACTGATGGCATAGAGTTCTCGTGCGGACAAGAGCTTGCTGTCGATTGCAAGCGCCTGATCAAGCACCGCCAGACTCTGAATGTAAGTCTCTTTTGTTTCCTGACTAATCAGGGCCGCTGCATACTCAACCAAAACGTTAGCGTCCTTGGCCACAAATCCATTGAGATCAACCGCCTTTTTGTAAGCGTCGGCGGCTTCCTTCCAGGCCTGCTTGTGCACCTTCAGACGCGCATAGAGCACCCACGCGCGTTCATCCTTGCCGTTGCCCTTGAGGTAGGCACCAAGCGAAGCTTCGTCGTAGAGCCCTTCAGTACTGCCGAGTGTTCCGTCGGCCTGCATGATGCCCTGTTTGGGAGGTTCGGAGACAAAGTTAATGAGTGAAGGCGATCCCAGACCTTTGTAGAGCGCAAACGCGCTGCCGGCTACTACAACAGCCAAGCCGACGGCAAAGGCTTTACCTAACGGCGGAGTGCGTTTGACATGCTTTTCGTCAATCGCCAGTTCTTCGAGCGCACGGCGCTGAACGTCAGTAACACTCGACTCGTAAATCGAATCAGTGACAAGTCCTGCCGCACGTTCTTCATCCAGCACGCGCAACTGTTCTGCAAGCGCTTCTCGAGAAAGCTCCTGCGTGAGGCTGCCGTCTTCGTCCGGCGCCTTGCGCATCAGCGCCCAGAGCACAGCAAACACCGCCACGGCGCTCAAGATTGCGGCAACAATCCAGAAAATCGTTTCAAAAGTCATGTGCCCGATTTTACGTTGAAAAAAGGGCGCCTCGAAGAATCGGGGCACCCCTTTTAGTTCTAACTACGGAAGTGGATTACTTCTTGTTCTTTGCGGCAATAGCGTCGCGCAGAATCTTCGTAGCCTTCTGGGCTGCGTCAGCAGACTTGGCAAGCGAGAGCTGAGCGGCCTGCGGATTGTGGAACCATGCACCGTTCACAGCCGTCCACCATTCCCAATTGGTGTGGGCAACGGAGTGAAGTTCACGAGCCTGGTTGAGGACTTCGTCGCTAACGCCCATTGCCAGAGCAAGGTCAAAGGCGTTGAACATGTCGGTCATGCGGCTTTCAGCTTCGCGGAGCTTACCGTCGTAGTAGCCCTTCATACCGTCGATAACGCGGTTGAGCTGCTTTTCGGTCTTGTCCTTATGGCACTGCAGGCAGGTCTGCTTCATGTAGTGACGCGGAGTCGTCGACCAGTGGTTGGTGTAAACCTTGCCGGTCTTCTTATCCTTCATCTTGGGCATGTGGCAGTCTGCGCAGCCGACGCCAGCCTTGTCGTGCGTGGAATTCCAGTACGTTTCAACGTCAGGGTGCTGCATCTTGGTGAGAGCGGCGCCGGTTACGTTGTGCTTGAAGTCCTTGAAGCCGACCTTGGCGTAGAACTCGTCGATCTTCGTGACATCAACCATCGGGAAGAGGTTGGTGCGAACGTCGCTCATGCCGATAGCCTTACCGGTCTTCGGATCAAAGCCCGGGTTGCAGTTGTACTCAACGTGGCACTGAGCGCACATCAGCTTGCTGTCGGCCTTTTCCATCGTGGCGATCTTGCGGGTAAAGCCGCGAACGCCCATGTCAATCACGTTGATCTTGGTGGCCTTCGGATCTTCGCTGTAAAGGCTCGGAATATCCGTACGGGTCAGAGCCTGGATCAGACCGTCGCGAACGATACGCGGCTGGGTGCTGTGCGGATCGTGGCAGAAGTTGCAGTTGACCGCATGGTTGATACTGCGCATCACATCAACAACGTTGGACTGACGCGAGAACTTGGCTTCGGGATGCTTTTCGCCGAGGTATGCCCAATCGAGCATCAGGTCGGTCGACTTGCAGGTCCAGCAAACCGGGTTGCCTGCAGCGGCCGTACCGGCACGACGCGGCTTCTGCGCATTGTCTTCAGGATACTTGTCGTTGATGACGTCCCAAACGCGGAAGGCACCGTCGCCCTGACCGAGGTACATCCAGCCTTCCTTCGGTTCGAAGCGGCCGCCGAAGGCGCGGTCGCAGAGATACTGGTCAAGTGCGGCAAACGCGTGGCTGCGGGGCAGATCGTGTTCCTTCGTGAAGCCGTGGGCACCCAGGGCGCGATCGAAGAACGGGTTCGGAGCAACGCTGGCGCTGTTCTTCTTGGAGAAGCGCGGAATACGTTCTTCGTTGATCTTGTACATGGAATTGAACTGCGCGGGATGGCAGGAACCGCAGGTCTTGGGATCCATGCTCGTCACCGGGCGCGTATCCTTGCTCGGAGCGCTCACATGCTTGGTAAGGCCGGAGTGGCAGCTCGTGCAGGAAACCTTCTTGTGAGCACCGGACTTGTGGAAGCCGCCGATGTTGCTATGGCAGGCCACGCAGGTCTTGGTGTCAACTTTTTCAGGGGCTGCGTTAACGGCCGGGGCAAAAGCCACTGCCACTGCAAGTGCTACGCAAGCCTGAACGAAATTATGTTTTGTCATCTCGTCTCTCCTAATCGCGACCTCTCATACTTCGTTTGGAATCGGGAGGCGCGCTTGGGGTGTCGCTCCCTGGTTTAAAAGTCGCTATCGGATTCTCTCACAGAAAAAAACACTGTCAATGCGGCTTCTTGCCTACCGAATTGGCCTACTGTTTCAGTCGGGATTTCGGACCCAATTCTTATGCTTGCCTTAAAACCCGCATGAAATAAGCCTTAAGACAGAATTAACGTAAAAGGCCGCAGAAGACTTTCGTTCCTCTGCGGCGCTGGGCATTAGGGTAATCGCTAATTCTAATTTTATTAACGCAGATCAATCAGGCCAATTTTTACCCCCTTCAGACCAAAATGACCTACTTCTTTTGCGAGATTGGCTCAGTCCGAAATCACATGCCGACCGATCAAATCGTGCTCGCGACTGTCGGTGATGCGCACATCGACGAAATCACCCGGATTGAGATGCGCGTCGGTCGTGACATACACCACGCCGTCAATGTCGGGCGCATCGGCCGTCGTGCGGCCGACCGCCACGCCGTCTTCGTCTTCCGGCTCGTCAATAATGACGTGTTTGACCGTTCCCACTTTCTGTCGAAGGATTTCGGCCGAAATCTCGGCCTGCACTTCCATAAAACGACGGCGGCGTTCTTCTCTCACCTCATCGGGCAGCTGGCCCGGCAATGCATTGGCCTGCGCGCCTTCCACGGGACTGTAGGCAAAGCAGCCGACCCGATCGAGGCGTGCTTCGCGCAGGAAGTCGAGCAGATACTCGAACTCTTCTTCCGTCTCGCCTGGAAAGCCCGTGATGAAGGTCGATCGGATTGTGATGTCGGGGCACACCGCACGCCAAGCTGCAATGCGCTCAAGATTCTTTTCGGCACTTGCTGGACGCTTCATCGCCTTTAGCACGCGGGGATGCGCATGCTGAAACGGCACATCCAGGTACGGCAGGATCAACCCCTCGGCCATCAATTCCACAACGGCGTCGGTTGAAGGATACGGATACACGTAATGCAGGCGTACCCAGGCGTCGAGCTTGCCGAGTTCACGAGCTAGCTCGAGCAGTCGTGTCTTGACAGGGCGACCGCCCGCAAAACCGGTGCGATACTTCACGTCCAAACCGTAGGCCGCCGTATCCTGGCTGATCACCAAAAGTTCCTTGACGCCGCCCTTGACCAGGTTTTCGGCCTCGCGCAGCACATCGCCGATAGGACGGCTCACCAAATCGCCACGAAGGTCCGGAATGATGCAGAACGTGCAGTGGTGCGAGCAGCCTTCACTAATCTTCAGATAGGCGTAATGCGCAGGCGTTAGCTTCAAACCGGCTGCCGGCACAAGATCGTCAAAGGGTTCATGCGGACGCGGCAGATGCGCGTGCACCAACGCAAGCGTCTCTTCCAAACTGTCGGGACCCGTGATGCCGAGCACCTTCGGCACGCGATCCATAAGCCAGCTTTCGCCGTTGGCGTTCTTCTTGCCGCCCAAGCAGCCGGTCACGATCACGCGTCCGTTTTCCCGCAGAGCTTCCGTGATGGCTTCCAAGCTTTCGGCCACCGCCGCGTCAATAAAGGCGCAGGTGTTGACGATCACCAGATCGGCCTCTTTGTAATCGGCGGCGATGATGTAGCCTTCGGCGCGAAGTTCCGTGACGATGCGCTCGGTGTCCACCAACGCCTTCGGGCAACCCAAGCTAACAAAGCCAACGCGGCCGATTCGTCCTTTTTGCATTCCTGCCATTGTTGTTCCTTACTGTTCGATCCAGATGACTGCAGCGTGTCGTCCGGTCTGTTCGCCGTCGCGGCGATAGCTGTAGAAGCGTTCGGCATCGGCAAAGGTTGAAAGACCGCAGTCCTCAATGTCTTCAACACCGACCTTGTTTAAGGCAGCCTTGGCGTATGCGGCCAGATCCACACAAAATTTCGCGTCTTTGGCCTTGATGCCGCCGGCAACATCGGGGTACTTGGTGCGGAACACCTCGGCCACTTCAGAGCCGACTTCAAAGTCGTCAAAACCGATGCGCGGCCCGAGCCAAGCTTTGAGCTTGCAGTCGGGAACCTTGGCTCGCATGGCTTCGACGGCAGCTTCGATTACTCCGCCGGCCAGACTCTTCCAGCCGGCATGCACGGCGCCCACCACGCGACCTTCGGCGTCGGCAAGCAACACCGGCAAGCAGTCGGCCAC
>ENA-UEQK01000425-UEQK01000425.1-human-gut-metagenome-genome-assembly--contig:-NODE-425-length-30691-cov-16.550532_pt1 | contig 30691 bp, 21 predicted proteins | sample MGYA00242939_ERZ507942 | MGnify/ENA primary metagenome ERZ507942 (study PRJEB26167, sample SAMN06115485) | human gut metagenome | host: Homo sapiens | place: China:Chongqing | collected 2015-03-30... | reverse complement strand
CAGCGCGAACTGCCAGACGTCAGCCACATTCTCTACCTAGTGGAAGTCTACGCCCTTGAGATATTTCTCCGGTATTTCCTCTACGTTCTTCTGGTTCTCCCTGCACATCACGATGTGCTTGATTCCTGCCCGCTTGGCTGCCAGAATCTTCTCCTTGATTCCGCCTACGGGCATCACGCGTCCGCGCAGCGTCGTCTCGCCGGTCATCGCCACGCGGTCCCGCACCGGACGCCCCGTGAACGTCGACACGAGCGAAGTCACCATCGTGATACCGGCGCTCGGCCCGTCCTTCGGAATGGCGCCCTCGGGCACATGGATATTCACGTCGAACTTCTCGAACTTCTCGCGGTCGATGCCCAGCTCCTCGCCGTGCGCCTTGACCCACTCGAGCGCGATCGTCGCCGACTCCTTCATCACGTCGCCCAAATTGCCCGTCATCGTCAGGCCGCCCTTGCCGGGCGTCAGGATGGACTCGATATAGAGAATGTCGCCGCCGACCTCCGTCCATGCCAGCCCCGTCACGACGCCGACCATCCCGGCGATCTCGTACGACTCGTTCTGGTAGCGGGGCACGCCGAGAATTTTCTCAACGTCCTCGGCCGTCACCTCGGGCCGGAATTCTTCGTCGAAGCCGATATTCTTGGCTCGCGTGCGGACGATCTTCGCGATCCGCTTGTCGAGCGTCCGCACGCCCGACTCACGCGTATACTCGGCGACGATCTTCTCGATGGTCTTCGGCGCGATCCTCAACTGCTTGGCCGAAACGCCATGCGCCTCGAGCTGCTTCGGGATCAGATGCTTGCGGGCGATCTGCACCTTGTCTTCGAGAATGTATCCCGGTATGTTGATCATCTCCATACGGTCCCTCAAGGCCGGATTGATATTGGCGATGTTGTTGGCCGTAGCGATGAACAGCACCTTCGACAGGTCGTACTCGGTATCAAGGTAATTGTCGTGGAAGGTCGTGTTCTGCTCCGGATCGAGCACTTCGAGCAGGGCCGACGACGGGTCGCCATGGTTGCTGACGGTGATCTTGTCGATCTCGTCCAGTATCACGACCGGATTCGACGAGCCGCACCGCTTGATGGTCTGGATGATCCGGCCCGGCATCGCGCCGATGTAGGTCTTGCGGTGTCCACGAATCTCGGCCTCGTCGTGCAGACCGCCCAGCGCAATGCGTCCGAACTTACGCTTGAGCGCCCCGGCCACCGATTTGCCGAGCGACGTCTTGCCGACGCCCGGAGGACCGTACAGGCACAGGATAGGCGACTTCAGATCGCCCTTGAGCTTGATGACGGCCAGATGCTCCAGGATGCGGTCCTTCACCTCGTCCAGCCCGAAGTGGTCGTTGTCGAGCCGCTTCTTGGCATGGTTCAGGTCCAGATTGTCTTTCGTATAGCTTTCCCACGGCAGGTCGAGCATCAGCTGCAGGTAGTTGAGCTGCACGGAATACTCGGCTACGGCCGGATTCATCCGTTCCAGCTTGCCCAGCTCCTTGAAGAAGAGCTCTTTGGTCTCATCCTTCCACTGCTTCTTTTCGGCTTTCTTGCGCAGTTCGTCGATGTCCTTGTCGGCCGGATCGCCGCCCAGCTCGTCCTGAATCGTGCGTATCTGCTGCTGCAGGAAATACTCGCGCTGCTGCTGGTCGATGTCCTGCTTGACCTTGCTCTGTATCTCGTTCTTCAGCTCGGCCAGTTGCTGCTCGCGGACCAAAATCTCGAGCAGACGTCGCGCGCGGGCCAGCAGGCCCGGAGCCTCCAGCAGGCGCTGGCGGTCGCTGTCGGGCAGATCGAGATTCGAGCAGATGAAATTGATGATGCCGCGCTTGGAGTCGATGTTCTTGATGGCGAAGGCCGCCTCCTTGGGCATCGACGGCGAGACGTTGATGATGTTGAGCGCCACGTCGCGGATCGAATCCACGAGGGCCTCGAACTCGATGCTCTTCAGGTCGGGCGTCGTATCGCGCAGGGCGGTCACCCGGGCCCGGAAATAGGGCTCGGTCGTAATGTATTCGCGTATTTCGATCTTCTCCAGGCCGTTCAGGATCACCGTGAGGTTCCCGTTGGGCATTTCGAGGATTTTGATGATGCGCGCCGCGGTGCCGACCTTGTACATGTCGTCCGGCGCGGGGTCTTCGACGTCGCTCTCGCGCTGCAACACGGCGCCCAGGATGCCGCCTTCGGCATTCACGGCACGTACGAGGCTGATGCTCTTGTCGCGTCCCACGGTGATCGGGGTGATCGCACCGGGGAAGAGCACCGAACTGCGCAGCGTAAGGATCGGGATGATTTCCGGCACTTCGACCTCCTCGGCGACCTCGTCGCCGCCGGTCACGATCGGAATCACGTGGTGTTTGCCGTCGAGCAGCTCGGGAAGCAGGCTCGCATCTTCGACTTCGATGGTTTCGATTATCTTATCTTTTTTACTCATAGTTTACAGATACAAATATATAATGGTGCAAAGGTAACGATTTTTTATAGATATTTATTTTATCTTTGACAGAATGTTAATAACTTTGCAGGCCAAATAACGAAGCAAAACATTCACACCTTTATGCAAATCGCTGATAAATATTCGCCGCAGGAGATCGAACAGAAATGGTACGACTACTGGATCGACAACCGGCTGTTCCATTCGGAACCCGACGGACGCGAACCCTACACGATCGTCATCCCGCCGCCCAACGTGACCGGCATGCTCCACATGGGGCACATGCTCAACAACACGTTGCAGGACGTGCTGATCCGCCGTGCCCGCATGTCGGGCAAAAACGCCTGCTGGGTGCCGGGCATGGATCACGCGTCGATCGCCACGGAGGCGAAAGTCGTGGCGATGCTGCATGAAAAGGGCATCGAGAAGTCGTCGCTTTCGCGCGAGGAATTCCTCGAATACGCCTGGGAGTGGAAGGAAAAATACGGCGGCATGATCCTCAAGCAGCTGCGCAAGCTGGGCGCCTCGTGCGACTGGGAGCGCACCTGCTTCACGATGGACGAACCCCGCACCGAGAGCGTCATCAAGGTATTCTGCGACCTTTACGAGAAAGGCAAGATCTACCGCGGCGTACGCATGGTCAACTGGGATCCCGCGGCGCAGACGGCGCTGTCGGACGAAGAGGTGGTATTCAAGGAGTCGCACGGCAAGCTCTACTACCTGCGCTACCTGGTCGAAGGCTCGGACAAGGCGGTCATCGTCGCCACGACGCGCCCCGAAACGATCCTGGGCGACACGGCGCTGTGCGTCAACCCCAACGACCCGCGCTACGGCTGGCTGCCGGCCGGGGCGCGCGTCATCGTACCGCTGGTGAACCGCGCAATCCCCGTAATCCGCGACGAATACGTCGACATCGAGTTCGGTACGGGCGCGCTGAAAGTGACCCCGGCGCACGACGTGAACGACTACATGCTGGGCGAGAAATACAACCTCGAGGTGATCGACATCTTTAACGACGACGGCACGATCAACGACAAAGTGGGGCTGTACGTCGGCATGGATCGTTTCGACGTCCGCAGGAAGATCGAAGGCGACCTGGCGGCAGCCGGCCTGCTGGAGAAGACCGAGGATTATACCAACAACGTGGGCTATTCGGAGCGCACGGGCGTGGCCATCGAGCCGAAACTCTCGATGCAGTGGTTCCTCTCGATGGGACAGCTGGCCGAACCGGCGACGAAGGCCGTCATGGAGGACGCGATCCGCTTCGTGCCCGAAAAATACAAGAACACCTACCGCCACTGGATGGAGAACATCAAGGACTGGTGCATCTCGCGCCAGTTATGGTGGGGCCAGCGCATCCCGGCCTGGTACCTGCCCCAAGGCGGCTTCGTAGTGGCCCCGACGGCTGGGGAGGCGCTCGAAAAGGCGCGTGCGAAAACCGGCGACGCCTCGTTGCAGCCGTCCGACCTCAGACAGGACGACGACGTGCTGGACACGTGGTTCTCGTCGTGGCTGTGGCCGATTTCGGTCTTCGACGGCATCCGCAACCCCGGCAACAGGGAGATCAGCTACTACTACCCCACCAACGACCTGGTGACGGGCCCCGACATCATCTTCTTCTGGGTGGCGCGCATGATCATGGCGGGTTACGAATACCGCGGCGAAAAACCTTTCGGAAACGTCTATTTCACGGGCATCGTCCGCGACAAGATCGGCCGCAAGATGTCCAAGCAGCTGGGCAACTCGCCCGACCCGCTCGACCTGATCGCCAAATACGGCGCCGACGGTATGCGCATGGCGATGCTCATCTCCTCGTCGGCAGGCAACGACGTGATGTTCGACGAGGCGCTCTGCGAACAGGGACGCAACTTCGGCAACAAGATATGGAACGCCTACCGCCTGGTGAACGGCTGGTCGGCGGACGGCAATGCCGCACAGGACGAGAACAACCGTCTGGCGGTCGCATGGTTCCGCCAGACGCTCGGCGTCGCTTTGCGCCAGATCGCCGACGATTTCGGTTGCTACCGCATTTCGGAGGCGTTCAAGACGACCTACAAGCTCTTCTGGGACGATTTCAGCGGCCTGTACCTCGAGATGGTGAAACCCGCCTACGGGCAGCCGATCGACGCGCCGACGTTCGAAGCCACGCGCACGTTCTTCGACTCCCTGATGCGCGTGCTGCACCCCTTCATGCCCTTCGTGACGGAAGAGATCTGGCAAGACCTCGCCCCGCGCAAAGAAGGCGAGTCGATCACCGTCGCCCCGATGCCCCAGCCAGACGAAATCGACGGACAGTTGCTGGCGCGGTTCGAGCTGGCCAGGGAGGTGATCTCCTCGGTGCGTAACGTCCGCAACCAGAAGAACCTGCCGCAGAAGGAAGCGCTGACGCTCAAGGTGATCGCCGACGAAAACTACCCGGCCGAGTACGCCCCCGTGATGCGGAAAATGGCCAACCTGACGGCCATCGAGACGGTGACGGAGAAAGACCCGGCGGCCGCAGCGTTCATCGTCAAGACGACGCAGTACTTCGTGCCGATGGCGGGCAAAATCGACGCCGAAGCGGAACGACGCAAACTGACGGACGAACTGTCCTACCAGGAAGGGTTCCTCGCGAGCGTAATGAAAAAGCTCTCGAACGAGCGTTTCATGCAGTCGGCCCCCGAGAAGGTGGTGGCCAACGAACGCGCCAAGCAGGCCGACGCCGAGGCCAAGATCGCGGCCATCAAGGCGCAACTGGAAGCCCTTTCGTAAAAAGGACGGACATGCCTTGTCCCGAATTCCTGCGGGGTTCGGGACAGGTACTTTCCACCGCGGCCATGCCGCAGACGAACCATACCCGCACCGCAGGGCCGGGTTTAACGACAACACGATTTGCCGACAATCACCATATATACCGACGGCTCGGCGCTCGGGAACCCCGGGCCGGGAGGCTACGGCGCGGTACTCCTTTCGGGACAGCACCGCAAGGAGCTGTCGCAGGGATTCCGCCTGACGACCAACAACCGCATGGAGCTCATGGCTGTCTGCGTGGCACTCGAGGCGCTCAAGTTCGACGGGTCGGACGTCACCGTGTACTCCGATTCGAAATACGTCGTGGACGCCGTGACGAAAGGCTGGCTCTTCAGCTGGGTGAAAAAGCGGTTCGCCGGTAAGAAAAACCCCGACCTGTGGATGCGCTTCCTGCGCGTGTACCGGCATCACAACGTCCGCTTCGTCTGGGTCAAGGGGCATGCCGACACCGTGGAGAACAATCGCTGCGACCAACTGGCGGTCGCTGCCGCCAACGACAAGGCGCATTTACTGGAAGATACGGGTTACGAACCCTGAAAAGGGGCGGACAGCATGTCTGCCCCTTCGTTTTTTTCGGTTCTAAACTCCCCGGAACTTCGCACTTTTAAGCCGGGAATTCCGAATTTCACATTATTATTCCTATCTTTGTCACGATTATCACATAAACTGCAAATAATCCGCCCGTAATGTTTAAAATATACATGAGGCTTCTGGGTTTCGCCCGACCCATCCGCAAATACGCCATCCCCTATTTCTTCTACTCGCTCTTCTACGCACTGTTCAATTCGCTCACGTTCCTGCTGATCATGCCGATCCTCAAGACGATGTTCGATGCGGATTACACGTTCGTATACGTGGAGAAACTCCCCCCGCTGGCGTTCAACCAGGAATACCTGACGGCGCTGTTCAACTTCACCTATTCGCACCTGTTCAACGAATACAACCCCGAAAACGTCCTGCTGCTGCTGGCCATCGTCACCATCTTCGTGAGCCTGCTGAGCAACCTGTTCCGCTACATGGGCGCATGGACGGTCGAGAACATGCGCACGCGCACCCTGCAGCGCATGCGCAACGAGATGTTCTCCAAAGTCGTGGACATGAACGTGGGCTATTTCAGCGACCAGCGCAAGGGCGACATCATCTCGAAAATCACCTCGGACGTCGGCGTGGTGCAGTTCTGCATCACCAACACCTTGCAGGTGGCTTTCCGCGAACCGTTCCTCATCATCGGCTATACGGTCATGATGGTCGCCATCTCGTGGGAGCTGGCACTCTTCTCGGTGCTTTTCCTGCCCGTCGTGGCACTGATCATCGGCAGCATCGTCAAGCGCCTGCGCCATCCCGCACGCACAAGCCAGCAGCGCATGGGCGAACTGGTCTCGACACTCGACGAATCGCTCTCGGGCATCAAGGTCATCAAGAGCTACAATGCCACGGGCTACGTCAAGCAGAAGTTCTACGACCTGAGCGAAGACCTGGCGCGGCTGACCCTTTCGATGGCCCGCCGCCAGCAGCTGGCTTCGCCGATGAGCGAATTCCTGGGCATCTCGGCCGTAGGCGTCATCCTGGTATTCGGAGGTTCGCTCGTATTCAAGGACGCGCTCAGCCCCGAAGGCTTCATCGCCTTCATCGCCATGTTCTCGCAGATAACGCGCCCGGTGCGCACGTTCATCGACCAGTTCTCCAACATCAACCAGGGTATCGCCGCCGGCGAACGCATCTTCTCGATCATCGACGCCCAGAGCGAAATCCAGGACAAGCCCGGGGCGATCGAACTCGACGGGCTGAAAGACAAGATCGAATTCCGGGACATCCACTTCTCGTACGACGGCAGCCGCGAGGTGATCGAAGGCATCTCGTTCGAGATCAAGCGCGGCGAGACCGTGGCCCTGGTAGGCCCTTCGGGCGGAGGCAAGTCGACCCTCAGCGAACTCATACCGCGTTTCTACGACGTGAAGGCGGGCGACATCCTGATCGACGGGGTCTCGGTGCGCGACTACACGCAGGACAGCCTGCGCGCCCACATGAGCGTCGTGGCACAGGACACCGTGCTTTTCAACGACACCATCGAAGGCAACATCGCCATGGGCAAGGCCGGGGCCACGCACGACGAGATCGTCGAGGCGGCCCGGATCGCCAATGCCGACTGCTTCATACAGGAAGCACCCGAAGGCTACCAGACCAACATCGGCGACCGGGGCGTCAAACTCTCGGGAGGCCAGCGCCAGCGGCTTTCGATCGCACGCGCCGTGCTGAAAAACCCCGAGATACTGATCCTCGACGAGGCCACCTCGGCCCTCGACACGGAGAGCGAAAAACTCGTGCAGGATGCCCTCAACAAGCTGCTCGTCGGCCGCACATCGGTGGTTATCGCCCACCGCCTGTCGACGATTCACAACGCCGACAAGATCATCGTCGTCGACCACGGCCGCGTGGCCGAGCAGGGCACCCACACCGAACTGCTCGCCAAGGGCGGCATCTACGCCAAGCTGATCGAATTGCAGTCGTTCGACTAAAAATGCCGGCATGTACCGATGAGAGGCGAGAAGGAGAAGATGCTGGCGGGCGAATGGTTCGACCCGCATGACGCGGAGCTGACGGCCGACCGCGACCGTGCCACGCGCCTGATGCATCGCCTCAACGTCGAATGCTGCGGCCACGGCGACGACTACCGCACCACACTCGGGGAATTGTGCCCCAACGTCCGCGGGTTCATCCGCGAACCTTTCCACTGCGACTACGGCTACAACATCCACATGGGCGAAGGTTCCTTCGTCAATTTCGACTGCGTTTTCCTCGACCTGGCACCGATACGCATCGGCTGCGGGACGCTCATAGGCCCCAAAGTGCAGCTGCTCACGGCGCACCATCCGTTCGACGCCGCGACACGCGGGACGGCCCTCGAAGCAGGCAAGCCCATCGTCATCGGCGACCACTGCTGGCTGGGCGGCGGAGTGATCGTATGCCCGGGCGTCACGATCGGCGACAGGGCGGTCGTCGGGGCCGGGTCGGTCGTCACACGAGATATCCCCGCGGATTCGGTCGCAGCAGGCAACCCTGCACGTATCATCCGCCCGCTCTAAATATCCCCAGACATCCCATTGCACCATGTTCACACCCGACACCCCTAATTTCCAATCCCTGATGCTCATGCTGGACGCCGCCCACATGGGTTGGTGGAAAGCGGATTTCCAGGCCGGCGAACTGCATGTCTCCGAATATATTGCCAAGCTGCTGGGGCTCGACGGCGACAAAGTCCGGATCGGGCAACTGACACACCTGGTTCGCGAAGACTACCGGATGCCGATCCACAACGAATTCATGGCGCTCAAGGTCGACAGCAAATTCGACAGGACGTTCCCGATCGAACTTCCCGAGGGCGAAGTCTGGCTCCACGCCCAGCTCGTCGGACGGCAGACCGACCCCGCAACGGGTACGCACCTTTTCGGCTACATGCAGCGCGTCCCCGTGCACGACCGGCGCGAAGCAGAAATCCTGACGCTCGAAAACAACTACCACACGGTCGTAAAGGAAAACAAGCATATGGACGTGCTGCTCGACCACCTGCCGATCGGATATTTCCGCATCCGGCTGCTTTACGACAGCGACGGACGCGCCATCGACTACCTTTTTCTCTCGGTCAACCGCGCGGCGCAGCAAATCGTGGGGATAGAACCGGACGCATATATAGGCAAGACGGCACGCGAGACCGGGCACCCCGTCGATGCCCATATCGACAAACTCGCGCACATCCGCCTCGGCAATTACAAGACCGACGAATGGTTCGCAAAAAAAACCAGGCGCCATTGCCGCAGTTTCCTGTACAATACGCCCAACGACGGAAGCGAGATTGTGATCCTGATCCTCGACATCACCGACGCCATAACGGCACACAAGGCACTGGACGAGCAGGAAAAACTGCTGCGCAACATCATCCAGAACGCCCCCGTCGGCATCGAGATCTACAACGACCGGGGACGGCTCATCGACATCAACACCTGCGACCTGGAGATGTTCGGGGTGAAAGATCCGGGCAAAATACGCGGGCTCAACCTGTTCGACAACCCTAATTTCCCGGAGGAGACGAAAATCCGCATCTAGCACGGCGAAAGTGCGGATTTCACCGCCCGTTACGAATTCGGAAAACTCGGCGGCTACTACGAAAGCACGCGCCCGGGGCATTTCGACTGGACGGGGCGCATACGCTGCCTGTACGACGACCGGGGCGAACTCACCCACTACCTGCTCATCAATATCGACAACACCGAGTTGCGGAAGATCCAGAACCGGGTTTCGGAGTTCGAAGCCCTGTTCCGCATCATCTCCGAATATGCCCAGGTAGGATATGCCAACTACAACCTCTACAACAAAGAGGGCTATGCGCAAAACGTATGGCTGCGCAACTACGGGGAGGCCGACTCGGCGCAGATCGTCGACGTGATCGGCAAATACCGCCACATCCACCCCGAAGACCGCAAGCCCCTGCTCGACCTGCTGACCCGCTTCTCCGCGGGTGAAGTGCAGTCGGCAACGGCCATCTGCCGCGTGCAGCACGACGACGGACGGAAAACATGGATCAAAACCCACCTCATCTGCCGGGACTACCGCCCCGGCGAACAGGTCATCGACATGCTGGGGATCAATTACGACATCACGGCACTCAAGCAGACCGAACAGGAGCTGATCGCCGCCAAGGAGCGCGCCGAAGAGTCCAACAAGCTCAAATCGGCCTTCCTGGCCAACATGAGCCACGAAATTCGCACGCCGCTCAACGCGATCGTAGGCTTTTCGGAACTGATGGCTACGGAGGCCGATCCCGACCAGCGCAAAGAATTCGCCGACCTGATCCTGGTAAATAACACCCTGTTGTTGCAAATCATCTCCGACGTACTCGACCTGGCCCGGATCGAATCGGGACGCATAGAGATCGTCCGTACGAAATTCGACGCCCGCGATTTATGCCGCGAGGTGGCCGAGACATTCCGCCTGCAAGTCGCCGAAGGGGTCGTCCTGCGGCTGGAAGACAGCCTGCCCCGGCTCCAGCTCGAGGATTACAAGCAGGGACTGCACCAGATACTCGGCAATTTCGTACGCAATGCCGTGAAATTCACGACAAAAGGTTCGATAACGATCGGGTTCTCGCAACGCCCCGGATGGGTACGGTTCTACGTCCGCGATACGGGCATCGGCATCCCCGAGGAGGAACGCGCCAAGATTTTCGACCGGTTCTACAAGGTCGACACCTTCACGCAGGGCACCGGGCTCGGGCTGCCGATCTGCAAGAACATCGCCGAACAGCTCGGCGGCCGTATCGGCGTCGATTCCGCCGTCGGCGCGGGGTCGTGCTTCTGGGTCGAAATCCCGGCCGGAAAATAGCCCGCTCCGGGCAGATGCCGCCACGGACGGAATAGGTGCAATTTTGCACGCTTTTCAAATCTTTTTTATATCTTTGCAAGTTGTCGGAAAAAGAGGAATCTTTCCGGCACTTCCGGCCATGCCGGCGTACGACCCCGAACGAAATAAAAAACACATATACCATGAAATTCAATGAGTATAAAGGCCTCGACCTGGCCCAGATAGCCGCCGACGTGCTCGGCGAATGGGACGCCCGCGACACATTCCACAAGAGCATCACCACGCGCGAGGGGCACCCCGCGTTCGTATTCTACGAAGGCCCCCCGTCGGCCAACGGGATGCCCGGCATCCACCATGTCATGGCCCGCACGATCAAGGACGTCTTTTGCCGCTACAAGACACAGCAAGGGTATCTCGTGCACCGCAAGGCGGGCTGGGACACGCACGGGCTTCCCGTGGAGCTGGGCGTCGAAAAGAAGCTCGGCATCACCAAGGAAGACATCGGCAGGAAGATTTCGATCGAGGAGTACAACCGCACCTGCCGCGAGGCCGTCATGGAGTTCACGGGGGCATGGGAAGACCTGACCCGCAAGATGGGGTACTGGGTCAACATGGACGATCCGTACATCACCTACGACAACAAATACATCGAGACCCTGTGGTGGCTGCTCAAACAGCTTTTCGACAAGGGGCTGCTCTATAAGGGCTATACGATCCAGCCCTACTCGCCGGCTGCGGGCACGGGGCTTTCGACGCACGAGCTGAACCAGCCGGGCTGCTACCGCGACGTGAAGGACACGACGTGCACGGCGCAGTTCAGGATCATCCGCGACGCGAAAAGCGAAAAGCTCTTCGGCGACGCCGAAGGGCCGCTCTATTTCCTGGCGTGGACGACCACGCCGTGGACCTTGCCTTCGAACACCGCGCTGGCCGTAGGCCCCGCGATCGAATACGTGAAGGTCAAATGCCGCAACCCCTATACCGACGAACCCCAGACGGTCATCCTCGCCAAGGACCTCGTCGCATCGTACTTCACCAAGAAGATTGAGGGAAGCTACCAGATCACGGGCGAAAGCTGGATGGGGCCCGAACTGGAGGGGATCCGTTACGAGCAGCTGATCCCCTGGGTAAAGCCGACGGGCGACGCGTTCCGCGTGATCGTGGGCGACTACGTGACCACATCGGACGGTACGGGCATCGTGCACATCGCACCGACGTTCGGCGCCGACGACGACCGTGTGGCCAAGGCCGCAGGCATCGCCCCGCTGTTCATGGTCGACAAAGCCGGCAAAAACCAGCCGATGGTCGACAAGCAGGGCAAGTTCTTCGTACTCGAAGACCTCGACCCGGAATTCGTAAAAAACAACATCGACGTCGAAAAATACAAGGAGTATGCGGGCCGCTACGTCAAGAACGCCTACGACCCGGAGATCGCCTGCGATGTCGAGACAACGCTCGACATCGACCTGGCCGTGATGCTGAAAGCCCAGAACAAGGCATTCAAGATCGAAAAGCATACCCACTCCTACCCCCACTGCTGGCGTACGGACAAGCCGGTGCTCTACTACCCGCTCGATTCGTGGTTCATCCGCACCACGGCGCTGCGCGAGCGGATGATCGAGCTGAACAAGACGATCCGATGGAAACCCGAATCGACCGGGACAGGCCGTTTCGGCAAATGGCTCGAAGGGCTGGTGGACTGGAACCTTTCGCGCTCGCGCTTCTGGGGCACACCGCTGCCGGTATGGGCTACGGAGGATTATTCGGAACTGAAGTGCATCGGTTCGATCAGGGAGCTGATGGATGAGATCGAAAAGTCGATCGCCGCGGGCTTCATGAAGGAGAACCCCTACAAGAATTTCAAGGTCGGCGACATGTCGAAGGAGAACTACTCGACCCGCAATATCGACCTGCACCGCCCCTATGTGGACAATATCGTACTCGTGTCGTCGAAAGGCGAGCCGATGAAGCGCGAAAGCGACCTGATCGACGTGTGGTTCGACTCGGGTGCCATGCCGTACGCGCAGCTGCACTATCCGTTCGAGAACGGCGGCGACTATTTCAAGTCGGTCTACCCGGCCGATTTCATCGCCGAGGGCGTCGACCAGACGCGCGGCTGGTTCTTCACGCTGCATGCCATCGCCTCGATGCTCTTCGACTCGGTAGCCTTTAAAAACATTATTTCGAACGGGCTGGTGCTGGACAAAAACGGCAACAAGATGTCGAAGCGCCTGGGCAACGGCGTCGACCCGTTCGAGGTTCTCGCAACCTACGGGGCCGACGCCACGCGCTGGTATATGATCTCCAACTCGCAGCCGTGGGACAACCTCAAATTCGACCGGGACGGCGTGGACGAAGTACGCCGCAAGTTCTTCGGGACGCTCTATAACACCTACTCGTTCTTCGCGCTCTACGCCAATGTGGACGGATTTACGGGCAAGGAGCCGGAAGTTCCCGTCGAAAAGCGCCCGGAGATCGACCGCTGGATCATTTCGTTGCTCAATACGCTCGTCAAGGAAGTAACCCGCTCGCTCGAGGATTACGACCCGACCCCGGCGGCACGCGCCATCCAGGAGTTCGTGGGAGAAAACCTCTCGAACTGGTACGTGCGCCTGAACCGCAAGCGTTTCTGGGGCGGCGGTATGAACGACGACAAACTGGCGGCCTACCAGACGCTCTACACCTGCCTGGAGACCGTTTCGATGCTCGCGGCACCGTTCGCACCTTTCATCACCGACCGTATCTTCCGCGACCTGAATGCCGTCAGCGGCCGCCACGCGGACGAGTCGGTACACCTCTCGACTTTTCCGAAGGCCGACGAAAAGCTGATCGACACCGACCTGGAAGAGATGATGTCCCTGGCACAGCGCGTATCGTCAATGGTGCTCGCCCTGCGCCGCAAAGTGTCGATCAAGGTGCGCCAGCCGCTCACCAAAATCCTCATCCCGGTGCTCGACCCGGCCATGGCACAGCATATCTCGGCCGTAAAGAACCTCATCATGAACGAGGTGAACGTCAAAGAGGTCGAACTGATCGAAGACACTACGGGCATCATCACCAAGCGCATCAAGCCCAACTTCAAGACGCTGGGCCCGCGCTACGGCAAATACATGAAGCAGATCGCCGCCATGACCGCGGAGTTCTCGCAGGAGCGTATCGCCCAGATCGAAGCCGCAGCCCAGACCGTACTCGACCTGGGGGCTGAAAAAATCACCGTAACCCCGGCCGATTTCGAGATCACCTCGGAGGACATGCCGGGATGGCTGGTGGCATCGGAAGGCAAACTTACCGTAGCGCTGGACATTACGCTGACGGAAGAGCTCCGGGCGGAAGGCGTGGCACGCGAGTTGATAAACCGCATCCAAAATATCCGTAAGGACTCGGGATTCGAGGTGACGGACAAGATCCGCGTCGAGATCGAACAGAAGGAGTTCGTGGCCGGCGCGATCGCCAAATATGCCGGATATATCGCATCGCAGACGCTCGCCGTCGAGGTGAAGGCGGCCGCACAGCCCGAGGGAGGCGTGGTCGTGGATTCGGATGTCGACGACGAGCCGATCCGGATCGCCGTAACACGCATCTGACGGGCGGACGAAGGCGGCAAAACCGCTTCGGGAACGGCAAATGCGTCTTGCTGAGAACGATATAAAGGGTGCGTCCGGACGATATCGTATATAACGATATAAAATTTGGTGTTTACGGAAAAATTGTTTAATTTTACATAAAACCAACAAGGAGAAGACGACTATGGCAGACGAAAGAACCAGATACAGCGACGCCGAACTCGAGGAGTTCAAGCAGCTCATCCTGAAAAAGCTTGAGAATGCGCGCGCGGACTATGAGCTGCTGCGCGCCACTATCACCCACACGGCCGATAACGACACGGAGGATACCTCCCCGACGTTCAAAGTCCTCGAAGAGGGCGCAGCGACCCTCTCGAAAGAGGAGAGCGGACGTCTGGCGGCACACCAGATGAAATTCATACGGAACCTGGAGATGGCCCTCGTGCGCATCGAAAATAAGACCTACGGCATCTGCAAGACGACCGGCAAGCTCATCCCCAAGGAGCGGCTGATGAAAGTGCCGCATGCTACCGAGTGCATCGAAGCCAAAGAGGGGCGCAGGTAAACCTGCAATCCGGATATGACAGAAAAAAGACGACTTTCGGGGTCGTCTTTTTTATTCGGGCCCGGCCGTCTGTCCCGGCACATGCCCGCCGACAGGCAGCCGCTATGTCAGCCGCAACGGCTGCTGGATCGACAGTCTTCACAACAGCCGCAATGACAGCTGCCTTAACAGGTGCATTGTCAGTCTCAACGGCAGGGCAGACCGGCACCCGGCACCTCCCGTTTTTTGCCAAGGGTAACTCCTGCGGGCCAGAAACTGTATTTTAGCAGGTTCAGGCGCACTTTTTCATCAAAAAATACGTTATCTTTGACGATATGTATCGCCGGATTTGCATACTCGTGCTGACCCTCCTCGCTGCGCAAAGCGTCTGTTTCGCCCGCACGGTCAATCCCGGCATGCGGGCGCCGGACAGGGTTTCCCCCGGCGGATTCTCCCCCGACAGCCTGAACACGCCGACCTCGGAGCGCAACCAGCGCCTTTACGACAGCATACAATCCAAAACCAACCGCCGCGCAGTTCCGCGCATGCTTTACAGGATGCTCTTCGTCAAACCCGTACTCGATACGACGATGAACGGGCGCGTATTGGACGAAAGCAGGCTGCTGGAACCTTACGCCGGGAAAACCGTAGGCGACATCACCATCGAGCGCATGATGCCGTTCGACTCATGCGGCAACTGGTTCGAGCGCGCAGGCAACAAAACCCACATGCTGACCCGCGAACGGGTTATCCGGCGCGACCTGCTGTTCAAGCCGGGCGACAAGTTCGATCCCCAGCTGGTCGTGCGCAACAAGCAGCTGCTGCGTTCGCGCCCCTACATCTCCGATACCGAGGTGATCGTCGTACCCGACTCGCTCGATTCGACGCGCGTGAACATGGTCATCCGCACGCGCGACAGCTGGACGATCAGCGTCGACGCTGGCATACACGGCGAGGGGCGCACCATGGTCGGGCTTTCGGACGCCAACATTTTCGGCACGGGCAACACCCTGAAATTCAAGACCAATTTCAGCCGCAGGGATTTCTCCTACGGCGGCAACATCGTGGAATACAAAATCCCCAACGTGCTGGGGACATTCTACACGGCCGACTTCTCGGCCGGCCGCGACTTCTACAACTCGGAACTGAACCTCGGGCTGCGCAAGGAGTTCATCCGGCCGACGGACTACGAGATCGGCCTCACGTACAGCGACATAAAATCGAAACGCTACATGGTCGACCTCGACACCTCGCTGCTCGTGAAAGTCCGCAACCTCGACGTATGGGGCGGCAAGTCGCACTACATCCGCTCCATCAAATCGAGCGTCTTCCTGACGGGCCGTTACAGCTATGCCCGGTTCAGCCGCCGCCCGCCCGTCACGGCCGACTACAACCCCGCGCTGCACGACCACGACGCCATGCTCTTCGGCGGGGGGCTCTACCGGGAAAAATTCTACACGGCGAACATGGTCTACGGATTCGGTACCCGCGAGTATCTGGCGACGGGTTACAAAGCCGAGCTGGTGAGCGGCTATTCGTGGGGCGAGTTCAACGACGAGATGTACCTCGGCATGTCCTACCAGACCGGCGGCTTCCGGGGGATGGGCTATATCATGGGCGGCTTCACGCTGGGAAGCTACATCGACCTCAAAAGCGGCATGTGGCGCCACAGTGCCGTCGACGTAGACCTGAAGTGGTTCTCGAACCTGTTTCTGTTCCGGCGCAGCCGCATCCGCCAGTTCCTGGCGTTCAACTACACGCAAGGCTGGAACCGGGGCGAAGGCAGCGACGAAATGATCCGCTTCACCCACGACAACGGGTTGCAGGCGCTCAAAGAGTACGTCACCGGAACCAACCGCATGATCCTCAACACGGAAACGGTGGTCTTCACCCCCTACCAGCCCCTCGGGTTCCGCATCGCGGTATTCGGGTTCGCAGACTTCGGACTGATCGGCTATTCGCCTAACATTTTCAAAAACGATTTTTTCACCTCGTTCGGAGTGGGTGTACGGCTCCGCAACGAGCGGCTCGTATTCAACACGGTGCAGATCCGCCTGGGAATCGCCTTCGGCAAACGCGGGTTGGTCGAGAGCGAATATTTCCGCCTGTCGAACGCCACGCGCGTCGAACAGTACCGCTACCGCCCCACCCGCCCTGAGATCGTAGGGTTCAAGTAAGCGCAACGCGCCGCAACAGGCCCGCAAGCGAAAGCCGCAGGCATGAAAAAACGGAGGCCACGGCCCCCGTTTTCGCCATTCCCCGCCCGGGGAGCGTCATTGCTCGACGATCTGTCCCGTCTCGTCGATCGTCAGCACCCGGTCGTATTGTTTGACCTTTGCTCTGAAATCGTGGAAATCTTCGGCCTCCTGATACTTGCAGGGAACGACTTCGTTCCCCTGCCGGTCGATATACCCGTACCCGAGCCCCTTGATGAAGACACGCGCCAGTCCGCAGCTGAACGGATAGGCCTCGTGGTACTTGAGCGGCACGACCAGCTGACCGTTCGTGGCGATATAGCCCCAGCGGGCATCGTAGAAATCTTCGGCATTGGTACCGAAGCGCATCACGGCGGCACGCATCTCGCTGAACTCGGCGGCATCGTCCCACTTGGCCGGTATCACTTCGCGTCCCTCGGTGTCGATATAGCCGCAACGGGGCTCCATACCCTGGAAATTCATGCCGTAGAGGTCGGTATTGAAAGGCGCCAGCCCGTCGTTGAACCTGCCGATGCGTTTATAGCGGAACGAGCTGACTTCACCGCCGTTGCGGTCGACAAGCCCGAAATTGACATTGTTGTAGCTCACCACGGCCACCCCGCCCGAGAAGGGCCGCGCCACGGAGAAACGGGGCGAAATAGCCACATTCCCCTTGACATCGACATACCCGTAATTGCCGAACTGCTCCAGCCTGAACGCCGCGAGCCCCTCGCCCGGGGTATCGAGGTAGTAATAGCGGCACGGGATCGTCTCGTGCCCCAGCGTGTCGATAAGTCCCCACTGGCCGCCGTAGGGTTCGTCGCGCAGCACCATGCTGCCGCCGTAGTTCGTCCGGGCATAACCGTCCTTGAAATCGGAAATATAGGAGAAGAAACAAGGCAGCACTTCGCGCCCGTCGGCGCCGAGGAAGCCATGTTTGCCGTCGCTCGTCATGGGGATCAGCCCGTAGGCGTTCGGCTCGCCGATCAGGTTATAGGCACAGGGGACTACCACCTCGCCGTCTTGGCGCAGGACGCCCCATTTACCGTCGCGCAGAACACGCATCCAGCCACGTTCATCGGGTTCGCCGATCTCGGAATAAAGGCAGGGAATGACGGTTTTCCCCGTTTTGTCGATACGGCCCCAGAGCTCGCCGGCCTGCACCCAGGCCATGCCGTCGTCGAACGCCCCGGCCACCGTAAATTGCGGAGCCACGACCGCCCGGCCTGCGGTATCTATATAGCCCCACAGCCCTTCGGGCTCCTGCACGGCGGCCAGTCCGTCGTCGAAACTCCGGGCATCGGCATAACGGCATTCGATGACCAGCCGTCCCGTCCCGTCGACATACCCCCAACGGCCGACCCCTTCGTTGATATCGAGCACCGCAGCACGGTTATCGTTCACGGATCCGACCTCGGCATATTTGGCCGTGCGCTGCTCGAATGTCCGGCCGCATGAAACGAGCGTTGCGACCGTAAGAAAAAATAGCAGGCGTTTCATAGCTTCTGTTTTGTATTTTACATGCAAAGATAACTTTTTCCATCCTAATTCTGCAAGTTTCACGCCCGTATCGCATGGCCGACGAAAAAACCCGGGGCAGCAGAACCGTCCCGGGCACGAACTTTTTATACTTATGGCCTGCTTATTTTTTCCTGGTCGTAATCTCGATGACGCCGTTGCGGGCTTTCCTGCCGTATTTCTCGACCGCCGAGGCATCCTTGAGTACGGATATGTTCTCAATCCGGCCGGGATCAAGCCCCTCCAGTTTCTTGGTATCCTTAAACACCTTGCCGTCGATCACGACAAGGGGTTCCTCCCCCTTTTCAAACGGCGACTTGCCCGATCCGCGGATCACGATCGTACTGCTCTTCAGCGTACCGGCATCCTCTGTCTGCTCCATATGTTCGGCGACCTTGCGACGGATCTCGACGCCGGCTGCCGTCGACCCGGCCTCGGCAGCTTTCGCCAGGGCAGCCTGTACCCGGGGGTCGGCCAAATGCGCCTGCGCCTCCTGTATCTGCTTCTGCGCCTCTTTCCACTCGTCGCTGGCCATATACTTGCGCACGGCCTCCTCCTGCTCGCGGACGGCTGCGAGTTGCGCGGCAGACAGCTTGCGTGCCGAAGAGAGCTCCTTCTGTGCCCTGTCGAGTTCGGCCTGTGCCTTTTTCCACTCCTCGCCCGACATATATTCGCGGGCAGCCTCCAGTCCGGCACGGGCAGCCTTCATCCCTTCCTCTGCGGCTTTGAGCCCGGCTTCCGCGGCCTGGGTCGCCTGCCCCGGCGACAGTCCGCCAACCTGCACCGCGTCCGGTTGCGTCTTCATGACGGTCACGCCCCCGTCGTCAGTGACGGTCACCCGGCTCTGGCTGACGACAGTCTTCTTCCCGTCGCTGCCGGTAACGGACACGACATGTCCGCGGGTTTTCGCACCGGCGTCGATCCCGGCCTTATCTGCGGGCACCGTAGAACTGCCGCTCACCCTGACATCCGACATCTTCCCGGAACCGCGCACCACGACCTTGACAGAGCCGTCCTCGGCGTCGACCGAATAATCCCGCGCACCGCCGGCGGCATCCTTCGTCGAAACGACCACTACGCCGTTCCTGCCTTTCTCGCCGTACAGGGCTTCTGCCGAAGCATCCTTGAGTACCGTCACCGAAGCGATCCGGTCAGGCGACAGTGTATCTATCGACGCCACCTCGAGGCCGTCGACCACGAAAAGCGGCTTGCCGGATTTTCCGTCTGAAGAGTAAAAATTCGCCCCTTCGATGCGGATCGAAACATTTTCTTTTTTACCTTTGTCATCGGGAAAAACATAGGCGGTGCGGGCGAACGCCCCAAGGGCAAGCCCCGTCAACGGCAGCAGGAAGAGCACCTTGGCTCCTGCCCACCGCGACGATCTTTTACGTAACATCATGGTAATACGGTTTTTAAGTTTACTGTGATTAAAGCTGTTGGCGACTGAGTACCACCTCCCGCCGGCAGCTTTCCTTATTAATAACAACTGGTATTGCCGGGCGTCGACGCCACTGTCCAGCACCGCCTCGTCGGCTTCGTATTCATGGATGGCGCGCAACTCACGGCGCAGGAGCCACATCGCAGGGTTGAACCATTGCAGGCACCCGGCAAGGTCGGTCACCAACAGGTCGAACGAGTGGCGCAGCCTCAGGTGGGCTTTCTCATGCAGCACGATCGCCTCGCCGTTCTCGGCCAGATCCTTTTCCGACATCACGATATACCGGTACCAGCTGAACGGTACGACCGGCTGGTCGGTGCGTACGAGCACGGAGCCGTCGCCCAGCCGCTCCCTGTGCCCCCGGCGGATCATGTGCAATACGCCGCATACCGACCCGAGCGTCCATAACAACGCAGCGGCGGCTCCCGCAAGGAAAGCGGCCGTCGCCGCCTTATCCCACGGGAAAGGTTGGGATTCCGGCTCCGCGGACGGGGCGTAGCCCGCCTCCTCCGTCACCGGGAGTTCCGGCATGGCCGGGAGTTCGCGATAGACCGTAATGACACACAGCGGCAACACGAACGACAACACCATCGCCGCCAGCACCACGATCCGGTTCAGGCGGTGGAAGGTCTCGCGGCTCAGCAGCAATTTGAAGAAAAGGTAGAACACCGCCAGGCAGGCGCCGACCTTCAGGCTGTACAGCATCAGTGTGTACATGGCTAACGACGGTTTTGGGTTTCGATACGGTCGATCAGCTCGCGCAGTTCGTCGACCGAGATTTTTTCCTCCTCGACCAGGGCGGAAACGGCCCCGAGGTAGGAGTTCTCGAAATATTTACTGATGACCCCGCCCAGCGTGCGGCGCGAAAATTCCTCCTCGGTCACCACCGGGTAATACTGGTAGGTGCTTCCGAAGGTATTGTGGGCGACATACCCCTTGGCTTCGAGGGCGCGCACCATGGTCGAAAGCGTATTGAAATGGGGCTTGGGTTCGGTGGCGAGCGCCACGAGCTCGCGTACGAAAAGCGGGCCGTGCTCCCAGAAGCAGCGCATCAGTTCCTCTTCCCTGCGTGTCAGTTTTTCCATCATACCGGTTTTGGTTTCTGTTATCCGCCCTGCTCCGATCGGCCGGCCGGGCTTACAGGAACAAAGGTAACTAAAAAAATTTTATTTGCAACTATTTTAAATAGTTTTCTAACTATATTTTTTAGTTTTCGCAAAAAAAATAGCGGAAATACCGGAAGGAAAAGGAGCCGGAAAAGGGCTGGGAGAGCAGGGATAGGAAAGGTTGGAGAGGTTGGGGAAAGTTGGGAAAGAAGATTTTACAGGCCGGCAGGCATGGAAGGGCCCGGCAAGCCCGGGGGGGGGAGACAAAAAAGCCCCGGCTATTTCAGTCGGGGCATATGGATACGGGTACCAACGGGGATTAATCCTCGTCGCGGTACATGTGCTCTACGTAAACAGCGTGCTGCATCGCCTCGCGCTTCGCGATCGAAGGCTTGGTGAAATACTGGCGGCGGCGGAGTTCCTTCAGGACGCCCGTGCGCTCGTATTTACGTTTGACCTTCTTCAGGGCGCGTTCGATGTTTTCGCCCTCTTTTACCGGCATGATAATCATAGTAGTATTCTTTTTTTTGTTTTTTTAATTTCGTCGTTTACTTAAATTCCTCCGGGGTTCGCATCACCTGATACCTCGCCCCATGTCGTGTCGTTGTCCGTATCGTCAGCCCCGCTTCGGGTACCGAACCGCAGGTAAGGAGACAGCCGTGCTGCCTCTTCGCGGGTCAATATGTTGTCTTCAACCAATTCCTCAGCGGTACTCCAACCTCCTTTCAACTGTCTTGTTTTAAGTAATTTCCGAAGTTTCTGCGGCGGAATATACGGATGCCGTCTAAGGACTTTCGGGGTTGCAAAGTTAATATCAATTTTCCGAATTTCACAACTATCGCAGCAAATTTGTTTCAAAATTTTCTCATAATTGCGTTCCGTGACTCCCGGAACCTCTGCGAGTTGCTCCAAACGGACAAATCCGCCGAGCCTCGCGCGGTAGTTCATGATCGACACCACCGTCCGCGCTCCGATCCCCACCACACCGCGCAGCGTCGCGGAATCGGCCGTATTGATCTCCACGGGTTCGTCGACCGGCGCAGCTCCGCGCTCGGGAAAGATAATATAGGGTTCGAGCGCCGCAGCCACCGAATCGCTCACGACATAGCAGGCGCGCAACTCCTCCATGTCGTAGATCCCGCTCAGGTCGCGCCAGCGGATGAAGGCCTCGGCCTGCCGCTTGGACAACGCCCCGATGGCCCGCAGGTAACGCGCCCCCACGGTGTCGATGCGAAAGCGCGTGGGCGGCATGGGTTCGGGCACGACGCGTCCCGTACGATACTGCCGGGGCGCGATGGCATATTTGCGCCCGATACGGATATAGGGAGCCAGGCGGCGGTAGATCGAATCGCTGATGCCGTAGCAAAGCGTCACATCCTCCGGGATACGGAAGATCTTCCCCGCAGCGCGGTACTTCAGCAGGCTCACGGCTTCGTGCTTCGACAAGCCCAGCCGCCGAAGTCCGTCGTAGTCCACGGTATTGGGGTCGAACGGCCGCAGATCAACCGAATCGGCCCGCCCTTCCATCTCCATCCCGGCCACAAAAGCTGCTTGGGGATCGGCCTTGGGACGCAGGAGCACGATGCCGCCTATAAGCAATCCCGCCAGCGGCAGGAATACCGCTACGGCGCGGATTTCACGGTCTGAAAAAAATTTTGCCATATGCAGAAACTATTTATCACCGGTCATCCCCCGGATGCCCTGAAAACAACCCCGACACCACGAAATGGGCTACGGTACCCGTCAGCCCCCCCCTCAACGCCACTGCGCCCCGTCGGAGAGCAGCAGGCGGCGGTAACGCCGCGACGGCGAACCGACAAACGCCCCCAAGCCATATTCCGGCCAGCGGCGGTCGACCAAAGCGACAGTCGCTTCCGACGCGGTCACGACGTTCGGGAAACGGCCGGGGTTCTCCCCCGCCCCGGGGCGTTTGCTCCGGGCATCGATCACCAACGCCGCACCTTCCGTCCGCACATCACGCCGCGGATCGGTATTGGCCGCAGCGAGCCACAAAAGTTCGGCAGCCGTGAGTTCCTCCGCCGCCGGGTCGAACACAGCGAGGTATTTCACCCCCGGCGGAACCGGCACTTCGGCATCCGGCGCGGCGAAGGCGACCGCCACACCCCATTTTTCGAGCAAGTCAGTGCGGTAGCCGGCCGGAAGGAGGGGCTGCCCGCCGTCACCCTGCCCGGCACAAGCCCCGGATATTGCGCCATCCGCTGCGGGACGCACGCCCTCACCACCCCGCACGGAATCGGAGAGCACATGCGTGGCAGACTCCTGCGGATTCACACTCCCGCCCCCGGTACCGCAGGCCGTAGCATCCAATGCAATTTTTCCGCCGAAGCCCGGCGTTGCCGTCGCGTGGTCGAGGACATCGAGAATCCCCTCGCTGCGGACTATGTCGCGCAGCGGGTCGAGGTTGCGCACGAGCCGCGCCAATGCATCCGTATCGCGCACGTCGGTCGCGGCCGGAACGACGAGCATGTATTTGTTGAACATCATCTGCCCGGCGCCCCACAGCGCCTGGGCGACCTTCATGGCCTGTCCGGCATAGCGGCTGTCGATCGAAACGACGGCGATGTTATGCGCCGTTCCGGCCTCGGGCATCGTCATGTCGCGGATTTCGGGCTGCAGGGCCATGCGTATCGGCGCCAGGAATATCCGCTCCGTTGCCTGCGCGATACAGGCGTCCTCCTGCGGGGGAATCCCCACGACCGTGGCCGGGTATACCGCATCCCGTCGCCGCGTGAGGGCCGTGACGTGGAAAAGCGGATAACGGTCTTCGAGCGAATAGAACCCCGTATGGTCGCCGAAGGGGCCTTCGACAGCCTTTTCCTCGGCAGGGTCAACATAACCCTCGATCACGAAATCGCAGTCGGCCGGGACATAAATATCGTTGGTGACGCACTTCACGAGTTTCACGGGACGGCGGCGCAGGAACCCGGCCAGCAGGTATTCGTCCATGTTGTCGGGCATCGGCGCCGTCGCGGCATAAGTATAGGCCGGATCGCCGCCCAGCGCCACCGACACGGGCATCCGCCGCCCCGAGCGTTTCCAGGCATCGTAATGCCGGGCCCCCGTCTTGTGGATATGCCAGTGCATGCCCGTCGTATGGTCGTCGAAGACCTGCATGCGGTACATGCCGACGTTGCGCACGCCCGTCTGGGGATCGACCGTGTTCACCATCGGCAGGGTTACGAAACGCCCGCCGTCGGCCGGCCAGCACTTCAGGATCGGAAGCGCCGCGAGCGACGCCTCAGCACCCGTCTGCACGACCTGCTGGCATTCGCCCCGCCCCGACACCGTACGCGGAAACCAGCGGGACATCCCGGCCAGCAGCGGCAACGCCCGCAGCTTGTCCGCGAACGACGGGCGCGGCGCCATGGCCTGCCGCAGCAATCCGCCGACCCGTTCCGAGAGTTCGCCGAGCGACCCGACGCCCAGCGCCAGCGCCATGCGGCGTGCGGAACCGAACATGTTGGTCAGCACGGGAAACTCCGTGCCGGTATTTTCGAACAGCAACGCCTTGCCGCCGCCGGGCATTTTCGAAACCCGGTCGGTTATCTCGGCGATCTCCTCCACCGGCGACACCGGAGCCGCTATGCGGACGAGTTCGCCCTCGCGCTCCAGCAGGGCGATATACTCACTCAGGCTTCGGTGCATGCTCCAACGCCTTTTTCACCGACCCGTATTGCAGCAGCAACGCCCGTGCCTGCGCCTCGGAAAGCCCCGAAACCTCGGCCACCATGCGCGTGCCGCGCCCCACGAGTTTGTCGTTCGTCAACTGCATGTTGACCATGCGGTTGCCCTCGACACGCCCCAGGCGGATCATCACGGCCGTCGACAGCATGTTGAGCATCAGCTTCTGTGCCGTGCCCGCCTTCATGCGGGTCGACCCCGTCACGAACTCCGGCCCCACGACCGCTTCGAGCGCATATTCCGCCTCGGCCGCCACGGGCGACGAGGGATTGCAGGTAATGGAGGCGGTCAACAGGCCGTGCTCCCGCGCCATGCGCAGGCCGCCGACCACATAGGGGGTGGTACCCGACGCGGCGATCCCGACCAGGACATCGTCCGCCGTGGGATGGTAGGGCGCCATGTCGCGCCAAGCCCCTGCGGTATCGTCCTCGGCATTCTCCACGGCACGCCGCAGTGCACCGTCGCCGCCGGCGATCAGGCCGATGACCCTGTCGAAGGGCACGCCATAGGTCGGGGGAAGCTCCGAGGCGTCCGTCACGCCCAGCCTCCCGCTCGTACCTGCCCCGATGTAAAACATCCTCCCACCACGCTCCATGCGTTCGACGACCCGTTCCACGAGCCGTTCCATCACGGGGATGGTTTTGGCCACGGCCTCGTGGACACGTGCGTCCTCGCGGTTGATGCCCGTCAGGATGTCGTGCACCGACATCCGCTGTAAATTATCGTAGGCCGAAGCCTGTTCGGTTATTCTATTTTCCATAATGGTATTCGATAAGTCCTTCGGCAGGTGATGCGGCGATCAGGCCGACCCGGTACCCCCCTTGTGCGAGCACCTCGCGCAGCAGCCCCTCGAATGCGGCGGCAACGCCGCCGATGCAGGCGACCGTCAGATGCACGGGATAGCGGCTCAGGTTGCGTTGGGCGAAATCGGCGAAGGTTCCCGCCACCATAGCCCGCACCTCGGGGCAATCCAGGTGCGCATGTACGAACGGCGCGAACGACGCCAGGAAACGGTTGGCGTACGGCTCGCGGTAGACCCGGCGGATGATCTCCTCATAGGTCAGCCCATGCGCCGCGAGGAACTCCTCCCGCAGGGGGATATGCCCTTTGAAAATACCGTTCACCAGGTTGCGTCCCAGCGCAGCACCGCTGCCCTCGTCGCCGAGGACATAACCCAGCGGCGGGACGTTTTCCACGATTTCACCGCCCCGGCACCAGCACGAATTGGAGCCCGTGCCGAGGATGCAGGCCACGCCTTCGCCACGGCCGAACAACGCCCGCGCAGCCCCCAGCAGGTCGGTCTGAGCCTCGATATGTCCCGCACCGAAATGCGCGCGGAGTTCCCGCACCATCTTCTCCGTCGCTTCGGGGAAGGTGCCCCCGCACCCTGCGCCGTAGAAATAGACGGCCTCGACGGGGCCGCACGGCGGCAGTTCGGCAAGCGCTTCGCGTATTTGCTCCGGGGAGTGCTGCACGGCATTGATTCCCCGCGTCCGGTATTCCGAGGTATGCACGCCGTCGGTCACGAGCCACGTGCATTTGGTCGATCCGCTGTCTGCAATGATTTTCATGTCGACAAAGATAGAAAAATAATCCGGCTTCGAAAAGCCGGATTACCCCTTTAAATACTATTTTAGCGCCATGCAACGCGATCAGCGCAGGAAAAGCAGCTCGCGGTATTTGGGCAGCGGCCACATCTGGTCGTCGACGATCTCCTCCAGCTTGTCGATGTGGCGGCGGATCTCGTCGAAACATGCGGCTACGGTATCATGGTAGGCGATCGCCTTCTCGCGCTGATCCTCGATCCTGTTGGCCACCTTGCGGGCGTCGACCATCCCGGCCGTGAGCCGCTGTATTTCGGCCGTATGGTACTGGATCTTCTTGATGAGTTCGATGTCGGCCGAAGCGTTCAGCCCCGGGATCTGCGACATCTTGTAGACCTTGTCAAGCAGCAATGCCTCATACTTCGAAGCGATCGGCACGATATGGTTCATCGCCAGATCGCCCAGCACGCGCCCCTCGATCTGGATTTTCTTGGTGTAGGTCTCCCACTTCACCTCGGTGCGGGCTTCGAGCTCGACCTTCGAGAAGACGCCCGTGTCGCCGAACATCCGGAGCGTCTGCTTGTCGAGGTAACGGTCGAAAATCAGCGGCGTCGAGGTTTCGCAGTCCAGGCCGCGTTTGCGCGCCTCGGCCTTCCACTCGTCGGAATAGCCGTTGCCGTCGAAGCGGATGGCCTTGCAGGCCTTGATCATCTGTTTGAGCACCTCGTAGATGGCTTTCTCCTTCTTCATGCCGGCCTCGATCTTGGCATCGACGTTCTGCTTGAACTCGGCCAGTTCGTGCGCCATCGCCGCATTGAGCACGATCATCGCCTCGGCACAGTTGTCCGAAGAACCTACGGCGCGGAACTCGAACCGGTTGCCCGTAAACGCGAACGGCGAGGTGCGGTTACGGTCGGTATTGTCGAGCAGCAGCGTCGGGATATGCGAGATCCCGCTCATCTTGAACACGTTCTTGGCGTCGAAGCGGATCGCATCGTCGCCCTTGCTGGCCGCCAGTTTGTCCAGCACGGCCGACACCTGCGTCCCGAGGAAGGTCGAGATGATTGCCGGGGGCGCCTCGTTAGCTCCCAGGCGGTGTGCGTTCGTGGCGCTCATGATCGCCGCCTTGAGCAGGCCGTTGTGCTTGTGTACGGCCGAAATGGCATTCACCAGGAAGGTGATGAACTGCAGGTTCTCCGAAGCGGTCTTGCCAGGCCCCAGCAGGTTCACGCCCGTATCCGTCCCCAGCGACCAGTTGTTGTGTTTGCCCGAACCGTTGATCCCCTTGAAGGGCTTTTCGTGCAACAGCACCCGGAACTTGTGACGGCGGGCGATCTTGTCCATCACGGTCATCAGCAGTTGGTTGTGGTCGTTGGCAAGATTGGCCTCCTCGTAGACCGGCGCCAGTTCGAACTGGTTGGGCGCCACCTCGTTGTGGCGGGTTTTGACGGGGATGCCCAGTTTCAGGCACTCGTATTCGAGGTCTTTCATGAATGCCATCACACGGGTCGGGATCGCACCGAAATAGTGGTCTTCCAACTGCTGGTTCTTGGCCGATTCATGCCCCATCAGCGTACGCCCGGTGAGCATCAGGTCGGGACGTACGGCCCAGAGGCTTTCGTCCACGAGGAAATACTCCTGCTCCCAGCCCAGATACGAGATGACCCGCTGCACGTTTTTGTCGAAATAGTGGCACACCTCGGTCGCGGCCTTGTTCACCGCCGAGATCGAGCGCAGCAGCGGCACCTTGTAATCGAGCGCCTCGCCCGTATAGGCGATGAAGACGGTCGGGATACAGAGCGTCGTGTCGACGATGAAGGCCGGCGAGGTCGGATCCCAGGCCGAATAACCGCGAGCCTCGAACGTATTGCGGATGCCTCCGTTGGGGAACGACGACGCATCGGGCTCCTGCTGGACGAGCAGTTTGCCGGAGAACTCCTCCAGAACCCCGCCCAAGCCGTCCGGGTCGGCAAACGCATCGTGCTTCTCGGCCGTACCTCCCGTCAGGGGCTGGAACCAATGGGTATAGTGGTCGGCACCGTGCTCCAGCGCCCACTGGCGCATGCCTGCCGCGATACCGTCGGCAACCTCCCGCGTGAGGGGCGTACCGTTCTCCATCGTATCGACAAGGGCGTCGTAAGTAGCCTTGTTCAAATACTTGCGCATGGCTGCGCGCCCGAATACCCGTTTCCCGAAATAGTCCGAAGGACGTCCTTCGGGAGCCTTCACCTCGACGGCGGTGTGGTTTATGGCCGCATCGACCATCTTGAATCTGAGCAATGATGACATAGATGTAATTGAATTGGATTAGCATTCCATTAAAAACATACGCGCAGGGGCGGAAGCCGAATAATTGCTGAACTAAAACCTAACCTAAAATTCCGGAGGGCAACTGCCTCGCGGCATACTCCGCCCAACCTGACTAACCCGCGGCTTCACCCCTGCCGCCGTATGTATCGATCTCGCTTGCAAATGTAATATTTTTTCAGTTACGTTGTTTTCACAAAATCGGCATTTTTTCGAAAAACGCCCTATTTTTTCAGCATTTTCCGAAAAATCACATGCATTTTTCCATAAAAACGCCGAATTTCAATGCAATTTTCCGAAAAACACCCTTAAATTTTCGTCATATCCCCGAATTTTCACTGTAGGGTAATAATCTTTTAGATACAATAACATCCCCAATATTTTGAGATAAATAATCAATTCCAAAAGCAATTCCCAAGGAAATGATAACATTAGGCGTAAAATATTTTAATGCTTCATAAATTGTAGTATTCGCCCCTAAATTTTTATGAGCTCCGGTTTCTGCTTGATGAACATGCGCCACCCAGTATTTATCCCATTTCAAAACAAAATATGCTGTATTCCCACATAAAATTCGTATGATCTTTTTGTGTGACTTTGTAAACATCATATAATGAAATATTGCTTTTTCAATCGGATTGGCTGTCAATACCATTACTGTACATTTAGATAATATAGATTTTATTTTCTTGCTATCTAATAGAAGATAGCACTCTTCAAAAAATCTTTCTGATGTCGCAACATCGTAATAGTACAGACTCTCCGAAAGGTCATTTTTATGCTCTTCTTCATACTTTCTCATAAATTCGACAAATTCTTGTTTATATGTATTGTTTTCAGTATCGCTGCATCTCGTTTTTGCTGCTTCTAAAAAAGTCTTCCACTTTTGAGAATTATATATTTTATTCTTTATATTTTCTTCCATGTACACTTTCTCCCTTCGTATTATATTACCTCATTAGGCAATATTTATCTTTCTGTCTCCAATTTTATCATATCACCCTCATTCTTGATAAGACTCTAAATCTTTCTTATCCAATTATAATAACTTTTTATAATCACACAGTTCAATGATATACGAATCATCAATCGTTGCGAAAGTATACTGTCTAACATAACCATTTAATTCCTCTTCGTCTGCGCCCAACAAATCCGCAAGGCTGTTCGCAGCCTTTATACCTACCATTTCCTTTGCATCCCCGATTAGAAGAATATAATAAATAACAGCCATATCATGTACTCTGTGGTTAGAAAATTATTTTAACAATTCTCTGTTCTTTTCTGCATTTACAAGCTGCATACAGATTTTCCCACAGATTTTCGAGAAATCTTCAAAGTCCGGCTTCGGCATATCCTTCATTCCGTTCTCTTCGTAGATTTCCGTGACTTCATCGCATATCTGTTCTACGCTGTAGCCATTCTGAATGTATCCATCAATATAGATGGTCGGTGCCATGATGCTTCCCGGAACATATATAGAAATACCATGAAGCAACAGTCCGTTGTTCTTTCTCACTTCTGTCAACTGTATTCTACAGTTCGGGTAGCGCCTCTCCATTTCTTCCTTTACCGCTTCTTTCATATCTACTGCTTCTGCTAACATACTTCTCTACCTCCATCTTTTTTCCTGCTTTCCTCACGCTTCACGTAAAGTTCTGCGTGCTTTTCCCTGAAACTGTAATAATCATTTCCTGCTACAATGATGTGGTCAAACATATGAATCCCCATAATTTCACAGGCTCGCATCAATCCCTGTGTCACATCAATGTCCTGCGTTGATGGGTTCGCTGTACTACCCAACCCGGGGTGGTTGTGTGCCAGAATGATTCCCGCCGCATTGGTCAGAAGCGCTCTTTGCATAATTTCCCGGATTCCTACCGTTGCCGAATCAATTACTCCGTGGCTGACCTCTGCGTAGGCTATCACATGAAGACTGGCGGATAAAAACATCACATACAGTTTTTCTTCCGAAAAATCTTTCATGTGAAAAACATTATTCAGCACATTTACAACCTTCTCCGGGGAGTTCACTTTCAGCCGTTGCTCTCCCACATATTCCCCTCGGTATTCAGCCACTGTCTCTCTGACCAAGTACGGCAGCTTTCTTTCATCCAGTCTCACATCTACAACTTTTAATTTTTCTTTATCTATATTTTCTATATTTTTTTCATTAAATTTAAGCCCATTATTGATTACCAT